>Ga0209810_1000212_pt1 | contig 166341 bp, 135 predicted proteins | sample Coa_R1_7_FD_187159 | JGI IMG/M metagenome (GOLD analysis project Ga0209810, IMG submission 187159) | Surface soil microbial communities from Centralia Pennsylvania, which are recovering from an underground coalmine fire - Coalmine... | ecosystem: Environmental > Terrestrial > Soil >... | reverse complement strand
GTGCCACCATCTCATCCTCCGTTGTGCGTTCGAGATCCGCGCGCCCGGCATCAGGCGACGGGACCAGGACGGGCACAGCGCCGGCCCGCGGCATGTCGGAAAGCTCACAGTTTGGCTTGCACCCGGCGTCCATGACCCGCTCGATTCGTGTAAATGTCTCTGCGCGGCCGAAGTACGTTATCCGTTCCAGGCAACGGTCCAGGACCTCGAGCAGGTCATTGTTCCAGTTTTCGCCCTCGATAAACCACCAGACTGCGCCTTCCTCGCAGCGTGCAGTGCACCAGTAGTTGTCCTGGGCAAGGCTCTTCTTGTATGTCCGCATCTTGGCTTTTTTCTTCTCTCTCGGGTCCCAATCAAATTCGACCGGAAAGTACTGCCGTAAGGGCATTCCCTTGCGAGCGATCGGAGGCAGGAAAAAGGAGTACCGGCTGGTGCACAGCGCCTCTACGAGTCTGTCCAGCTCGTGGTCCGGACGAACCGCTGGCGATTCCCGCGCCCACTGGTACCACCGCGCCACGACCGCCCGGGCGAAGCGCCAGGGGCTCGGTGGCCACTCGCCGTGCGGATCGTCAAACGGATTCACCCGCCAGGGCGTGGCGTGAAAACGACCCAGTGGAAAAACCTGCTTGAGGACGATCCGCATCACCGCACCCTACTCTTCGGTCTCATCTTCGCCACCTTCCTCTTCTGGCTCGCCTTTGGCCTCCGACTGCTCTTCCTCGGCCTTACGGTACAGCTCTTCCCGTGGCCAGTAGATGTCCGTGATCCGGGGCTCCTGAAATTCCGCGTGTTCGATCGCCTTCCTGATATCAACGTCGATTGTGACTTCATCCCCACCCTGCTTCAGGCTCACACATTCGAGGAAGCAGCCCGAGCGGAACCGGAATGGTTTTTCGAGCAGGCGCTTGATCTTCCAGAGTGCCAGAGCGACCAGGAATTTCTTCTGTTTTTCTTTGAGCCCGAGCACGGTATTGCCATTCGAGCGGCCAAAAGAACGCACGAGAGCTATGTCGAGAATGAACGTCGCGCGAATCTCATGTGCGGTCGCATCGTCCACTGCGAAGATCGGCTGGCCCGAGGTCGTCTTGCCCAGGCGGTCAAACTTGACCCCCGAACGATCCACGCGGGCTGCGCCAAAAGCTTCCAGATGAGCCGTGAGCACACGCGGGATCTTGATGTTCCACTGAAGAAAGAGGACACCGTGGACGAGCGCGTTCGGGTCGTAGCGGAAGATCGTGGAGAAGACGTTCCACCATTTTTCAGCCGGCGGGTGGGCCTTTTTGCTGTCCGGCAGAACAATGCCGAATTGGTCCACAAGGATTTCCTTAAACAGTTTCGGATTTGAATCAGTTGCCTTCTTCCCCTTCGTTTTGCCCTCATTTTGCTTTTTTTCAAGCCGTCCGCTTGAATCGATGCTTTGGCCATCGAGAAAATAGTTTGATGCAATTCGGTGTCCTTCCGTAAGGCTCGTAACCACTAGCTCTCTATTGTGTGGTGGCAAAATGTCATTTTTAGGTTCACCCGTGACACAGCGAAGGTAGGGCATACCAGCCAGTTCGTCCACGAGTTCATAGTCGTGCGGGGAGCGCATGCACACCGACTCGAGGTGATTGGCCATGCTGGCGGCGCTGTCGACGATGCAAACGTTCTCCTGCCAGAATTCGCCATCCTTTACGCGCGGGGCCTTGTAAATGACGTGACCTATTTCTGGGAATCCGGCTGGCTGAAAGCGATCGAGGCCCGCCACAGGCCTGAACGTGGCCACGAGGACGAGCGGGGATTCTCCCTGTAAAACCTCAGCGGGTGTAATTTTTCTGGGTTCAGACATAGGCGTAGCCTCCTATTTCTTTTTTAATCCGGACTGGTCGGAGCCAGCGCTGGATCAAAGTGCTTCGGTCGGACTCGCTAAGCGGAAACAGCAGGGCAGCGAGCAGTCGCTCGGGTTCGCTAACCTGCCAGTCCACATTTGTGCGCATCAGCGGCACGTTCGCCATTGCATAGCGGCTTTTGGCCATTGCAGTGGCGGCATTGAGTCGGCCCGTCCGAATCAGGGCGGCCATGGCCCGCGCAGCTCCGGGCGTTCGTGCGCCGGTTTCTTCGGGCAAGACATCGCCGCGCTCGGGCTCCGACGGCAACACAAGAGGTCGGCTATCGAACAACGGTTGAAATAGCCCGACCAGCAGCACAGGACCGTCAGGCCAATTTTCGCGATTGGATTCCAGCCGCCACAGACCTCTGAGGCGATCGGGCACCCTCTTCCAGTCAAATAGAGCGAGGCGTCCGAGCCAGCGGGCAAGCAGAGATTCGTCGACGTCACCTGCAAACCAGCTGTCGAGGTCTGCCGCCGAGACGGTCAGCGGGTCTTGACGGAAATACGTGCCGCTATGGCGCGTATCAGATGTCGAGTTTTTCTCCCAGTCCAACACGGAGCGAAGCAAAACGTCAGTGAGAATTCCGGGTAGTTGGCCGGCGCGATATACCCACTGGGCAGGAGGATTCTTCGGATGCTCGAAGCGTCCGGATCTGTTCACGACGACGCCGAAGCGATACAGCGCGAATGGGCGCAAAGCGGGAAACGCTGAAACCAGGGCCATGGCGAGACGGGCCTCGAGGTCCGGAGCAGCGCTGGCGAAAATGGATTGCAGCATCTCGAGGGGAAGCGGCTCCCATTGAACGCGTTTCTCGCGATACCCCACATTGCGGTCCACGCGATCCAGGGCCGAGACAACGGCGTCTAGAAGCTCGCAGAAGGCGAAGGGATCCTCCGGGGGTGTCTGTGCGAAGCGGATCAGCGCTTCCTCGATCGGGCCACGGAGGCCGACGAACAGCCAGCGTTGGCCCTTTTTGAGGTCTTTCGGCAGGTGTTCGATGAGATCCAAAATTCGCTCAACGGTTGTGGACCGCGCCTGGTAGACACTGGCGCGCACGGCCGCGGGCACAGGAACGGGGATGAGGCCCTCGTGGCGAGGCTCGAACGTTTTGGCACTGGTCGTAGCCCCAAGGGCGTAGCGCACGAATCCGCAGAGGCCGGCATCGACGCCGCGCCGAACAATCGCCGCCGCAAAGGCCGCGGGGGTGTTCGCTCCCCGGCCGCGAACCTCTGCGCGGCCGCGCTGGAAAAGAGCCCGCACCTCGGGCAGCGTCATGGGCCGGTCCCAGACAGGAGCCCAGATCTCACCGCGATCGCGGCCCGCTTCACCCGCCGTAGTTGGCGACGCCGCCTGGCATACGAAGGGAAACGCAGCCTGCGCCCGGGCGCGTGCGCCGAGTCGCCTGGACGCACTACCCGCAAAAAAAGGAAGCCCTTCGCAGGCAAGTGCCATGGCCCATGGCGACAGAGGCTCTTCACGAAACGGAGATTGACCGCTGTTGTAGAGCTTGTTGGCGCTGCTGAACCAGGACGCGGCGGCGGCGCCAGGAATCATCCAGCAAATTACCTTTCCGAGAAGCCAGGCCCGGAGTTCCTGCCGGAGATCGATTTCCGCTGGCGGACTTTGGAGTTCATCTACCACCCTGGACCATCCCCTTGCAAAATCTCGTTTCCCTGCGTTGCCCCCAGTGCCAAGAAGAGGGTTGAAAGCCACCCGGTCAAGGGCAACGTCGTGCGCATCGAAGAGTTCGATTGATTCTTCATCAGCCTCGGCCCTCCAGATTGCGAGAGGCCGACCGGCTTTCTGCTTCGTAGCTTCTTGTTGGTCTTCCTTCCATTGCCGTTTATAAGGCGTCCATTCCCGATTTTGGGCAACACTGACGAGCACCTCCAGCAGTTCGTCAAGGTTTTGTGGGCCGCCGACAACCTGCAGAACGCCATCCCGCCATGCAATGCGAACCCCAGGCCACTTCCGCGCGAGCAACCGCAGCAGGCCGAGCGACGCGAGGTAGTTGCCCAGCACTTCGAGGCGAAGGCCGGGCAGGGGGATGACTGGAAGGACCGGGTTGCTAGTCGCCACGGCGGACCTCCGAAAGCTTGATGCACTTCGAGGGCTTGTCGCTCGCACGCCAGTCGGCGATACGAACGAGGGCTTCAAGATAGGCGAGTCGAAACGGGCCGAGTTCCCTTGGCTCGTTTTCTGGCACTACCCCCGCTTCAGATTTATCTTCTTGCCGCCACGGGCCAAGCAGGTCGGCAACGAGCCCGGTCCAGCCGTAACCCTCGAGCACGAAACCTGCCGCTGTCCACTGACCTTCGGCACCGTCCTTCACGACCGAGAAGTCCAGCGGCCACGTTTGTCCGTTCCAGGTGAGCGCGGTCGGTTGTGGGGGCACGCCGAAGGCGTCGTCCCCCGTATCCGTGAGGGAGCGAAATACGGTGCGCACCTTGCCGTGGTGGGCCGCTGCCAGGTAGACGGCGAGCGCCGGATAACTTGCACCTCCCGTTCGGTAGCGATGCCACATCGCCAGCGCCGCCGCCGCTTCGTGACGCATGTTGGGACGAAACGGCACGTGCCCAGCCCATAGCACGCCACGGAGCGCGCGGAGCCGGTCAAGCTCCTCTCCTTTGAGCCGGTCATCGAGTGCCCAGCGCAGCCGCAGGACCTCCTTCCGGTTGCGTTGGCGCCTCTCGTGTGCAAGCACGAGGGCGCATGGACGAAGCTCCCGGACCTGGTTTTCAAGCGCTTCGCGGAGGTCCTCGCTTGCCACGTCGACCGCGAGCACGCGCGGGCACTTCGCCCATGGCCCCGGCCCAAGGTCCGCCCCCGCAGGGACCGCGCTCTGCCACTGGGGGTGGGCTTTGCCCAGATCGTGAAGCCCGGCCGCCTCGACGACAGCGGTAAGCACGGGATCCTGAATACCGAGTGCTCTACAAAGCTGCTCGGCCTCCCGTCGGGCATCCTCGAGGTGCACGTCCAGCTTTACCCAATAGCCCGTCTCCGTACGTTCGTCATCGCGTAGCGTCCGGCCTCGGCCTGCGCGGGGAACCTCACTAAGCTTGTCGTTGGCGTCCCCAGTCCACCCGAGTTCCATACTGTAGCCGCCAGCGTCGCGGTGGAGCATCACCACCATGCCGGGCCGCAGGTCGTCCGGGCGAATCTCCTCCCACCTGTCATCCTCGTCGTTCCATATCCAGGCCCGCGCCTTCCGACTGTTGAGCGCGTCGCGCAGCCGATAGAACGGGACCGGACAGCCCTCGTTCGCCACGTCCAGCGGGGGGCCGTCGAGTCCCTCACCGGCGGGCGGGGCGTTCTTCACCCCGCCGTCCCACTCCCGCCAGACGACCGTCAGGTCCGCGTCGGGGTCGGAGCCCCGCACGAAGGCACTCACGTCAGTGAAACCGCCGTGCAGGTCTCGCTCCGTCGAAAATAAGCCGTGTACATCGAGGGCACGGGGCATGGGCTCCGGCTTCAATTTCACCGCCTTTTTCCAGTCCTCTTCGTGGCTTGCCGCGACATCCTTCAGCAACTGGAAAAAGGGCTTCGGCGTTTTTACGTTTACGATGGCGGAAATCAGGTTTTTAGCGGGCTCGATATCTTCGGCATCATAGGGACCGACTCGTACGTGCTCTTTTTTCTTTTTCTTTCTTTTTTGGTTTCCGGATTCTTCCGCCGGCGACTCCCAGAACCAGACCTTCGCTTCCTGATCGCGGCCGTCGCGGTTCAGCCGGCCAAGCCGCTGGATCACGGATGGCCAGGGGGCAATTTCCGACCAGAGGTGATGGGCCGAGACGTCCACGCCAGCCTCCACCACCTGAGTACTTACGCAGATGAGTCCGGGATTGCGGGGCAGCGGTTTCCCCATTTCGTGGTTACGGCCCTCGCGCTCGCGATCTGCTTCAGCCTGCCTCCTTGTCTTTTCGAACTTGAGCAGCATGCTCTCGTGTTGGTTCCGGTCTTGCCGACGAAACTGCGAGGTGAGCAAGATTTTCGGTACATTGTTATTCTGGGGAAGGTTGACAAAAATGGATTGTGCCGCTTTGACCGTGTTGCAGATGACGAGCGAAAGTGTCCCGCGTACGTGCTCTTGAGCGACGGCAGTTGCTAAGGTTTTCCAAAAATTTTGACGTTCCTTTGCCGACCAGCGTTTTGCCAATTTGTGCGCGTTGAGCCGACGCTGGATTTCCGGGTTCGGGTCTTTGTCGATCAAACTGGAAGGTAAACAGCTCGGTGCTTCTAGACCGTCCTTATTCCGGTCCGAAGTGTCGAGGAAGCCGGGGTGGACGGTGGCGCTCATCCACGTGGTGGGGCAGTCAAAAATCGTTCCGAAGCGCTTCCGGCGCATCCAGTCGAGCTGGGCCGTCGTCCACAACCCCGGTCCCATCAGCTGAAGCTCGTCAATGATCCACCGGCAGTCGTTGTTGAGGAGGCCCATGTGCACGGGCCACTCGAACCGGCTCATGGCATAGCCGCGATTGAGCGCGCGCGAAAGCAGCTGGTCCTGGGTCCCGACGAGTACCCAGCACTGTTCAGGCCGGCCGGCCCATTCGTCCTCGATGGTGCCGCCCATCAGCTGGTAGACCTCCAGGTCGATCGTCCCCTTTAGTTTCTGGAAGTACTCGCGGAGCCGTTCCACTGTCTGGCGCACGAGCGTGCGCATCGGAAGGCAGTACACCAGATGGCGCGGCTCGTTCTTGCCTGTGAGCCGGCGCCATGCCCATGACAGTACAGCCCCTTCAGTTTTTCCCCATCCCGTTGGCACCTCGAGTAAGTCGGGAAATCCGTTTTCAGCTACATACTTTTGCCAGTCGTAGGGCTGAAAGCCGGTAGCCTGATGAAAGAATTCATTAAACGAAAGGGTCACAACCAGACCTCCGCATTGATTGGGCGGCAGAGTCCGTAGCCGCGGTACCGGCCGGCGCCGATCAGCACGGGCCCCCGCACCGGTTGGTCAAAGACCAGGATGGCGTGGGCGTGGCGGCGTTCGGTGCCGTCCTTGCGGGTCAGACGCGGAAAGCTGTAGGCAGGGGGCACGCCGGGATGCGCCGAGACGGGGGTGACAACCACCTCCCGCGGCTGCGGCAGTCCGATCGCCTCGCATCCGTCGGCGATCATCGCGGAGACCTCCTGCTGATGGTCCCTGCGATCCCTGGACCTGGGGTGACGGTCGAAAGCTACCGGGGTCACGGTCGCCCAGTGAGTGGCCCCCGCCGGGTACGCCGTCCAGGCCTCAGCCCGCAGATACGAAGGCGGTCGGCCATCCAGCTTCTGGACCAGACGCCACACGCCCAGCTCTCCGAGCCTGAGTTCCCGCACCTGTCCCAGAATCCGGACTACCTGTTGCCGCGCTCCTGGATCCAGACTTGCCGGGATGGCAGCGGCCAGGCCAGCGATGTGGCCGTCGGCGTTGGGATGCCCGACGAAGGCCAGCGGGGCAAGCGCCAGATGGGGTTCCTCGAGGCGCTGACCACTGGGGCCGTGCCCGCTGATCATGGCTCGGACACGTGGAGCAGCGTCCTCGCAGTAACTCAGCAGGGCTTCCCGCCAGCGCTGAACGAGCGGAAGGGTCTCCAGCAGATTCAGGCTGGCCCGGGGGCCGCTGTACCATTCCAGGGCGAAGACGGCCAGACGGGGGCTGAAGACGGTGCCGCGAACTGCCGGCTGCTGCTGTTCATCGGAGTCCCGGCGTCGGCGGTGGAGGCCGGCTGCCGGGGTGCGTCGGGGAGGCGGTTGAGCGCAGAAGTTTTCTTGCGAATCGTTGCCACCCGGCCTGACCTGCGACCGGTTCTCTCTCAGATCGCCTGCGCAGAGGTTTGGAGGGACCTTTTCAGGCAGATTTTGAAGCGGCTCTGGTGATGTAAGCTCAGGCCGCCGAAAACTCATGGAATTCCGTTTCGTTGAAGTTGGCCGTATTCTGCTGCAGGAGCAGCCGGCTGTCAATACGCCACTTCGTGCGGGACGGCTGGCCGGTCGTGCGATGCGTGGGCACGGGTCCGGGCTCGCCTGCCGGTGACCCGTTCTCGTCTGACGAGAAAATCCAGAGAAGATGACCCTTAAGGCACTTTTGGGCTCCGCTCCCCCTTCGCAGGAGCTGCACGGATGGTTCAAGATTTTCCACAAAAGACAGGGGGAAGTGCTCGCCATGCGCACCACTTACCTGGTCTGCTATGACATCTGCGACGACAAACGGCTGCGGAAGGTCTACCAGGTGATGCGCGGCTTCGGGGATCATCTCCAGTATTCCGTCTTCGAGTGCCAGTTCACGCCGCTCGACCTGGTGCGCTGCCGGAACGAGCTGGCGCAGATCATCCACCACGAGCAGGATCAGGTGCTGTTCGTCAATCTGGGTCCGGCCGAGGGGCGTGGCGAGCGGGTGATCACGTCGCTGGGCCGGCCCTATGTGGCCATCGATGCCCCCTGCATTGTGGTCTGAAGACCCGGAACCGCCGAGATGGAATCCCCGTCGTTCGACACCGCCGCAATCACCTCCGGCGAGGAGGGCGGCGGGGCGACGCGCGCCGAACTGCCCGACTACCTGCCGGCGCGCATGGTGAACGAGTTCGTCTACTGTCCACGGCTGTTTTTCTACGAGTGGGTCGACGGGTTGTTTCGTGACAGCGCCGATACGGTCGAAGGCCGCTACCAGCATCAGCGCGTCGATGCCAGAACGACTGCGCTGCCCGCGGCGGCCGAGGCCTCCGACGAACCCATTCACTCCCGCTCGGTGACGCTGTCGAGCGAGCGGCTGCGGGTGATCGCCAGAATTGATCTGGTCGAGGGCGCCGGCGCCTGCCTGACGCCGGTCGATTACAAGCACGGGGCTCCCCGTGAGACCGAGCAGGGTCTGGAGGCCTGGCCGGCCGACCGCATCCAGCTGGCGGTGCAGGGCCTGATCCTGCGCGAAAACGGCTATCAGGTCGAAGAGGGCATTGTCTACTACGCCAGAACGCGCCAGCGTGTGCGGGTGGTGTTCGATGCCGAGCTGCTGCGCCAGGCCGAGCAGGCCATCGCCGATGCCTGGCAGCTGGCGCGTTCGGGTCGGCGGCCACCGCCGCTGGTAGATTCCCCCAAATGCCCGGGCTGCTCGCTGGTCACCATCTGCCTGCCGGAGGAGACCCATGCGCTGCCCGCGCTGCTCGGCAGCAGCCTGCGGCCGGCCGAGCAGCTTTCGCTGTTCGGTGACGGCGCCCGGTCGGCGCCCGCCGAGCAGCCGGCCGGCGAGCTGCGTCCCCTGATCGCACCCCGCGATGACCTGCGGCCGCTGTACCTCAACGCTCAGGGCGCCCGCGTGGGCAAAAGCGGCAGCGTGCTGCAGATTCGCGACCGTCAGGGCACACTCACCGAGGTCCGGCTGAATGAGATCTGCCAGCTCAACCTTTTTGGCAACGTTCAGCTATCGACGCAGGCCATTCAGGCCCTGTGCGAGCAGGAGATTCCGATCTGCTACTTCTCGCAGGGTGGGTGGTTCTACGGCATAACGACGGGGCTCAACACGAAGAATGTCTTCCTGCGCCGGGCGCAGTTCCGGCTGGCCGAAGAGGACTGGTTTGCGCTGCAGCTGGCGCGGCAGCTGGTGGCCGGCAAGATTCGCAACCAGCGTACGCTGCTGCGGCGAAACCACCGCGAGCCGCCGGCAGCCGTGCTGGGCGCACTCAAGCAGCTGGCGGACCAGGCGGCCGGGGCAAAAAGTCTCGAGGAGCTGCTGGGCATCGAGGGCTTCGCCGCCCGGCTCTATTTTCAGCATTTCGGGGGTATGATAGAGCGCGACGCGGCGGCCGGGTCGCCCGTGCCGTTCCGGTTCGACTTCACCGGTCGGAACCGCCGCCCACCGCGGGACGAGATCAATGCCATGCTCTCGCTGGCCTACAGCCTGTTGGTGAAGGATCTCACCATCGCGTGCTATGCCGTGGGTTTCGATCCCTACCTGGGCTACTATCATCAGCCGCGCTTCGGGCGGCCGGCCCTGGCACTGGATCTGATGGAGCCGTTCCGGCCCCTGATTGCCGATTCGGCCGTCCTGATGGCCGTCAACACGGGTATGATCGGCCCCGGGGATTTTCTTCGCGTTGGTCCGTCGGTGGCATTGACACCCGACGGACGCCGTGCCTTTTTCCGGGCCTACGAGCTCCGGATGGACACGCTGGTGACGCACCCGCTGTTTGGCTACCGGGTCAGCTACCGGCGGCTGCTCGAGATCCAGACGCGGCTGCTGGCCAGGGTGCTTGAAGGCGAAGTGGGGCCCTATCCGGTCTTTGTGACCCGTTGAGGGCAGCGAGCAGTCCGGTGATGCGCAAAGCCCGGGAGGCACTCGCAGGCTGGAAGTGGTGCTCGGAGCATGGCTTGTGGACGATGTGGGTCACGGACGACCAGAAAGGATTGACGGGCGGCGGGACCGCTCGTAATGCCCGGTCTAGCTCTTTGAAAACCAGGGGATTGTACGGGCGCTGTCTCCGCGACTATTAAGTCGCGGCCCCATTGAAGCCATCCCCGCGACCGTCTTCGACAACCCGACCCTGCTGTCTCCGCGACTATTAAGTCGCGGCCCCATTGAAGCTCAGCCGCCTACGATCACGCAGGGCTTCGAGCTGGTGGTCTCCGCGACTATTAAGTCGCGGCCCCATTGAAGCCGAGCCTGGGCAGCTCGAAATCCTCGACGAGTATATCCGGGTCTCCGCGACTATTAAGTCGCGGCCCCATTGAAGCGTCAATGGGACTGTACTGCGCACCGCCGGTCTGACGTCTCCGCGACTATTAAGTCGCGGCCCCATTGAAGCTCTGCCTGATGTAGTCCCTCCGCCGGAAAACCCTCGCGTCTCCGCGACTATTAAGTCGCGGCCCCATTGAAGCAGCACATATGTGCCCTGTTGCCAGACGGGCTGCACCGGAGTCTCCGCGACTATTAAGTCGCGGCCCCATTGAAGCCCAGAAATGGTGTTCCGCCTGCATGGGCTTGCGTGGTCTCCGCGACTATTAAGTCGCGGCCCCATTGAAGCGATGCAAACTACCTGCGGGGCATTGCGATTGAGATGTGTCTCCGCGACTATTAAGTCGCGGCCCCATTGAAGCGCGGCGGCCATCCGCCGCGCGACTGAGCGGGTCGCTGTCTCCGCGACTATTAAGTCGCGGCCCCATTGAAGCTCTCCTTCTCCACGACGACCTCGTCCGGGAAAAGGACGAGGTCTCCGCGACTATTAAGTCGCGGCCCCATTGAAGCCTCTCTCTTCCCCCATACCCCCTTCTCTCTTCTCCGTCTCCGCGACTATTAAGTCGCGGCCCCATTGAAGCGCAGTACCGTGCGCTGCCGACAAACGCATAGAGTGTGTCTCCGCGACTATTAAGTCGCGGCCCCATTGAAGCGCTCCTCATGCGCCGGAAGCGGGAACGGATACCGGTCTGTCTCCGCGACTATTAAGTCGCGGCCCCATTGAAGCAGGTACCGTGGCAGAGCACAGTTCAGGCAACAAATCGTCTCCGCGACTATTAAGTCGCGGCCCCATTGAAGCTGGCGGATGATTCTGCGCGGTACAATTCTGCAGAATAGTCTCCGCGACTATTAAGTCGCGGCCCCATTGAAGCTCTGCAGGAAATGCAGAACCGCAAAACCAGACCCAGGTGTCTCCGCGACTATTAAGTCGCGGCCCCATTGAAGCCAGGAACACGGCAATACCCCCAGCCGGGCGCATGAATGTCTCCGCGACTATTAAGTCGCGGCCCCATTGAAGCTTCTTTCTCACTGCAGGATGGTTTTGTCATTGTAAACGTCTCCGCGACTATTAAGTCGCGGCCCCATTGAAGCTGAGCGCGTGCTCGCCAACCTTCTGGACGAGCGGGCCGTCTCCGCGACTATTAAGTCGCGGCCCCATTGAAGCTTATACACGGCGAGCAGGCAGTCCTCGCCGTCTTTTGTCTCCGCGACTATTAAGTCGCGGCCCCATTGAAGCTCATCTGCCGTAGTGCAGCACTGTGCTATAATTCAGGTCTCCGCGACTATTAAGTCGCGGCCCCATTGAAGCCATGGGCCAGTGCTCCGCACTGGCCGGCCGTGTGAAGTCTCCGCGACTATTAAGTCGCGGCCCCATTGAAGCCTACGGAATCAACGAATGGGGTTTCTACAAATTTAAGTCTCCGCGACTATTAAGTCGCGGCCCCATTGAAGCCGATGATTTGCCGTCGCTTTGGTGGCAGTTCCGTGTCTCCGCGACTATTAAGTCGCGGCCCCATTGAAGCCAGCGGGAGGTCGTTTCCGCCGCGATTCTTGCCCAAGTCTCCGCGACTATTAAGTCGCGGCCCCATTGAAGCCGCTGAATCGTCAGGCGGGCGATGTCTCGGTATGGCTCGTCTCCGCGACTATTAAGTCGCGGCCCCATTGAAGCCTGGGAAGCGCCGACGGCCTCGAGGCGCCGGTGGTGAGTCTCCGCGACTATTAAGTCGCAGCCCCATTGAAGCCTAACCTTGGCTTCTTGATCCGGAATGATTTCCTCCAGTCTCCGCGACTATTAAGTCGCGGCCCCATTGAAGCTGAGCGCGTGCTCGCCAACCTTCTGGACGAGCGGGCCGTCTCCGCGACTATTAAGTCGCGGCCCCATTGAAGCTTATACACGGCGAGCAGGCAGTCCTCGCCGTCTTTTGTCTCCGCGACTATTAAGTCGCGGCCCCATTGAAGCTCATCTGCCGTAGTGCAGCACTGTGCTATAATTCAGGTCTCCGCGACTATTAAGTCGCGGCCCCATTGAAGCCATGGGCCAGTGCTCCGCACTGGCCGGCCGTGTGAAGTCTCCGCGACTATTAAGTCGCGGCCCCATTGAAGCCTACGGAATCAACGAATGGGGTTTCTACAAATTTAAGTCTCCGCGACTATTAAGTCGCGGCCCCATTGAAGCCGATGATTTGCCGTCGCTTTGGTGGCAGTTCCGTGTCTCCGCGACTATTAAGTCGCGGCCCCATTGAAGCCAGCGGGAGGTCGTTTCCGCCGCGATTCTTGCCCAAGTCTCCGCGACTATTAAGTCGCGGCCCCATTGAAGCCGCTGAATCGTCAGGCGGGCGATGTCTCGGTATGGCTCGTCTCCGCGACTATTAAGTCGCGGCCCCATTGAAGCCTGGGAAGCGCCGACGGCCTCGAGGCGCCGGTGGTGAGTCTCCGCGACTATTAAGTCGCAGCCCCATTGAAGCCTAACCTTGGCTTCTTGATCCGGAATGATTTCCTCCAGTCTCCGCGACTATTAAGTCGCGGCCCCATTGAAGCTGAGCGCGTGCTCGCCAACCTTCTGGACGAGCGGGCCGTCTCCGCGACTATTAAGTCGCGGCCCCATTGAAGCCTCTACAACAATCTGGTGACGATGATGGACTCGACCGGCGTCTCCGCGACTATTAAGTCGCGGCCCCATTGAAGCTTTGCATCTTGCGGGGGTTGAAGATTTCCTCATCCGTCTCCGCGACTATTAAGTCGCGGCCCCATTGAAGCGCGGAATAGACCCAGCGCGCCGGCGCCGCGCTTGCCGTCGTCTCCGCGACTATTAAGTCGCGGCCCCATTGAAGCCTCGACCGTCGCCACCCGCTCCTCGGTCGACTGGTCGGTCTCCGCGACTATTAAGTCGCGGCCCCATTGAAGCTTCGCGGCCTGGATGTAGAACCGCGCGGCCCGCTCAGGTCTCCGCGACTATTAAGTCGCGGCCCCATTGAAGCACGAATTCGAGCGTGGTCTCCACGCACGACTCGAAGTCGTCTCCGCGACTATTAAGTCGCGGCCCCATTGAAGCAGTGGACGAGCTCGACAAAGCTCGTCCAGAAGTGCACGCGTCTCCGCGACTATTAAGTCGCGGCCCCATTGAAGCCTCAATTGCGGGTCGCTCAGATAGGTGCGCATCTGAGTCTCCGCGACTATTAAGTCGCGGCCCCATTGAAGCCTTCCTTCTTCAACATTTCATCCCTCCATGAGATGCTGTCTCCGCGACTATTAAGTCGCGGCCCCATTGAAGCGGTCTGGCGCAGCATCAATGCGCCGGCGTACCCGGGAGTCTCCGCGACTATTAAGTCGCGGCCCCATTGAAGCAGCGATCCGGTCTCCGTCACAGGTCCCTCCCGTCGTCGTCTCCGCGACTATTAAGTCGCGGCCCCATTGAAGCACGGCCTTGATCTCTTTTGTGTCGTAAGAGTAAACGTCGTCTCCGCGACTATTAAGTCGCGGCCCCATTGAAGCCCAGTCGGGTTTCGTTTCCTGCGTCATGATTCTTCTGTCTCCGCGACTATTAAGTCGCGGCCCCATTGAAGCTTCTCCTTCCTGTTCCTGGCATGCCTGATGTAGAAAGTCTCCGCGACTATTAAGTCGCGGCCCCATTGAAGCCCTTTGTCCCTTGCGTGTCACAACAAAGCTTCCTGCGTCTCCGCGACTATTAAGTCGCGGCCCCATTGAAGCCTGCTCTTGCGCCACCTTGAAGCCATAGTCGAAGTTGTGTCTCCGCGACTATTAAGTCGCGGCCCCATTGAAGCCCAGAAGGTTCAGCAGGTCCGTCCGGGTCAATGATCAGCTCGTCTCCGCGACTATTAAGTCGCGGCCCCATTGAAGCTGAACAATGGCGCGCCCGGCAGGACTCGAACCTGCAGTCTCCGCGACTATTAAGTCGCGGCCCCATTGAAGCAAGAACTTGGAGTTGAACACGGCGCGGAAGTCGCGGCGTCTCCGCGACTATTAAGTCGCGGCCCCATTGAAGCGGGATGCTCAAGGATGCGGAAGAATTCATACTTCACGTCTCCGCGACTATTAAGTCGCGGCCCCATTGAAGCTGTATATCCTCTTTCATTGCAGCAATTGCTCTAGAACATGTCTCCGCGACTATTAAGTCGCGGCCCCATTGAAGCTCACAGAAATCATATCCGCGCTGCCAAGCTTCCCACGGTCTCCGCGACTATTAAGTCGCGGCCCCATTGAAGCAGTATCCTTCCAGAGATTTCGGATAATTCCGGCTTCTTGTCTCCGCGACTATTAAGTCGCGGCCCCATTGAAGCTCCGTGAACAAGCGCGAAGGCTCTCTGTATGGCCTCGTTTCCGCGACTATTAAGTCGCGGCCCCATTGAAGCATTCTGTTCCCCCTGAGGGAAGGTCCGCCTCTCGAGTCTCCGCGACTATTAAGTCGCGGCCCCATTGAAGCTTGCGCAGTGCCGTCCGAAATCCTAGGTGCTCTACCCAGTCTCCGCGACTATTAAGTCGCGGCCCCATTGAAGCGATGCAGACCAAGGCTGGCCGGGTTGGTCGGACCCGGGTTTCCGCGACTATTAAGTCGCGGCCCCATTGAAGCTATTATTTATATGGGAGTCGCCGGGGGGTTAACTCGTTTCCGCGACTATTAAGTCGCGGCCCCATTGAAGCTGCCCCGCCCGGCCGGCTTATTTTCCTGAATCCTTAATGTTTCCGCGACTATTAAGTCGCGGCCCCATTGAAGCTCATTATCACCGACGGATATTTTGCCGACAAGATAACCGTTTCCGCGACTATTAAGTCGCGGCCCCATTGAAGCCTAGGGTGTCGGGAATCCGCGGCCGGACGCTCTGGGTTTCCGCGACTATTAAGTCGCGGCCCCATTGAAGCCGCTGCTCGAGCTGCTTCTGTACTGCCTCTAGCTGGCGTTTCCGCGACTATTAAGTCGCGGCCCCATTGAAGCTCCGTGAACAAGCGCGAAGGCTCTCTGTATGGCCTCGTTTCCGCGACTATTAAGTCGCGGCCCCATTGAAGCGCGACAGTGGGTGCCACATAACCCGGGTCTACGGTCGTTTCCGCGACTATTAAGTCGCGGCCCCATTGAAGCTTCTCAGCAGTGGGACATGTGTCTACTGCTGAAGTATGTTTCCGCGACTATTAAGTCGCGGCCCCATTGAAGCACAAACAGGTCTTCCTCGGCTGTCCAATGATGGCCGAGGTTTCCGCGACTATTAAGTCGCGGCCCCATTGAAGCCCGCAATGGCCCCAGCCGTCCGAATCGGCTGGGGCCGTTTCCGCGACTATTAAGTCGCGGCCCCATTGAAGCACTCCGGAATCCACTGGGCGGCCTGCTGCAGCAGGCCGATGTTTCCGCGACTATTAAGTCGCGGCCCCATTGAAGCGCTACATGAAGCCGGTTTTTGGCGGCTGGTGGAAGGTTTCCGCGACTATTAAGTCGCGGCCCCATTGAAGCATCCTCACAGAACAATGTCACATCGTGAGATTGTTGTTGTTTCCGCGACTATTAAGTCGCGGCCCCATTGAAGCCTTAAAGCGCACGATAAGATGCGGCGCGAAAAAAAAGTTTCCGCGACTATTAAGTCGCGGCCCCATTGAAGCGCTTGCTAATAGGAATGCGCCGTGACTCCCAACATTCGTTTTCGCGACGATCAAGTCGCCACGGTGCTGAAATGCAGAAATTCGCTGGCTATGGGGAGGGGCTTTTCGTTGCGAGCTGTGGCGCTGCGGCGGCTGTAAAGGCAGCAGGCGTCGTGTGGGGTGTCCCTGGCGGGGCTTGCTTTTGGGTCGGGGATTTGATATGAAGAGAACCAAGCATCAGGAGTGTTCCGGGCCAGGCCTGGAACCGGCAACCGGGCAGGGAGACGCCACGGTGCCCTGAGCGGCAGGGAGCCGCTCGATGCGCGGAGCCGAGGCTCCGAAAGAAGGTCTCCCCTGAAAGAGGGCCGCCTGATGCTGGGCGGCTTTTTCTTTTGGCTCCTGATGCGCACCTCGAGCCTGGAAGGAGGCGCGCATCGATGACCCATCAGGTTGATCCTACCCGCCCGTTGATCATCAACATTCCCTATCGAATCCAGCCCGGGGAGGGCTTCGACCGGCGCTGGGAGGGCTTTCCCCACAACCTGCTCTATACCACGGTGATCCCGCCGCTGCCGGTGGGTTTGACGGCAGGGGCACTGGCGTGGATCTGCGCGAAAAGCTTCGGAGACCTGTTGAACGATCTCTGGCTGACGCACTGCATTCGGGCGGCCTGGTACTTCCCCGACGCCGACTCGTTTGTCGAGACAGGGCAGTTCCGGCGGCTCATCTACAGGCCCCTGCTGCCGGCTCCCTACTATGTGGAAGTGAGCTACGAAAAGCCGACTGACTGGCTCGTCATCGCCAAGTATCGCAAGGGCCAGTCGGTGGGCGAGACCCATGCTCCGGCCGACGACTTCGCCGGGGCGATGACCCTGGCCTCGCTGGCCGGCTGTGCGCCCGACGAGGCGCCTCCGGACTGGATCGCGCAGTTGCTGCCGCTCAGCTCGCATTACTTGCTCGAAGTGGCCGAGGTCGGCGTCTGGATCCCGGCGCAACCTTCGGCGGAGCCCGGCAGGCGGCCGCGGCCGGAGGACCCTGGCGGGGATCTTTTCCCCGGTTTGTGGATCACGGCCGGGCTTTCCGAGCAGGCCCCGGCACCGCCGGGCGGCCGGGAGTCGTTGCCGGAAGTGCTCTGGCCGTATGCGGGCCGAAGGCCCGACGGGCTCCCCCGGGGACTGGTGCGCTGCCCGCTCTGCGGGGAGCCGCGCGGCTGGTGCCTCGATCCGGATCCCGACCGCTGGGGCAGCGGGTTGTTCAAAATCAGTTGCCGGTGCGCGGTGAGCCTGTGCGAGAAATGCGGCAGGCCCTACGGTCCTCACCAGCCCATCAGCGACTTCTACGACGAACGAACCGACAGGATCATTCACGTGCCCTGGTTTGCGGGCCTGTCGCACCGCTGCCACCCCGAGAATCAACAACCCGGAGGGAACCGGGAGGAGGCGGAGCGATCCGGCGAGCCGGAAGAATCACAATCCGATGCGGATCGAGGCGCCGATTCCGTCCCCGCCGAAGCGGAGCCGAGGGACCGACCGCGAAAGTGGATCCTGTGGGTCCCGATGAGGTGGATCAAAGGCAAGGGCAGCGACCCGTCCTCCCGCCGGCGCCAGTGAGCCGGTATGGCGGGGCCGGCGCGCGGCCCGAGCTGGCGCAAGGCGACGCCCCGTGCCCGTCCGGTCCCGCTGCAGCTCTCCAACCCATCGCCAGCCGGACTTTGCCTTGCTGAGGAGGTCTGCCATGCAGGTTCCGATTCAAGGGCTGCCGCAGCCCCTGGAGGTGATCTATTTCCGGGACTACCCGGAACTGAAACTGGGGCAGGAGCCGATCCTGCTCACCGCCCCGCCTCCGTCCGAATCCGATCCCTTCGTATCGATCGTCAATCGGACCGAGGGGCCTGACTCTCCGATCACCGACCTGTTCGCTCATCACGAGCTGTTCCTGTACGAGGGCTACAACTGCTGGAACTATCAGCAGGTGGGCACGCTGCTCTGGGTCTCCCGATACGGGGGCCACAACCACCTCTCGCCCCTGCTGGAGCCGCTGTGTTTGCTGCCGGAGGACTGGAAGCGGCACATCCCGCCCCTTCTGGTCCAGGACCTGAAGCTGTACCAGAAGATCGTCCCCGACGGGCTGATCATGCTCTGGGGTCTGCTGCGCTACCGCAAATGGCCGGTGCTCCCCCATCACGAGCCCAAACTCAGCAGCGAAAACGAGGTCATCAGCCAGGCGATCGAGCACGTGGCCGGCCTGGCGCGGAACCATCAGCCGCTGGAGCTGGAGTGGCTGCTCGGGCTGTACCCGCACCTGCGCTGAAGCCTCGCTGCCTGCGGGCCCTGGCGGGAAGCTGGCTGCCCGATAACACCCCCGGCCGGCCTCCCGCTACCGGTGCCTGCTGCAGCAAGGGCGGGCCAGCGCTGGCGGGCGGTGCAGGGGCAACTCACACCCGGCGGAATCGCCACACCGGCAAGCAGATACACCGGGTCGACCTACTTTGCGGCGAGAGGACGCGAGTGGACAGCGCAGACGGCGTGCAGGCCACTCCCGCCGGCACACACAACCGCTTCATCGAGCCTCGTGCAAAGTACCTTCACACGACTCGGTGTCAATTCTGGTGTCGGTTCGTTTCGTTTTTTGGGTGCGATTTCCCTTGCTGGCCGGGTCTATGGGGAGCGCTCGAAAACGGTAGAATATGTGTTACGTATTGTAACGCAAAGTGTAGCGAAAATTGTAGCGACTACTGGCTTACAGGGCTTGTCACCCATTTTTGGCGATCCTTTATTTTCAATCACTTAAGAGTGGTTGATACCGGTTCGTAACCCCCTAATTTTTCTTTGCAAGCAGGGGGTCGCGGGTTCGAATCCCGCCACGTCCACCAGCACTTCCCAGCACTTCATCCCTCCTCCCAGCGAGCCGTTGACAGAGGCACCGCACGTGGCGAAAATCCTGCGGCGCGTGGCGGAAATCCTGCCGCAGCTCTAGCCGGGAGCAGCATGATGAGCACGACGAGTCTCGGGCAGGAAGGTCGGGAGCAGCCGGCAGTTCCCTCGCCGAGCTGGTACCGGCATCGTGGTGCCCTGTTCGGGCTCTCGATCTGGTTCGGCTGTGTGCTGGGCTACGTGCTGGCGGCTGTGCTGCATCAGCCGCGCCTGCCCATTTTTGCTCTGATCGAGCAGCGCTACGGTGTGGAAGGAATGCGGCTGGTGTTTGCCGCCGCACTGGCCGTGAGCGCCGCGGGATTCTGGCTCCGGCTGTGGGGAGCGGGCTACCTGGCCAGTGCGGTGGTATGGAGCCGGCAGGCGCAGGCCGAGCGGCTCGTGATGGCCGGACCTTTTCGCTATACGCGGAACCCGCTCTACCTGGGCAATCTTCTGTTATTTGCCGCGTGCGGGGTGCTGGTTGCACCGACGGCGGCGGTGCTGCTGGTGGTGGTGGGATGGCTGGCGCTGAGGGCCTGCATTGCGCATGAGGAGAAAGTTCTCGGCAGGCGCTTCGGCGCCGCCTTTGACGCTTACTGCCAGCAGGTGCCGCGGTTTTGGCCGCGTCTGTTTGCAGCGGTCCAGTCGAGCGAGCATCGGTTTGTAGGCGCTGAGGCTCTGCGATCGGAGCTTGGCATCGGCTTCTGGGTCGTCGGCTGGGTCGTGCTGCTCGCCGGTGGTCCGCGGTGGGAGTGGTTGTTCTGGGTGCTGGTGGTGGCCGGGCTGCTCTGGCCGCGGCTGTTCCGCCGGGCCATCGCCGTCTAGCTGAGCCGGCGCGCTCTCAAAGCAGTTCAATCCGCTCGCCGAGCGTGGGCACCCGCGCCGACCAGCCCAGCCGTTCCTCGACCAGGTTGCGCAGGGCCATGGCGGGGCCCGGCTCGCCGTGTACGACGAACATCCGCGCCGGCGGCCGTGTGAATCCTCGCAGCCAGCGCAGCAGTTCGTTTCGATCAGCGTGCGCCGAAAACTGCGGCAGCTCGACGATTTCGGCCCGCACGGGGATTTCGTGCCCGTGGAGATGGAGGGTGCGCGCTCCGTCGAGCAGCGCCCGTCCGGGCGTGCCTTCGGCCTGAAACCCGACGATGAGGACCGTATTACGGGCGTCGGGCAAACGTTGCTCGAGGTGGTGCTGGACGCGGCCGCCGGTGGCCATGCCGCTGCCGGCGATGATGATGGCGGGCTCGCGGACGGCGTTGATCTGCTTGGACTGCTCTACCGAGCGCGTCATGTGGACCTCGTGCGTGTTCAGCGGATCGAACTGTTTTTCCTCGCCGACGAAGGTCAGGTTGTGGTCTTCGTGGTGCTTTTCATACAGGTCGGTGACGCTGATGGCCATGGGGCTGTCCAGGTAAACGGGCAGGTGGGGAATGAGGTCGCGATCCTCGAGCTGGCGCAGCACGTAGAGCAGCGTCTGTGTACGGCCGACGGCGAAGGCCGGCACGACGACCACGCCACCGCGGTCAGCCGTACGGCGAATGGCCGCGCTGAGCTGCGTGTAGTCGTCGTCATGGGGATGGTCGCGATCGCCGTAGGTGGATTCGCACAGCAGCACGTCAGCCGCGGGAACCGGCGTGGGGTCCTTCAGGATGGGCTGGCCGTAGCGGCCAATGTCGCCGGAGAAGGCCACCACCGTGCTCCGTCCCTTCTCGCGCACGGTGAGCTCCACGATGGCCGAGCCCAGAATATGGCCCGCATCGTAGAGCCGGATGGAAAACTCCTCGCTGATCGTGTAGGGCCCCGAGCGGGGGATGATCTGGAACTGCTGCAGGGCGGCCTGCGCTTCGGCCACGGTGTAGAGCGGCAGCGGCGGGTGATGCCGGCTGTAGCCTTTGCGCGCCGCGTGGGCCGCGTCTTCTTCCTGCAGGTGTGCGGAATCGGGCAGCAGCAGCGCGCAGAGGTCGCGCGTCGCCGCGTTGGCCAGAATCGGTCCGGCGTAGCCGTCGCGGACCAGGCGCGGCAGGTAGCCGGTGTGATCCAGGTGGGCGTGGGTCAGGACGATCCAGTCCACAGTGTCCGGTGCGATCGGTAGCGGCTGCCAGTTCAGCTCGCGGAGCTCCGCCGGCCCCTGAAAAAGCCCGCAATCCACCAGCAGGCGTCGGCCGCCGGCTTCGACGAGATACTTCGATCCGGTGACGCAGCGTGCGGCGCCGAGAAAGGTCAGCGTGGCCATGGGCGCGATTCTAGCGCAGTACGTACGGCAGCGGGTGCGTTTGACAGCCTTCGCGCTGCCGCCTATGCTCTGCGCCCAGCGGAGACTGGACATGCGCAGGCTGCTGCTGGCGGCGATGTTGCTCGGGCTGGTCACGGGTGTGGACCACGCCCGTGCCGGCCGGCCGCGCCTGCAGAGCTCTTCAGCAGGGTTGGAGCTTTCCTGGCTCGATCCGAGCTGCAAGCCCTGTGAGAATTTCTTTCAGTTTGCCGACGGCGGCTGGCTGCGCACGCACGAAATTCCGGCCGCCTATCCGGCCTGGGGCCTGTTCAACGAGTTGCAGGAAAAGAACCAGCAGGTGCTGCACGAACTGCTCGAACAGGCAGCGGCACAGAAGGCCCCGACGGGCAGTCTGGACCAGAAGCTGGGAGATTTTTACCGTTCCTGCATGGACACCCGGCAGATCGACGCCGCGGGTCTCGGGCCACTGCAGGGCGAGCTGCGGCGTATTCAGGCGATTGGCTCCCGGCGGGCACTCGAGGCGGAGCTGGTACGGCTTCACCGCCTGGGTGTGGGCGCCCTGTTCCGGTTCGGCGCCACCGCGGATTTCAAGAATAGTTCCGAAGAGATTGCCGAGGCCGCGCAGGGCGGGCTCGGCCTGCCGGATCGCGACGACTATCTGAAGGAAGAGGCGCCGGTGCGCCGGCTTCGCGAACAGTACCGGCAGCACGTCGAGCGGATGCTGCACCTGCTCGGGGAATCCGAAGCGCAGGCCCGTGCCGACGCCGAAGCCGTTTTGCACATCGAAACGGCTCTGGCGCAGGCTTCGATGAGCCGGGTGGAGCTCCGCCAGCCGGAGAAGACCTATCACAAGATCAAGGTGGCGGAGGTGCAGCAGCTCACCCCGCACTTCTCCTGGAACCGGTACCTGCGCGGTGTGGGAGCAGCCCGGGTTGCCGAACTCAATGTGGTGCACCCGGAATTTTTCCGCGCCGTGGACCGCGAACTGGCCACCGTACCGCTCGAGCAGTGGAAGGCGTATCTGCGCTGGCATCTGGTGCACGCACTGGCAACGGCCCTGCCCAGCGCCTTTGAGGAGGAAAATTTCAATTTTTACGGCCGGGTGCTGACCGGAGCGCAGCAGCCGCGCCCGCGCTGGCAGCGCTGCGTGCAGGCAACCGACCGCCTGCTGGGTGAGGCTCTGGGCCAGAAGTACGTCGAACGCACGTTTCCGCCGGCGGCGAAAGAGGCGGCTCTGAAGATGGTCCGGAACCTGATCGGGGCGCTGCGCGAGGACCTCGAGACGCTGGACTGGATGGAACCGGCAACCCGGCAGGCCGCACTCGAAAAGCTCGACCGGATGACGATCAAGATCGGCTATCCCGACCGGTGGCGGGATTACCGGGCCTTTCATGTGGTGCGCGGGCCCTATGTGGTGAACGTCCTCGCCGGGCGGGAGTTCGAGTTTCAGCGCGAAATCGCCAAGATCGGGCGGCCCGTGGATCGCACCGAATGGGAGATGACGCCGCCCACGGTGAATGCCTATTACAGCCCCCTGCACAACGAAATCGTGTTTCCGGCCGGGATCCTGCAGCCACCGTTTTTTGATCCGGCAGCCGATGATGCACTCAATTACGGCGGCATCGGTGCCGTCATCGGGCACGAACTCACGCACGGATTCGATGACGAGGGGCGAAAGTTCGACGCCCGTGGCAACCTGCGCGACTGGTGGACCCCGGCGGATGCACGGCGTTTCACCGAGCGGGCCGAATGTGTGGCCCGGCAATTCGACAACTATGTGGCGCTGGACGATCTGCACGAAAACGGGCATCTGGTGCTCGGCGAGAGCATCGCCGACCTGGGTGGCCTCACGATCGCGTACCGGGCCTTTACCACGACTCCCGAATTTCGCTCTGGCAAAAAGCTTCAAGGATTCACTCCCGCCCAGCGGTTCTTTCTGGCCTACGCGCGCATCTGGGCCGAAAAGGAGCGGCCGGAGTACATTCGGCTGATGGTGCAGGTCAACCCGCATCCGCTGGCGCGGTATCGCGTGATCGGTCCGCTGGCGAACCTGCCTGAATTTGCGCGTGCCTTCGGCTGCAGAAACGGCGATCCGATGGTGCGCCCGGCCGAGCAGCGCTGCCGGATCTGGTAGCGCGACCGAGTTCAGTCAATGTCCCGGGGAGGCTTTGGCGGCAGGTTAGGCGCCGATCCCGCCGTCGCGCTGCGGTAAAGCCCCAGAGTCTCGATCGCCGCCGCAACCGCCTCCGGCAGGGCGTCGCGGACCGGCTCACCACGTTTGAGCCCTTCCCGTACCGCAGTCGAGGAAATCCGTACGAGCTGCGGATCGAGCTGCAGGCGATGGATGCGGTGGGCATAGGCCCGCAGGAGAGGGTCGCTGGCGGGATCGAATTTTTTCTCCCGGTCGGCGACCGCCACCTCGAAGCGGGAGAACATTGCAGCCAGGGCGGCGGCCCGGTCCGGATAGGGCCAGGCGAGCAGGATGCGCTCGGCCGCATCGCTCCCCAGCAGGAAGTAGACCCGGGTTCCCGCGGGATAAACCGGCGCAAGGGCTTCGTAGATCTCCAGCAGCAGCGCCCCTGAACACAGCGCCGCTCCCATGCGGGGATGGTTCTCCAGGGCACGCCGCAGCAAATCGGCGCGCACGCTGAGCGGCAGTTCCAGTTCCGGTTTGTGAGGCAGACGCGCCGGCAGAACGCAGACGACTTCGTGCAGATCGAGCTGGGTGAGGGCGGCCTCGGCCAGTGCCAGATGCGCGCGTGTGGGAGGGTTGAACGGGCTGCTCAAGACGCCGAGTCGCGGCGCAGCCGGCCGTCGGGCGTGGATGCCCTGCGGTGCCTGGCGCAGCCAGACCCAGCTCGGCCGGTCTTCCATGGCGCTGTGCAGATGCCCGCCGCGGCCAGCGGAAACGCTTACGGCATGGCTACCGGAAGATCAATATAGGACGCGAAGGTGCGGGAGCGGTAGATGCGCTGCGTGGCTCGCTGAAAGTCCTGCGGCCGCGCCAGGAAAATGTTGGGCACGAAGCGCTGCGGGTTGCGGTCGTAGAGCGGGAACCAGGTGCTCTGGATCTGCACCATGATGCGGTGGCCTTTGAGGAAGGTGTGGTTGTTGGTGTGGAGATCAATGGTGTAGGCAGTCACGGCCCCGGGCCGGATCGGTTCGGGATGCGAGAAGCTGTTGCGGAAGCGGCCACGGAGGATTTCACCGGCCACCATCAGCTCGTAGCCGGCCAGTTCGTGCTGCGTGGCGTAGTCCTCGGGATAGACGTCAATGAGCTTGACCACCCAGTCGCTATCGCTGCCGGTGGTGGACGCAAAGAGATGGGCGACGATGTCGCCGGTCACGGTGAGGTCATGGTCGAGCGGAGGTGTTTCCCAGGTCAGCGTGTCGGGTCGGTTCTCGACGAATCGCTGATCTTCGACTTCCCAGGTGTACCAGCGGCTGCCCGGCCCGTAGGTCTGCTCGACCGGACGGTGGCGATAGGGCACGGGGTGGAAGGGGTCGGAGAGGTAGCTGTCGAACGCCGGTCCGGATTCGCGGGGAGGCTCGAAGGCCAGCCGGCCGCCCTCACGTAGATAGAGCCGCCGGTGCTCGATGTTCTCCTGCGGGGGCCAGGCGCTGTAGGCCTGCCAGCGGTTGCTGCCGGTCTGGAACGTAAGCACCTTCTGCAGCGGCAGCTTCCCCCGGTCCTTGAGCCAGTAGGCGAACCACGCAGCCTGGATTCGCTCCCGGAAATACCGCGACGTGGGACTGCCGAACGGAATCGGTCCCAGCCGGTCTCCCTCGCCGCGCGCCCAGCCGCCGTGGTTCCACGGGCCGACGACCAGATAGTTGTAATGGTGGACGTCGTGCTTTTCCGAGGCTTCGTAAATTTTCAGCGGACCGTAGAAATCTTCCTGATCCCACCACCCGGCCACATTCAGATTGGGCACGCTCAGCGTCAGCCGCTCGAAGTAGGGCCAGGTGGCCTGGCGCTGCCAGAAGCTGTCGTAGTTGGGATGCTGCACGAAGTTTTCCCAGGTGGGAATGCGCCCGTGGAGGTAGAGCCGGTCGGCGTTGCTGAGCGGCCCCAGGGCCAGATACCACTGGTAGGTGTCGTAGCGATCGAAGTGGAAAGGAATGACCGTCTTCCCGGTTTCCATCATGGCCGCGTACTCGAAGCCGTAGCTGAGGCGGAAGGCGCCGTTGTGGTGGAAGTCGTCGCCGAGGAACATATCGGCAGGCGAGGCCTGTTCGGAAGCCGCCCGCAGCGCCGGATGCGGGTGCAACAGCGCCATGGCCGTCAGCCAGCCGCCGTAGGAGATGCCCAGAATGCCGGCGCGGCCGTTGTTTCCGGGAACGTTCTTCAGCAGCCATTCGATGGTGTCGTAGGTATCGGTGCCTTCGTCAATGCAGCCGGGCCGCGGCGGCTCGCACGGCATGCGCTGCATGACGAACTGGCCCTCGGAGCCGTAGCGCCCCCGGATGTCCTGGAAGACGAAGATGTAGCCGTCGGGAATCATTTCGCGATACAGCCCGAGCAGGCGCGAAAATCCCTGTTCGTCGTCGTTGAGGCCGTAAGGGGTGCGGGTGATCAGGAAAGGCAGCGGCTCGCTGGCGTTTTTGGGAATATAGATTTCGGTGTGCAGGCGGACGCCGTCGCGGGCCGGGATCATCACGTCCTGTTTGGTGAACACGGCGGCCAGCGACGAAGTCGGCGACGGTTGCTGGCGGCCAATGGCCAGAGCCGCCAGCAGGGGCACGAGTGCGACCAGCAGGACGAAGTGCAGCAGCCTGGTGCGGTTCTTCATGGCTTCCTCAACGGGCAAAAATGTAGCCCTCCAGTCGGGCCTCACCATACCACATCAGGTGACCGGCGGCTGCAGGGTGGCGACAGCCTGTTCGAGCCGCGCGGTGATCTCTTCGGCAGAAAGTTCGGGCTGGAACTCGAGCGGCGCGCCGACCGTCACGCGAATCTTTCCGGGCGGCGCCCAGCGGCGGCCGGCCCGCTTGAGTTCCCACAGCCCTTCGATGCGGACCGGGACGACAGGCAGGCGCAGCCCGCGAACCAGCAGGCCGATGCCGGGACGAAACGGTTGCAGGCGGCCGTCGGGAGTTCGGCCGCCTTCGGGGAAGATCAACAGGCTGTAGCCGCGATCCACGCAGGAGCCAGCGTACTGGAAGCTTTCACGGAAACCGGAACGCTGCGGCAGGGAGAAGACGTTAAACAGCGCCACCAGCAGCACGTAGACCATTTGCCAGCCCAGCCGCCGGAGCCAGCCAGCGGTCGCCGGCGGATGTCGCATGGCAGCCAGCCGTTCGCCTTCCATCGCCACCGCGATGCGATGGCGCAGGCGAGCGGGCAGTGCGGCCAGCACGAACCCGACGTCAATGCTCGTGATGTGATTGGAAACCACCAGCACGGGTCCCCGGACGCCGCGCAGTCGCTCGCGGCCCGACACCCGCGGCCAGCCCAGAAGCAGCAGCGCAGGCCACCAGAGCAGATAGCCGGCCAGAAGGCGCAGCAGGCGCACCGGCTCGGCCAGAGCCCATGCCGGATACGGGTAGGCGAGGCGGGGTTCCGGTGCGCCCGGTGCTGTCAGCAGCCGTTCCAGATCCGCCACGGTCGTGGTTTCCGTCACCGCGGCCTCGTCGAGCTCGACCTGGTAGTGCTCTTCGAGGGCGGCCAGCAGCTCGACGCGCTCGAGTGAGCTCAGGCCCAGTTCGCGGCCCAGTGCGGCCTCGGGCCGGACGCGCTCGGCCGGCCGGCCCGTCAGGCGTGCCAGCAGCATGGAAAGTTCGCCAGCGGGCTGGGCCGCGCCCGCAGGCGCCGGGCTGCCCAGCCGTTCCCGGGCGAACGATTCGATGCGGTGGAGCTGGGGCTTGCCGGTGGGCGTGCGCGGGAAATCCGCTTCAGGCCAGATGAGCCAGTGCCGGATCTTCTGATGCCCGGCCAGGTGGCGGTTGGCCTCGGCAATGGCCGCTTCGGCTTCGGACGCGCCACCACCGCGCAAGAGCAGCACGGCGCAGGGCACCAGGTTGCCATCCTCGGGCAGGCCCACCACGACTGCATCGCGCACCACCGGCTGCCGTTTCAGGACCGCTTCGAGGTCCTCGGGATACACCTTCATCCCTTCCGGTGTGACCAGGACGTTCTTGCGCCGGCCTTTGAAGTACAACCGGCCCTGCGCATCCATTTCGGCGAGATCGCCGGTGTGGAACCAGCCTTCCTCGCCGGCCACCGGCTCAAGCTGCCCGGCCTGGCGCCAGTAGCCGGCGGCCACGCTCTCTCCCCGCACCAGCAACTCACCCGTCTCGGAGATGCGCACGTCGCGGCCGGGAAGCGGCCGGCCGATCGAGCCCGGTGCCAGTGCGAACGGGTGCTGGACGGCGATCAGGGCGGCGGTTTCCGTCAAACCGTAGCCCTGGATGACGGCACAGCCCAGCAGGCTCCAGAAGCGTTCCAGTTCCGCCGGGAGCGATGCGCCACCGGTCACAATCGCCCAGAAATGCCAGCCCAGCCGTCGGCGTACGCGCCGCAGTCGCCACCACCGGCGGAGAACATGCATTCGCTCGACCCGCTCGAGTTCCCGCTCGAACCACTCCAGGCGGCCTTCGGCGGCGAGGTCTCGCTCGATTTTTTCCTTCAGGTTTTCGAGCAGCCGCGGCACGGTGACCAGCACGGAGATGCGTTCGCGGCGGAGGATCCGCAGCAGATCTCCCGGATGCGTCGTTCCCGGCAGTACGGTGATCGCTCCGAGCAGTCCGGGCACCCACAGCCCCATGAACTGGCCGAAGACATGGCTGAAGGGGACCACGTGCAAAAAGCGCAGCGGGTGAACCAGCCGTTCATAGTGCCGGTAGCGAGCGATTTCGGCCTCGAGCGGCTCGAGATTGGCGAGCACGTTGCCGTGGGTAATGACGACGCCGCGCGGATCGCCGGTGGTGCCCGATGTGAAGACGATCTCCAGAGGATCGTTGCGCGTCGGCGGGGCAAAGGCCACTGCGCTGCCGGTGCGGGTTGGCGGAAGCTCTTCGAGACGGTCAAAGAGGAGGACCGGAATTCCCAGGTTGTGCCGCGCCCGCGCCTCGTCGGCAAACAACAGCCGCGCTTCGGTGCGGCGCAAAACCTCGGCCGCGAAGGCCTCGGTCGTGTTGGGATCCAGAGGAACCGCCACGGCGCCGGTGAGTGCGCAGGCCCAGAACACCGCCGCCCACTGCGGAGCATTCTCGCCCCACAGCAGGATGCGCTCGCCCCGGCCGATGCCGCGAGCCGTCATCTCGGCCGCCACCACTTCCGCCAGTTCAAGCGTCTCCCGGTAGCTCCAGAGTCGGCGGCGGAATCCCTGGTAGTGGACCCAGGCAGCAGAGGTACCGTGGCGGAGGAATTCGTGGACCAGTTCGGCCAGTGACTCGCGGCGGCGCATCGCGGGTCGGCCCGCAGCGGCAGCATAGCGGTCGGGTTCGTCGGCGTCCACTGCTATCATGCCGCGCTGAGGTTGCGTCGAACGTGCTGGCACGGGCACTGCGTGTGCTGGATTACTTCACCCTGGCTTTCGGCACCATGGTCGGGGCGGGGTGGCTGGTGGTGATGGACGACTGGCTGCGGCGCGGCGGCCCCGCCGGCGCCATGCTGGGTTTTGCCATCGGCGGGCTGGCGCTGCTGCCGGTGGGCTGGGTTTATGGCAGGCTGGCGGGCGCGATTCCCGATGCGGCCAGCGAAGTGGCCTACACCGAACGAGTGTTTCCGCCTCCGGTAAGCCTGCTCACCGGATGGATGATGGTACTCGCCTACGGCATCGTGTGCCCGTGGGAGGCTGCCGCCATTGGCAAGATCGCTGCCTATCTGCTGCCGCAGCTCAATCGCTGGCCCGTGGAGATGCTCTGGGGGCAACCGCTGCCGCGCATCCTCACCGGGCTGTTGCTCACCGCGGTCATCACGGCGGTGAACTATCGCGGCATCCGCTGGAGTTCGCGGCTGCAGAACTGGACCACGCTGCTGCTCTGGCTGCTGTTTGCCGTCTTTGGTGTGGCGGGCCTGCTCGAGGGCCATGCGGGCAATCTGCACCCGCTGTTCGCGCATGCCCCCGGTCTGTCGGTGCTGCTGGTGCTGCAGGTGGTTCCCTATTTCATGACCGGCTTCGAGGCGGTGCCCAAATGCGCCGAGGAGTCGGTGCCGGATTTTCCCGCCGAGGGTTTCCTGCGCGCCATGATGCTGGCCATCGTGGTGGCGACGGCGTTTTACGTCGGTGTGGTGGGCGTCGTTGCGTGGGTGGCACCGTGGCGGGAGCTGGCGAATCGCGGCTTTCTGACAGCGGCGGCCTTCGAGCGGACCGTGGGACGCGGCTGGCTGGTGCAGGCCATTTTCGCAGCCGCACTGGCTTCCCTGATCAAGGTCTTCAACGGGAACTTTCTGGCGGCTTCGCGGCTGCTTTACGCGCTGGGCCGCAGGGGATTGTTGCCCGAGCGTCTGGGCGATGTGCACCGATGCTACCGGACGCCAGCAGTGGCGGTGGTGGCGCTGGGAATGGCCACGGCGGTGGTCTCGCTGGGCGGGGAGCAGTTGCTGGTGCCCATCGCCGAGGTCGGCTCCCTGGCAGCGGGACTGGGCTGGCTGGCCAGTTGCCTGGCGTGCATGCGGCTGCAGCCGGCGCGAGGAGCACGGTTGCTGGGCGGCCTAGGAGCGCTGGTGGCGGGGGGTCTGGTGCTAATGAAGCTGTTGCCGGTGGTGCCGGGCCATCTGACACCGGCCGAGTACGCGGCGCTGGCAGCCTGGCTGGCGCTGGGCGTTGCGCTGGGGCGGCGCGGGAGTGAATCTCGCGACATCGGTCGGCACGGCGGCCGCGGCAGGCGAGGCGAATTGCGCTAAGCTGGCGGCAGGTGGGAGGTGCTGCCCGGGAAGTCGAGGAGGTGGCCCATGCATCGTCTGCTGGTCTTGATCCTGCTGGCCGGCGTGCTGTTGCCGGTGCCGGCGCAGCAACCGACCCCGCCGCCGTTTCATCCCCCCGCCGTCGTTTCCACCGTCGAGCCGACCTACCCGGTCAATTCGGTCGCCTTCGGCACGGTCATCCTCGAAGTGCATCTCAGCGAGAGCGGTGAGATCGAGCAGGTGCGCGTGCTGAACGATATTCCGCCGCTGACGCGCCAGGCCGAGCAGGCCATCGCGCAGTGGAAGTTCCGCCCGGCGCGGCTGGGCGACCGGCCGGTTCCGAGCGTGGTACCGGTGGCCTTCACCTTCGTGCGTCCGGATCTGTGGCCGCGGTTCGGCGGCGCGCAGCCCAAGCCCTGACACTCCACGGCGACCCGCATGCCGGCTTGACAGGGGTGTGCGCCCCGATGTATAAAATTTCGGCAATTTGAATATTTAAACTGACGGCATGGCCGACCAGAAAGCCTACCGGCAGGGACAGATTCTGAAGCTGATCGAGGCCGAGCCCATCCGCAGCCAGAAGCAACTCCGCCGGCGTCTGGCCCAGATGGGCGTGCGGGTGACCCAGGCGACGCTCTCGCGCGATCTGCGCGAGCTCGGTCTGGTGAAGACGGCGACCGGTTACCGGCCGCTGGCGGGTGCCGAGCCGCCTGCGGTCGGCCCGCTGGAGCGCGCGCTCCGTGAGTTTTTGCGCGACATCCGGCCCGCCCAGAACCTGCTGGTGCTGAAAACGCCGCCGGGCGGCGCGCAGCCGCTGGCGGCCGCGGTGGACGCGGCGCGGTGGCCGGAAGTGGCGGGGACCATCGCCGGCGATGACACTGTTCTGGTCATTCTGCCCACGCGCCAGGCCTGCCGGGCCGTGGTGCGGCGCATCGAGGAGCTGGTGAAGTGACGACCGCGGCTGTGGTCGGAGTGACGGGTTACGCGGGCGCCGAGCTGGCCTGGCTGCTGCTGCGCCATCCGCGCCTGCAACGGCTCACCTGCTATCTCCGCGACGGTCAGCCGGTGCGCTGCCTGAGCGAGCTGTATCCCGAGTGGCGTGGCGTGGTCGAGGCGCCCTGCCGCCCACTGTCGGTTCCGGCGGTGATCGAGGAAAAGCCCGAGGTCGTTTTTCTGGCGACGCCGGCGGAGGTTTCGGCGCAGCTGGCACCCGAACTGGTCGAGGCCGGTCTGCGCGTGGTGGATTTGAGCGGTGCCTTTCGGCTGGGCGGGATCGAGCAGGCCCGCCGCTGGTACGGGCTCGACGGCCCGGCTGCACGGCTCCTGGGCGAGGCGGTCTACGGCCTGCCCGAGCTGGGTGTCCGGCTGGACGGGGCGCGGCTGGTGGCCAATCCCGGCTGCTACCCGACGGCCGTGCTTCTGGGCCTGCAGCCCCTGCTCGAAGCGGGCTGGGTGGACCTGGACCGTGGCATCGTCTGCGACGCCAAATCCGGCGTCAGCGGCGCCGGCCGGCAGCCCAGACCCGAGACACACTTCGTCGAGGTGAACGAGAACTTCCGGGCCTACGGGCTGTTTGCGCACCGCCACGAGCCGGAGATTCTGGGCCGGCTCAAACTGCCCGATCCGGCGCAGTTCATCTTCACGACGCACCTGCTGCCGCTCGAGCGCGGCCTGCTGGCCACGCTCTATCTCTGGCTGCGGCCGCCGCGCCCGGCGGCCGAGGTCGAGCAGCTGTTCCGGTCCTATTACGCCGGCCGGCCGCTGATCCGGATCTGGCCCGCGGGCACCGTGCCTTCGGTGCGCCACGTGGTGCGCACCAATTTCTGCGATCTGGGCGTGGTGACCGATGCCGAAGGCCGGCGGCTGGTGGTCGTGAGCTGTCTGGACAATCTGGGCAAGGGGGCTGCCGGGCAGGCGGTGCAGAACATGAACCTGATGCTGGGCTATTCCGAGGACGAGGGGCTACGGTGAGAATCGTGGTCAAGCTGGCCGGTGCGCTGTTCGAGTCGGAGGCCGCTCTGGAAAATGCCAGCCGGCAGATTGCCGGGCTGGCGCAGGACGGCGTGCAGCTGCTCGTGGTGCACGGTGGCGGCCGTCCTTTTACGGCCCTGCTGGAGCGGCTGGGCCTGCCGAGCCGCTTTGTGCGCGGGCTGCGCGTGACCGATCGGCCTACGCGGGACGCCGCGGTGATGGTCTTTGCCGGCCTGCTCAGCAAGCGTCTGGCGGCGGCCATTTCCGCAGCCGGTGCCCCTGCAGTGGGGCTCTGCGGTGCCGACGCGCTGCTGTTCCGTGCCGAGCCGATGGTGGTCTCGGGCGAGGAAGGCACGCTCGGCTATGTCGGTTATCTGGCCGGCGTGCGCACCGAGGTACTCGAACGGCTCTGGGCCGCCGGGCTGGTCCCGGTGGCTGCCTGTCTGGGCGTGGGCGAAGGCGGTGAGCTCTACAACATCAATGCCGACCATATGGCAGCGGCTGCAGCCGAGTACCTGGGTGCCGATCAGCTCATTTTTCTGACCGATGTGGCCGGTGTGCTCGATGACGGCCAGGTGCTTCCGGTGGTCCACTACGGGCAACTCGACGAACTGGTGCGCACGGGCAAGGTGCGCGGGGGCATGGCGCTGAAGCTCGAAGCCTGCCGGCGCGCTCTCGATGCAGGGGTCCGCGAGGTGTGCCTGGTCCCGGGCACGGTTCCGGGGGCGCTGCTGGCGGCGGTGCAGGGCCAGCCCGTGGCCGGCACCCGCATTCAGCCGGAAGCAGCAAGCTGCGCCAGCGTGCGCTGAGGTGCCGGAGATTCCCATGCCCGAGCCCACTGCTCCTGCCGTTTTTCTGACGCCCCACCTGATGAACACCTACCGGCGGCCGCCGGTGGTTTTTGTGGCCGGCCAGGGATGCTGGCTCACGGATTCTGATGGGCGGCGGTATCTGGACTTTCTGAGCGGCATTGGCGTCAACGCGCTGGGCCACGCGCATCCGCGCCTGCAGGCCGTGATCGCCGCTCAGGCCGCGCGCCTGATCCACGTCTCCAATCTCTACCACCATCCCTATCAGGAGCCGCTGGCGGCGCGCCTGGCCGAGTTGAGCGGGCTGGACCGGGTCTTTTTCACCAACAGCGGCACCGAGGCGATCGAAGCGGCGCTCAAGCTGGCGCGCCTGTGGGCACGGCAAAACGGCCGCAGCGCCACGCGCTGGCTGGCCGTCGAGGGTTCCTTCCATGGCCGAACCTTCGGCGCGCTATCGGTGACGTGGCCCGAAGCCTATCGCGAGCCGTTCGAGCCTCTGGTGCCCGGCGTGGACTTCGTTGCCTTCGACGACGTGGCCGATCTCGAGCGGAAATTCGATGACGGAGTCTGCGCCGTCGTAGTCGAACCGGTGCAGGGCGAGGGCGGCATCCGGCCCGTGAGCCGGGGATTCTGGCAGCGCGCGCGGGCGCTGACGGCACGGTCGGGTGCGCTGCTGATCGCCGACGAGATCCAGTGCGGTCTCGGCCGCACGGGGAGCTGGTTTGCCTGGCAGAGGCTCGGCGAGGCGCCCGATGTCATCACGCTGGCCAAGCCGCTGGCAGGAGGCCTGCCACTGGGCGCCGTGCTGGCCCGCGGCGACGTAGCCGGAGTGCTGAAGCCGGGGCTCCATGGTTCCACCTTCGGGGGCGGGCCGCTGGCCTGTGCGGTGGCGCTTGAAGTCCTGCGCATCATCGAGGAAGAGAACCTGCTCGAGAACATTCGCGTCCGGGGGGCGCAGTTGCGCGCCGGTCTCGAGGCGATCGCTGCGGGTTGCGGTCTGGTGCGCGAGGTGCGGGGCGAGGGGCTGATGCTGGGCATTGAGCTGCGGGTACCGGGTGGCGCTCTGGTCGAGCGCGCGCTCGAGGCGGGGTTGCTCATCAACTGCACGCACGAATGCGTGCTGCGCCTGCTGCCCCCGTATATCGTCACCGCCGCCGATGTGGACGCGTTTCTGGAGCGACTGGCAACCGTGCTGGCCCGGGCCGAGACGGAACAGGCTGCGGCGGCCGGGTCCGGTGCGGCAGGAGGATCATCGTGATGGGCACGGCAACGGCAGTGTACTCGGCGGCCAGCGATCTGCTGACCGGGATGGAGTGGACGCCGGCGGAGGTCGGCGAACTGCTCGAGCTGGCCGCGCGGCTGAAGGCGCGACCGGAACGGTTCCGGCGAGCGCTCGGCGGGAAATTCATCGCCCTGATCTTCGAGAAGCCCTCGCTGCGCACCCGGGTGACGTTCGAGGTCGGCGCGGTGGGGCTCGGCGCAACGGCGATCTTTCTCGACTACACCGGCACGCGTCTGGGCGAGCGCGAGGCGCTGTGCGATGTGGCGCGAAATCTGGAACGCTGGGTCCATGCGGTGGCCGCGCGCACCTATGCGCAGCAAACGCTGGAGGAGCTGGCGCGATGCGCGGCCATCCCGGTGATCAACGCGCTCTCCGACCGTTTCCATCCCTGTCAGGCGCTGGCCGATGCGTTCACCCTGCTGGAACGCTTTGGCAGCCTGCGCGGGCTGCCGGTGGCCTATGTGGGGGATGGAAACAATGTCTGCCATTCGCTGCTGGTAATGGCGGCGCAGACAGGCCTGTGGCTGCGGGTGGCCACACCGCCCGGCTATGAGCCCGACCCCGAGGTGGTCAGCCGGGCGCGCGCCTTGGCCGCACAGACGGGAGCGCGGCTCGAGCTGTTCCATGCGCCCGAGCAGGCGGTGCGGGATGCCCGGGCCGTCTATACCGATGTGTGGGCCAGTATGGGACAGGAGCATGAGGCCGAGCAGCGTCGGCGCGTCTTTGCCGCCTTTCAGGTAACGCCCCGGTTGATGGAGCAGGCAGCCCCCGATGCCGTCTTTCTGCACTGCCTGCCGGCGCACCGCGGCGAAGAGGTGGTTGCCGAAGTGCTCGAATCCCCGCAGTCGCTGGTCTTCGAGCAGGCGGAAAACCGCCTGCACATCGCCCGGGCGGTACTGTTGAAGCTGCTCGGCTGAACCCTGCAGGCAAGGAGGCGGCGGTGCCCAAAAAGGTCGTGCTGGCGTATTCGGGCGGGTTGGACACATCCATCATCATCCCCTGGCTGCGCGAGACCTACGGATGCGAGGTGGTGGCCATGGTCGGTGACGTAGGCCAGGGCGAAGACCTCGAGGCGGTCCGGCGGAAGGCGCTGGCGACCGGCGCCAGCCAGTGCGTGGTGGAGGACCTCAAGGAGGAATTTGTGCGGGACGTGGTCTGGCCCACGCTGCGGGCCGGCGCCGTCTACGAGCAGAAGTACCTGCTGGGGACTTCGATGGCACGGCCCGTTCTGGCGCGGCGCCAGGTGGAGGTGGCGCGGCGTGTGGGCGCCGATGCGCTGGCCCACGGTTGCACCGGCAAGGGGAACGATCAGGTGCGTTTCGAGCTGGCCTATCGCGCTCTGGCGCCCGAGCTGGAGGTGATTGCCCCGTGGCGGGAGTGGAAGATCAGCTCGCGCGAGCAGGCGCTCGAGTATGCTCGCAGTCACGGCGTCCCCGTGGAGCAGACTTCAGGCCAGCTCTATAGCCGCGATCGCAATCTCTGGCATTTGAGTCACGAAGGCGGTCGGCTCGAAGACCCCGCCTGTGCCCCGGAGGAGAGCATGTGGCAGTGGGTCGTGGCTCCCGAGCGGGCACCGGAGGAGGGCGCCGAGGTCGAAATCGGGTTTGAGGCCGGCATTCCGGTGGCCGTCGATGGAGAGCGGCCGGGGCCAGTGGCATTGCTCGAGCGCCTGAACGCTCTGGCGGCTGCCAACGGCATCGGCCGGGCTGATATCGTCGAGAACCGTCTGGTCGGGATCAAATCTCGCGGGGCCTACGAGACTCCCGGCGGGACCCTGCTCATGGCGGCTTACAGGGAGCTGCAGGCGTTGTGCCTGGACCGGGAAACGCTGCACCTCGCGCAGCCGCTGTCGCTGCGGTACGCCGAGCTGGTCTATTACGGCATGTGGTTCACGCCGCTGCGGGAAGCACTGGACGCCTTTTTTGCAGCGGTCGCGCGGCCGATCACCGGTTCGGTGCGCCTGCGGCTGTACCGCGGCAACATCACCGTGCTGTCGCGCCAGTCGCCCAGCTCGCTCTACCGGACCGACCTGGCCAGCTTCCGCATGACCGGCTACAACCCTCAGGATGCCAGCGGGTTCATTCGACTGCTGGGTCTGGCGGTGGTGCGGCCGGACCATGGGGTACCGGCATGAGTCAGGCCGGGCGGCTGTGGGGCGGGCGGTTTTCGACCGCACCGGATGCGGAGTTTGCCCGCTTCTCGAATTCGTTTGGGTTCGACCGGCGCCTGCTGCCCTATGAGCTGGCGATTGATCGTGCTTGGGCGGATGCGCTGGTCGGTGCAGGTGTACTGACGCCCGAGGAGGCTGCACGACTGCGGACGGCTCTCGATGACTTAGAGCAGGAGGTTCGGTCCGACCCGGGTTTGCTCGACCGCTGCGACGACGTCGAAGACGTGCACAGTTTCGTCGAGGCGGCGCTGATCGAGCGCCTGGGAGCGCTGGGAGGCAAACTGCGGGCGGGCCGCAGCCGCAACGAGCTGGTGGCCACGGCAACGCGGCTGTTCGTGCGCGATGCCGCACGGCAGACCGGCGGAGCGGTGGCCGTACTGGTGCAATCGCTGCACCGGCAGGCCGAGCAGGCGTTCGGCATTCCCATGGCGGGGCAGACGCACCTGCAGCCGGCTCAGCCCGTTCTCGTTTCGCACTTCCTGCTGGCGCACGCGGAAGCCTTTTTGCGCGATCTCGCACGGCTCCGGCATGCCTGTGATGCCGCCGACGCATGCCCGCTCGGTTCGGGCGCTCTGGCCGGCACGGGGCTGCCGGTGGATCGCTCGGCTCTGGCGCGGGCGCTGGGCTTTTCGCGGATCACGGCCAACAGTCTCGATGCGGTCGGCGACCGCGACTTTGTGCTCGACTATCTGTTCGCGCTCACCGGCATCGGCCTGCACCTGGGGCGCCTGGCAGGCGACGCCGTGCTGCTGGCCACGCCTGAATTCGGCAGGCTCGTGCTCTCGGAGCGCTTTTCTACCGGCAGCAGCCTGATGCCGCAGAAGAAAAATCCCGATGCCTGGGAGCTCATTCGCGGCACCGGGGGCCGTGTGCTGGGGGCGCTGGTGGCGGTGGCCACGGTGCTGAAAGGGCTGCCGTCGAGCTATCACCGGGATCTGCAGGAGGACAAACCGCCGCTGTTCGAGGCGCACGATCGCGTGCTGGCCGCAACACGCATTGCCGCAGCCGCCGTGGCGGAATGGCGCTGGAACGAAGAACGGCTGCGGCAGAGTGCGTCCGATCCGCTGGTGCTGGCGACGGCGGCTGCCGAAGTCCTGGTGCAGCGGGGAGTGCCCTTTCGCGAGGCGCACGAGCTGGTGGGGAAGCTTGTGCGCGAGGCCGAACGCCGCGGCCTGGCATGGACCGCGCTCGGGCCGGAGGAGCTGCAGAAGCTCTCGCCCGTGCTCGATTCCGACTGGAAGCAACAGGTCCATCTGGAAGCGGCGATCGAGCGCTGTGCCGTCCCCGGCGGCACCGCTGCGGCCAGTGTGCGCGCAGCGCTCGAACAGTTGCCAACTCGCCTGGCGGCACTGACGTTCTGGGAGGAATCATGACCGCGGCGGTTTGCTGTGCGCCGATCACGACGGAAACGCAGGGTGTGGCTGCGGAGGGTTTGGTACCGGTGCCGCCACGGCGGGCGCGCTTTGCGGGCCTGCATTGCGGCATCAAACGCCGCCGGCCCGACCTGGGTCTGCTGCTGGTCGAAGGCGCCGAGCCGGCCGCTGCCGCGGCCGTCTTCACCCAGAATCGGCTGCAGGCCGCCCCGGTCGTGGTCTCGAAGCAGCATTTGCGGGCCAGTCGTGGCCGGGTGCGCGCGGTGATCGTGAACTCAGGCAATGCCAACTGTGCTACCGGCCCGGAAGGTCTCGATGCCGCACGGGCCATGGCGCGCGCGGTGGCCCGCGCGATCAGCTGCCGGAGCGAGCAGGTGCTGGTGTGTTCGACCGGAGTGATCGGCGCGCCGCTACCGGTCGAGCGGATCGAAGCCGCCGTGCCGGCTCTGGTGGCCGCAGCAGGCACGGGATCGGACTCCCTCGAGCAATTCGCCACTGCCATTCTCACGACCGATACGCGGATCAAAGTGGCGGCCGCAGGCTTCCGTGCCGGGCGGCGGAGTTTTCAAATTGCAGGCTGCGCCAAAGGCTCCGGGATGATCCACCCGCGCATGGCGACGATGCTGGCATTTCTGGTGACCGATGCGCGGGTGCGGCCGCCGGTGCTGCAAAGGGCACTGCGCGCTGTCGTGGCGGAAACGTTCAATGCCATCAGCGTGGACGGGGACACCTCCACCAACGACACGGTGATCCTGCTGGCCACCGGCACCGCAGAGGCGCCGGCGATCGAGCCGAACACGGCGGCCTATCGGGAATTTCTGCGGGCGCTCGAGCGTGTGTGCCGCGAGCTGGCTGTGGCCATTGTGGCCGACGGCGAGGGTGCGCGCCGTGTGCTCGAGATCGAAGTGTGCGGCTGCCCCAGCCAGGCGACCGCGCGACGGATCGCCGAGGCCATTGCCACCTCGCCGCTGGTGAAAACCGCGCTGGCAGGCGGCGATCCCAACTGGGGTCGCGTGCTGGCGGCCGCAGGACGGGCCGGCGTCGCCTTCGATCCTGACCGTGCGCGGCTCTGGCTGGCCGATACGCTGGTCTTTCAGCGGGGCCGACCGGTCGCCTTCGATGAACAGACGGTGAGCCAGAAGATGCGCCGGCCGGTGGTCTCCCTGCGGCTGCACGCCGGAAACGGCACGGCACGGGCCTGCATGTATACCTGCGATCTGACCGCCGACTACGTCCACATCAATGCGAGCTATCGCACCTGATCGGTGAGCTCCAGGGCCAGGACGGTATGGCCGCGCCTGCGCAACCGGCTCAGGGTATCGAGAACGACCCAGCGCCAGCTGTAGCGCCGGCGGAGCATCCGGGTGGCGAGGAGGGCTTCCTCGCCGGTCACGATCCGCGCCCGGGCTGGGCTCCACGGCCCCCGTGGACGTCCGTGTAGATCGCACGGTGCCAGGCGCGCGGCCGGGTTGCGGGCGATGCGCTTGAGCTTCCCTGCCGTGGCCAGAGTGCGCATGTAGACCTGACCATTGTGGACGACGAACCACATGGGCGTGCGTACCGGCGTGCCATCGGCGCGATAGGTTTCAAGAACTACATAGCGATGCCGGCGGAGCTGCTCCAGCCAGGCGGCAGCATCTGCGGGAAGGGTGGCGGCCATGGAAACTACGGGCCGGGCGTCAGCGGCTGTGTGGCGGGAGCCGCCGGCAGGGTCTGCGGTCGCTGCAGAGTTTCGGCCACCACAGCGCCGCCGCTCAGCCGGTAGCGCTCGACCACCGCGGCGGCCGACGCTGCCTGCACCAGCGCCTCGATCGGCAGACCCGCTTCGGCTCGGTCGAGTTCCTCGGCCGTGGCGTGCAGTGCAGGATGTCGCGGAAGGAAGACCGGGCAGCAGTCGTGGAAGGGCTCGGCGGAAACCTCGTAGGTGCCGATGGCGCGGGCCAAAGCGAGGATTTCCTGCTTGTCGTCGCCCAGCAGCGGACGGAATACCGGCAGCGATACCGCTGCATCCACGGCGATGAGATTCTCGAGCGTCTGCGAGGCGACCTGGCTGAGGCTGTCGCCGGTGATCAGGCCGGCGGCGCGATGGGCCGGGGCCAGCGCGGCGGCGATGCGCAGCATCATCCGCCGGTAGAGAAGCACGCGGTAGGATTCAGGCGCAAATCGCACGATCTCGCGCTGCACCGGCTCGAAGGGCACCAGATAGAGCCACCCGCCCAGTTGATACGGGGCCAGCCGCCGGACCAGTTCGCGCACCACGTGCAGGGACGACTCGCCCGGCCGCGCTCCGGTCCCGTAGAAGTGGACGAAGGCCAGATAGGCGCCCCGCTTCATCATTTTGTAGGCCGCCACCGCGGAGTCGAAGCCGCCCGAGAGCAGGCACACGAGCCGGCCGGCAGTCTTCGGCGGCAGACCGCCTACGCCGGTATGCCGTTCGGCGTACACCAGGGCGCGGTCGGCCAGGATTTCAATCCAGCAGGTGAGTTCGGGGGCATCCAGATGAACCCGCACGGCCCGGCCCGCAGCGGCCAGTTCCCGCAGCAGGTACGCTCCCACCTCGCGTTCGATTTCCCCGCCGCGCAGGGGGAAGGATTTGTCGCCACGCCGGGCGCGGACAGCGAAGCTCGAAAAGTCGCGGTTGCGGATCTCCTCCCACGCGGTGCGGCAGATCGCTTCCAGATCACGCGGGGCCGGCCGGGCAATGGCGAAGTTGGCGATGCCCGGAACGCGCTGGAGCCGGGCCACCACCTCGGCCGCCGGCGCTTCCGCACCCAGTTGCACCAGGATGCGATCGGCGGTCGCGGTGACGCCTTCGACCGGCAGGCCTTCGAGCACACGCCTGACCGCATGGACGAGCCGGCTCAGGAAGAAGCCGCGGTTTCGTCCCTTGAGCCAGAGTTCGTGGTAGTGAAGAACAGCGATTCGATCCATGATGTTCGGGCGGTCGGCAGGTTCGCCACCAGTATAGCAGGCACCGCTTGGCGCCCGGCAGCAGTTTCGGTAACATAGGCAGGGACTTCTACAGGAAACCGACCCACCGCCCAGACTGCGGCAGAGAAGGTGAGCCATGAATCAGCAGGTGGAGAAAATTCAGTCTGCACTTTTGCGTACGGATCTTCCCGAGTTTGGACCCGGGGACACCGTGCGCGTGTACGTGCGGTTGCGCGAGGGCGAAGGCGAAAAGGAGCGGATCCAGGCGTTCGAAGGCGTGGTGATCCGCCGGCGGGGCCGTCTGGCTTCGGAGACGTTCACGGTGCGGCGGGTGAGTTACGGGATCGGTGTGGAGCGCATTTTCCCGCTGCATTCGCCGGTCATCAGCCATATCGAGGTAGTCCGCCGCGGCCGGGTGCGGCGCGCCAAGCTGTACTACCTGCGGGAGCTCAAGGGCAAATCGGCGCGCATCCGCGAAAAGCAGCGCACGCCGGGCCGTGCTGCCGAACAGCCCGCGGCGGTCGGCGGGGGCACCGGAACGGCTTCCTGAGACGCTGTGTTAGAATCGCGCCGGCAAGGCGCGATGAGCTGTTCGTGGCGTTACGAGCGGCAGGCACGGCGTGCAGGTTATCAAAGGATTGCCGGTGTGGATGAGGTCGGCCGGGGATCGCTCATCGGCCCGGTCGTGGCGGCCGCGGTGATTCTTGACCCCGACCGACCCGTGCGCGGCCTGCAGGACTCGAAAACCCTTTCGCCGGCGCGACGTGCGGAGCTGGCTGCGCAGATCCGCGAGCGGGCCGTGGCCTGGGCGGTTGCGCAGGTGGATGCGGCACGCATCGACGCCTGGAACATTCACCGCGCGAGCTGTCAGGCCATGCGGGAAGCCGTGCTCCGCCTGGCGCCTCCCGCGGATTTTTTGCTGACGGATGCCTTCGCGGTGGATCTTCCGCTGCCGCAACGGAACCTGATCCGTGGCGACGCACGCTGCGCTTCCATTGCGGCGGCGTCCATCCTGGCCAAGGAGGCCCGGGACCGGTTGATGGACGAGCTGGCCGAACAGTATCCGCACTACGGGCTGCAGCGCAATCGCGGTTATGCCACGGCGGAGCATCTGGAGGCGCTGCGCCGGCACGGCCCGAGTCCCCTGCACCGGTTTTCGTTTGCTCCGGTCCGCGCAGCCGCCTCCTGGTCGTCGCGGGCTTCCCAGCAGTTACTGCCCCTGCAGGAGCAGAGCGAGTCCTGAGGCCTGCGGTGAACAGCCGACTCCGGCGGGCAATTCTGGCCTTTGCATGGTTCGATCTGGGCCTGCTGCTGGTGTTGCTACCCTGGACGCCGCTGTGGGAAAGCAACTACCTGCTGAGCCGCCATCCGGGCTGGATCCCGTTTCTACTCAACGGCTATCTGCGGGGAGCGATCTCAGGACTCGGTGCCGTGGACATTCTCTTCGCAGCGCAGGCGCTGCTGGAGGGACCCCTCGGTGCTGCCGGCCGGCGCTAACTTCATCCTCTGCTACGTGACCGATCGGCGCAGTCTGCCACTGGCGCCCGGGGAGGCTGCCGAAGCGGCGCTGGTCGAATGCATCGCCCGGGCGGCTGAGGCCGGCGCTGACTGGATTCAGATTCGGGAGAAAGACCTGCCGGGGCGAGCTCTGTTCGATCTGGTGTGCGCAGCCCGTGCGCGCGTCGGCCGCACCAGCCTTTTTGTCAACGACCGCCTGGACGTGGCGCTTGCGGCTGGTGCGAAGGGCGTCCATCTGGGCGCGCAGTCGCTGCCTGCTGCCGAGGTGCGCATCTGGCTGGACCGCGCCGGCTGGCCCGGGCTTTGCATCGGCGTCTCCTGCCACTCGGTCGAAGAAGTGCGTGCGGCCGAGCAGGCGGGAGCCGATTACGCCATTTTCGGACCGGTATTCGAGACCCCTTCGAAGGCCGGGTTCGGTCCCCCGCAGGGGCTGGAGCGGCTGAGCGAGGCTGTGCGGGCCGTGCGCATCCCGGTGCTGGCGATCGGGGGAATTGATGAAGAACGGGCTCGGTCGTGCCGGCAGGCCGGTGCAGCCGGCATAGCCGCCATCCGGCTGTTTCAGGCCCCGGGAGATCTTCGAGCACGCCTGGCGCGGCTGCGGGCGCTGCTGGAAGATTGACACGTTTTTCCCGGCAGACGCGGGAGATTACAATCGCCGCAGGCGCCATGCACACGATTCATCGGAAACTGTTCGGTACGGACGGCGTTCGCGGGATGCCCGGCCAGTTTCCTCTGGACGACGCCACCGTCTACGCGCTGGGGCAGGCTGTAGGCGCCCTGGTGCGGGCGCGCGGGGGCGGGCGAGTGCTGGTGGGGATGGATACGCGGGAGTCCAGCCCGCGACTGGCGGCGCTGGTGGGTGCCGGACTGCGTGACCGTGGTGTCGAAGCCGTGAGTGCAGGCGTGCTGCCGACGCCGGCGGTCGCTCTGCTGGTTCGGCGGCTGGGTTTCGATGCCGGAGTCGTCGTCAGCGCCTCGCACAATCCTTTCCAGGACAACGGTATCAAGCTGGTGGACCGCAACGGGCAGAAGTTCCCCGATGAGTCCGAACTCGAGCTGGAGGCCGAGGTCTTTCGTCTCAAGGGTTCGGTTCCTGCCCGCGTTCCTCCGCTGGCTGTCGAACCCGGGCTGGTCGAGCTGTATCTGGAGCTGTTGCGGGAAAAGGTGCCCGGCGGGCGGCCCCTCGATGGGCTGACGCTGGTGCTCGATTGCGCCAACGGCGCGGCCAGCCGGCTCGCTCCGGAACTCTTCGGGTCCCTCGGGGCGCGGGTCGTGGCCCTGCACTGCGCCCCGAACGGGCGCAACATCAATGCGGGCTGCGGCTCGCTCCATCCGACGATCGTTGCCGGGCAGGTGCGTGGAGTGGCCGGGGCGCTGGGCGTGGCCTTCGACGGAGATGCCGATCGGGCGATTTTTGCGACCCCGGCCGGCAACATCGTGGATGGCGACGGCGTGTTGTATCTGGCGGCGCAACACATGCTGGCAGCAGGCACGCTGCGAGGCGGAGTGGTGGTGGGCACGCTGATGAGCAATCTGGGCCTGGAGCACGCGCTGGCCGGGCTGGGCCTGACGCTTGTGCGCGTGCCTGTCGGTGATCGCTACGTGCTCGAAGAGATGCTGCGGCGCGGGGCCAATCTGGGCGGCGAGCCTTCCGGCCACGTTATCTTCCTCGACGACGGGCCGACCGGAGACGGCCTGCTGACGGCCCTGAAAGTAGCGCACTGGGTGGTCGAGGGAGGCCCCCTCGAGGTGCAGTTGCGCGGGCTGCGTTCCTGCCCGCAGAAACTGGTCAGCGTTGCGGTTTGCGAGAAGCCACCGCTCGAAACTCTCGATGGCTTTCAGCAGCGGTTGCGGGAGGCCGAAGCGGCGCTGGACGGCAGGGGTCGCGTGGTGGTGCGTTACTCGGGCACCGAGCCGGTCGTGCGGGTCATGGTCGAGGCCGACGACGGGGCGCAGGCCGAGTTCTGGGCTCACCGTCTGGCCGATGCGCTCGAGGCTGCCATCGGCCGCAAAAGCTAGGAAGCCGTCTGCGGCCCGCGCAGAGTGGCGCCGACACGCTGCTGCAGGCTGGCGAGGATTCGGCTCAGGTAGTCGTTCAGCTCTGCTTCGGTCAGCGTGGCTTCGCTGCTCTGGAAGCGGAGCCGGATCAGCAGCGAATATTTCCCCTCGGGAATCGGGCTTCCTTCGTAGAGGTCGCGCGGTTCGACGGCGGCCAGGGCCTGTACTCCCGCCGCCTCGATGGCAGCGCGCACCTGTGCGAAGCTGATGTGCCGATCCAGAACCAGCGACAGGTCGCGCTCGACGGCCGGGAGTTTCGGGATGGGCCGGTAGCGGAGGCGGCCGCGCATGCGCTCGAAGGCTTCGAGCAGGGGCTCGAGCAATAGCTCGGCGACAAACACGGGCTGCCGCAGCTTCCAGCGGCCGGCCAGACGCGGATGGAGCTGGCCGGCTACGCCGATCTCGGCTCCGCACACGTCCAGCAACAGCCGCAGACGCCCGGAGCGCCCCGGATGCACCCACGCGGGTGTTCCTTCGAGCCAGGCCACGCCGCCCGCCAGCTCGGCCAGGCTTTCGAGGTCTCCCTTGAGGTCGGCGAAACTGAAAGCGCGTTCGGGCGTGTAGAGCGATTTTTCCTGCGCCAGACCGGTCAGGCCCAGCGTCAGCACCGTCGTCTCCAGCGGCTGACCCGAGGGGCTGAGCGCATAGCGGCGGCCGATTTCGTACAGCCGCAGATTGCGCTGGCCGCGATGGAGATTCCATGCCAGCGTGTGAACGAGGCTGACCATGCCGGAGGAGCGCAGCACGGACACCTCCTCCGAAAGCGGGTTGGCCAGACGTACGGGTTCGGTCTGCGGAGGACGGAACAGCTCGTCGTCGGCCGGATCCACCAGCGGAATGGCGATGAACTCCTGATAGCCGAGCGCCAGCAGGCGCTGCCGGAGTTGCTGCTCGGCCTGTTGCGCCGGCGACTCGGCAGGAGGGACACGGGTGGGCGGAAGCCGCGAGGGGAAGCGGTCGTAGCCGTAGTGCCGGGCCACTTCTTCGATCAGATCGACTTCCCGGCTCACGTCCTGCCGCCAGCTCGGGCGCTGGCACTGCCAGCGGCCGGGAGCCACGGCGCGCGGCGCAAAACCCAGATAGGCAAGGATGGCCTCGATATCGGCGTCCGGGATATCGGCGCCCAGCACGCGCAGCAGTTCGCTGCGCGTCAGCACGATTTCAACCGGCCGCGGCGGGCGCGGGTAAAGATCGAGCGGGGCACGGAGGATCTCTCCGCCGGCGAGCTCTTGAATCAGCGCGGCGCAGCGGCGCGAGGCCAGCTCGGCCATTTCCGGATCGGCGCCCCGGCCAAACCGCAGAGACGCCTCGGTGTGCAGGCCGAGCTGCTTGGCACTGCGACGGATGCTGGCCGGATCGAACCAGGCCGACTCGAGCAGCACGGTGCGGGTGTTCCAGTGAATTTCGGTGTCGGCGCCGCCCATGATGCCTGCGATGGCTACTGCACGCGCGGCATCGGCAATGACGCAGGTCTCCGGAGACAGTGTGCGTTCGGTGCCGTCCAGGGTGCGGATCCTCTCCCCCGCACGCGCCCGGCGCACGACGATGCGGCCGCCCTCGAGGCGGTCGAAATCGAAGGCGTGCAGCGGGTGGCCGAGCTCGAACAGCACATAGTTGGTGGCGTCGACGATGTTGTTGACCGGATTCTGGCCGAGCGCCAGCAGGCGTTTGCGGAGCCATTCGGGAGAGGGGCCGACGCGGACGCCACGAATCAGCCGCGCCACGTACCGTCCGCACAGCTCCGGTGCCGTCACCTCCACGCGGGTGGCCGCACCGGTTGCATCGGCGGCCTCGCGCAGATGCACCGTCGGCGCCTGCAGCGGCAGGCGGAACAGGGTCGCCACCTCCCGCGCCACGCCCAGATGGCCCAGACAGTCAGGACGGTTGGCCGTCGGATCGGCCACCAGCACGGGGCCGGCCGGGCTATCTTCCACCGCGTCGACCGGCACGCCAACCTGGGAGAGACGGTCCCGCAACTCCCCCGGAGTTGCCGGACACTCGACGAATTCCTTCAGCCACTCGTAGAGGACTCGCACGGCCGGGTCTCAGGGAAATTGATTGAGGAACCGCACATCGTTCTGGAACAGGACCTGAATGTCGTCCAGCCCGTATTTGAGGATGGCCAGCCGGTCCACCCCCATGCCGAAGGCGAAGCCGGAGACTTTTTTCGGGTCGTAGTGGACGAAGCCATAGACGGCCGGATCCACCATGCCGGCTCCCATCAGCTCGATCCATCCGGTGGACTTGCAGGTGCGGCAGCCGCGACCCTGGCAGACGGGGCAACTGGCATCCACTTCGGCCGAGGGTTCGGTGAAGGGAAAGTAGCTCGGGCGGAGCCGGGTGCGGGCCCGCGGTCCCAGGAATTCGCGAACAAAGAATTCGATGGTGCCTTTGAAGTCGGCAAAGGTGAGGTCGTAGTCGACCGCCAGACCCTCGACCTGGTGAAACATGAACAGGTGACTGGCGTCGGGGTTGTCGCGGCGGTAGACCTTGCCCGGCACGATCACCCGCAGCGGCGGCGACTGACGTTCCATCAGGCGCACCTGCATCGGCGAGGTATGGGTGCGCAGCAGCAGGGAACCCGGCCGGCCCGCCGGCGTCGCGATGTAGAAGGTATCCCACATATCGCGCGCCGGGTGGAATTCGGGCATGTTGAGTGCTTCGAAGTTGTAGTACGGAGTTTCGATCTCGGGGCCTGTGGCGACCGTATAGCCGAGGCGGAGGAAGATGCGGCTGATCTCCTCGAGAGTCTGGGTGATGAGATGCCGCGTGCCCACCGGCCGCCGCAGCCCGGGCAGCGACAGGTCGGTGCGTTCAGCCGCCAGCCGCCGCACTTCCTCTTCGGCCTCGATCTGTTCGAGCAGGCCCTGCAGCTCCTGCTCGACGCGGGTGCGCAGGCGGTTCAGGTGCTGGCCGATCCGGGGACGCAGCTCAGCCGGCGCGGGCTTGAGCCAGTGGTCGGTGATGGCGGTCAGGATGCCTGCGCGGCGGCCCAGCCAGCGGTCACGGAGCTGCTTCCAGGCCTTGCGATCGGCCACAACAGCCCGTTCGCGCTCAAAGGCCTGCTCGAGGGCGGCAAAAAGTTCCTCCAGCCGCTCGGGTGTGATGTCGCCGAGTGGCGCAGCGACCTGCTGCAGGACGGTTTCCTCGCGGGTGGACATGCCACAGCGCGTGCCGCAGTCCTTTCCGGTGTGCTGTGTTCAGGCCGACAGCGCCTGCCGGGCCTGCTGCACAAGCTGGGAAAACGCCGCGGCGTCGCGGACCGCCAGATCGGCCAGAATCTTGCGGTCCAGCTCGATGCCGGCGCGCCGCAGGCCCTGTATGAAGCGATTGTAGGAGATTCCATTAAGCCGTGCGGCCGCGCCGATGCGCTGGATCCAGAGCCGACGGAACTGGCGTTTCCGCGCGCGCCGGTCGCGAAACGCATACCGCAGCGAGCGCTCGCGGGCTTCCTTGGCGGCGCGGTAGAGCTTGCTCTTGGTCAGAAAGAAGCCTTTGGTGTGCTTGAGGTATTTCTTGCGCCGCGCGCGACGCTTGGTTCCTCGTTTGACTCGCGGCATCGGTTCGACTCCTCTCGTCTGTTCCGGGGGCGGGCGTCTAGCTGTAAGGCAGCATGCGGTGTACCGCCGCCGTGTCCGCCGGGCTGACGGGAGCGGTCCGGCCGAGCCGGCGTGTACGCTTGGACGGCTTGCCGGTCAGCAGGTGGCGCTTGCCGGATCGCCAGCGCAGCCACTTGCCGCTGGCGGTGCGCTTGAAGCGTTTGGCGGCACCGCGCTTGGTCTTCAGTTTGTACCGGGCGGCCATGGGCAACTCCTCACTGAGCGGACGGATTCGCTGCGGCAGCAGCCGGCGTGCTGCTCCGGGCTGCGCCCTTTTTGGGCGCCAGCAGCGTCATCAGGACATTGGCCTCCATGTGCGGCGGGATCTCCACCTGAGCGATCTCGCCCACCTCTTTCAGCAACCGTTCCATCTTGGCCCGACCCACATCCTGGTGCGCCATCTCGCGCCCGCGGTGAAAAATCATCGCCTTGACTTTGTAGCCCGCCTCCAGGAAGCGAATGATCTGGTTTTTCCGCACCTGAAAGTCGTGCTCGGCCGTCGAGGGCCGGAACTTCACTTCTTTGATCTGCTGGCCCTTTTGATGCTTGCGCTGTTCATGGGCCTTTTTGCTGAGCTGATAGAGATAGCGACCGTAGTCAATGATTTTGCAGACGGGCGGGTCGGCGTTGGGCACGATCTCGACCAGGTCGAGCGAGGCCTCGCGGGCCAGCCGGAGGGCCTCCTCGAGCGGCATGACGCCGAGCTGGCTGCCGTCTTCGTCAATCACCCGCACCTCACGCGCCCGAATCTGTTCGTTTACGCGGGTGCGTGGGGCCATCCGCACACGCCGGTCAGCGATGGGAAACTCCCTCCACGGTGGACAGCGCGGCTGACGTGCAGCTCGGTACGACCACCTGTCTGCAAATTGCCCGGTCAGTATAGCACAGGGCCGGGGTCGGGGGCGGGCTAGCCGTGGGTCCGTACCTCCTCGAGCAGGTCCTCGAGCAGCTCATCGAGGGGGCGAGCGCCCAGGTCACCCCGGCTGCGGTGCCGTACGGCCACCGTTCCCGCTTCGGCCTCGCGGCCGCCGGCGACCAGCATGTAGGGAATTTTCTGAAGCTGCGCATCGCGGATTTTGGCCTCGAGCCGCTCGTTGCGGCTGTCGAGTTCGACGCGCAGACCGCCGGCGCGCAGCCGTTCGGCCACACCGGCCGCGTACTCCTGCCAGCGCGCGCTGACGGGAATGACCACCGCCTGCACCGGGGCCAGCCACAGCGGCAGGGCTCCGGCATGATGTTCGAGCAGGATGCCAAAGAAGCGCTCCACCGAACCCCACAGCGCCCGGTGCACCATCAAGGGCTGATGGCGTTCGCCATCGGCCCCCACGTACTCGAGCCCGAAGCGTCCGGGAAGATTGAAGTCAAACTGGATGGTGGAGAGCTGCCAGGCCCGCCCGATGGCATCAATGACGCGCACGTCAATTTTGGGTCCGTAGAAGACGGCTTCGCCCTCCATGCGCACGAAGGGAAGTTGCAGCCGCCGCAGAGCGCCCTCCAGAGCCCGTTCGGCGCGCTCCCAGTCCTCGGCCGTGCCGGCGTAGTGCTCGGGGTGCGCCGGATCGCGGGCGGAAAGCTCGATGCGGAAATCTTTGAACCCGAACGCCCGCAGCACCGCCAGGGCGAAGTCCAGGCAGGCCTCGATTTCCGCTTCGATCTGCTCGGGCGTGCAAAAGATATGAGCGTCGTCCTGGGTGAAGCCACGGACCCGGAGCAGCCCGTGGAGCACGCCGGAGCGTTCATAGCGGTAGACGGTGCCCAGTTCGGCCAGGCGCATGGGCAACTCGCGGTAGCTGCGCAGGCGCGAACGGTAAATCAGAATGTGGCCGGGGCAGTTCATCGGCTTGAGCTGGTAGACGGCATCGTCCAGCTCCATCGGCGTGAACATGTTTTCGCGGTAGAAACTGGTGTGCCCACTGGTTTCCCACAGCTTCAGCCGCATCACGTGCGGCGTGTAGACAAGCTGGTAGCCCCGCCGCAGCAACTCCTCGCGCAGCCAGTCCTCCATCACCTTGCGCACCAGAGCCCCGCGCGGATGCCAGAAAATCAGGCCCGGGCCGGCCTCTTCCTGAATGCTGAACAGATCCAGTTCGGTGCCGAGCCGCCGGTGGTCGCGCCGTTTGGCTTCCTCCATCTGCTGGAGAAATGCCTGCAGCTCTTCCTCGGTGGGGAAACAGGCGGCGTAGATGCGCTGCATCTGCGGGTTGCCTTCGCGTCCCTTCCAGTACGCCCCGGAGACGCTGAGCACTTTGAAGGCGCGAATGTAGCCGGTGGACGGCACATGAGGGCCGCGGCAGAAGTCCACGAAACGGCCGGTGCGGTAGAGCGACACCAGCGGGCCGGTGGCTTTTTCGCGCACCAGCTCGGCTTTGAACGGTTGCCCCGATTGCTCATAGAAGGCGATGGCCTGCTCTTTGGGGACGAGCTGCCGCTCGTTGGGCAGGTCGGCAGCGGCGAGTTCGCGCATGCGCGCTTCGATCCGCTGCAGGTCCTGGGCCGTGAAGGGCTGGTCGCGCTGGAATTCGTAGAAGAAGCCGTACTCGATCGGCGGGCCGACGCCCAGGCGCACATCCGGGTAGAGGTCCAGCACGGCGGCGGCCATCAGATGGGCAGCCGAGTGCCGGTAGATGGGCAGCGCCTCGGGGTCGTCGGCCGTCAGAAACCGCAGCGTGGTGTCGTGCTCCAGCGGTCGCGTCAGGTCGATCAATTCCTCATCGGCCTGTGCGATCAGCACACGTCCTTCGGGCGCAACTTCCGTCCGACGCAGGATTTCGAGCGGCGTCGTTCCGTGCGGGACGTGCAGCACCTCTCCGCCGGGCAGCCGAACCTCGATGGTCCTTTGAGCCTCCATGGCGGGAAGACGCCCCAGCTTAACAAACAGTTTGACGGATGCAAGCCCGCGGCGGTCAGCGGGGGAGCAGGCGTGCCAGTTCGGCGGCGAAGATCGGGTTTTCAGGGAACTGGCGGTGGAGTTGCTCGAACAGCATCCGCGCAGCCTCGGGCCGGTGCTCGCGGAGATACACCAGAGCCAGAAGAGACCGGGCGTACGGCCGCAGCAGGTGGCCCTCGCGGGCGGCTCGCTCCAGTTCGGCTATGCCCCGGCTGCGGTCGCCGGTGACGCCGCCCAGCCACAGCAGGGCGCGCTTGTAGCCGGGCAGGCAGCCGATGATGTAGTGCGCGGCTCCCAGAGCCACGTAGGCATCGCCTTCGGGTCGCAGGCGCAGCAGCGCACTGGCCTCGCGTTCGGCCTTCCGCAGCAGCCGTACCGCGGCGAACGTCCGATGTGCCAGCAGGGCCTGATAATCCGCTTCCAGCCCGTCGGCCAGCGTCTCCACGTAGAGCGCTTCGGGCACATCCTGCCCGGACCGCAGGCGGCGGGCGGCGGCTGCTCGTGCGCGGCTCAACGCCTCGAGAAACGCGGCTGTACGCGCCGGGTCGGCTCGGCCTTCGATCCCGCCGAGCAGCCGGCGATCATCGAGGAAGAATTCCGACCGCAGCACGCCCTGCCGGTAAAACTCCTCGAACAGATAGCTCGCCGCCATGGCCAGGTGGCCCATCGGCGCGTCCGGCTGTGCTTGCAGATAGCTCTGAAACTGCTGGCGGGCGAGTTCGAACTGCAGCCGGTAGAGGCACTGGAACCCCTGTTCGATTTCGGGCGGGACGGCCGCGGGCGTCTGCAGCACCAATCCAAGGGCGAGGATCGCTGGGAGCACGAAGCTTCACCGAAAGCCGGGTGTGGTTGCCGGTGTAGGAGACGGCTGCGAGGACGTAGCCGACGGGGGCTGCAGCGGAAGCACCGGTGCGCAGGCCTCGGCGAGTTGCGAGAGAAGGCCCGGAATGCGATTGCCCAGCGCCAGAAGGCGTGCTGCCAGGCGCGGGTGCCTCAGAAGCGCCACCAGCAGGCGGGTCAGCCGGGCCGCCGGCCGGAGCAACTGCTGTCGCCGGCGCTCGAACCGATGGAGCACAGCGTCTTCGAGTGCGCTCGCGCGGGCCAGTTCATCGGCCAGCAGGTGGGCCGAAAGCAGCGCGTGCGAAATTCCCGTACCGGTGATTGGATCGAGGGCACCGGCAGCGTCGCCGAGCAGGGCGAATCCCGGCGCCACGGCCGTGTGCACTCGCGCACCGAGTGGCGCTGCTGCTGCGAGATCGCTCACCGGAACGGCATCGCGGAGCACCTCCGCATACAGGCCGGCCTGGGCCAGCCAGCGGTAAAACTGTTCCTTCCACGGCTGTCGTACCGCCTGCGTCAAAGCGACGACGGAAAGCTCATGGTTCGGGAGTGGCGTCAGGTAGAGTTCGTAGCCCTGCCCCACGAGGATGCGGACGCGTGCCGGCTCCGCCGGCGGACGGCGCAGCCGGAAGTGCGCCCGCAGGCCCAGGCGGCGTGAAGCTTGTGTCGTTGCCAGGCCGAGCTGGCGCGCCAGCCGGGAACGCACGCCATCGGCGCCAACCACCCAGGCAGCCGGGCGTGGCCGTCCATCCACTTCCAGCCCCACGACGCGGCCCTTGCGGACCAGCGCCGCTTCGACCCGGCAACCCTGGCGGGCGCGCACCCCGGGGGTGCGGGCAGCAGCCGCGAACAGCGCTGCGTCCAGAGTGAGCCGCCGCTGCGCCAGCCCGGCGCCTTGACCGTTTGGGCGTGCTGGAAAATCCACGGTGATGCTGCGTCCGGCCAGCTCATAGCCAATACCGCGCAGCGGAATCCCGCCGACTTCCTCGACCAGGCCGAGTTGTTCGAGAACGGCTGCGCCGCCGGGCAGAATGCCCTCGCCGCAAACTTTTTCTCGAGGGAAGCGGGCCTGTTCGTAGAGCTCGACGGCAAGGCCCGTGCGTCCCAGCAGAATGGCCAGCGCGGAGCCGGCAATGCCGCCGCCGGCAATCGCAACGTCGGCTACCGTCATGAGCGCTCCCGGCGCACTGAAGGCGGGCAGAACCGGCAGGGCAGAAAGCGAGGTTTGGCTGCCATCGCCGCGCGGTAGGCAGGGCTGGCGAACAGGATGGCTTCTTCGGCGGCAATGCGGCGGCGCAACACTGCCCAGTGAGCCAGCGCGCCCGCGCATGCGGTCAGCCAGGCTGTATGGATCAGAGGCAGCGCCGTCATCTCCAAAAAGACCCCTGCGTAATTGGGATGCCGGATCCAGCGATAGGGTCCCCGGGTGACGACACCGAGCGGGGTCGAATCCACGACACGCACGTTCCAGTGTCGCGCCAGGGTGTGAATCGCCCACCACCGCAGGCCCAGTGCCGCGAAAAACAGTGCCGTCATCGGCAGGGCCAGCGGCAGCAGAAAAGGCCGCTTGAGCAAAACCACTTCAACGGCCGCTCCGATCAGGATCCCTGCATGGAGTGCCGCCATGGCTGCAAATCCCGGATCGGGAGCCGGTCGGGCACCGTGCGCCAGCAGCCAGCGCCGGTTGTGCTGTGAGAGGGCCAGCTCACCCAGCCGGCTCGCACCCACAGCAGCCAGCAGCCCCAGGAAGAGTCTCTGCGTCAGTCCCACCGCAGCAAGACCAGCTCAGCGCTAAAACCGGGGCCGAATGCTGCCAGCAAACCGTAGCAGGGTTCCGGCGCGGGTTGTGCCAGCCAGCGCTCGAGCACGAACAGCACGCTGGCACTCGATAGATTTCCGCATTCACGCAGCACATCCCACGACGGCTGCGTCTGCGCGCGCTCGAGCCCCAGCTCCTCCTCGATGAACGCGAGCAGCTTCTGCCCGCCCGGGTGCAGCACCCAGCGGCCGATACGGTCGAGGCTCAGGCCGTGCTGGCTCAAAAAGTCGTGCACAAGCTGACGAATATGGGAGCGAATCAGGCCGGGCACTTCGCGTGAGAGAACGATGTGGAAGCCTGTTTCGCGGAGGTCGAATCCCATGGCGTCGAGCGATGCGGGGAACAGATGGGTCCATGCATCGAGCATGCGAGGACCTGCCGCGCCGTCGGGCATGACCACCGCAGCTGCAGCGCCATCGCCGAACAGTGTGCAGGAAATCAGGTTCGCCTGCGAGAGGTCATGCCGCTGGAAAGTCAGCGATGGCAGCTCGACGGCGAGGATCAGCACGCAGTGGGTCGGGAAGGCCATCAGATGGTTCCGCGCCAGAGCCAGGGCGGCCGCGCCGGCCGCGCAGCCGAGCTCCGTAATCGGCAGCCGGCGCGTATCGGAACGAAATCCCAGTTCGTTGATCAGATAGGCGTCGAGCGATGGAATCAATACGCCGGTGCAGGAGACGGTGATCAACAGGTCCACGTCGCGGGGCGCCAGGCCGGCGCGTGCGAGTGCCTGGCAAACCGCCGTGCGACCCAGAGCGAGAGCGTGTTCGCGATACTCCTGCGTGAGCTGCGACAGCGGCCGAGGCTCGATGATCTCTTCGACGGGTCGGATCACGTGGCGCCGTTCAATCGCCGAATGATCCACCACCGAAAGCATCACCTGCAGCCGTCGCGGATCGAGCGGGAAGACGCGCGGGAAATACTGCTTGACCTGCTCGGCCGTGACGATGTGCGGAGGCAGAGCCGTCGCCACGCTGGCAACGCGAGGGGCCACGGGTGGCCTAGTTTTCTGCACGGGAGGCCTCGCTCAGTTGCGCGCACAGATGCTCGGGAGCGGGGATGAGATGCAGGATGAGTTCGACGACGACTTCGTCGCGCACGCGAACGGTTCCTCCGGCCAGTCGCAACGGGTGGATTCCGAACGCACTCTGGCGCACCGGAACCGTTGCCCGGTAGGTGTCGCCGTCCTGCACCAGCGTGAAGCTCACCGGGCGGGTGATGCCGTGCAGGCTGAGCTCGCCGTCCACCTGCCAGCGAACCGGGCTGAGCTGGCGCACCTGCTGGCTGCGGAACCGAATTTCAGGAAACCGGGCGGCGTCCAGCACGCGCGGCCCCAGCATCGTTTTCTCGATTTCGGCACGTTCCTCCGCTGATGCGCCCGGGTCGAGCACACGCAGCGCTGCGGTGGCGAAACGTACGCTAACTGTCGGTTGCCCGTTGCGTGCCACCAGTGCCTCGGCGACGGGGGCGCTGATTTCATGGTCATGCGCGAATGCCGAGAAGAGCCCGGTGCGCCCCACACGGACCCGCACCTGAGAGCGGGCCGGATCGAGCTGCTGGCAGGTTCCGGCCATCAGAGGACCGGCGCCCGGCGCCAGGGTGAGAAATAGCGCTGTCAGGGAAAATCCGTACCGCACAGCCTGCATGGGGTTCCCCCGTCCGCCCGAAACGCGCTTCGTTCTGCGTGTAGAAGTATTGCCCACCCTGCCCTAATTCGATAATACTGAGGCCGGTTCCGATCCCCGGTTTTTGGCCCACGCCTCTGCAGAACACGATGCCGGCTCCCACCCGCCGGGTTGGCCTGCTCGAGGATTAAAGGAGCCGATGGCAAATCCGATCCAGGCCCTCCGCGCTGGATGGATCAGGACCTGCGTTCGCGTTCCCCCAGCCGCCGAAACATCTGTCGCAGGTCCGCCGTTCCCCGCACCAGCACCAGCAGAGTAATCAGCGCGAACACGGCAGCCGAAGCTGCGAAGCTTGCGACCCAGAAGTAGAACCACCCCCTCATGGCAGCCGGCCAGCGTTGACAATGGCTGCACAGCGTATAGCATGCGCACGGCGGCGCGAGCAAGCGCCGGCGTGATGAGGGACGGAATGGCCTTTTCGCTGCTCGACTGGGTGATCGTGGTCCTGTATCTGGCGGGGACACTTGCCGCCGGGCTCTACGGGCGGCGGTACATTGCCGGTATTGCCGAGTATCTGGTGGCCGGCCGCGAACTCGGCGTCTTTCTGGGAGTGGCCACGCTGGCGGCCACCGAAATCGGCACCATCACCTTCATGTATTACGCCGAACTGGGCTACAAGACTGGTTTTGCCTCGTTCATCAACGGCCTGATTGCCGGAGCCGTGATGATCTTCATCGGGCAGACCGGCTTCGTCATCCGGCGGCTGCGGGCCATGGGGTTGATGACCGTGCCCGAATTCTTCGAAGCGCGCTACAGCCGGCGCCTGCGTATTCTGGCCGGCATTCTGGTCGCCACTGGCGGCATCCTCAACATGGGCGTATTTCTGAAGGTCGAGGGGCTGTTTCTGGCGATCATCAGCGGCATCCCGCTGCAGTATCTCAAGGTCACCATGACCGCCATCCTGGCTCTCGAGCTGATCTACACGGTGCTGGGCGGGATGGTATCCGTCGTCATTACGGATTTTCTGCAGTTCCTGGCGCTGAGCACGGGTGCGCTGATCATCACGCTCTACTGCATTCGCGTGACGGGCCTGGGCCACATGTATGATGCGGTGGCGCAGACCATGGGTCTGGCCGGCTTCAGCCCTTTCGTCAACCCCTCCTACGGCTGGACCTGGATCCTGTTTCAGACGCTGCTGTGGCTGGCCGTGGACACCTGCTGGCAGACGACCGCGATGCGGACGTTTTCGGCACGCAATCCGGAAATCAGCCGCAGAGTGTTTTCCTGGACGGGCCTGATCTTTGTGGGGCGGGGCATGCTGCCCATGCTGTGGGGGATCGCCGCGCTCGCCATGCTGGGGCCGCGGCAGAACTCGCTCGAAGCCATGCCCCGCCTGCTGGCCGGCATTCTGCCGCATGGAGCGCTGGGGCTGGTAGTGGCCGGGATGCTGGCGGCAACGATGTCGGTCAACAGCTCCTACCTGCTGGGCTGGAGTTCCATCATTGCCCAGGACATCGTGTTGCCGCTGCGACGACGGCCGCTGAGCTCGCGCGGGCAGGTCATTTTGAACCGTGTGGCCAATCTGTTCGTCAGCCTGTTCATTCTCTTCTGGGGCATCTGGTACACGCTGCCGGGTCCGACGTACTTCTACCTGAACATCACGGCCAGCATTTTCCTCGGGGGCACGCTGGCCGCGGTCGTCGGGGGGCTATACTGGAAGCGGGCTCACACGCTGGGCGGGTACTGCGCTCTGATTCTGGGCGCAGCCGGCGCGGTGGGCTTTTTCTTCTTCCGCGTGCCTGCCAACTATGCCGGGCTCGGTTCGTTCGCTCTGGCTGCCGCGGGTATGGTGGTGGGGTCTCTGGTGGGGCAGCGATGGTTTCCGGCTCCGGCTGCGCGGAGTGAGGCTGCACGCTAGCTCCTCCTCTGGCCAGCGCCGTCTCTCTTCCTCCACACAAACGATCGTTTGGGAGTATCTACTTGACGGGGGTCCTGGAAATGAAGAAAATCGGCGCCAAATACAGTGCCGGGCCTGAGCCCGGCACAGGAGGTGCCAATGAGGAGGGTGTGTCTGGCTTTGCTAGTGGCTTCGCTGCTCACGCCCCGGCTGTGGGCGCAGGCCTCGGCCAGCTCGGCGCTGACCGGAGTCATCACGGACAAATCCGGCGCGGTCGTTCCCGAAGCCCAGCTTACGCTGACCAGTCAGGCAACCGGGCTGGTGCGCACGGCGGTGAGCTCCTCGAGCGGTGTTTACCGGTTCGATCTGCTGCCAGCGGGGACTTATACGCTGAAGGTCACGAAGCCCGGGTTTGCCACGGCCACGGTCACCGGCATCGAGCTGATCGTCTCGCAAACCACCACGGTCAACGTGACGCTGTCGCCGGGACCGGTCAGCGAGACGGTGACGGTGACCAGCGAGGCGCCGCTGATTGAGGCAACGAAGTCCGACGTGGGTCTGGAGATCACGCCCGGAGTCGTCTCCGATCTTCCGCTCAACGGGCGTGACTTCGCCAATCTGGCCTATCTGGCGCCGGGTGCGCGGCCGGTAGATTCCTATGACCCTACGAAAAACCGGTTCGCGGTGTTTGCGATCAACGGTTCATCGGGACGCAATGTGATGGTTACCGTCAACGGTGTCGACAACAAGGACAACACCGTGGGCGGGCCGGTCATGCAGCTCCCGCTGACGGCCATCCAGGAATTCAACATTTCGACCCAGCGCTTTTCGGCGGCCAACGGGCGCAGCGAGGGGGGTGTGGTCAATGTGATCACCAAGTCCGGCACGAACGACTTCCACGGCTCGCTGTACTTTTACGACACCGAGACGGCGCTCAATGCCAACGACCACTTCTCCGAGCAGGCGCATCAGCCGACACCGGATTTCAGCCGCCAGCAGTTCGGCGGTTCGATCGGCGGCCCCATCCGGCGGGATCGTGACTTCTTCTTCTTCGCGATCGAGCGCCAGCGGGAGCACACCCAGATCCCGGTGACCCAGGATGCCTATCAGGAGCTGTCGCTGGTCAAGAGTCTCGGGGCGGTGCCGGCGACCGCCATCCCCACACCGTATTTCGACTGGCGGTACAGCGCGCGCCTGGATCATCGCTTTAACGATGCGCACAGTGCCTCGCTGACCTACAACGCGCAGACCAATCGGGACCTCAACGACCAGTCCGGCAACACGAACGATCTCACCGCCGGCAACTTCACCACGAACAAGATGATTCTGGCCAGCCTGAATGTGAACTCGGTGCTCTCGCCGCGGGTGGTCAACGCTTTCACGCTCGGTTATCAGTACTGGAACAACCTGATCAGCACGGACCACTTCTCCCAGATGACGGTGTTCTTCCCGGGCGGCATCTACTTCGGGACCAATACGAACGTGCCGCAGCAGTCGCTGCAGAAGAAGTGGCAGTTCAAGGACGATCTTTCGATCACCCACAACAACCACACCTTCCGCACCGGAGTGGATTACGTCTGGGAGCCGGTGCTCGGCGGTTTCTTCGAGTTCAATCCGGTGCTCTCGCTGACGTTCCTCGACAAGCCAAGCGTCATCCTGTCCAACACCACCAAGTACCCGCAGGGCTTCCAGACGCCGGGTGCGGTGGTCGCCATGTCGGCCACGGCGGGCGACCCGCGATTTGATTTGCCGGGGGGAGCGAAAATGTTCGGCGTTTACTTCCAGGACGACTGGAAGGTGCTGCCGAGCTTTACGCTCAACCTGGGGCTGCGCTGGGACAAAGACTTCAACCTGTTCGGCAACTCCGCCGCGCAGACCAATCGCACCTATCTGGAACTGAAAGCCATTGGCAGCCCCTACGCCCGTAAGCTCCCCGAAGATGACAATCGGGGCTGGGGTCCGCGGTTCGGATTCGCCTGGGACATCCACGGCAACGGCCGTCATATCCTCCGCGGCGGCTACGGGCTCTACTTCGGGCAGACATTCCTGAACATTCCGCTGTTCATGATTCAGCAGGCCAACCCGACTCTGTTCACCACCGTGCTGAGCCTTTCGAGCTCGGGCCCGGGGGATCCGAACGCGGACTTTGTGCCGGGAACCGGGCTGCGGCTCTCGCAGTGGCGGTTTGGCATTGACCCGCTGCCGACGATTCCGCCGCCTCCCACGCAGCTCGGCAACGGCTTCACCGGCCGGCTGATGGATCCCGACTATCGCAACCCTTACTCGCAGCAGTGGAACATCGGCTATGCGTTTCAGTGGAGCCAGGTGTCGGTACTGGAAGTGGACTACATTCACGAAATCGGTCTGCACGAGGCGGCACGGCAGAACATCAACCCGAAACTGCTGTCGTTGGGCGGGGGTCGTCCGCTGACGCAGGCCTTCCAGCAGGCCGGGCTGCCGGTGCTGGGACCGATTGTGGTCGAGCAGTCGGTGAATCGGTCCCGCTACGACGGTCTCAACGTTTCCTACCGGCGGCGGATGAGCCGTCATTTCTCGATCAACACCACCTATGTACTCTCACGGGCGGTCAGCTATCAGTGTGCTGCCGCCACGTTCGGCTGCACGGCCACCGACCCGTTCAATCGCTTCACGAAGACCGACTTCGGCCCGGTGCCGTCGGACGAACGCCACCGCTGGACCTTCAGCGGTGTCTTCGACCTGCCGGCCGGATTCCAGCTTGCGCCGATCATTCAGGCGGCTTCGGCGCGCCCGTATAACACGGTCGAGGGGATTGACGTGTTCGGCTACGGGGCGCGCGTCGCCCAGGCGCATGCGATTGTGCTCACCAGCCAGCCCAACAACCTGACCGCCACGGCCGGCTGGACGGCCGCACAGCTCCGGAGCTGTTTGGCCGCCGGACAGTGCCGTGAACTTTCTTACAATGCGCTGCGTGGCCAGCCGTTCTTCCAGATGGATCTGCGCGTGGCGAAGAATTTCCGGTTCAGCGACAGGTACAATCTGCGCCTGATCTTCCAGAGCTTCGATCTGACCAACCGGGCCAATTTCGGCAACAACTACGACGGCAACATTCGCTCCAGCACCTTCGGCCAGCCGATCGGCTACATTACGCCGAGTGGCGTCATTGTGCCGAAATCCTTCCGCGCCGAATTTGGTGCCGAGTTCAGCTTCTGATCGTTCGGGGCACCTCGACGGGGCGGGGCACCGGAAGCGGTGCCCCGCCTCTTTGTTTTGGTGACGGGGCGACCTGCTGGCCTCGCGCTCGGGAAAAGACCGGATCGAGTGCAAACGTTTCTGCCGCCAGATGCGCTCAAACGCAGATGCTCGATTTTGGAACCAGCAGTGCTGGGCAGGGATAACCCCCGGGCATGGAATTTCCTCTCAAGGGAAATTCCCCGAAGCAGGTCGAGGCCTGTCCCAGAATCCCTTGTCTTCGCGAAAAGCCGGACAACCAGACCCCTGGCCGGGCGAAGGCACCCGCCCCCGGAAGGAAATTCCATCGCTTTGAACCACTCCCTCCCAGATGAAGGCGCAGAATTGGTTGAACCCGGCAGGTCCACGGATGCCGACAGGATTCGTTTCGCGGAGGTCTACCCGGCCCGAGCTGGAAGGCATTTTCCAATCGCATACGGCCCGGGTGGGAGAGAGGCTATTTCCAATGCCCGGGCTCACACCGAGGGTGAGGTGCCGAACTGCGCGGTCCTGCCGTCGGTTTTTTTCCGCCGAAAGCAATCAGAGATGGCCGGCGGTGCGCAGCAGGGCCCTGGCCGAATTTGGTGCGGTGTAATGGCCGGATGGTGAAGCCGGCTGCTTCGCAGGGCAGGAGCTGCATTTGCGGTCCATCTGCCAGGTTTTGTCACGACCCTGCGTGGAGCTCTCGACGCACATGGTCAGAACGGGCAGAGTTACGGAGCCGGCGCGAGGTATCTGCAGCGGGACCGCCGCCCTGGCGGTGCGATCGAAGGGGGGCGCGGCGACCCGGGATGGGCCGCCGCGCCCGCGCCTCTGCTCGAGCAACGTTAGAAGATGAACTTCATGGCCAGCTGAACGATGCGGGGGCCTGCGATCGGTGGGAGGAAAGTGGTCGTGGGGGAGCCGAACGAAGAGTTAGGCGCCAGACAGGGAGTTCCGGCGATTCCGCAAACAGCGGCGGAGGTGGAGCGGAAGAAGTAGGTGGAGTTGGCGCCGATGATGTTGGGATGGTTGAAGAGGTTGAAGGCCTCGGCGATGAACTGCAGCCGTGTCTGTTCGGTGAGGCGGACGTTGCGGGTGAGGCGGGCGTCGAGCGTGACCTGTTTCGGGAGATAGAACGTGTCGCGGCCGAGGCCGGGAAGTCGGTCGGTTCGGCTGTTGCTGTCGTTGTTCAGGTCGAAGCCGAGCAGGCCGGAATAGGGGTGCCCGGACTGGGCGGTGAAAATACCGCTCAGTTCCCAGCCACCGAGAATCGCGCGGCCGACGCGGTTCAGGCCCCGGGCGTAGTTCAGGTCCCAGACTCCGCTCAGGACGAAGCGGTGCCGCTGGTCGTTGATTCCGGCGGCGCGATCGGCGCGCGTGTTGAGCGGATCGGAGACCTGCTTGGCGTCGTCGAAGCTGAAGGGCACGACGGAGGTCTGGTCGGGCATGTCGTCAATGACCTTGCCGAAGGTGTAGGAAGCCAGAAGCTGGTAATTCTGGGCGAAGCGCTTGGTGAGCTGAACGGTCAGGCCGTGGTAGATGGAATTGGCCGTGCTTTCAAACTGCTCGATGCGCGAGAAGCCGGCAATGGGACGCGCGGAGGGGTAACGCTCGTAGGTGAGAACCGTCGAAGTGTTGGCGATGCCGATGGTGGCCGGCGAAGGCGGTGCCAGGTTGATGTCGCGGGTGCGGCTGAGGTGAACGCCGCGCACGACGAGGTAGGAGATGGACAGGGCGACATCGCTGTGGGGGGCGAACTCGACGCCCAGGCTGCCCTGCTGGACGTAGGGCTCGACGTAGTCGCGGGCAAACTCGAAGATGATGGGCGGTGAGGAAGAACCTCCGCTGGGAGGAGGGCAGCTGGGCGAAGGCGTCGGCGCGCCGCATTTGTTGTTGGGATAGGTGGGCATATCGGAGCCGGTGAAGCTCAGCGTCTGCACGTTAAGGCCGTTGTTCGACATGGCCGTGCCGGTCATGATGGAAGGCGTGCGGCCGTAGAAGATTCCGTAGCCACCCCGCACGACAAGACGTTCGCTCGACAGGGGAGTCCAGGCGAAGCCGAACCGGGGACCGAAGTTGTTGGTGTCGGTGTTGATGAAATTCGTGCGGATGCCGGCGGCGGCCAGAGCCGGCGAAGGATTCAGCGTCGGCGGCTGGGCGAAGTACTCGATGTCATAACGGAGGCCCAGGTTCAGGGTGAGATTGGGGCGGGCACGCCATTCGTCCTGCGCGAAATAGGACATGTCGAGTTTGTCGGGATGGGTGGTGGGACCGGTGGTGCCGGGGCCGGCGAAGGCCTGGACAAAGACGTCCCCTGGCGCAGGGCAATGCAGGCCGGCCAGGCTGCAGCCGAAGCTTTCCAGGCTGTTGAAGGTGTACTGGCCGGAAAAGTTGCCGGGGAAGAAGTTGGCGATGCCGTCGCGAATCACATCGGCGCCGAATTTCCAGGTGTGCGCACGGTGCACCCAGGTCAGCGTATCGGCGTATTCCTGCCGGTGCACGTTGGTGAAGCGCGGGCTGAAGAAATTGCGGCCGACGACCAGTACGGTCTGGCCGCCCTGGCGGACGGTGGCTTCCGGATTGTCGCTGTTGGCCAGGCCGGGCTCGTCGTCACGGAGCCAGCCGAAGCGGGCCACGTTGATCAGCGTCGGTGAAAGCGTCCAGGTATGCGAGACGGCCAGCGTATCGGTGGTTACGAGCGAGGCGCCGGTATGCTCGAAGGAGTTCTGGGGCCCGCCGTTCTCGAAACCGGCGCCGGTGAAACGCTGGCTGTTCCAGCGAACGGCCAGCAACTGGCGGTCGTTGATGCGCACATCCACCTTGCCGAAATAGACGTCCTGATTTTGCGTGCGGATCCAGGAGGCGGCGCGGGCCTGGAGGTAGTTCAGCGCGGCCTGCTCGAAAGCATCGCTCGGGGTGAATCCAGGGGGCAGGTTGAGAAAGACGAAGTTGGGGAGGGTGTTGCGCTGGCCGTCGTAATCGAAGAAGAAGAAGGCGCGATCCTTCTTGATCGGCCCGCCGGTATCGCCGCCGAACTGATTGAAGTGATAGGGGGATTTCGGCCGGCCCAGATTTTTGCTGACCAGGTCGTTGGCGTTCATCGAGCGGTCGCGATAGAACCAGAAGCCGGAGCCGTGAAACTCATTGGTACCGCTCTTGGTGACCACATTGATGACCGCGCCACCGGCGTTGCCGTACTCGGCCGAATAGGCGTTCGAATTGACCTGGAATTCCTTCACGGCGTCCTGGCTGAACTGATAGGGAGCCCGGCCGGAGCCGGTGCGGCCGAGGGACTGGCCGAAGAAGGAGTTGTTGCTATCGGTGCCATCAACGACCAGGGAATTGAGCGTGCCACGCTGACCGGCAAAGCTGATGTCGCCCTGGCGGCTGTCATAGGTGACGCCCGGGGTGAGCAGCACGAAATCCTGGAAGTTGCGGCCATTGACGGGCAGGCTGACGATGGAGCGCTCGCCTACCGTAGTGGCCTGGGAGCTCCGGGTGGTCTCGACGATGGGCGCCTGGGCGGTCACCGTGACTTTCGTGGTCTGAGCGGCCACCTGCATGGTGAGCTTCAGGCTGACTTGCGCGCCCACGGTGACGACGATCGGCTGCTGAATCAGAGTCGCGAAACCAGCCTTTTCTGCCTGGAGCTGGTAGCTCCCGACAGGCAGCACCGGAAAGGTAAAGAATCCGCTGGTGTCGCTAGAAGTTTTGAACGAAGCTCCCGTTGCCAGATTCCTCACCTGCAGGCTGACGCCGGGAATCGCTGCGCCGCTTGAATCCACCACGGTCCCCTCGATGGAGCCCTGGTTACCCTGGGCCCAGGCAGGGACACAAAGCAGCGCCAGAATTGCCAGTTTTAACCACCACAGCAGTTTCCTTGATGCAGTCACGCAATCCCCTCCCGTGAATGGATTGGCAAGTTCGATTCCGCCTTCAGCGGCCGCGCAATTATACGCTGGGCTGGCTGCCGACAGTGGAAAGCTCTCGCCGCCACAGCCGAAGGCCATGGCCTCCGCCAACCCCGGGTTTCTCGCTGAAGTCGGCCGGCAGGTTCGGGGCTTCGTTTCGCGCCTTTTCCCGGACGCCCTGCTCCCAGTTTGATTCGGCCGGGTTGCGTTCTCGGATGCGGACGAAGACCGGTTGGCAACCATGGGTTCTGTGCAACCGGCGCTGCTGTGCACGTTGCTCGCTTGAGTTTTGCCGACCCAGCAGCCGCCCGGCGATCGAACAACATCTGTGAAGACGGGCTCACAGCGTCCGTTGGAGTCACTCGGCCCTCCTCGGTTGCCGCTTGAATCTCAATCAAGCCGATCTCTCCAGAATTCGGTGCCGAGGTTGGCTTTTGATCCTTCGGAACGCCCCGGCGCGGTGGCCGCCTGGCCTGGCGCTCGGGGAAAAACCGGGTAGAATGGGAAGCCTTTTGCGACCTGCAACAGGAGGAATGCCGTGGGCGGTAGGGCGACGCGCGTAGCGCAGCGGAAACTGTGGCTGGCTCTGGTTGTGCTTCTGGCTATTCCGGCTGCCGCACAGCAAATTGATCGCAAGACGCTGGCCGGATTGAAGTGGCGTTTGATCGGGCCGTTCCGGGGCGGTCGGGTAGAGGCCGTCACGGGCGTGGTCGGGCAGCCCGGCGTCTTTTATTTCGGTGCGGTCGCCGGCGGTGTCTGGAAAACCATCGATGGCGGCCAGAACTGGGAGCCCCTGTTTGACGATCAGCCCACGCAGGCCATCGGCGCGATTGCGGTCGCGCCTTCCGATCCCAACGTCATCTATGTGGGTACCGGCGAGCCGTGCCTGCGCAGCGATATCACCTACGGCAACGGTGTCTACAAATCCGTGGACGGTGGCAAGACCTGGATGCACATCGGTCTCGAGGATACGCGCCATATCGCGAAGATCGTCGTGGATCCGCACGATCCCAACGTGGTTCTGGTGGCCGCCGTGGGACACGCCTCGGGCCCCAACGAGCAGCGGGGCGTCTTTCGGAGCACCGATGGCGGGCACACCTGGCAGAAGGTGCTCTACCGGGATGCCGACACCGGGGCGATCGATCTGGTGGCCGACCCGCATAATCCGCGCATCCTCTACGCAGCGCTCTATCAGGTGCGGCGGTTGCCCTGGAATCTGACCAGCGGCGGCCCGGGCAGCGACATCTACAAATCCACCGACGAGGGCCAGACCTGGCGGCCGTTGCGCGGCAACGGCCTGCCCGAAGGGATTCTGGGCCGAATCGGGCTGGCCGTCGGGGCCAATTCCCAGCGCGTCTACGCCCTGATCGAAGCCGAGAAGGGCGGTCTCTATGTCTCCGACGATGCCGGCGAGCACTGGCGGCTGGTCAACGAAGATCACCGTCTGCGGCAGCGGCCCTGGTATTTCATGCACATCGTGGCCGACCCGCAGCAGGTGGATACCGTCTACGTGCTCAACGTGGGCTTTTATCGTTCGCGTGACGGCGGCGCCCATTTCGAGACCCTGCACGTACCCCACGGGGACAATCACGCCATGTGGATCGATCCGACCGATCCGCGCCGGATGATCGTGGGCAACGACGGCGGTGCCACCGTCAGCACCGATGCCGGCGAGCACTGGAGCACGCTCGACAATCAGCCGACCGCGCAGTTCTATCACGTCGCCGTGGACAACCGTTTCCCCTACTACGTCTACGGCGCCCAGCAGGACAACACCACCGTGGCGATCGCCAGCCGGACCGCGCACGGCTATATCGGGCGCGAGGACTGGTACGACGTGGGCGGCGGGGAAAGCGGCTATATCGTGCCCGACCCCACGGACCCGAACATTGTGTATGCCGGTTCTTACTTTGGCATCCTCACCCGCTACGACCGGCGCACCGAGCAGGCGCTGCTCATCTCACCCTGGCCGGACGATCCCGATGGCCATGCTGCCGAGGAGCAGAAGTATCGGTTCACCTGGACGATGCCGATCCTGATCTCTCCGCACGACCCGCATGTGCTCTACTTCGCCGCCCAGGTGCTGTTCAAATCCACCGATGGCGGTCAGAGCTGGACCGTGATCAGTCCCGACCTGACGCGCAACGACAAGTCCAAGCAGGGACCCTCGGGCGGGCCCATCACCAAGGATCAGGCCAGCGTCGAATACTACGATGTGATCTACAGCGTGGCCGAATCGCCGCTGCAGAAAGGGCTGATCTGGGCGGGAACCGACGACGGGCTGGTCTGGCTGACACGCGATGGTGGAGCGCACTGGGAGAATGTCACACCGAAGGACATGCCCGAGTGGGGGAAGGTGAGTTTGATCGAAGCTTCGCCCCACGCTCCGGGAACCGCCTATCTGGCGGTGCAGCGCTTCAAGCTGGACGACCTGCATCCTTACATCTGGAAGACCAGCGACTATGGCAAGACCTGGACGCGCATCACCCAGGGCATCCCCGACGGGGCCTTCGTGCGCGCAGTGCGCGAGGATCCGCGGCGCCGCGGACTGCTGTTTGCCGGCACCGAGCAGGGCGTCTACGTCTCGTTTGATGACGGAGCGCACTGGCAATCGCTGCAGTTGAATCTGCCGCGGTCCCCGGTGCGCGATCTGGTGATCAAAGATAACGACCTGGTCGTGGCCACCCACGGCCGCGCTTTCTGGATTTTCGACGACATCACCCCGCTGCGGCAGATGACGGCGACGACGCTTGACGAGCCCGTCCATCTTTTCACCCCGGCACCGGCCGTGCGTTTCCGCACTCCGAGTTTCCATTTCCGCCGGGCTGCGGTAGGAGAGAATCCGCCGGCGGGCGTGGTGATCGACTTCTACCTGAAGGCGGAGCCGCATGACGACGTGCGGCTGGAGATCCTCGATGCCCGCGGGCAGGTGATCCGCACGATGACCAGCCGGCCGAAGCCGCGGCCTCAGTGTTTCCCCGAATGGCCTTCACCGGAGCCGCCGCACGGGGAAATCAGCCGTCATGCCGGCCTGAACCGGGCTGTGTGGGATATGCGGTATCGGGCGCCGGAACCGATTCCGTGCCTGGTGTATGACGAGGGCGGCCCGATCGGGCCACTGGCCCTTCCGGGGAAGTATCAGGCCCGGCTCACCGTTGACGGCAAGAGTTATACCGTGCCGATCGAAATTCTGCCGGATCCGCGCGTGCACGTGAGCACGGCGGATCTGGAGAAGCAGTTCGATCTGGTGCGCCGCCTGCGCGACCTCATCGACGAGGATCAGCGCATCGTCACCGAACTGCGCGGAGTACGCACGCAACTCCGGACGCTGCTGGCCCGTCTGCAGGGGGATGGGAAGGCGCAGAACGTGATCACGGCCGGACAGGAAATCCTGCACCGGCTGGATGCCCTTGAAGAACAACTGGTCGAGCCCAGAGCCACGGCGAATGAGGATCTGCTGAATTATCCGACGCGGCTCAACAGCAAGCTGGGCTACCTGATCAACGGCGTGGATAGCGCCGATTCGGCTCCGCCCAAACAGGACTGGGAGCTGTACGAGGTCTTCCGGGGCGAGATGGATCGGCTGGCGGCGGAGTGGAAGAGCATCCAGCAGAGCCTGGAGCAACTCAACCGGCAGATGCGTGAGCAGGGCATTCCCCTTGTTGCGCCGACACGGCCTGAAGCCGATACGGCTGCAGGTTCCCAGCCGAACCGGTTCTAGCCGGTATGTGAGCCGGCGGCAGCGTTGCCGCCGAGCATGCCTGTGAGCGCTTCGACGACGGCTTCGGGGTTTTCGAGCTGGATCCAATGGCCGGCGGGAACCTCGTGCAGCCGGGCTTCCGGCCAGCAGTCGGCCAGCCGTTGCTGCGCCTGGCGCCGCGGGGCAGGAGTGGTCGGCGTGGTCAGGATCAGAAGCGGCGGGTGCGAAGTCAGCTTCTGCTCAGCCTCCAGCACCTGACGTGCACTTTCCGGCAACGTTTCGATCTGCGACGCCAGCGTACGGTAGAACCGCGCCTGCTGCCAGAACCAGTGGATGGCCGCACGCTCCTCAGGTGGCAGCAGGAAGACGGGGCCCACAACGCGGAGCGCGTCGGCAAGGAACCCGCGACTGGCTACCGTGAGGGTTTTCTGTGCCGCGCGCACCGCACCCATCCGAAACAGCCAGGCAATCCACCGCGCCAGACCCAGCCAGCACAGCAACGCCCCGCGCCGACACACCCGCGCACCCGCCGCCAGCAGGCGTTGCGCTGGCTCCGCCGGGGGATACCACTCCTCGGGCATGGTCGGATCGAGGAGCACCAGCCCGGCCACTTCCTCGGGGTACCGTGCAGCATAGAGGCGCACGGTGAGGCCGCCGTAGGAGTGGCCGACGAGCACATAGGGAGGCGGGAGCTGAAGGGTCTGGAGCAACCGGTGCAATTCTTCGACGATGCGGCTGGCCGTGCGTGGCTCGGGTCCGGGTTCGCTCCAGCCCAGTCCGGCGCGATCGTAACTGAGCGTGGCCGTGCATGTCGCCAGCCGCTGCTGCACCGCGCTCCAGCTCAGCACCGTGCCCGGCAGGCCCGACTCGAAGATCACGGCCGGACTGCCCCGGCCGATGACCCGTACATGCAGGCTGTGGTCGTTGATCCGTACCCGCTGGCCGGGCGGCGGAAAACGGCGGCGCTCGATCGCAGCCGCACAGACGCCCACCGCCATCACCGCCAGCGTGAATACGCCCGATGCGACCAGTAGCTGGGCTGCGATGCTCATCCTGAAGACCGCCGCCGGTTCGTTGGCTTTGTCTCAGGTCAATTCCGGCTTCGGACGACCAGTAACCGCGCAGCAGGTTGCCCCGGAGAGCCTGCCTGTGTGGGGCGGACCGGTGTCCGGTTTGCGGATTCGGGCTGTGCCGGAGGAACGTCCTGCGGCACAGCTCACACAAAGCCCGCACTCGAGGCGGCGCCGGTACATAATAGCCATTTTCCGGGCATCGCGACCGGTGCTCGCGGGAGGACATCATGGAAACGTTGGCGCGTTTTCAGCAGTTCCGCCAGGAAATGAACCGTCTGATGGAGGCCAGCCATCACCGCGGCCTGAAGCGGTTCCTTGCCCTCGACCATCAGACCTACGAATCGGGTGCGCTTTCGGAAAAAGTCAAGGAGCTGCTGGGGCTGGTGGCTTCGACGGTGCTGCGTTGCGACGACTGCATCACCTATCATCTGGTCCGGTGTGCGGAAGTGGGATGGAAGCGCGACGAGGTGATTGATGCGCTGAACGTGGCGCTGGTGGTGGGCGGTTCGATTACCATTCCGCACATCCGCCGTGCCTTTGCCCGGATGGAGGAAATCGAGGCGTTACGCAGCCGCTAGGGCGCTGGTCCGGACCCGGCGCGGGATACAATGTCGGCGATGCACCATCACGGCGGGGTGGCGGCGAGGACCTTCACCGGCCGCCTGAAGTGGTCCATGGCGGCCACGGTGGGACTCGTCACGGCCGAGTTCATCGGCGGGCTCGCCGCCCACTCGATCGCGCTGATCACCGACGCCGTCCACAATCTCACCGACGTGCCGACGCTGGTCATTTCCTGGCTGGCGGCACGGTGGGCCGAGCGGCCACCCACGAGCGAGAAGACCTACGGCTACCACCGCGTGAGCGTGCTGGCGGCGTTCACCAATGCGCTGCTGCTGCTCCTGGTGGCGTTCTTCCTGCTGGCCGAGAGCTACGAGCGGCTGCGGCATCCGCAGCCGGTGCACACGGAATGGATGCTCGGGCTAGGGGTAGTAGCGCTGGCGGTCAACGGAGGCATCACGCTGGCGCTGGTCCGCGGTCGCCGGGATCTGAATCTCCGGAGCGTGCTCGTGCACAATTTCGGCGATGCGCTTTCCAACGCCGGGATTCTAGTGGGCGCCGTGGTGATGCGCCGCACCGGGATCTACTGGATAGATCCGCTGCTGGGAGCGACGATCGGGCTTCTCGTGCTGTGGTCCACGGTGAGCATTCTCCGCGAATCCTCACACATTCTGCTCGAAGGTTTTCCGCGGGAGATGAAGCTCGAGGACATCGCCCGCGCCATCCTCTCGGTCGAGCCCGTGCAGGAAGTCCACGACATTCACGTCTGGACGTTGACCACCGATCTGCACATTCTTTCCTGCCATGTGCGGATTCCGGACCTGGGGCTGGACGCTACCGAACGGCTGCGCCAGCGAATCAACGAGCGGCTGGCCTCGCAGTTTCACATTCACCACACCACGATTCAGTTCGAGCCGGTCGGTCTGCCGGCACACTCGGGCCTGCACATGCCGGCACCCTACGATTCCTCTGCGTAAGCGAAAAATCGGCCGGGCAGGTCAGTGCGGCAGGGAGACGAAACTGCCGCGTTCGGCGTTGCGCTCGATCGTCGCCGGCAGGTCCAGCGCATCGAGCGGCAGGGTGTGCCGCGAGCCGTCGGGTGCGATGTAGACCAGCAGGCTGCCGTGCACGGTGAATCCGGCGGCGTCCACCGTGTTGCCCGAGCGCAGGACCAGCACGAAGTTGCCGATATCGGGCACAGGGCCCGGCGCCGGGGCTACCTGGGCTGGCGGTGGTGCCGCCGCCGCTTCCGGTGCCGGTGGCGGGGGTGCGGCTGGCTGGGGTGCCTGCACCACGACGACGGGCGGCTGCTCCACAACGACCACCGGCGCCGAGCCCGGGCCGAAACCGACGGGAACGATCGGGGTCACCTGCGGGAGTCCGCGCACCAGAGCCAGCGTCTGCTGCGTGACCGGATCAATCAGTGCCCGCACAGCGAGGTTGGTGTTGATGGCCTCGAGATGAGCGAAATCGAACCCCAGCCCGGGTGCGGGATTGAGCAGTTGCTCGAGAGTCAGTGGAGTTCCCGTCGGAGTGAAGGCGACCACGCCGGCCGGTAGCACAGGGCTCGATGCGATGACCGTCTGCCGGGTGACCGGTCGGGCTGAAGCGATAGCGGCCGGGGGTCGGCTGCCCAGGGTGCGCGCGGGAGCCAGTGCATGTACCGGGGCGACCGCAGGGCGTGCCTGCGCAAACACCACCGGGGCACCGGCGAGCCAGGCGGCCAGCAGAAGGACATGGGAACGCATGCTAGACTCCTGCCTAGAAGATGCGCCAGCAGGGGTTCTGGTTGCGCCGCAGGCCCGCAGCAGCCATTACGGCCGGTTCCGGGAGGGTGCGCTAGAATCCCATCAGAATGGATCTACCGCCGCTGACGCTTCGCATTGGCCGCTATCGCCTGTTCGGTCGTCTGGCCTTTATCTTCCTGCTGTTGTGTTCGATCCTGTTCGGGGCTGCCGCCGGGTTGCTGTTCGTCTACGGCATTGATCTCCCGCAGGTCGAGGCGCTCGAGTCCTACCGGCCGGACGTCATGACGGAGCTGTACGCCGACGATGGCACGCCCATTGCCAGCTTCGCGCTCCAGCGGCGCATCCTGGTGACCTATGACCAGATCCCGCCCGTTTTGCGCAACGCGATCCTGGCCACCGAGGACCGGCATTTTGAAGAACACTGGGGCGTGGACTTTCCGCGCGTGCTGAAGGCTGCCTGGCGGAACATTCGCGAACGGCGCGAGGCCGAAGGCGCCAGCACGCTCACCATGCAACTGGCCCGCATGCTGTTCCTCACGCCGGAAAAGAGCTTCCGCCGCAAGATTCAGGAAACGTTGCTGGCGCTCCAGATCGAACGCCGCTACAGCAAGCCGCAGATTTTCACCATGTACTGCAATCAGATTTACCTTGGCCACGGCAACTACGGCGTGGCCGCCGCCGCGCAGTTCTATTTCGGCAAGCGGTTGAACGAGCTCACGCTGCCGGAAGCGGCTCTGCTGGCGGCGCTGATCCGGAGCCCGCAGTACTACTCCCCGATCAATCATCCCGACCGGGCCCTGGCGCGCCGCAATCTGGTGCTGGAGCTGATGGCCGAGAGCGGAAAAATCTCTCGCCGCGAGGCGGCGCAGGCCCGCGCAGCGCCACTCGGTCTGCACCTGGAGATGCCGCGGGAAGACCTGGCGCCGTATTTTGCCGAGGAGGTTCGGCAGTGGCTGGAGGAGCAGTACGGGCCCGAGGCCACGACGCGGCAGGGTCTGCGGGTGTACACCACGCTGAATGTAGCGATGCAGCGGGCCGCCAATCGCGCCGTGAGCGATGGCCTGCATGCCTACGAGCGGCGGCATGGCTGGCGCGGCGGGCTGACGAACATCCTGCGCGCACACCTGGGAAGCCTGGAAACCTACCGGGCCGATGACTGGGACCGCAGCCCGCAGCCCGGCGATTACTGCACCGCGCTGGTCATGTCGGTCCGGCCCGCGCTGGTCGAGCTGCGAATCGGCAACTACCGGGCCACGCTGACTCCGCCGGACTTTGCCTGGACGGGCTTCGATCGTGCTGACCGCTTCCTGCAGCCGGGCGATCTGGTGGAGGTGCGCGTGGTGAGCGTCAGCGGGGAGCATCTGCGGGTGACGCTCGAACAGCATCCGCGGGCGCAGGCAGCCCTCGTCGCCATCGAAAATGCGACCGGTGAGATCAAAGCCCTCGTCGGCGGCTACAGCTTCGAGGAATCGAAGTTCGATCGCGCCACCCAGGCCTACCGGCAGGCGGGCAGCTCCTTCAAGATCTATCTCTACAGTGCGGCGATCGAGCGCGGCTGGAGTCCGTTCGATACGATCCAGGACGTTCCATTTTCGGTGCTCAGCGGCGGGCACTGGTACAGCCCGCACAACTACGACGGCCATTACGAAGGCCGCATCACCCTGCGGCGGGCGCTGGCGGCCTCCCGGAATGTGGCGGCCGTGCGGCTGGCTGCTCTGGTGGGGCTGGACAACGTGATCGCGATGGCGCGGCGTTTCGGCATCACCGCGCCGCTACCGCGCTATATGCCGCTGGTGCTCGGCGCCGCCGATGTCACGTTGCTCGAACACACGTCGGCCTTCACGGTCTTTCCCAACGAAGGCGTGCGCGTCGAGCCACACTTTGTCCGGCGTGTGGCGACCTACGACGGTGCCGTGCTCTATCAGGCGCGCCCGCGTGTCTACGATGTGCTCAGTCCGGCGGTAGCGCACACGATGACCGCCATGCTCGAGGACGTGATCAACTACGGCACCGGCGTGCGGGCGCGGGCGCTGGGGCGCCCCTGCGGGGGGAAGACGGGAACCACGCAGAACTGGACCGATGCCTGGTTCATCGGGTTTACGCCCTCGCTGACCGCGGGCGTGTGGATAGGCTACGACGACAAGCGGATCTCGCTCGGCCGCGGCGAACAGGGCTCGGTGGCCGCGCTGCCCATCTGGCTGCAGTTCATGCGCGAGGCGCTCGACGATCGCCCGGTGGAAAATTTTGCCGGTGTCACTCCGCTCGACCAGCTTGCCGCCGCGCACCTCGAGCAGGTGGACACGCCGGACACCGCCCCGGCCGAGGCCTCCGAGTCGGGTGCAGGCGTGCCGGGCACTGCCGCACCTGCCGGTGAAGCGCCGCACCCGCCAGAAACAAAAAAGCCAGTCGTGCCGCACGGGCCCGGGTCAACGCCGCCGAAAGGGATCCCACCCGCGGGGCTCTAGCCTGCCTGCCGGTCGGTTGGCCTGCACCAGTTCGATGGAGTTACCGGCCGTCACTTCGCCGATTTCGTGCAGGGCCACCCCGTGCACGCGCTTCGGCAGTCGGGGTGCAAAACGGGCAGGCACCGCGAACAGCAGCTCGTAATCCTCGCCGCCGTGCAGTGCCAGCTCGACCGGATCGAGACCGAGCCGGCTGAGCAGGGGCGTGCGTGCCGGCACCGGCAGACGCTCGAGGACAATCCGCGCGCCGGTGCCACTGGCCCGCATCATCCGGTCGAGATCGGTGGAGAGGCCATCGGAGAGATCCATCATCGCCGAAACCCACCGTCGCCGGGCCAGCCACTGGCCGAGCTTCAAACGGACAGGAGGCCAGAGGTGCGCCTGGATCGCCTGGCGCGTTTCGGAGCGACGGGCGAGCCCGCGTCGCAGAAACTCCCAGCCCAGCCGGGCCAGGCCCAGTCGGCCGCTCACGAACAGCCGATCTCCGGGCCGTGCGGTATGCCGAAAGACAGCCTGGCCGGCAGGCGCAAAGCCGATGACGGTGATGACGAGAGCCACGCGCGGGCCGGCGGTCGTATCGCCGCCGGCAGGAAGCAGTCCCGTTCGCCGCACGGCCCGGCTCAGCCCGGCCAGCAGCTCTTCCAGCCAGGCATCGAGGCGCGTGCGGGGCAGCTCGAGTGAGAGCAGGAAAAAGCCCGGTTCGGCTCCCATGGCGGCCAGATCGCTCGCCGCCCGGACCAGGGCGCGATAGCCAATCGCTTCGGGCGGGTGCAGGTCGGTGCGGAAGTGGACGCCTTCGAGGCAGGCGTCGCAGCTCACCACGCAGCGGCGGCTGCGCGGCACGGAGAGGATCGCGGCGTCGTCGGCAGTACCCTCCGGCAATCGCCGGCGCTGCACTGCGGGCACCGCACGCCAAAGACGCTGCCGAATCCGCGCGACCAGTTCGTTTTCGTCTCTCACGGCGTGCCTGACGATTATAGGCGCGCTGGCGGAAGACTCTTGCCCCGGGGGAACGCCGGTGCTAGCTTTGCGGCAACCGCTGGCGCTCCGCGCCGGCGGCGCAGGGGGAAAGCCGTGTCGGAGACCACACTGCGCACCGAAGCCGCCGCGTCCTTCAAGCCCTACGTGCCTGCCGAGGTCCACCTGCCCGAGCTCAGCGCACGCGCCCTTGTGCTCGGCGTCTTTGCCGGGCTGTTCTTTGGCGCTGTGACGGTCTACGTCGGGTTGCGCGCAGGTCTGACGGTTTCGGCCTCGATTCCGATTGCGGTGCTGTCGATCAGCATTCTGCGAGCCTTCGGCCGCGCCTCGATTCTCGAAAACAACATCGTGCAGACCACCGGATCGGCAGGCGAATCCATCGCGGGCGGAGTGATCTTCACGCTGCCGGCGCTGATCTTCCTCGGCTTTCCGCTGGAGTACTGGACGGTGTTCCTGCTGGCGCTGATCGGGGGCTGGCTGGGCGTGCTGATGATGATCCCTCTGCGCCGGCAGCTCATTGTGAAGGAGCACGGTCAGCTCACCTATCCCGAGGGCACGGCCTGTGCCGACGTGTTGGTCGCGGGCGACCGCGGTGGCTCGTTTGCGGGCCGTGTCTTCTGGGGACTGGGGCTGGGCGGGGTGTATTCACTGTTGATGAGCACGCTGGGGCTGTGGCCGGACACGCCTCACTACGAGCCGCCGCGTTTTCCGGGGGCGTCGTTTCGCGCCAACATCACGCCCGAGTATCTGGGCGTGGGCTACATCATCGGCCCGCGCATTGCCGGCATTTTGTTCGCCGGCGGCGTCTTTTCCTGGCTGGTGATGATGCCGGCGATCAAGTTCTTCGGTTCGCTGCAACCGCTGGCGGCGCTCTACCCGGGCACGGTGCCGATTCCTGAGATGACGCCGGACCAGCTCTGGAGCAGCTACATCCGCCCGATGGGTGCCGGGGCCGTGGCCGCGGCAGGCGTCATCACTCTGGCGCGAACCCTGCCGACGATCTGGGCGGCACTGCGGGCGGGGCTGCGCGATGTGCGCCGCAGCAGCACGGTCGGTGCCGGGAGCCGGCTGCGCACCGAACAGGATTTCCCCATTCGCTTCGTGGTTTTTGGCTCGCTGGCGATCGTGGCCATGATGTGGGCGATGCTGACGTTCCGGCCCGTGCCCGGAGCCGAAACCGGCGTGGTGGCCAACCTGGTGGCGGCGGTCTTCGTGGTGGTGTTCGGCTTTCTGTTCGTGACCGTTTCGTCGCGCATCGTGGGCCTGATCGGGAGTTCGTCGAATCCGATCAGCGGCATGGCGATTGCCACGCTGATGGCTACCTGCGCCGTCTTCCTGGTAGCCGGGTGGACGGGCGGGAACTACGCTGTGCTGGCGCTGATGATCGGCGGTGTGGTCTGCATCGCGGCCGCCAACGCCGGCGGCACCTCGCAGGACCTGAAGACGGGATTTCTGGTCGGCGCTACACCCTGGAAACAGCAACTGGCACTCATGGTCGGGGTCATGGCCTCGGTGGTGGCGGTGGGCGGCACGCTGAAGCTGATGAATGTTGGCCTGGCCGAGTTCCGGCCGGCAGCCATCGCTGTCCGGCTCGACCGGCTGCCTGCCGGCGTGCGCATCGAGCAGGCGCATTTCGTCTATCACGGCAGGTCCTATGTTTTGCTGAATGCTCTGGGCTCGGCCGAAATCCCCGATGGAAAATTTCTCTACGATCCAGCAGAGGGTCGGGTGGTGCTGCAGTGGATTCAGGGCATCGGAAGCGAGAAAGCCCCGGCCCCTCAGGCGCGGTTGATGGCCACAGTCATCAACGGAATTCTGGCGCGGCGGCTTCCCTGGCGGCTGGTGCTGCTGGGGGTGTTTCTGGTGCTGGCGGTGGAACTGCTCGGAATTCGCTCGCTGCCGTTTGCCGTCGGTTCCTACCTTTCGATCGCCACCACGGCGGCGATTTTTGCCGGCGGCCTGGTGCGCTGGCTGGCCGAGCGAGGCCGGGCGTCGGCCGAGGGGGAGGTCAATTCGGGCTCCCTGTATGCCAGCGGGTTGATTGCAGGGGGCGGCGTCTTCGGGCTGTTCAGCATCGTGGTGGCCCTGCTCGAGGATCCGGAATTCCGCTACCACCTGTTGCGCCCCGGTGCCCTGCAGATCGGACCGCGGCTTCTGCCCGCGCTGGCCCACAGTCAGATCTTCGGCGTGGGAATGTTTATGCTGCTGGCCACCACCCAGTACTATTTCGCGCGGCGGCGGCTGTCGTGAGCTGCCCGTCTAGTGCCGCAGCAGCAGGCGGCCGATGATGCCGGTGGCGACCAGGTAGAGGGCCGCGTAGAAAACGCTGGCGGCCAGGATGCCGGCATCCAGTGGAGTCCGGGGAAGCAGTGCCAGCGTGCGCACCGCAACCGCCGCCAGCAATCCGCCCAGCACCGCGCGCAGGCGCACCAGCGAAAGGGCCGTTCCCAGCCGTGTTTCGTGCACCAGCGCCGGTGTCAGGCCCACCTTCCAGGCCAGCCAGTGCAGCAGATTCAGAAGGTGCGGCCACACCCAGAAGCCGACCGCCATGGCTCCCCAGGCCAGTCCCAGCGCCAGGGCCCAGCGCGGCTCGGAACGAAACAGCAGAAGCAGGATGGCCAGGCACGCCACCAGATGCAGGCTCTGCATGGCGATCGCGGCGGGGAGGAAGTCGCGCGCGTAGACCAGCGTTCGTTCCCAGCGCACAAGCGTGACGAGCTGCAACCCCTCGACCGCCGCCCAGAGGGCGACCAGGGCTCGCGCTGTCCAGAGCCAGCCGCTCAGGCCCTGCCGGGCTGTGGACTCACTCGGCATGGTGGTCTGCTTTCGGCGCCGGCTGGCGGGAGGCGCGATGGCGTGCCTCGAGCTGTTCCCAGAATTCCGCCGGTGCATCCAACAGCATCTGAAAGCCGCCTGGGCTGCAGGCAGTCAGGCCGCCGTCGATCGCCACGCAGGCGCCCGTGATATAGTCGGCGGGTTCGCTCAGCAGAAAAGCGGCCAGGGCCGTCAGTTCCTCCTGGCGGCCGAAACGCCCGGCAGGAATGGCCTGCTGCCAGCGGCGCTCGAATTCGGCCGAAGGCACCAGTTGCTCCCAGGCTCCCGGCGTGGGAAACGGTCCGGGAGCGATGGCGTTGACACGAATGCGGTAGCGGGCCCATTCGACAGCCAGCGAACGCGTGAGCGCCAGCACGCCGGCCTTGGCACAGGCCGAAGGAACCACAAAGGGCGAGCCGGTGGTCGCATACGAGGTGAGGATGTTCAGCACATGGCCGGGCTGGCCGGCGGCGATCCAGCGGCGGCCCGCCGCCAGCGTGCAGTGGAACGTACCGTGGAGAACGATCCCGACAACGGCGGCAAAGCCGTTGGGCGAGAGGCGCTCGGTGCGAGCAAGAAAATTACCGGCGGCGTTGTTCACGACGGCATCGAGGCGACCCAGACTGCTCCAGGCCTGCTCGACGGCCTGTTCAACGGCGACGAAGTCGCGCACATCGGCGGTAGTCCAGGCGGCGTGGCCACCGGCAGCCCTGACTTCCTCGCAGGTGCGCTGCAAGGGCTCCGGCCGGCGGCCCACCAAAAACACATGGGCGCCGAGGTTTGCGAAGGCCAGCGCCATTGCCCGCCCCAGGCCGGTGCCGCCGCCGGTGATCAGGATGTTCTTATCTGCCAGTAGATCGGGCCGGAACATGGTTCGTGCCTTTGCGCATTGTTCTGCGAACCGGTTTTCGATGCAAGTCCGGAATGCGCACCGTGAGGTTCGGCCGTGAACCGGCGGGACTTCTGGCTGTTGCTGGTGTTCCGGGGCACGCGCAGCGTCGCGGCGGGCATGCTGATGATCGCATTCCCCTATTTGATCCTGCGCACGCTGCAGCAGGGAGCAATGCGGCTGGGACTGCTGTATGCATGCGGGGCCGTCGGCACGGCCGTGCTCGGGCTGCTGCTGGGGCTGCTGGGGGATGTCTGGAGCCGGCGCCTGGCGCTGCTGGCAGCGGGGGCGTTGCTACCGCTCAGTTCGCTGATCATCTGCCTCACGCATCGTACCCTCTGGATCGCACTGGCGGCCTGGCTGGGCGGGTTTTCCGCCACCGGCTCGTTGGCGGGCGGCGGCATCGGTGGACCGGCCGCACCCGTGCAGAGCGCAGCCATTGCGGACCTGACGGCGCCGGAAAAGCGCACCTTCTATTACTCGTTCTTTTCGTTCATCAGCGGAATTTTCGGTGCGCTCGGTGCCCTGCTGGCGCGTCTGTGGACGCCGACCGAAGCCTTCTGGTGGGCTACGCTGATCTCGGCGGTGGGGCTTCCGACTGTGCTGGGGCTGGGCCTACCTGAATTCCGCGGCAGGCTCCGGCATCTGCCGAGCCGCAACATCATCGGCAAGTTTTCCGTGACGGGCACGCTCAACGGCTTGAGTCAGGGACTGCTGGTGCCGTTCCTGGTGCCGTTCTTCGTGCTGGTCTACCGACTGCCGCGGCCCCGCATGGCGTTCTATGGATTCCTGGCCGGTGCGCTGGCTTCGGTGGCGTTGCGGCGGCGCCCGCACTGGACCGGCGACTGGGCTTTGTGCGCAGCATTGCCTGGACGCGCGGGATCGGGACCGCACTGGTGGTGCTGATGCCGCTGGTACGTGTGTTGCCGGTCTCGCTGTTGATTTACGTGCTGACCCCGGCGCTGCGCATTGCCGCGCTTCCCGTGCAGCAGGCGGCTCTGACGGAGATGGTGCGTCCCGAAGAGCGCGGGCGTGCGCTGGCGGCCAACCAGGTGGCCCGGTTGCTGGCCAGTGCATCCGGCATCGGCCTCAGTGGATGGCTCTTCGGCGCTTCCCGTTTCACGCTGCCTTTTCTGCTCTACGGCGCTACCATGGGAACGAACGTTGTGCTCTATTTCCGCTTCTTTGGCTCGGCCGAGCAGGCACGGCGTTCGGCAGCCGCTCAGCAGGAGATTCAGCAGGTACGGGAGAACGGAGGATGAAGCGAAGCATCCATGGTTTTGTTCCAGCCGCCGCGCTGGCCTTGGTATGGATCGGCGCGGGAACTCTGCCGGCTGCGGCCCAGCAGGCACGGCCGTCGGCTTCCCTTGCGACGGCCCCGCGGATCCAGCCCGATGAGCTGGCCGCTTTGCTCAAGGCTCCGGCCCCGCAGCGGCCGTTGATTCTCCATGTGGGCTTCGAGGTGCTCTACCGGGGTGCGCACATCCCCGGCGCGATTTTTGTCGGCCCGGCATCGCGGCCGGAAGGGCTCAAGCAACTGCGCCGCTTGCTCGCCCGTGTTCCGCGTACCCGGGAGATCGTTCTTTACTGCGGATGCTGCCCCTGGGAGAAGTGCCCCAATATCGGACCGGCCTATGCCGAGCTCATGCGTGCCGGCTTCCGCCACGTCCGCGTGCTTTACCTGCCGAACGATTTCGCCCGGGACTGGGTCAATCACGGCCTGCCGGTCGAGCAGGGGCCGCCGCACTGAGGCTCTTGCCTGTCGCAAAGGTTTGGCTTAGGGTGGGGCCGTTCTGGAGGTGCCCGATGGCTGAGACCAGCTCGCCCCGTCCGCCGATCGGTGCCGCTCGCCGTATCTGGCTCATCCTGACCGCCCCGCCTCAGGGCTTCGCGACTCTGGAGGGACGCTCTGACTGGGTCGCGCCGATTGGCGTTCTGGTTGTACTGAGCGTGATCCTGACCGCCAGTATAGGGCACCGGGTCGGCTGGCGGGCCGTCATCGAAAAGCGCCTGGAAAACAATCCGCGCGTTGCCGAGCTGACGCCGGAACAGCGCCAGCAGATGCTCGCGCAGGCCGAACGCAGCGCACCGGTCTTCGGGTACGCGGGTGCTGTTGTGGGCCCGGTGCTGGGTGTTGTGGTCACGGCCGGCGCCCTCTGGGCCGTTTTCGCTCTGGGCTTCGGCGCTGCGATGCCGTTTTCCCTCGCGGTGAGTGTGGCCAGCTACGGCTTTCTTCCGCTGGCGCTGCAGGTGCTGATCGGGATCGGCGTGGTCTGGCTGGGCCCCCCGGAAAATCTGAATCTCGAGAATCTGGTGGCGTCGAATGTTGCTGCCTTTCTCGCTGCCACCAGTCCGGCCTGGCTTCGGACGCTGGCCGCGTCGGTTGATCTGTTCACACTGTGGACGCTGGGGCTGTTGATCATCGGGTTCCCCATCGCGACGGGCAACGCGGTCTCGCGGGGCCGCTCGCGGGCAGCCGTTTTGAGCCTGTGGCTGCTCTACGTGGCAGCCAAGACGACGCTGGTTGCCATCTTCTCCTGAGTACAGACGGACTGCAGCCCTGGCCCCGGACCTGGATTCGAGGCCGGCGGGCCGCTGTGTTATCTTTACGGATTCCCGGGGGCATCACAGGCGCAACCATGGAGTCGCACAACAGGCAAGCCGGGTGGCCGAACAGGACGGCTCTGGCACGGCTGTCGCTGCTCGCGGTGGCAGCACTGGCGGGAACCGGATGCTCGACCACGATTTCAAACCCCGTTCCCGCCATCAGCAGTATTTCGCCGACACACGTGCAGGCGGGATCGGCGGCCTTCACACTGATCGTGCGAGGCACCAATTTCGTCTTCGGCGCCACGGTGACCTGGAACGGCAGCAGCCGCCAGGCACTGTTCGTGAGCGATGGCGAGCTGGATGTTTCCATCGGGCCGTCTGACATTGCCGCCCCCGGCACGGTGACCATTCAGGTGATCAACCCGCCGCCGGGAGGCGGCGGTTCCAATACCGTCACACTGACCATTGATCCCCAGCCCTCGAATGTCCCGTCCATTACGTCCATTCAGCCTTCGGGGGCCCTGGTGGGGAGCGGCGGTTTGACACTGACGGTCAGCGGCCGCAACTTTACGCCCGGCTCGATCGTGACCTGGAACGGTGGTAACCGCACGACCACCTATGTGAGCTCGACGCAGCTCACCGCCACCATCGGCAGCGACGATCTGCAAACGCCGGGTGTGGCGCAAATCGCAGTGCTGAATCCGGCGCCGGGCGGGGGCCTGTCGAACACGGTGCTGTTCTCGATCAACAATCCGCCGCCGGTAGTCACCTCGCTGTCACCGAATACGGCTCTGGCCAACAGTGGAGGCTTTACACTCACGGTGAACGGAACCGGGTTCACCTGCGCGCAGTTTTCGACCTCCAGCAGCTCCGGCGGCAGCGGCAGTGGCAGTGGAAGCGGCGGAACGGGCAGCTCCAGCAGCACGCCCACCTGCACGCAGTCGGCCAGTACCGTTCTATGGAACGGCAGCCCGCGGACCACTACCTGGGTGAGTTCCTCGCAGCTCTCAGCCACCATCGCCAGCAGCGATCTGGGCGCAGCCGGCACGGTGCTGGTGACGGTGAACAATCCCAGCCCCGGCGGCGGTACCAGTGCACCTGCCATCTTTCAGGTGATTCCGGGAGCGGCAGGCGAAGGTCTGCCGATGCTGGCCGATCTCTCTGCTTCCGGCGTGCAGGCCAACGCCGGTATCGGCCATCCCGGCCGTTCGGGGCCGGCCATTGCCGGCGGCGGGCGTTTCGTGGCGTTTAGTTCGGTCTCGCAGAATCTGGTGCCGAACCTGGGCAACCTGGTGGCCAACGTTTTTGTGCGGGATACCTGCCTGGGCATCGCTTCCGGCTGCACGCCGACGACCGTGCTGGCCAGCGTCGGAAACGACGGTCAGCCGCCAGATGCCGACTGCCTGGAGCCTTCCATCAGCAGTGACGGGCGCTTTGTGGTCTTTACTTCAGCCGCGGACAATTTGGTGAGCGGCGTCTCTGGCGGCGTGCCGCAAATTTATCTGCGCGATACCTGCCTGGGAGTGACCACGGCATGCACGCCGACGACCACCCTGCTGAGCGTCGCGCCGGACGGGGTCACTCCCGGCAACGGTCCGAGTGGTCAGCCCCGCCTCAGCCCCGACGGGCAGTTTGTGGTGTTCGTTTCCTCAGCGACGAATCTGGTCAACGGTACCAGCCCAACCGTCCCGCAGATTTACCTGCGAAACACCTGCGCGGGTAATCTCTCCGGCTGCACACCGGCGACGGTGCTGGTCAGCGTGGCCACCGACGGCGTGAGTCCTGCCAATGCCGCCAGTGCAGCACCGAGTGTCGCCAGTGGCGGCCGCTATGTTGCCTTCGCGTCGGCGGCCACCAATCTGGTGAGCTCGCCGACGGGTGGCGTTTCGCAGGTCTTCTGGCGGGATCTGTGCACCGGGGCGACGGGCTGCACGCCGCAGACGCAGCTCGCCTCGGTGGCCGCCGACGGCATCACCGCGGGCAACGGGCCGAGTACAGAGCCGGCGTTGAGTGCCGACGGACGGTTTGTCATCTTCAGCTCGCAGGCTACGAATTTGCTGGCGGCGCCACTGCCTTCGGGAACGCCGCAGCAGATTTACCAGCGCGATTTCTGTGTCGGAGCATCCGGCTGTGTGCCGTCCACTCGCCTGGTTTCGGTGGCGGCCGATGGCAGCTCGCCGGCCAACGCTACGGCCGAGCATCCGCAGACCGACCAGTCCGGACGGTACGTGGTCTTTGCGTCCACGGCCACCAATCTGGTGGCGTTGCCGACAGGCGGGGTCGAGCAGATTTTCGGGCGCGACACCTGCGCCACAGCCACCGGATGTACGCCGCGCACGGCTCTGCTCAGCGTGGCCGCCGATGGCCAGACCGTGGGCAATGCAGCGAGCAGCTACCCCGCGATCACCACGCAGGCGCACTTTACGGCATTCGTGACGCTGGCCAACAATCTGGTCAGTAACGACGCGACACCTTCACTGGACGATATCATCCTGGCGGTGACGACCTTCTAGGACGCCGATGCCACGCTATCTTTCCGAACACGCCCTGGCCTGCATGACCCGCCAGGCTGCCACCGCGCTGCTGCAGCGCATGGCCGCCGAGCAGGGAACTGTGCGGCTGCGGCGCGCGCTCTGGAATTTTCAAGAAGGGCGCATGGTGGCCGAGCTGGAGGCTTCCAGCCTCGAAGAAGCCCGTCGGTGGCTCGAAGGACAGGGGCTGAGCTACCGCTGGCTGATGCGTGTCGAGTACGAGTCTGCCGACGGGGATTTGCACCCGGCCTGAGCACTGCAGAGCGGGTTGGAATCTCTACTGATTTTAGGGTATTTTAGGACTACCTGTTTGCTCACCCCCGGCCCCTTCGAGCAGCCCAGCAGGTGGCTGTGCCGCCGGGGTGAGGGTAGCGTTGGAAAGCCAGGAGGTGTGGCATGAGCGGGTATGCGCAGCCGGATGTTTTGGTTTCGACACAGTGGGTCGCCGAACACGGCAATGATCCCGGTGTGCGGCTTGTCGAGGTCGACGTGGACACTTCGGCCTACGAGCAGGGACACATCCCCGGAGCAGTGGCCTGGAACTGGCAGTCGCAGTTACAGGACGGCGTGCGGCGTGAAATCCTCGACCGCAGCCAGTTCGAGCAGTTGATGTCGTCTTCGGGAATCAGCCGGGATACGGTGGTGGTGCTCTACGGCGACAACAATAACTGGTTTGCGGCCTATGCCTTCTGGTTGCTGAAGTACTACCGCCATCCCGACGTGCGGCTGATGAACGGCGGCCGGAAAAAGTGGATTCTCGAGAACCGGCCGCTGACGACCGAAGTGCCACAGGTAACGCCGACGAATTATCAGGCTCCTGAACCCGATCCGGCGCTGCGGGCCCTGCGTGACGATGTGTTCGCGGTGGTCGGCGGCCGGGTCCGGGCGCGGCTGGTGGACGTGCGCTCGCCCGACGAGTTCACCGGCAAGATCATCGCACCTCCGGGCATGACCGAAACCGCCCAGCGCGGCGGGCACATCCCCGGAGCTGTGAACATCCCGTGGTCGCTGGCCACCAACGAAGACGGCACCTTCAAATCGGTCGAGGAGCTCCGCGCCCTGTATCAGCAGAAAGGTGTGGCGCCGGATGCTCCGGTGATCGCCTACTGCCGCATCGGCGAGCGGAGTTCGCATACCTGGTTTGTGCTGAAGTACCTGCTGGGTTATCCCGATGTGCGCAACTATGACGGTTCTTGGACGGAGTGGGGGAATTTGATCGGGGCGCCCATCGAAAAGGAAGTCGCGGCAGCCGGCTAGGCTGGGTTAGTGGCGGGCCTGGCTGGCGGCGGGACACGACTGGGGACCGTCGGCTGCCGGGGGATCGGCGGGACCTGCCAGCTCGCGCTGCACGACGGCCAGCGCCTGCCGGGGGCCTCCCAGACGCCGGTAGCAGAAGATGTCGGTGCGGCGGTGTTCGCGAAAGCCGAAGACGAGCTTGCGCCCGCTGATGGCGTACTCGATCCGCACGGGCAGCCAGATTCCCGCTTCGACTTCGGCCTGCTCCAGGTAGAACCAGCCGCCCCGGTCAATCTGACTCAGCAGTCCGCCGCCGATGGGGATGCTGGAGATGATTTCCGCCATCGCGCGCGCGACCTGGTGGGCATCCCGGTCCACCCAGAGCGTTCCGCGGACGTGGGTGAACAGCTCGAGCGTACGCGACCGTGGACGGAAGGAGGGATCGGGCTCGAAGCGCAGGCGGACCCAGATGCGGCCGGCGTGCTGCTCTTCGCCTTCGGGTGTGAAGCGGAAGGCCTCGAGAACGGTATCCACCAGCTCGGCTCGCTGCCGGTCCCGCTCGCGGCGGCGCTGCTCGGACTCCTGCTGCCGCGGATCGGACGGGTTGACGGCATGGCGCAGAACCTGTTCCCAGTTTGCAAGACTCTGCCGGTACTCGGCCGGGCTGACCGTGACGTTGCCGCGGCGGACCAGCAGGCTGAGCGTTCCGGTGCCGGTGGGAACGACGCGGTAGGTGCGGTCGGAGGTGACGTGATCGTCGGAGAAGCTCCAGCGCCGTTCGAGGCGCTCGAAGCTGTAGAGGGCAGCATCATCGGCGTGCTGGTGGCGCACGGTGCTCTCAAGCAGGCGCCGCGTGTCGGGCGAGCCGGTGGCGGCTGCCAGCGTGGCCATCAGGTAGAAGAGCAACGGGAGCATCACCGCACCTTCCATTCGGGCCGGCGCCCAGATTGCGGCATGGCGACCCTATATATGGGGTCAATTGGCATTTTGCACCCATAGGTTGAGTAGGCTATTGACATTTCCTGCGCCCGGAGTAAAGTAGTCCTCCGCAGCGTCGCCCACCGGCGACGACCAGAACACAGCACACAGCACAACCCGGCGCCCGCACTCCCATGATCACGGCCCCGCGCAACGGCAGGTGGCTCTTTTCTCCCGCTGGGCGTCTGCAGGTGCATGCTTCGGAGGTTGACGATGGCTGAAGAAAATCTGCTTGTCAATGCCGAGACACCGGTTCGCCCGCGTCTGGGACTGGTCTTCCGCCGGCTGTTCACCGACGGCCAGCGCTCGCCCTTCGATCAGGTCGAATGGGAGCGCCGCTCGGCCATCATCACCAACGAGAAAGGCCAGGTCATTTTCCGGCAGGATGACGTCGAAGTGCCCAAGAACTGGTCGCAGACCGCCACCAACATCGTGGCCTCGAAGTACCTGCACGGCCGCGTGGGTACGCCCGAGCGGGAAACCTCCATCCGCCAGCTCATCAGCCGTGTCGTGGACACCCTGGTGCGCTGGGGCGAAGAGGGCGGCTACTTCGCCGACGAGCAGTCCCGGGATGCCTTTCGCGACGAGCTGATCCATCTGCTGCTCGAGCAGAAGATGAGCTTCAACTCTCCGGTCTGGTTCAACGTCGGCATCCAGCCGCGGCCGCAGTGCTCGGCCTGCTTCATCCAGTCGGTGCGGGACGACATGGAATCCATCATGAACCTGGCCAAGAGCGAAGGGCTGCTGTTCAAGTGGGGTTCGGGCACGGGCACGAATTTCTCGGCGCTGCGTTCCAGCCGCGAGCCGCTCTCGGGCGGCGGCGTGGCCAGCGGACCGGTGAGCTTCATGCGGGGCTTCGATGCGTTCGCCGGCGTCATCAAAAGCGGCGGCAAGACGCGGCGGGCCGCCAAGATGGTCATCCTCAACGTAGACCATCCCGACATCGTCGAATTCATCGAATGCAAGATGCGTGAGGAGCGCAAGGCGCAGATCCTCATCGAGCACGGCTACGACCCGGGCATTGACGGCGAAGCCTACAGCTCGGTCTTCTACCAGAATGCCAACCATTCCGTCCGGGTTTCCGATGCGTTCATGGAAGCCGTCGTGCGGGATGACCTGTGGCAGACGCGTCTGGTTCTGACCGGAGAGCCCGCCGACACCTACCGGGCACGCGATCTGCTGCGCAAGATCGCCGTTTCCACCTGGCACTGCGGTGATCCCGGCATGCAGTTCGACACGACGATCAACCGCTGGCACACCTGCAAGGCCTCGGGGCGCATCAACGCCTCCAACCCCTGCAGCGAGTACATGTTCCTCGACGATACAGCCTGCAACCTGGCCTCGCTCAACCTGCTGAAGTTTCTCGGACCCAACGGGCAGTTCGAGGTCGAGGCCTTCCGGCATGCCGTGGATCTGACGATCACGGCGCAGGAAATCATCGTGGACAATGCGAGCTACCCCACCGCGGCGATTACGGAAAACTCGCACCGCTTCCGCCCGCTCGGGCTCGGTTACGCCAATCTGGGAGCGCTGCTGATGGCCCTGGCGCTCCCCTATGATTCCGATGCGGGGCGGGACATGTGCGCGGCCATCACGGCGCTGATGACCGGCGAGGCCTATCTGCAATCGGCTCGGATGGCCGAACAGCTCGGACCCTTCCCGGACTACGATCCCAACCGCGAGTCCATGCTCGAAGTCATCCGGATGCACCGGGCCGCCCTCGACGGCATTCATCCCGAGAACGTGCAGCCGGCGCTCTACCGGGCAGCGCGAACGGTCTGGGACGAAGCGCTGGCGCTGGGCGAGCGCTACGGTTACCGCAACTCGCAGGTGACGGTGCTGGCGCCGACCGGCACGATCGCCTTCATGATGGACTGCGACACGACCGGCATCGAACCCGACCTGGCGCTGGTGAAGTACAAGCGGCTGGTGGGCGGCGGCATGCTGAAAATCGTCAACAACACTGTTCCCCAGGCACTGATGCGCCTGGGCTATTCACCCGAGCAGGTAGCGGAGATCGTCGAGTATACCGACCGCCACGGAACCATCGAGGGAGCGCCCGGACTCAAGCCGGAGCATCTGCCGGTGTTCGATTGCTCGCTCAAGCCTGCCGGCGGAACGCGGGCGATCTCCTGGCGCGGCCATCTGCGGATGATGGCGGCTGCCCAGCCGTTCCTTTCTGGAGCGATCAGCAAGACCATCAACATGCCCGAGGAATCCACCGTTGAAGACATCATGGAAGCCTACATCGAGGCCTGGAAGCTGGGGCTGAAGGCGGTGGCCATCTACCGCGACAAGTCCAAGCGCACGCAACCGCTGTCGGCTTCTGACGGCGGCGGTCGCAGCGCGGCGCGCAGTGCGAGCGGACCCACGCCGACACCTCCTGCAGCGCCGGCCCAGCAGGAACTGTTCGCGCATGCACGGCGGCGCAAGCTGCCTCCCGAGCGTCGCTCGATCACGCACCGCTTCTCGGTGGGTGGCACCGAGGGTTACCTCACCGTGGGCATGTACGACGACGGCAGCCCCGGCGAAATCTTCATCAAGATGGCCAAAGAAGGCTCGACCCTGTCGGGGATGATGGACGGCTTCGCCATGGCGGTCTCCATCGCCCTGCAGTACGGCGTGCCGCTCAAGGCGCTGGTGGACAAGTTCATCAACACACGCTTCGAGCCGTCGGGCTTTACCGGCAATCCGGAAATTCCCTATGCGCGCTCCATCCTGGACTACATCGGGCGCTGGCTGGGTGGAAAATTCATTTCGGCCGATTATTTGAGAGCAGGACAGGCAGCCGCACCGGCACCTGCGGCACCGGCTGCAGAGGCAGGCACCGCCGGGTCAGCCGAAGCCAGCGCGGCTCCACTGCCCGGTGTCGTTTCGCTCAGCGATGCCCCGTCGTGCCCGGAATGCGGCATGCTGATGGTTCCCAACGGGAGCTGCTACAAGTGCGTCAACTGCGGCACCACTTCCGGCTGCAGCTAGGCTGCGCCTCCGGCACGCGCTTCGGGGAGCAGTGCTGATGGGCCCGCTGGCCAAACAGATGGCACCGCTTCGGTTGCGCACACCGGATGGCGGCATCCTCGATGTGTCCAGCTTTCGGCACCGCTGCCCGGTCGTCGTAGCTTTTCTCGAAGCCGGCTGCGAGCGGTGCCGCCAGTGGCTGGCGGACTTGCTGGCCGAGCGTGCACGCTGGGGCGCCCGGCCGGCCGTCGTCGTGGCGTGGGCTGAAGGAAACCTGACGGGAAAGCTTCCGGACATCCACAGCGGGCTGGTGGAATCGGGCGATCGCGAGCGATGGCTGGGAACCGGAGCCCGTGTCGGCGTTTTCGTCGCCGACCGCTACGGCGAACTCTATGCGTGCTGGACGGCGCCCGATCACGACGGGTTGCCGTCGGCGTCGTCCGTCCTCTCCCGCATCGAGCAGGCCGAACTCGCCTGCGACGAGTGCGGCGTCTCGCACTGGCCGCTTCCCCGGTCGGCCTCCTGAGGACCGACCGGCGGCGGTCCGCCGGCTTCAGTAGATGTCGTAGTGCTCCCAGTGGAGCGTCGGATCGGACTGGATGACGACGCTCTTGCCGGTGAACTTCTCGAGTTCCTCGATGACGTGGGCCTCGCGCGTCTTCAGGGCTTTGGCAATTTCCGGATGCACGCGCAGCGTGAGGCTGGGCGCATCGAGTTCCTGCGCCATCTTGCGTGCCTCGGTGTCGATCTCGTAGCAGATGGTGGTCACCGACTTCACCATTCCCGAGCCGCTGCAGTAGGGGCAGGGCTGGCAGAGCACGCGTTCGAGCGCCTGTTTGGTGCGCTTGCGCGTAATGGCCACCAGGCCAAATTCGTTGAAGGGCAGCACCTTCGACGGAGCCCGGTCGGCGCGCAGTGCTTCCTCGAGCGCCTGCAGGACCTTCTCCCGGTTTTTCCGCTCCTCCATGTCAATGAAGTCAATCACAATGATGCCGCCCAGATCGCGCAGCCGAATCTGGCGCACGATTTCTTTGACCGCCTCGATGTTCGTCTTGACGATCGTGTCTTCCAGGCGCGTCGAACCCCGCCCGACGAATTTGCCGGTGTTCACATCAATCGCCACCAGCGCTTCGGTGTGGTTGATGACGATGTAGCCACCGGACTTCAACCACACCTTGGGCCGCAGGGCTTTTTCGATTTCCTGCTGGATGCCCATTTCCTCGAACAGCGGGGTTTCCTTGGTATACAGGCGGACGCGGTTGACCAGTTCGGGCTGGAAACGGCTGACGAACTCGACCACGCGGGCGTACTGCTCTTCGGAATCCACCCAGATCGTGGTGAACTCGCGCGTGAGGCAGTCGCGCAGCGTGCGCTCGACCAGATTCAGGTCGCGATGGAGCAGGGCCGGAGCACGTTTCTGTTCCGCGCGGGCGCGGATCTCCTGCCAGGTGCGGATCAGGAACTCTGCATCGGCCCGCAGGTCTTCGTCACTGGCGGCTTCTGCGGCCGTGCGGACGATGAAGCCGCCCGGCTGCCCTTCGCGCAGACTCTCCACCAGGCGCCGCAGGCGCGCGCGCCGTTCGTGTGAGGCAATCTTACGCGAGATGCCGATGTGGTCGAAGGTGGGCATGTAGACCAGGAAGCGGCCGGGCAGGGCGATATGGCTGGTGATCCGGGCACCTTTCTTGCCCAGCGGTTCCTTGGTGATCTGGACGATGACTTCCTGGCCCGGCTTGAGCAGCTCGCCGATTTGCTGCGTACGGCGCGGAACCGGCTGCGGCCGGCGCCGGTGGGCCCGGAAGCGCCGCCCGCGCGGCTGACCGTGCCGGGCGGGCCGCTGCAGCCGCAGACTGCTCGGCCCCTCCACACGGGTGACGGCAGTTTCCGGCGTCGTCCCTTCCGCCGGAGCTTCAGCTTCGAGTTCGGCCGCTTCCTCGCCGGCTTCGCTCAATGCTTCAGCCTGCCGCACCTCGGCGAGGGTTTCAGTCAGAGCCGATGCTTCGTCAGGAGACAGCTCCCCGGGAGCTGTGCCGCCAGCGCCTGCTGCCGCCTCGACCGTCGGTTCGCCCGGCTCGGCGGGCAGCGTCCCGGCGGTCAAGCCGGAGGCTGCTTCGGGAAGGGCAGCTTCCGAAGTGGTTTCGGATTCGGCGACGCCTTCGAAGAGCTCTTCGGCGGTCGAACCCGCCTCGGCCTCCGCGGCGACCTCGAATTCGGGTTCCGTGGAAGCGGCTTCACGGCTTTCGAGTTCTTCGATGGAGGCAGGAGCGGCTTCGGGTGGTTCCTGGCCTAGCAAAGTCGGCTCGCCGGTGGATTCGCCCGTGACCGCCTCACCGGCAGCGGCGGTTTCCTCGGATGGAGCTGTTTCTGGCGTCTGGACCTGGTCGCGGTATTTCGCAAGCGATTCGCCCGGCAGGATCACCGGGATGTAGCGCTCAGGCGGTCCGGTGCGCGGCGAGGTGAATTTCGACGGGGGCAGATGCCGACCGCGGTGGCGCATCCCGCGGCGATTGGGTCGTGGCCCGGACTGCCTGTTGCGTTCGGGAGCCGACGGGGTGGTCTGGCTGGCTGCCGCCGGAATCTCCGGTGCCGATGAGCCGGAAGGCTCTGCCGGCGATTCGGCAGTCACCGTGGCTGCTGAAGTCGCTGCCGGACGTTCACCCGGACTGCCCTGGTCGTATTCTTCGATCTCCTCGAGAACATCGCTGACGTAGAGGAAGGCGTCGGTTTCCAGGCCAATGTCCACGAAGGCCGACTGCATGCCGGGCAGCACGCGCGTCACACGGCCTTTGTAGATGCTCCCGACCAGGGCGTATTCCCGTTCGCGTTCGATGTAGATTTCACACAGTTGACCATCTTCGAGAATGGCAACCCGCGTTTCGTGCGGGCTGCAGGTAATGACCAGCTCCTTGCGCATACAATCTCCCCGGCGCGCATGGACGCACGGGGGAAGAACGCCCGGTGGAGGACCCGCTGCACGGGCCAGCCCCGGCTCCGGCTGCTGCCGGGCGTACTCGCAAAGCCGCGTCCAATGCCGCCATCATCAGAAGTTCGTTCCGGCCGGGCTCAGTTGACAAAGCGCCGCAGGCGCACACTCATCACCAAACCCAGCGCCATGAACACAAACAGCGTGGCCGAGCCGCCGTAACTCAGCAGCGGCAGGGGAATGCCGGTCACCGGCATCCACCCGATCACCATCGCTGCGTTGACAAACACATGAAACCCCAGAATCGCTGCCACTCCGGCGACCATATACATCCCGGCACGATCCTTGGCCTGCTGGGCGTTCATGATCAGCCGCAGCAAAATGCCCGCATAGAGCAGCAGAGTCAGCAGCACTCCCATAAAGCCCAGTTCCTCGGCCAGAGCCGCCAGGATGAAGTCGGAGTACCGCACTGGCACGAAGCCGAGCTGATTCTGGCTGCCGCGTCCCCAGCCTTTGCCCCACAGGCCGCCCGAGCCGATGGCAATCTGCGACTGCAGGATCTGATAGCCCGAACCCTGCGGGTCTTCCTCCGGCCGCAAAAAGCTCACCAGCCGTGCTTTCTGATACGGCCGGAGCACGTAGTGCCAGGCCAGCGGGAAGGCCAGACCCCCGCAGAGAACCAGCACCAGAATGTGCTTCCATCGCCACCCCGCCAGGAAGGCGCCAACCAGCGCGACCGGCAGCAGAGTTAGTGCGGTTCCCAGATCTGGCTGGAGCAAAATCAGGCCGGCCGGCAATCCGACCAGGCCCAGCAGTGCGGCCCAGTCCCGAACGGTCAGCCGGTCCGTTCTGACTCCGGCGAGGAAACGCGCTAACACTATGATTATAGCCAACTTTGCAAATTCCGAAACCTGAACCGGGATGCCGGCGATGTGCACCCACCTGCGGGCGCCCATGCGAACGTGGCCCATGGCCAGCACCGTCACCAGACCGGCGAGCATGAGCCCGTAGAGTACCGGCGCGCGATCCAGCAAAAGCTCGTAGTCCATGCGCGAGAGTAGCCACAGCAGCAGCACACCGAGAGCAATCCAGCACAATTGTTTCCAGACCATTCCATGGAGGGTGCTGTGCCGCGTGGCCGAATCAATTTCAAGTAACCCGAGCAGGGCCAGCAGGCCACTCAGACCGAGCAGCCACCAGTCGTAATCCATGCTGCGATCCAGTCTGCGCATGGCCCTCTCTAGTTCAGACTGCCCGCCAGCGCTGGCCGCGGGGGCCATTCCAGGCGCGTGTACTGCTGGCGGTGTCCGTTCTTTTTCTCGTAGTAGGCCCGGATGAGTTCCCGGGCGATCGGTGCGGCCGCCGATGCCCCGTGCTCGCCGCCTTCGACGAGCACCGCCACCACGATTTCCGGATTCTCACGGGGGGCGAAGCCCACGAACCAGGCATTGTCGCGAAATCGCTGGCCATTCAAGCGCCGCCGGGCGTCGCCGCTGACCACCTGCGCGCTGCCGGTTTTCCCGCAGAATTCGATCCCTTCCAGGCGCGACGCGGCTGCCGTGCCCCCTTCGTTGACCACCCCGTACATGGCCCGGGTCAACTGTTCCACGGTTGCCGGCGCCAGGGGAAAACGCACCGTCTGGTCGGGCTGGTCGGCCAGGAGATGGGGCCGGTGGAAGACGCCGCCCAGGGCGATGCCGCCGATGCTGTAGGCGAGCTGCAACGGCGTCACGGTGGTCGCTCCCTGCCCGATGGCCACCGAGATCGTCTCCCCCGGGAACCATCGCGCGTGCAGCACGTGTTGCTTCCATTCAGGAGAAGGAACCAGCCCGGGTTCCTCGCCCGGTAAATCAATGCCGGTTTTGCGCCCCAGTCCGAGCGCATGCGCGAAATAGGCGATGCGGTCAATCCCCAGCCGCCGCCCGACCGTGTAGAAGTAGACGTCACAGGAATGGACGATGGCAGCGTGCAGATCCACCAGGCCGTGCCCACCCTTTTCCCAGCAGTGGAACAGGTGCCCGTAGAAGACGGCGCTGCCCGGGCAGAACACCCGAAAGTCTTCGGGCACTGCGTGGGACTCCAGCATGGCTGCGGCCATGATGATCTTGAAGACCGATCCCGGCGCCAGTTGAGCCTGAATGGCACGATTCAGCAATGGGCGCCCGGGGTCGGTGGTGAGCTGCTCCCAGTCTTCGGGGCGGATGCCTGCGGTGAACAGATTGGGATCAAAAGCCGGGTGGCTGGCCATGGCCAGCACCTCGCCGGTTTGCGGATTCAGAGCGACGACGGCTCCGGCCCGGTCGCCGAGCTCCGTCTCGGCTACCATTTGCAAATCCAGGTCAATTGTGAGGCGAATCGGGTGGCCGGGAATCGCCGGCACTTCGCCCAGCGTGCCGCGCACCCGGCCGCGGCTGTCGACCACCACCCGGCGGCTGCCGTCGGTTCCCATGAGAATGTCGTTGTACTCGCGCTCGATGCCGGCTTTGCCCACCACATCACCGGGACGATAACGGCCCTGACTTCGGGCGATGTCCTCGGGTGAGACCTGGCCGACATAGCCCAGTACGTGCGCGAGAATCCCGGCCGGCGGATAGCGCCGGCGCTGCACCAGCAGCAGCTCCAGCGCGGGCAGGTCCGCCCGGTGCGCTTCGACGAAGGCCACGTCGGCCGGGCTCGCCTCCGTCTTGATCACAATCGGCTGGAAGCGCGGCAACCCGGCGGCCTCGTGCACCTCGCGCTGCAGCGCGGCCGGATCCAGCCCCAGCCCCTCGGCAATTTCCTTCAAACAGCAGGTGAGCTGGTCGGGGTTGTCCCGGTTGAGCAGGATGGTGAACGAAGGGGTGTTGTCGAGCAGGACGCGGCCTTCACGGTCGAGGATTCTCCCGCGTGGGGCAATCAGAGAGATCGTCCGAATCCGATTCTTCTCCGCCAGCTCGGCGTAGTGGCGCCCTTCGAGAATCTGCAACCGCCAGAAACCGAACAGCAGCAGAAGGGTCAGAATGACGATCGCGTAGGTGAGCGCAGCCAGCCGGGTTTGGGGCAACCGCTGGTCTTCGTCCAGGCGATAGACCACAACGCCCCCCTCGGCTCGAGCTCAAAAAGACCGGAGGCTAAAAGTAACACTGCCGCTGCAGCCACTGCAAGGTGCAATGTCCGGGCAGCTATTAACCTTCAGGGTGTGGAGCGAAGCCGCCGGTCCAGCAGCAAAAAAACCGGCCAGGCCAGCAGCGCCGTGGCGACAGATCCCAGCGGCCACCGCCATCCCGCAAAGGTTTCTGGCTGGGCCAGCAGGGAGCTGCGGATGAAGGCTACCAGGATGTGTTCGAGCAAAGCCAGGGCAAGCACGAGCACCATGCGGAGCAGAGGGTGTTCCACAACGAACCAGCGTCCCACCCACGCGGCCAGGTAACCCACCACGGCCAGCGCGATCCCGTAGACACCCAGTTGCAGATGCGCGACGGCGTCCTGCAGCAGACCTACCGTCGTGCCCCAGAGAGTGCCGGTGCTACGGTTGCGCACGACCAGAGAAAAGTACACGGTCACCAGCAGGGGAAGCTCAAGCAAAGACGCTGGAGGGAAGTAGCGTGGCAGGAGGCCCTGCACAAGCAGCGCCAGGGTGGCCGAGACGAAGGCCGTTCCCGTTGGGAAACGAAGCGGTGCAGTTGCGGAAAGGTCGCGAATCTTACTTCCCTCACTGCGCAAAGTCTCTAGAGATGACCTGCATTCGGTGGCTGCTCTGCCGCCTGGTCAGCGTACATGCTGGTCGGGCGAAGGATTTGTCTGGGCCGACAGCAATACAAACACTTCTTCGAGCCGGTCGAGCCGCGCAGCCGGACTGACTTCAATCACCTGAAACGGACTCGAGGGTCGGGAGGCGACGACCGTGCCTACCGGCAGGTCTTTCGGATAGATGCGATCGAGCCCGCTGGTCACCACCCGCTGGCCCGGGTGCACGGGTTCGTCGTTGACGATGTAGTCGAGCAGCAGATGCGGGCCCCCGGTGCCGCGTGCAATCCCCTGCGTGCGCGTGTCGGCCAGCAGCGCCCCGACCCCGCTCAGGCGGTCGGTGATGAGCAGGACCTGCGAGGAGGACGGATAGACTTCGAGAATCTTGCCCACCACGCCGTCGGGCGTGACCACACCCATGTCGCGCCGCACACCGTCGAGCGCTCCGCGATCAATATAGATGACCCGGGCGGCAGCCGCCGGGCTGGCACTGATCACCCTGGCCGCAAGCACGGGCAGGTCCACGTGACTGCGGCGGAATGCAAGCAGCCGGCTGAGCCGGTCGGCTTCGGCAGCCCGGGCGGCCAGCAGATTCAGTTGCAGTTGCAGCGCGGCAATCTGCTCGTGCAGGCGCTGATTTTCTTCCCGGGCGCCGTGCAGGGCGATGTAGTTCCTCCAGAGCTGCCGGCACCAGCCCACCGTGGCTGTGGCCCAGCGGGCGGCGGGCGCATACGTCTCGGCCACCCACAGGCTCAGCAGCCGCGGGCCGCCCTCCCGGCGCACCTGAAAGGCCAGCAGCAGAAGCTGCAGGCCGACCACCGCGGCCAGCAGCAGCGCGGAGCGGCGGCCCGGTGCCGTTTCCATGGGAACTCAGTCAATGCAGACCTGGCGCAGCAGGCGAAAGTCGCTCAGCATCTTGCCGGTGCCGAGGACGACCGAAGCCAGCGGATCCTCGGCGATGGAAACCGGCAGGCCTGTCTCCTCGTGAATCCGTTTGTCGAGATTCCGCAGCAGCGCGCCACCGCCGGTCAGCACGATCCCGCGGTCACTGATATCGGCCGAAAGCTCCGGCGGGGTGCGCTCCAGCGCCACCCGAATGGCGTTGACGATGATGCTGACGCATTCCGAAAGCGCCTCACGGATCTCGGCATCGTTGACCGTGATCGTGCGCGGCACGCCCTCGATCAGATTCCGCCCTTTGACCTCCATCGTGAGCGGCTTCTCCAGCGGGTAGGCCGAGCCAATTTCGATCTTGATCTGCTCGGCGGTGCGTTCGCCGATGAGCAGGTTGTACTTGCGCTTGAGGTATTCCATGATGGCCTCGTCCATTTCGTTGCCTGCCACCCGAACCGAACGCGAATAGACGATGCCGCTCATGGAGATGACGGCAATGTCGGTGGTGCCGCCGCCGATGTCCACCACCATGTTGCCGCTGGGCTCTTCGATGGGGAGGCCGGCACCGATGGCGGCCGCCATGGCCTGTTCGACCAGATAGACCTCGCTGGCGCGCGCCCGGTAGGCCGAATCCTGCACGGCCCGCTTTTCGACCGGCGTGATTTCGCTCGGCACACCGATGACAATCCGCGGATGGACCAGCAGGCGGCGGTTGTGCGCCTTCTGGATGAAATAGGTCAGCATCTTTTCGGTGACCTTGAAGTCGGCGATGACGCCGTCGCGCATGGGCTTGATCGCCACCACGTTGCCCGGAGTGCGCCCGAGCATCTCCTTGGCCTCGCGGCCGACCGCCACTACTTCGCCGCGCGTCTTGTTGATGGCGACGATCGAAGGCTCGTTGACGACCACCCCCTTACCCCGCACATACACGAGGGTATTGGCCGTGCCCAGATCGATCGCCAGATCGGAGGAAAACAGGCTGAGAAACGAGCGCAAGCCGTAGCCGTTTTTCATCGCTGGTGCACCTTCTGCGCGGGCTGGCCCGGCCTGCTGTCGGACGGGGCGTCATCCGTTTGGGCGCTCAGGCAAAAGGGACGCTGCCACCGCTCCGGCTCCCTTGCCAGACGCCCCGACGCGCTCGGGGTTGCAAAAACCTGCAGCGCTGGGCCTAAGGCCCGAATCTAGCATAGCGACCCCGGGGTTTCAACGCGGCCCGGCGAGGGCAGACGTGCGCGAACCGTCACGGCCCGCCGCGATTGTCGCCTCCCCGGGGGTCTCCTATAATGGCGGTTGCGACACGTCCATGTTCAACCTGCGCAATCGCGAACGCATGGTGCGGATTGTGCTCGGCGTGGTGTTGGGCTTTGTGTCGCTGGGCATGCTGCTCTACCTGGTTCCCATGCCCAACGCACCGCTCGAGGCCGGCACCGAAGGGCTGGCCGATGTGGCCGGCGAACGCATCACGGTCAGTGACGTGCGCCGGCAGATGGCCCTGCTGGGCCGGCAGCAGCCCATCCCGCAGCAGTTGCGCGGGCTCTATGCCCAGCAGATCTTCGACCAGATGGTGTTCCAGCGCCTGCTGGCGGTCGAGGCCAGCCGGCTGGGCATTGGGGTGAGCGATGACGAGCTGGCGCGCGCTGTCCAGGAGGTCCTGCCCGAAGCTTTTGCCGGCGGGCGGCCGGTGAGTCCGGAGCAGTACGCTGCCCTGGTTCAGCAGCGCTTCGGCATGGATGTGCCCAGTTTCGAGCGCGAGTTGCGCCAGAGCCTGCTCGAGCGCAAGTTCCGGCGTCTGGTGACGGCGGGGATCACCGTCACCCCGGACGAGGTGCGGGACGAGTTTCGCCGGCGCAATGAGAAGGTGCGGATCGAGTATGTCCTGCTCGACCCGGCGGCACTGCGCGCGCGGATCCATCCGACCGAGGCCGAGCTGCGCGCTTACTACGAAGCGCACCGGTCTTCCTATCAGGTTCCCGAGCAGCGCGCTGCCCGCTACCTGCTCGTCTCGCTCGACCGGCTGCGCAAGAGCACGCAGATCTCCGAGGACGATCTTCGCACCCTCTACCAGCAGCAGATCGATCGTTACCGCGTCCCCGAACGCGTCCATGTGCAGCACATTCTTTTTATGACGGTCGGCAAAACTGATGCCGAAATCGCCGAGATCCAGAAGAAAGCCGAGCGCGTGCTGAGCGAACTCCGCCACGGGGCGGACTTTGCCACACTGGCCCGGCAGTATTCCGACGATCCCGGCAGCCGCGACCGTGGAGGCGATCTGGGCTGGATTGTGCGCGGGCAGACGGTTCCGGAGTTCGAGAAGGTCGCCTTCAGCCTGTCTCCGGGTTCGATTTCCGACCTGGTCCGCACGGCGTACGGATTCCACATCCTTCGCGTGGTGGCCCACGAACAGGCCCACACGGAGAGCTTCGAGCAGGTACGTGCTTCGCTCGAGCAGACCCTGTTGGCCGACCGGGTCGAGCGCGAGGCCGAGCAGGCGGCCGATCGGCTGGCCGACCGCGTGCGGCAGTCGAATCGTCAGCCGCTCGAGAACCTTCTGGGTGCCCTGGAGGGCCCGGCGCGCGCAGCCGCGGAGCTGGGAGAAACGCCGCTGGTGGCCGTCAATCAGCCCATTGCCGGGCTGGGCAATTCGCGCGACCTCGAGGATGCCCTCTTTGGCCTCTCGGTCGGCCAGTTGAGCGAACCGATTCGGGTCGAGTCGGGCTACGTGGTGCTGAGCGTGACGAAAATCGTCCCGGCGCATGCGGGTAGTTATGAAGAGGTACGCGACCGGGTGCAGGATGACTACCTGCGTGAGAAGAGCGCCGAGCTGGCGCGCGCGCTGGCTCAAGAGCTGTACCAGCAGTGCCGCCAGGGTGCGCCGCTGCAGCGGGCCGCTGCGGCACGCCAACTCGAGGACAAAACGGGTGAGTTCACCCGGACCGACTCCATTCAGGGCATTGGGCCTGCTCAGACGCTGGCTGCGGCATTTCGCCTGCAGGCGGGGCAACTGGCCGAACCGGTTGCGGTGGGGCAGAGCTGGGTCGTCTATCGAGTCCTCGAGCGCATCGAGCCGCCGGCCGAAGAATTTGCCCGCCAGAAGGATACGATCGCCGAAGAACTGCTGGCCGCCAGGCAGGCAGCCGCTTTCGAGGCTTTCCGCCGGAGCCTGGAAGACCAGATGAAGCGCGAGGGGAAACTGCGCATCAACACAGAAAATCTCAAGCGTCTGACGGCCAGCGGGTAGCCTCGTCCCGGGCTTCTCCCGGGAGAGTTCGCTCCACACCCATCCATTTCACGGACGCCGCCCTAGAGCAATCTCCAGCGCGGCAGCCGCAAGGTGATACTGCAGCCGGGAAACGATGGTGTTCACCTGGCTCTGGGTGAGCAAAAACTGGGCGTCGTTGAGTTCGATGATGTTGCCGTAGCCGTTCTGATAGCGTCCTTCGGCCAGCGTGAGATTTTCCCGGGCTTCTTCGAGGGCCTGATCGCTCAGGGCAATCCGGTCGCGCGCCACGGTCAGATCGCTGTAGTCTGCAAAGACTTCCTGGCGCACGCGCAGCAGCAGTGACTGCAGTTGCGCCTCGGCGGCCTTCTGCTGCGCCTCGGCTTCGGCCACCCGCGCCTGATTGTAGCCGCCGCTGAACAGGCTCTGCGCGGCCAGGCCGGCCAGACCCCAGTTGTAGACCAGCGGGAATTTGAGGTTGCGGTAGTTCAGCAGGGCCGAGAGCGAGAAGGAGGGCTTCAGAGCACTGCGGGCGATCAGCACGACCGCTCGTGCCGCTTCCACCTGCTGCCGCAGGGCCTGCACATCGGGACGGTTCTGCTCGGCCTCGGCCAGCAGGCTTTCGAGAGGGCCGAAGCTCTCGAGCGTGTTGAGCGAGTCGGCCGGTTCCGGCGCCTGCTCGATCGGCAGCCCCATCGCCGTCGCCAGGGCGGCCCGGGCGACTCGCACGGTTTCCTCGGCCTCACGCAGATTCACGCGCGCCTCGGTGACGGCAACTTCCTGTTTGGTCACGTCGATCCGGGGCCGCCGCCCCACGCTGTAGAAGGCGCGGACCTGTTCCAGGTGCTTTTCTTCATTGGCCAGCGCCTGGCGGCGTGCCTCGAGCTCCTGTTCGGCCGCCAGCAGGGAAAAATAGGCACGGCGGACTTCGTAGACTACACTCTGGCGCACGCGTTCGAGATTCTGTTCTTCGGCGGCCAGCTCGGCCTGACTGTAGGCCATCGTGCCCCGGCGAGTGCCGAAGTCGTAGAGCGTCTGTCCGGCCGTGATGCCGGCGTAGTAATAGCCTGCGGTGGCGCTCGACTGGGGAGCAGAAAACAGGCTGACCTGATGCGGGCTGGTTCCGGGGGAGGCGGCGAAGTTATAAGTCTGGCGGGTATAGGAGAGTTGCAGATCGATCCTGGGGCGGTAATTCGAGCGGGCTTCGAGTACCCGTTTCTGCGCCGCCTGCACCCGGGCGCGTGCCGCCGCCAGATCGGGATGACTGGCAAGAGCGGTCTGGATGCACTGGTCCAGCGTAAGCCGCCGGGGATTTTGCTGGGCCAGGCCGGTTTCGCTCAGCCCTGCCAGGGCCAGCAGGGCGATCCACGGTATCAGGCCTTTCATCGCCGTGACCTCCGCATTCATGGCAGCGATGGAACAGGCTGGACCCGGGCGCCGTCCGCCAGCGATTCTCCCGGGTTGAGCACCACGCGATCGCCCGGGCGCACACCCTCGAGAACCTGCACGTGCACCCCGTCGTCACTACCCAGCCGCACCGGGCGGAAGTGCAGACGGCCGTCGCTCTCCACCACCGCCACGAAGGGCTGACCGTTTCGCAACACGAGGGTTTCGGCCGGCAGTTCCACGCCCGCACGGCGCGGCTCGGGCAGACGCAGGGTGACCAGCACGAAACTGCCCGGCAGGATGCGCCGGTCGTGGTTGTCGAAGTCAATCTCGGTGAGCAGCGTGCGCGTGCGCGGATCGAGCTGGCCGCTGGTGCGGGTCACCCGGGCGTTCAGCCGCAGGTCGGGCTGACCGGGTACGCTGATTTCGACCGGTGTGCCGACGCGAACGGCGTAAGCCTCGCTCTGGTCCGGGTAGACGAACACGCGGAGGCGATCCACCCGGGCCACGGTCACTACCGGCAGCGCGCTCGTCTGCGATCCGGTGGCGTTCTGCACCAGCGCACCGGGATCGGCGTAGCGGGCCGTCACCACGCCGTCGAAGGGCGCCCGCAGGATTTCGTAACCCTTCTGGGTCGCCAGAGCCGCCACCGTCTGCCGGGCGACCCGCGCGTCGGCTTCGGCCTGATCGGCTTCCTGCTGAGAGATTAGATCTCGCTTGACCAGCGTGGCCGCCCGCTGGGCATTGAGCTGCTTGTTCCAGGCATCGGCGACGGCGGCTTCGTACTGATGGTCCAGCTCGGGAGATTCGATCACGGCCAGGACCTGATCGGCGCGGACGGAATCTCCCTTGTCCACGCGAATTTCCTTCAGGTAGCCGCTTACCTTGGCGTAGAGCGTGGCCGAGAGATAGGGAGTGGCTTCGCCGACCAGCGTGATCGTGCGGGTGGCCGGTGCCGGCTGCGCGGTGACCACCGCCACGGTCGGCGCCGGAACGGTCGCCGTTTCCGATATTCGGCGCTGGCCACGCAGGCGCAGCGCCAGCCCGGCGACCAGTACCACCATCGCAACTCCACCGATATAGAGGGCAAAGCCGGAGCGCCTGGGAACCGTCATGTTACGCCTCCTGTGTTACGGCTCGAGGCCCTGCTCTTCCGCCCGGAAGCGCTCCTCGAGCCGGTGCTTGGTCGGCGGGCGGCGGCACAGCAGCGAGTAGATCACGGGCACGACGAAGAGCGTGGTACCGGTGGCCACCAGCAACCCGCCGATGACCGCCCGCCCCAGCGGCGCGTTCTGCTCGCCGGCCTCGCCCATCGCCAGCGCCATGGGAATCATGCCGAGGATCATCGCCAGGGCCGTCATGAGCACCGGCCGCAGGCGGACCTTGCCGGCTTCCAGAGCCGCCTCGAGCGGGCTCAGATGGCGTTCGACGCGCAGGTCGTTGGCGTAGCTGACCAGCAGGATCGAGTTCGATACGGCAATCCCCACCGCCATGATGGCGCCCATCAGCGATTCCACGTTCAGCGTCGTGTGCGTCAGCACCAGCATCCACAGAATGCCCACGAACGCGCCGGGAACTGCCATCATGATCACGAACGGGTCGAGCCAGGACTGGAAGAGCACGACCATCAGGAAATACACGAGCACAATGGCCACGACCAGGCCGAGCGCCAGGCTGGCGAAGGATTGCTCCATGATTTCCGACTGCCCGCGGATCAGAATGCGCGTACCCGGCGGCAGGGGTCCGAGCGCGGCGATCTTTTTTTGAATCCCGCGCACGACCGAGCCCAGATCGCGGCCTTCGACGCCCGCCTCGATATCCAGCACCCGCTGGACGGTGTAGTGCGAGATGGCGGCCGGGGTAGTGGTGCGCTCGACCTGCGCTACGGTCGAAAGCATTTCGGCTGCCAGACGGGGCTGGGCCGTGGGCTCGGGCAGCCCGGCCGGTTGCAGCAGCGCCGAAGCCGACGGCGGGGTCAGGGGAAGATGGCGGAGATCGTCGAGGGTCGTGACACGTTCGAGCGGCACCTTCACCACCACCTGGTAGTTCACGCCGTTGTTCGGATCGAGGTAATAGGAAGGTGCGGCCAGCGCGCTGGTTCCGAGCGAGATCAGCATCGCCTGCGCCACATCGCGCTCACTCAGGCCCAGTTTGGCGGCCTGAACCCGGTCCACCTGCACGCGGAACGTCGGGTACTGCAGTGCCTGCGCCAGATGCACATCCACCGCTCCGGGAATGGTGGCGATCTCCTGCTGCAGGCGCTGCGCGTAGCGGAACGACTGCTCCAGATTGAGGCCCTCCACCTGCACGTCAATCGGCGCGTTGATGCCAAAGCTCAGGACCTGTGTCACGATGTCGGCCGGCTCGAACCAGAACTGGCAACCGGGAAGTGTGCGCACCAGGTCCTGCCGGATCCGGTCCATGTAGCCCTGGCTGGGGTGATGCCCCGGCCGCAGGGCAATGAGAATCTCGGCGTCCATCGGGCCGATGTTCTCCGTGCGCACGAAGGCCAGGTTGTAGTAGACGGGCAGACCGATCATGTCGTTGATCGTGTCGAGCTCGCCCGGGGGAATGATCTGTCGGATCCGGTCTTCGGCCGCCAGGACCAGTTTTTCGGTTTCCTCGATGCGCGTGCCCACCGGGGCGCGCAGGTGCAGCTTCATCAAGCCGGCATCAACCGGCGGAAACAGGTCGGTGCCGACCAGCGGCGCGATCGTGACCGTGAGCAGAATCAGCACGGCGCCGACGGCCAGCACGAACCCCCGGTGGGCGAGCACGGTTTCGAGCCATCGCCCGTAGCCCTGCTGCAGTCGCAGAAATGCCTGCTGGCGCCGCTGTTCGAGCCGGCTCCAGAACCCTGGCGGTGCCTGCGTCTCCGCGGAGGTGTGGGCCGCATGGCCGACCAGGAGCTGGCGGTAGAGGGCCGGTACCAGCGTCCGCGAGAGCACGTAGGAGGCGAGCATGGCCATCACCACGGCCAGTGCCAGCGGGGTGAACAGATAGCGGGCGGCGCCGTAGAGCAGCACGACGGGGAAAAACACGATGCAGATCGAAAGCGTGGCGACGATGGCCGGTACGGCGATTTCGCGCGAGCCATCCAGGATGGCGACCGTCAGCGGCTTGCCCAGGGTCTGATTGCGGTGAATGGCCTCGACCGCGACGGTGGCGTCGTCCACCAGCATCCCGACCGCCAGCGCCAGCCCGCCGAGGGTCATGATGTTGATGGACTGCCCGGTCAGGTGCAGACCGATGATCGCCACGCCGATCGAGAGCGGAATCGAAAGACAGACGATCAACATCGTCCGCACGCTGCCCAGAAACAGCAACAGCATCAGCGACACCAGCAGCGAGGCCAGCAGCGTTTCGCGAACCACCGCCTCGATGGCGCTGCGGACGAAGATCGACTGGTCGAAATCGATCTTCATCTCGAGCCCGCGCGGCGCCACGGCCTTGATCAGCGGCAGCATCTGCCGCGTCGCTTCGATCACCGCCAGCGTCGAGGCATCGGCGTGCTTGAGAATGGCCAGGTAGGCGGCCCGGCGTCCGTTGATGTGGACGATGTTTTCCTGATCGGCGTAGCCCCGGCGGATCCGCGCCACATCTCCCAGCAGCACGGGAGCCCCGCCGACCACCCTGACGGGAATCTGCTCGAATTCGCGCACGCGCAGCGGGCTGGCGTTGGTGATCACCGCATATTCGCGCTGGCCGATGCGTGTGGTTCCGGCGGGGATGATCAGGTTGGCCGCCTGCAGCGCGTTGACCACATCCACCGGCGAGAGGCCCCGGGCCGCAAGCGCACGGGGATCCACGTCCACGGTGATTTCCGGCTGCTTGCCGCCAAACGGCGCCGGTGTGGACAGGCCCGGGATGGTGAACAGCCGTACGCGGATGAAATTCAGCGCGTAGTCGTAGATCTGCTGTTCCTCGAGCGTGCGGCTGAACAGCGTGAGCTGCGCCACGGGCACATTGGATGCATTGAACTGGATGACGTTGGGCGGCTGCATGCCCGGCGGCAGGATCCGCAGCAGCGTGGAGGAGACGCCGGCGATCTGCGCAATCGCGGCGCCAATTTCCGTTCCCGGATGGAAGTACACGTTGAGCAGGCCCACGCCGGGGATGGACTGCGATTCGATGCGGGCAATCCCGTTGACCGTGGTCGAATAAGCCCGCTCGCTGATGATCACGACCCGGCGCTCCATGTCTTCGGCCGACATGCCGGGGTAGTTCCAGACGACGGTGACGACGGGGATGTCAATGGCCGGGAGGATGTCCACGATCATCCGGGACAGCGAGAGCAGTGCCATCAGCACAACGAACAGACAGGCCACGGCGACCGTGTAGGGGCGGCGCAGGGCCAGACGGACCAGCCACATGGCAGCGTGGTTCCCCCGAACCGGGTTCTGTGATGCTCCGGGCGGAGCCCGGCAGGAAGCCTTTACGATAGATTATTGATAATCTATAGTCAACGCCATGCGCTGGACCGAGGCCAGCCCCGCACGCCGCTGCCTGCGGGATGAGATCCGCGAGGCTCTGCTCACCCGCATCCTCGAGGGCAGCCTGCGGCCGGGCGATCGGATCATCGAGCTGCAGCTCGCGCGCGAATTTCGCACCAGCCAGGGACCGGTCCGCGAGGCCCTGCGCGAGCTCGAGGCTCTGCGGGTGGTGGAAACGGCCCCTTTCCGCGGCACGCGGGTCCGCCCGGTGACGCCCGAGGAAATCGCCCAGGCAGCCGAGGTACGCGGTCTGCTCGAAGAGCTGGCGGCCCGACAGCTTCCGCGGTGCGAGCCCGGCTGGCTCAAACGCCTGGCGCGCGAGCTCGATCTGCTGGAGGCCGCCGCGCGGCGGAAGGATCTGCGCAGCTACGCCCGCCACAACTACAACTTCCACCGGATGATCGTCGAGGCAGCCGGCAACCGGCCTCTGCTACAGGCCTGGGAAGTGCTGGCGATCGAGGTGAACACGCTGCTCACACTGAGCCGGCGGCAGGGGACGGTGCAGCGCGTGCTGCGGGAGCACCGGCCCATTTTGCGAGCGCTCGAGCGGGGCGACCGGGCGCGGGCTGCCCGCCTGCTGCGCCGGCATGCGCGTTCGGTCGTGCAGATGGTCTTGGCCGGGCGCCGTTCTGCAGCGGTTTCGGCCGGAAGGGTCAGTGAGGGGTGAACACGGAGATCTTTGTGGTCAGGTGCGCAGGCCGGTAGGCGGGGTTGGCCGGGCAACCCTGCGGCGCCACCCGCCCCCGACTCTGGCCGCACACGTTGCCCTCCCAGGTATTGGCACGGCCCAGGCTGCGGTCCCACAGGTCGGCAAAAATCGCTCCGGTCGCGGGCTCCATGCTCCCCTGCGCGGTGTTGCCGGTAATGCGGTTGGCCGAGGAGTGTCCGGCCAGCACAATCCCCGGGGCCGGATTGTTCTGCACGGTGTTGGCCTCGAGGGTGCAACCGGAGGTATCGAGCAGCATCAGTGCCCCTGAAGGAGCCTCTGTGCCGGTGGCGGCCGGCTGCCGGTTGCTCCCGCTGCCCGAAATGAAGTTGCCCACCACCTGCCAGCCGGTCACCCCGACCAGCACGAGCCCCGCGCTGGGCAGCAGTGGATTGGAGTCATTCAGGAGGACGTTGTATTCGATCCGGGAAGGTGGTGCCTGCGAGCCGGCGCGGGCTGCAATGCCGATGGCGAAGCACTCCACCTGATTGGAGAACACGCGACTGGCCGCTACATCTTCGAGCAGAATGCCGGCGCCGAACCGGCTGGCCGGCTCGGGGCACCAGCTTCGCCGCGGCTCGGAATTCACGATGCGTAGCCCGGCCAGCGAAATGCTCTGGCTGTTGCGCACCACCACGGCGGCAGGCTGGCCGCTGCTGCTCGCGAAACCGGCCAGCAGGGTTGCGCGCACGCCCGGCGTGGTGCTGCCTTCGATGCGCACCCGCGCACGGTGTTCGACAGCGATGGCCGTACCGGCAGGGCCGAGCGCGCGGACGTCTACGGTGTGGCCGTTCAGGTTCAGGGTCACGTCATCGGCGACCACCTTCAGGCAGGGCCCCGGATCGCCGGGTGATGCCGTCAGGTCGGCCACCAGAACGCTGTCGGCTGCCACGGGACCGCAGTGCGTGATGGCGGTCTGCGCAGCTGCCACCGAGGGCCAGAGCAGCGCCGCTCCGGCCGCGCCGATCAGCCCCGCCCGCCAGTTACGGACACTTTTGCGGTGCCACACTGCCCACCTCGAGCCCGCAGGTGTTCTTGTTCCAGAAATTCGACCGTGTGGGATTATCATCCCACAGATCGCCCGTGGGGTTGAAGAGGGCTGTGTTGTTCGTGATACGGTTGCCGGAAGTCCCCGCCTGCGCGTAGATCCCCGGCCCGTAGTTGGAGCGAACCTGGTTGCCGCTGTTGATCTCGTTGTTCGAGGCGTTCTGCAGAAGTTGCAGAGCGGGCGAGCAATCCTGGAGCTGGCCGGTGCTGCTCTTGCAGCCCGAGGGAAGGTTACTGCCGCTGAACGTGATCTGATTGTTCTGCACGCTCCAGCCACTGCTCGCCTGCAGCACGATGCCGGCCGCGCCGAGCAGGCTCGGGTTGGTGTTGTTGGTGAGGATGTTGCCCGAAAGCAGGCCCGTGCCGCGGCGGGGTACGACGCTGTTGACCACCGCAATGCCCACCAGATAGCAAGTGATCTGGTTGGCCGTCACAGAGGCTCCTGAAGCGTTTTCGATGCGGATGGCCGTGCCAAACCCGTTGGCCTGCTGATTGCCAGAAGTTGGGCAGGTAGCCGGTGCGTTGGTCATGGTCACGCCGGTGATGGTGGTTGCACTGCCGCCGCTGGCGTGGATGGCCGATGCGGCCGCAGAAGAAGCGTAGGCAGTGATGATGGAGCCGCCATTGCCCACGATGGTTGTGCCGCTGTGGCCGCCCGTGTCGATTGCCACGGCGCTATCGCCCAGTGCCGAAACGTCCAGTGTGTGCCCGTTCAAATTGATCGTCAGATTGTCGGCACCGACCACAATGCAGGGGTTCGTGTCGCTTGCGGTTGCGGTCAGATCGCCCTGCAGGACCAGATTGTTTGTGATCGTTCCGGGACATTGCGCCCGGCTGCTGCAGGGCCATCCCAGCCCGAAAGCCACGGCGACCAGCGTCCACTGTTTTGGAGCAAAACCGATCCAGAAAGCTTTTTTGGTGACCATCGAGCGCCCTCCTCTGCTTCTGTATGTACAAGGGAAGCTTGATCTTCTGACCCGCGCCTTACTCTACAGGAAAGCCGCCGGCCGGCATGGCTTTCCCAGCACAGAGTTACAAGACGGTTAAGCCTAGAACCAATGCCTGCCTGGCTCCGGAACGATGGCCTCGGTTGCCGTTGGCGAGCAGGCAGCGCTCATGCGGTGAGCAAATCTACCCGGAACGAACCGGAAGCAACGGCCAGGGGCTGTACCAGGAGAGGCAGTCGGGCAGGCTATCGCGCTGGAGTTGCTAGCGGGCATTTACTGCGGAAGCTCGTAGGAGGCGCTGGCTCTGCCAGCTGATTTTGCGCCAGAAAGGGGCAGAAGCTGCCGGCTCTCTAAACTCTGGCTCCCCGGGCAGGACTCGAACCTGCAACCCTTCGGTTAACAGCCGAATGCTCTACCATTGAGCTACCGGGGAGTGCTGGCTGCGTGGTCCAGGGCGAGTTTAGATGAACCGGTTTCAGGCTGTCAATGTGCCAGGATGCGGCTAGGCCGGGCTGAAGGCAGGGTCACTGGATCACGCGCGGGCAGCGCGCGCTGTTGACCAGCGACTCGAAGATCGCCAGCACGTGCCGGCGGTATTCGACGATGCGGTTGAAGAAGGCGCGATCTTCGGGGCTGCGGACCAGTTCGCGATTCCAGCGGGCGATCACCTCGGGCGGCACTTCGATGTCCCGCCGGAGCTCCTCGACGGAATGGCCGCGGAGGAAGAGGCCGTAGAAAAAGGCAGCCTCCCGGTGAGGATACTGGAAATCCTTCTCCTCCTCGAACGCCGCCATGGTCGCAGTCCCATTCTGAAGCTACCAGAGTGTACTGAACGGGCGGCTTTCGTCAAGTCACCGGCGTGTAAACCGCGGCCGGAGCGCGGCGTGCGGTACAATTGCAGAGGCGGCGTGCAGTGTCGCGGAGCGGATGGAAACCGGAGGGCAACAGGCGCGGCGGTACTGGGTGAGCGGGCTGGTGCAGGGTGTCGGGTTTCGTTTCTTCGTCGAGCGGGCCGCGCGCGAACTGGGACTCTCGGGCTACGTCCGCAACCTGCGCGATGGCCGGGTGGAGGTCTATGCGGTAGGCGCACCCGAGCAACTGGCGGCGCTGCGGCGCCGTCTCGAGCAGGGGCCGCCGGGAGCCCGGGTGCGCGAGGTAGTCGAAGAGCCCGCCGAGTGGCTGGCTGCCTACAGCCGCCAGTTTGCAATCGTCGCCGAACCCTGAGCGATCAGGCGGTCCGGAGCAGAACGCAATGCAGGAACAGGACTTCAAGAAACTGATTCGCGAAATCCCCGACTATCCGAAACCGGGCATCCTCTTTTACGACCTGACGACGCTGTTCCAGAACCGCGATGCGTTTCAGGCGCTGATGAATCAGATGCTGGCGCACTACCGGGGCGCGCGCGTCGACGTCGTGGCCGGGATCGAGGCGCGGGGTTTTGTACTGGCACCGGTGCTGGCCTACGAGCTCAAAGCCGGTTTCGTGCCCGTGCGGAAGCCGGGCAAGCTGCCCTGGGAGACGGCCCAGGCGCGCTATGAGCTCGAGTACGGCAGCGACGGGCTGGAAATTCACCGCGATGCCATACGTCCGGGCCAGCGCGTGCTGATCGTGGACGATCTTCTGGCGACCGGCGGCACGGCTGCGGCCACGGTCAACCTGGTGCGGGAGCTGGGCGGGGAGGTGGCCGGGGCAGCGTTCGCTGTCGAGCTGACCTTCCTGGGCGGTCGCAAAAAGCTGGCCGGCGTGGACGTCTTCTCGCTGATTCGCTACGACCGCTGAGTTTGCCGCTGGCGCAGCGCCTCGAAGAGGACGACTCCGGCGGCCACAGAGACGTTGAGCGAACGAATCGGGCCGACGGTGGGAATGGCCGCCAGCTCGTCGCAGCGCCGCCGGGTGAGCTCACGCAGGCCGCGGCCTTCGCCACCGAAGACCAGGGCCACCGGCCGCGTCAGGTCGAGCGCCGTATAGGGCCGTTCGGCCTTTTCGTCAAACCCCACCACCCAGTAGCCGGCGGCCTGGATTCGCTCGATCGCCGCTGCCAGGTTGGTGACCCGCGCCACGGGAAGGTAACTCAGGGCACCGGCGGCGGCCTGTGCGACCGCTTCGGTCAGGCCGGCCGCCCGCCGTTCAGGGATCACCACGCCGGAGGCCCCTGCGGCCAGTGCGGTGCGGATCACCGCACCCAGATTGCGCGGATCCTCGACGCCGTCGAGCAAGACCAGCAAGCCCGGCGGGCTGGCGCGGGCCAGCAGGTCTTCGAGCGCGACCGTGGTCTCGGCAGCCGTCAGTGCGACGACGCCCTGGTGGTGCGTGCCGCCGGCCATACGGTCCAGCAGTTCCCGCCGCTCGAAGCGCACCGGCACACCCCGGCTGCGCGCCAGGCGCAGGATCTCCGCGATGCGTTCGCCGTGGCGGCCGCGGGCGATCACGACACGATCGAGGGGTCGGCCGGCGCGCAGCGCCTCGCGCACCGCATGCACTCCGGTGAGCCGATCCATGGGCTAGTCCAGCACGCTACAGAATTCCAGAATCCGGTCGCGCGTGCCCTTGACCGGCACGCAAAACGGAAGCGTTGCGGCCTGATCGAGCAGCAAAATCACCCGGTCCAGCTCGCCTTCACCGGCCCGGCCGGCCAGCGCCAGCCGCAGGGGATGAAACAGCTCGCGCCCTTTCCAGCCGGTGCGCTGGCGGATTCGCTCGACCAGTTCTCGGAAGCGATCCGAGTCCACCGGCGGGCCTGCCAGTAGTTCGAGGGCGAGCTCTCGCAGGACCTCCCGGGCGCCCTGACGCGCCAGCACGGCGTGGCTTTCAGCACTGGCGAGAATGGCGCGCGCGTCGTAGTGGAACACCAGCTCGAGCAGTTCGGCCAGCTTCTCGCGGTCCGTGGCAAAACGGCCGAGCCAGGCTGCTGCCTGCTCGATCCACTGCCGCAGCGGTTCGTCGAGCGGAGTGGCCGGATCCAGCCAGCCCCGTTCCTGGAGGGTGGTCAGGACATCGTCGGCCGTAATGGGTGTGGCAGCGGGGGTTTGTGTGGAGCTTTCCTCGGCCATGCCGGGCCTGTCGTATTGTAGCAGCCCTGTAGGTCAGAGCAGCAGCGCGACGGCATGGGCGGCGACGGCTTCGCCGCGACCCAGCTCCCCCAGACCTTCGTGCGTCTTGGCTTTCAGATTCACCTGCTCCGGCTTGATTCCCAGCGCGGCGGCCAGCGCCTGCCGCATGGCGGGGAAATGGGGCCCAAGGCGCGGTCGCTCCAGAATCACCACGGCATCAATCCAGGCAATCCGCAGGTTTTGCTGCTCCAGCAGGCCGCGGACATGCTCGAGAAAGATCAGGCTCGAGACTCCCTGCCAGCGTGGATCAGTGTCGGGGAAGTGGGTGCCGATATCGCCGAGGCCGGCAGCGCCCAGAAGGGCATCGCAGATGGCATGGGCCAGCGCGTCGCCGTCGGAGTGTCCAACCGGGCCGCGGTCGGAGGCCACGACCACGCCGCCAAGAATCAGCGGCCGCTTGGCCTGCAGCCGGTGCAGGTCATAACCCAGACCAATGCGCGGTGAGGGCTGCCCGGAGGGAACCGTCATCGTCCTTCCCGTTCACGCGTCAGATAGAACTGCACCAGCTCCAGATCAGCCGGGCGCGTGATCTTTAGGTTGCGTTCCGAGCCCAGAACCGCATGCACGGTGTGACCCAGGCGCTCGACCAGGACGGCTTCGTCGGAGCCGACGAAGCCGTCGGCAGTAGCGCGGGCAAATGCCTGTCGGAGCAGGGGGGTGGAGAAGGCCTGCGGGGTCTGGGCCAGGACGATGCGTTCGCGGGGCACCGTGGCCACGATCAGGGCCGCGTCTTCAGGCAGGCTGCCGCGGCGGACCTCTTTGACCGTGTCCACGGCGGGCAGTGCGGCAATGGCCGCACCGCACCGCTGCGCCTCCTGGACCACGCGCTCGACGATCTCGCGGGTGACCAGCGGCCGTACGGCATCGTGCACCACCACCCAGGCGAAGTCTGCAGGCACCTGCTGGAGGGCGCGGCCCACCGACTCCTGCCGGGTTTCGCCGCCGGCCAGCACATGCACCGGCCGCCCTCCGGCTTCGCCGCGCACACGCTCGGCCAGGGCTTCCACATCCTCGGCGAGCGTGGCGATCCAGAACTCCGCGAGGAGCGGAGAGGCGGCCAGCCGCCGCAGCGTGAAGACCACGATGGGGACGCCGTCGAGTTCGAGGAACTGCTTGGGCGTGCCGGCGCCCATGCGCGTGCCCAGGCCGGCTGCCGGGATGATGGCCGCGATGCGGGTCATGGCAGCGCAGTTTACAGCAGCGGCCCGGCAGCGAGAAAACTCCACCGGCAACGGCGGGCCTGCAGCCGGTTGGTAGAATGACCGCGCCGTGACGGTTACGCGCATTATCCTGGCTTCTGCATCGCCCCGCCGGGCTGCGCTGCTGGCGCAGGTCGGCATCCCTTTCGAGCGGCTGGCCGTAGAGGTGGAGGAAACCGTGCGTCCCGGTGAAACGGCTGAAGAAGCGGCCGTGCGTCTGGCGCTCGAGAAAGCCTCTCGCGCTGCCCTGCAGGTGGAGGGAGCAGCGATTGTCGTTGCCGCCGATACGCAGGTGGAAGTCGAGGGGCGCAATCTGGGCAAACCTGCCGATCCCGAGGATGCCGCCCGCATGCTACGCCTGCTGGCCGGACGCACCCACCGTGTGGTCACGGGTGTGGCCGCTCTCCGGCTTCCCGATTGGGCCGTCCGAACCGCGGCCGAATGCACGCTGGTCAGTTTCGCCCCGCTCACCGAAGAGGAAATCCGCGCCTACGTGGCGACCGGCGAGCCCATGGACAAGGCTGGAGGTTATGGCATTCAGGGGCGGGCCGGAGCTTTTGTGACCCGCATCGAAGGCTGCTACTTCAACGTGGTGGGCCTGCCGCTCTACCGAACGGTCGTGCTGCTCAGCGAGCTCGGCTGGCGCAATTCCCTGGCCGCCGGTTGAGCGTTACTTCTTTTCTTCCGTCGGCGCGGACTGGGGCGCGGGATTGCCAGAACCAGGCGATGGGGAAGGCTCGCCGCGCATTCCTTCGCGGAAACTGCGGATGCCCTCGCCCAGGCCTCGCATGAGTTCGGGAATTCTGCGCCCGCCGAACAAAATCAGCACGATCAGCAGAAGAAGCAGAAGATGCTGAAGGCTGAGGTCCATTCGCGTGGCTCCTGCCGGGGCACCGGCCCGGTGGTTACAGTATAATCCGCTCGTCGCCCACCCGTCGAGTGATCTTTTCCCGATCCAGGTATTCCAGTAACGGGATGGCGTGTTTTCGGGTTAGTCCGATCAGGTCTTTGAAGGCCGGGACCGAAATGCGTTCGCCGTGCCGACGGCGGTAGTCGGCAAGCAGGGCACGCAGCCGGTCAATGGCGGAGCGGTGCAGGACCAGTTCCTCGCTGATCCGTACCAGAACGCCCTGGCGGATCAGCCATTGCACCAGATGCATGCCACGGCTGGCGTCCACGGGCAGGCGCGGCAGGATGTCCGACAGCCGGGGTACGGCCAGGCCAGCCTGCTCGAGCAGGCTTTCCAGCCGGGCGCGGGCCTGCTGCTCCTCGGGGGTCAGCTTGATCTCGCGGCCCGCGCGGGCCACCTGATCCCCGCGGATCTCGACAAGGCCGTGGGCTGCCGCCCGCGCCAGCGCCGCCTCGAACACTGCCGGATGGAGGCGGCGCGCTGCCCGGTCGCGCAGCTCCTGCTTGTGCATGCCGAAGGCGAGCGGCCGGGTACGGTGAAACTCCTCGAGCACCTGCTGGAGATGAGCAATGCATTGCTCGAGCACCTGCGGTGCTACGGCGACCCAGGGATCCTGGCTAACGGTCAGGCAACGACGCTGCTGCTCGAGTTCTGCGGCAAGCCGGCGAATCTCCGCATCTCGCAGACCGGTGCGCGCGATGGCTTCCGCCATGGAAACACCCGACGCGCTGGTCTGGATCAGCGCCGCCAGCCGCTCGCCTGCGCTGGCCTGTTCAAGCCGGGCCAGCAGGGCCAGCCGCGCAGGATCGCGAAGGCGGCCTAGTTTTTCGGGCAGGTCCAGGACAACCCCGCCCGCGATGGTCGTCACCGGGGAGAACTGCCGGAGGATGAATCGGTCGCCGGGCAGGGCGACCAGCGGCTGGCGCAGGCGAAGGCGGGCCAGGGCCGACTGCCCGGGGAGCAGTTCAGCGGTGTCGAGAAGCAGCACCTCGGCAACGGTCTCGGCCGTACCCAGGTGAAAATGCACCGGCGTGCGGTCGCGCAGCGGGCGCGCGCCTGCCAGCAGATGCACACGGGCATCGAGCTCCTGAGTCGTGCGCAGGCGACCCGGGGTGGCCAGGACCATCCCCCGATGCACCTGCTCGACCTCAACGCCGGACAGGTTCAGCGCAGCGCGCTGGCCGGCGCGAACTTCCGGGGTTGCACGGCCCGCCGACTGCACACCCCGTACGCGAACGCGCAGCCGATTCGGGAACAACTCGAGTTCATCGCCCGTGCGGATCGTACCGGCGACCAGGGTGCCGGTCACGACCGTGCCGAAACCCCGCATGGTGAAAACGCGGTCAACGGGCAGGCGGGCGTAATGCTGGCTGTCCCGTGCGGGCGCCGTCAGGGCGACTTCTCTCAGGGCCGCCTTCAATTCCTCCAGACCCTGACCGGTGCGCACGCTGGTGGCAATGACGGGTGCCTGCTCCAGAAAGGAGCCTCGAAGAAAGTCCTGCACCTCGGCCCGGACCAGCTCGAGTGTCTCCGCGTCTACCAGGTCGGCTTTGGTCAGGGCCACGACGCCCCGCGAGATGCCCAGCAGGCGGCAGATGTCGAAATGCTCGCGCGTCTGGGGCTTGATGGATTCGTCCGCCGCTACGACCAGAAGGACCAGGTCAATGCCCGTGGCGCCAGCCAGCATATTGCGCACGAAGCGCTCGTGGCCGGGAACGTCCACAAAGGCCAGATGCACGTCGGGCAGGGGCAGGAAGGCAAAACCCAGGTCAATCGTGATGCCCCGGCGCTTTTCCTCGGCAAGGCGATCGGGATGGGTTCCGGTGAGCGCCTCGACCAGGGCGGATTTGCCGTGATCAATATGCCCGGCCGTGCCTACCACAACCGCCTTCATCGCTCCGGCAGCGCCCCTCAGCCATGTTGCGAGCGACGGCGCTTCTGGTCAAGGCCGTCGAGCGCGGCGGCGATTTCGGCCAGGATGGCGGCTGCGGCCGCCTCGGGAGAAGCCGCACGGGTAATGGGCCGGCCTACCACGAGCAGGTCCGCTCCCGCCCGCAGAGCTGCGGCGGGGGTAGCCGTCCGGGCCTGGTCGTGTTCGGCGGCCGAGGCAGGGCGGATTCCGGGGACCACCAGCAGGCATCGGGGCCCCAGGGTCCGGCGCAGCCGCCGCGTCTCCTCGGCCGAGCAAATCAGTCCGTCAACGCCCTGACGCCAGGCCAGTCTGCCGAGGCGCAAGGCTAGAGGATTGGGCTTTGCCGGCAGCCCCATCTTGCGAAGGGCAGCGGGAGAAAGGCTGGTCAGCAGGGTTACGGCCAGCAACTTGGGGCGGCGATCGCGGCCGGTGAGGGCTTCGACAGCGGCCCGCAGCATCTCGGCTCCCCCCAGAGCATGCACCGTCAGAAGCTCTACACCCGGCTGCTCGGCCGCCGCCGCGACCGCACCGCGGACGGTGTTGGGAATGTCGTGGAATTTCAGGTCGAGGAACAGCCGCGCCCCCAGCGCCGCAAGGCGCTCAAGCGCGCGGGGACCCTCAGCGGTGAAGAGCTGTGCGCCAACCTTGAAGCGTTCGACCTGGGGGCGAAGCCGGCGGGCCATTTCGAGTGCAGGCCCCAGGCTGGGGAAGTCGAGGGCAACGATCAGCTTTTCGCGAGGGAGGTTTACTTTGGCTTCGGGATGCCGGTCGGCCACGGTTGCCCTGGCAGTTTTAGCAGTTGGACCTCGATTCGGGCAACCCCTCGGTCGGCGAAACCCAGTAGATCGGCAACCCGGTAGGACACATCAATGCCCCGGCCAGGGTAGTAGGGTCCGCGGTCATTGACCCGAACCAGCAGGCTCTGGCCGCTCGCTGGGTTAGAAAGCCTTAAGATGCTCCCCATCGGCAGTCGCGGATGCGCCACAGTCAGGGCATCCATGTCAAAGGGTTCGCCGGTGGCGGTGGGACGGCCGTTGAAGCGCTTGCCGTACCAGCTTGCAATCTCTTCCCAGCAGGCCAGCGGGCGGAGATGGGCGAAAAGCCTGCCCCCGAGAGTCCTGCGGCAACTCTGAGGGGTAGGTGGAAGCCGCACGGTCGCACCCGGTGGAACCACGGGCGCGGCGACAGGCGTGGCTGCCAGTACGAGGGCAGCAAAGCAGCCGACGAACGCAAACTTCCTGCCCGCGTTTTGCGAAGTGAACATCAAGTCAATCGAGCTTTTGGGCGGATTCGTTATAAGTCCAAATGAATGAGCAAATTATACCCGGAGGCGGGAGAGGGAAGCAAACAAATCAGGTGGAAATTTTTCCTCTTAACTCGTTGATATCAGAGGCTTTAATATCGAGAAGAAGTTTTTTCAGTCCCTGCGCCACCCACAAACTGGCGCGCGGGTCTACAAAATGGGCGGTGCCTACCTGGACGGCTACTGCTCCTGCCCGGATGAATTCGAGGGCGTCGGCAGCGGTCTCGACCCCTCCGCAGGCGACAATGGGCATGCTGACCTGCCTAGACATTTCGTACACCAGCTTCAGGGCAATCGGGCGCAGGGGCGGGCCGGATAGGCCGCCGGAAGCCCGGCCAAGTTTGGGGCGGCCGGAGAGAGAGTCCACCGCCATTGCCGGCATGGTATTGGCAATTGTGAGCGCATCGGCGCCGGCCTGCTGGACCGCCCGGGCAAGGGCAGGGATGGCCTGCGGATCCGGAGGCAGCTTGACCAGGAGGGGACGGCGGGTGCGGCTGCGGACGCGCCCCACGAGCTCCTGCAGGACGATCGGGTCGGAGCTGAATTCACTGCCGCCTCGGTCAGTATTGGGGCAGGAAACATTCAGTTCGTAGCCGGCCAGCCCCCCGGCCGCCTCCAGGACGTCCACCACGGCCGCATATTCTTCCACCGTGTGCCCGAAGACATTGGCAATCACGGCGGTGCGGAGCTGCCGCAGGCACGGAAGCTGGGTTTCGACGAATGCCCGAACGCCGATGTTCTGCAGGCCGACGGCGTTGAGCATGCCGCCACCGGCCAGCCGGAGTCTGGGAGGGGGTGCGCCGGCCATGGGTTCGAGTGAGAGTCCTTTGGTGACGATGCCGCCCAGCTGGTCCAGCTTCACCAGATGGGCGAACTCGACGCCGTAGCCGAAGGTGCCGCTGGCGGCCAGAACCGGATTCTGCAGCTCCAGCTCGCCGATGCGGACGCGCAGATTGGGGCTGCGGTCCATCGCGCCGGTAGTCTAGCATCGCCCTGGCGGTGCAGGTCCGGCAGCGCTGTGTTAGGATGGGCGGCCATGCGCGTGGTGGAAAAAACACAGTTGATGTCTGCAACAGAGATCGACCGCACCCTGCAGCGACTGGCTCATGAAATTGTGGAGCGGACGCCGGACCTGGAGCAGCTCGCCCTGGTGGGCATCCGACGCCGCGGTGTTCCGCTGGCGCGGCGACTGGCACAGAACATTGCGGCCATCCTGGGGCGGGAAGTTCCGGTCGGTTCGCTGGATATCACGCTCTACCGCGATGACCTCTCGACGGTGGCACCGCAGCCGGTGGTGCAGGCCAGCGAGATTCCCTTTCCGGTCGACGGGCGCGATATCGTGCTCGTGGACGACGTGCTCTACACGGGGCGGACGACCCGGGCCGCGATGAACGGCCTGTTCGATTTAGGCCGGCCCCGCCGGGTGCGCCTGTGCGTGCTGATCGATCGCGGGCACCGCGAGCTGCCCATCGAGGCCAGTTTCGTCGGCCGGACCGTGCAGACGACCGAGCAGGAAATCATCGAGGTACGGCTGCACGAGGTCGACGGCGAGGAACGCGTCATGCTGGTCGAGCGCGTCCCGTAGGGGGCGGCCGATGCGTCTCCGCCACCTGCTGGCCATCGAGCCGCTGACGGCGGAAGAGATCACGTTTTTACTGGATCAGGCCCGTCCGTTTCAGCAATTCCAGCAGTATCCCCTGAAAAAGCTGGCGACGCTGCGAGGGAAAAGCGTCGTGCTGGCATTTTTCGAGCCGTCCACACGCACGCGGCTCAGCTTTGCGGCGGCGGCTTCGCGGCTGGGTGCCGACACCTACGCATTTCAGGCCGAGGGTTCGAGCCTGAAAAAGGGCGAGTCGCTGGCCGACACGGTCCGCACGCTCGAAGCGATGAAGCCCGACTGCATCGTGCTCCGCCACAGCGCCTCGGGAGCTGCCGCGTTCGTGGCTGAGCGCGTGGGCGTGCCAATCATCAATGCGGGCGACGGCCAGCACGAGCATCCGACGCAGGCCCTGCTCGATGCGCTGACGATCCGGGACCGGCTGGGGCGGCTCGAGGGGCTTGCGGTGACCATCGTGGGCGACCTTCTGCACAGCCGGGTCGCGCGGTCCAATCTGCACCTGCTCTCGAAATTCGGTTGCCGGCTGACGCTGTGCGGGCCGCCCATGTGGGTGCCGGAAGAGTTCGAGCGCCTGGTGCCGGGCGTACGGCGGGTGTTCGTGCTCGAGGAAGCGCTCGAGGGGGCCGACGTGGTGATGGTGCTGCGCGTGCAGCAGGAACGGTTGCACGAGCCCATGCTGCCGCGGGAGGAGTACATCGCACAGTATCAGCTCACGCCGGAGCGTCTGCGGCGGGCACGGACCGGCGCCCCGGTGCTGCATCCCGGGCCGATGATTCGCGGGCTGGAGATTGACCCGGCGGTCGCCGATGGCCCGCAGTCGGCCGTGCTGGAGCAGGTGACCAACGGCGTCGCCGTGCGCATGGCCCTGCTGTACCTGCTGCTGGGAGGAGCGGGTGGAATCGAACGGACTGCCGAAGCTGCTCATTAAGGGCGGGCGGGTGGTGGATCCCGCCAGCGGGATGGATGGGATCAGCGACGTGCTGATCGCTGGCGATCGCATCGTGGCCGTGGGCCCGGGTCTGGCGGCCGAGCAGGCCACGGTCGTTGACGCCACCGGACTCGTCGTTGCTCCGGGCTTTATTGACCTGCACTGCCATCTGCGCGAACCGGGCGAGGAAACCTCGGAAACCATCGAAACCGGCACGCGGGCGGCTGCCCGTGGCGGCTTTACGGTGGTCTGCCCGATGCCCAATACGCGACCGGTGAACGACAATGCCGCGGTGACCCGGGCGATCTGCGAACGGGCTGCTGCCGTCGCGGCTACCCGGGTCTGGCCGATCGGTGCGGTCTCGCAGGGCAGTCGGGGCGAAGCGCTGGCGGAAATCGCGGCCATGAAGGCAGAAGGGATCGTGGCGGTGAGCGACGACGGCCGGCCGATTGCCACGGCACGGCTTCTCCGCCAGGTCATGGAGTACTGCCGCGAGCTGGATTTGCCGGTCATCGACCACTGCGAGGATGCGTCACTGGCCGCCGGCGCCGTGATGCGTGAAGGCCTGCAATCGCTGCGGCTGGGCCTGCCGGGCATGCCGGCCGCCACCGAGGCCGTTGCCGTCGCACGCGACGTGCTCATCGCCGAGCTCACCGGCGCCCGCCTGCACATCGCCCATCTCTCGACGCGTTCGGCACTCGAGCTGGTGCGCCAGGCCCGGCAGCGCGGGCTGGCGGTGACCTGTGAGGTGACGCCGCATCACTTCACGCTGACGGACGAGGACGTGAGCTACGACAGTCGGTTCAAGGTCAATCCGCCGCTGGGAAGCCGGGAGGATCGCGACGCTCTGCTCGAGGGTCTCGCCGATGGCACCGTGGATGCCATTGCCACCGATCATGCGCCGCACGAGCCGGCGCGCAAGGAAGTCGAGTTCGAGCGGGCGCCTTTCGGGATGATCGGGTTTGAAACCGCACTGGGGCTGGCGCTCGATCGGCTCTACCATACCGGCCTGATCAGCCTGATGCGGCTGGTGGAGCTGTTCACGACCGGGCCGGCGCGCGTGCTGGGGCGGCTGCGGCGGCTTGCCCCGGGCGAGCCCGCCGACCTGACCCTCTTTTCTCTCGATCGGCGCTGGACTTACCGCGTCGCTGAATCGGCAAGCCGTTCTCGCAACACGCCCTTCGATGGCTGGAGCTTTCGTGGCGGTCCGGTGATGACTGTGGTGGCCGGACGTGTGGTGTACGATGCCCGGCAGGCGAATAGCTAAAACAGCGCGGGGCGGAGACCGCCCTAGGGCTGCAGCGGTGGAGGCGGCAGCAGGGGTGGCCGTTGCTCGCCTCCGTGCGGTCCGCGCACGTCTACATCCTCGAGCAGCAGCGACGGCGCGACGACCGAGGCCGGCAGGCCGCTGGCGGCCGAGCCGAACGGCGCCAGCGCTGTTCCCAGAAAAGACGGGTTCTCCATCAGATGGATCACCCGGTAGTCGTTTCCCATGGCAGCGATCGAGCGCAGGGCCCGCACGGTGAGACCCGTCAGGCGCGCGCCGCGGACCAGCTCCTCATGACCGTCGCTCGTCCAGATGCGTGCGACAACCGCCGGCACGCGATCCCCATTGGCAACTCCCGTGACGATGCCCGAGAGCATTTCCTCGAAGTCCTGACGACCCGTGGCTGCCAGCGCCGGATTGTCCATGCGGCGTACGACCAGGCACCAGGGCAGATGGTTGGCGCGGCAGACCTCGAGGAATTTGGCCCGCAGGGCTGCCGGGTCCAGGGCGGCGTTGCTCTGCAGGAAGAGGTTGCCGATGCTGGGGACCGGCGTCCCCAGATCGGCGGCGCGGCCGTGACCGTTGGACTGCGAGAGGTCGGGGCCGGGCCGGCGCGACATCAAAAAGCTTTTCAGGATCCCGTTCTCCACCAGCAGAACGCGCTGGGCGGGCACGCCTTCATCGTCCACGCGGTAACTCCCCAGCAGCGGCTGGCCCTGGAAACTGTCGGCCGTGGGATCGTCCACCAGGGTGAGGCTGGGGTCCAGCACCCGCTGCTCGAGCCGGCCGGTCCACTGGTTGCGGGCGCCAAGCTGTTCGAGCATCTGGTCGAACATGGAGACGGTAGACAGCGGCGGGCGGGCCCCCGAGAGTGAGGGTCCGAGCGCCTGCACCAGCAGGGATGCGGTGGCCTCGGGCTCGAACAGTACGGGGCCTTCATAATCGGGAACCGAAGGGCTGTTGCGCAGTGCCACCAGTTCCTGGCCGAGTTTCTGGCAGGCCGCGCGGACCTGGGCGAGCGGGGGCAACTCGGCGGGGCGGCGCGCATATGCGGTCAGGAAGTCGTGCAGCGGCATCCCGTCCGGCGCCTGTGTATCCACCGTGGCCTCGATGGCGGCCAGGCTCCGCGGCACCCGCAGCAGGGTTCCCTCGCTGGTGAGCAGGTAGTAGGTGGTATAGAGCAGCGTGTAGGTCACACGGCCTGTGGCCAGCTCGGGAAACTGCCGAAACACTGCCGAGGCCTCGCGTGCCTCCTGTTCCCAGTTGCGATCGGTCCAGTCGGGCTGGGCGTGGGGCTGCACGAGCACCACCGGCCGCTCGATTCGGCTGAAGTCATCAATTTCCGGGGGCCGGGCCAGGCTGTTGAGAAAGGCCTGCTTGCGGGCGAGCTGGTCGGCGGCCTGTTTGTAAGCCTGGTCGGTGGCCAGCCAGAGGTCCTGCCGCAGCGAGTTGTAATCGCCGTCAATGCCGACCTGGCCGGCCGAGCCGAGCGAGCCCTGGAAGCCGCCGCTGGTGATGAAATTGGAGCTGTCAATGTGGTAGTCGCCCATGCGCACTTCGACGACCATGAAGCGGTTGCGCGTGGTCGAAGCATTCACCAGGGCACCGAACTCGGCCGTGACCGTGCGCATCTCCACGTCGAGCAGCCGGTAGGCGATGAAGTACGGCCGACCGAGTGTCGCCGTGTGCAGCCGGGCCATCGAGCGCGCCATTTCATCCTGCATGGCGCGGATGGTCTGGTCGGTTTCGGCGCCTCCGGCCTGGGCAGCGACACGCAGGGGGACCAGCGCGAGCACGGCCAGCAGAAGCCATCGTCGCATCATGGGTGTGTCCTGTTGGCTTCGGGATCGTGTGCCGGCGGAGGCAGGATCGGCGGACGGTCCGTCGAAGTTTCCTTCTTCTGGACCTCGAGCTCGGAGAGCAGCATGGCCGGAGCCACCGCCGCCACCGGCACCGAGCCCGATTCGGCCCCGCAGAAGCCGTTGAATACTTCTTCGCGGTCGCCGGTGGCCAGAATCTTGGTGAGCGCCAGCAGCGGCGTGCCCACCAGGTCCACGCCGCGGACCAGCTCGTCGGGGCGACCGTCGGGATACACCTTGTAGACCACCAGCGGCTGGACCTGAAAGGCCTGCGGCATGCCGCGACCGGTAAAGGTGAATCCGCCGGCGATATCGTCAATCAGCAGGCCAAAGGGTTTCCCCTGGCGTCGAATTTCCTCCACCAGCATGCGGCGCAGCTCGGCCATCGGTACGCGGCGATCGCTGGTGACGATCAGGTTGCCCTGGCGGGCAACCGGCGTGAACCCCACCTGGCGGCGCCCGTGGCCGTTCGAGTGGGGAAAGTCGGGCAGGGGCGAGCGGGACATCAGGAAATTTTTCAGTACGCCGTGGTCCACCAGGACGACCCGCTGGGCCGGTATGCCTTCGTCGTCGAACGGGTAATGCCCGAGCAGGACGGTGCCGTCGAGCTGGTCCAGCGTGGGATCGTCATAGACGGAGATGAACGAGGGCATCACCATTTCGCCGATCTTGCGCGCAAACGTCTGGCCCTCGGTGATTTGCTTCTGGCGAAATCCCTCGACGCGATGCCCGAAGACTTCGTGGAAGAAGACGGCCGCCGCTCGCCCCGTCAGCAGGGCCGGGCCGGCGTAGGGCTCGACCAGAGGGGCTTTCTGCAGCCCCTCGACCTCGTGCACGAGCTGCCGGATCGTCGTCAGCACCTGGGCATCGGTGGGCGCCTGGGCGGGCGCCGTCCAGTCGAAATTGGCATAGCGGTTGATGTCCATTCCGTCTGGCGCTTTGGCCTGGACGAACAATTCCAGCCGGTAGCGCGTCTGCCCGAACTGCAGGCGCGTGCCCTCGCTGGTGGCCTGGAACTGATTGGTGGCAGTAGCGGTGAAGGTGGCGATGGAGTTCATCACGGCGGGCGAGCGGCTGAACTCCGCCGTGTAACGGCGCACGCGATCCTCCCACAGGCGCACATCGGCCGTCACGGTGGCCAGCGGCCCGTAGAAGACGTGCGGGGACTCGTGGGAGAAGTCGGGCGTGCGGCTCTCGGCGGTTTCCACCTGCACCTGGGTGCCGGTCTGCACACGAATGAAAGCCTCCGCCGCGCGCCGGTATTGCTGGTCAGTGGCCTCCCAGAGGGCACGGCGCAGAACGCCAATGTCGTCCTCGAGCGGGATGAGCCGGGGCGCGCTGGAGCGCGAGGGATTGCGGCCGCCGAGGCTGTGCGTGTTGTCCCGGTCGTAGCTGCCCACACGCACATCGGTTTCCAGAACGCGATTGTGCGTATCCTCGCTGTCGAGCAGGGCGCCGTTGGAACCCTGGACCTCGATCTGGCGCTGATCGGTGATGGTGTAGCTGATGAAGTAGCCCGGCGGTTGCTGCTGGCGCAGCACCGGCATCCAGCGCTGCAGTTCCAGCTCCATGGCGCGCAACACGGGCGCGGGAGCTGCCTGCTCCTGAACTCCCAGAATGGTGGAAGGGCCGGCGCTGCCGTCGCCGGCTGCCCGCGTGGCAGCACAGGCGACGAACAGGACAACCGCAAGCACCCGGAGCCGCAAACGACTGCGTTGCATCACAGAGCCTCTAGTGTAGGGCAGCCGCCGGGGGCTTCCAAATGCGTTCTCCGCCGAAGAAGGTTCAGGATTGGGGTTTGGCGAATCGACCGGGATCGGTCGGAATATTCAGGCGGACCTGCTTGACCGTGACCTCGCTCAGGCGCGTGGCCCCCTGGTAGACCGTAATGTGGAAAGGCAGGCGCACACCGTTCACCTCGCGGAAGTCGCTCCAGAGCTCGGTCAGCTCGCCACCCTGCGGGTCGTTGCGCCGCTCGCCCACCACCAGGTGCGTGGTCGGATCCACGTAGAGGCGCAGCGAGCCGGCCGGCGAGTTCCACTGCACGGCGAGCAGCTTCTGGCCCTGTACGGATTCTTCGCCGAGCGCCTGCGCTTCAGCCGTGCCGGCCAGCACGGCGCGGTAGAGACCCAGTCCGCGGGCCAGTTGCGCCATCAGGCGGAACTGGTCGCGCAGCGGAGCCGGCAGATCGTTCACACTGCCGCCGGCCGCCATCCAGCCGTTCTGTCCGTCGAAAGCCTGCCGGAGCGACATGCCACCGACCAGGTTGATTTCTGCATAGACGCGGCCGTCGAGGGCCATTTCCAGGTGCCGCTCGGCAGTCACCGGTCCTTGCGGAGAAGAGAGCTGCAACTCTTCATCGAAGGCGACGGTTTTGACATTGCCGATCGCAGAGCCACCGGCGGCCGCAAGAGCCTGCTCGAGCAGGTGATGGCCTTCGGCCAGTGCAGCCGCCGTCGGTGCCGGCGCGCTCGGGGCAACTGCCACCAGATCCGGAGCCAGCAGGTCCAGGCGAGTTGCCGGGATTTCCTGATAGCTGGCGTCGGGGAAGGCCTGCTTGAGCCGGTCACGGAAGGCCGCTGCGTTGCCGACCAGCACGACCACAGCACGCGAGGGATCGAAATAACTGCGCGCCATCTGGCGCACCTGTTCGAGGGTCACCGCGGCGATGCGCTCGGGATAGGTCTGGTTGTAGTCTTCCGGCAGGCCGTACTCGGCCACTGTCAGCACGCGCTGGGCAACCTGTGCGGGCGTTTCGATCTGAATCGGATAGACGCCGATCAGATAGTCCCGCGCCAGGTCCAGATCGGCCTGAGAGAACTGCCCTGCCGCCATGCGCTTGAAGACATCGAGTACCAGTTGCGTGGCGGCCACGGTTTCCTCGGTGCGCGTGGAGGTGCCGGCCAGGAGAATGCCGCTGAAGCGCAGCGCATTCAGAGCGGAGACGGCGCCGTAGGTCAGGCCTTTCTGCACCCGCACGGCGGTGTTGAGCAGGCTATTGTAGCCACCGCCAAAGATGCGGTTGGTCACGAGCAGGGGGATGAAGGCCGGGTTGTTGCGGGCAATGGCGGGACGCCCGACGCGAATCTGTGTCTGCACGGCATCGGGTTTGTCCACCACGATCACCCGCAGGTGCTCGGGCGCCAGGGCCGTCGGTGCCGGCGTCGTGGCAACCGGCGGGGCGCTCCAGTGCCCGAAATACTGCTCGGCGGCCGCAAAGGCCTGCTCGGGGGTTATGTCGCCCGCAAAGGCCAGCAGCGCCTGCCCGGGCCGGTAGAAACGCTGGTAGAAGTCCACCAGGTCGTCGCGGGTGAGGGCCGTCAGCGAGGCCGGCGTGCCATCCTCGGGCAGACCATACCCGCGCGGCCCGTAGAGCACGCGGTTGAGGACGACGCCAGCCAGATAACCTGCATCGGCGTAGTTCACCCGCAGGGCCGACAGCGTCTGCTGGCGCACCCGGTCCAGCTCCTGCTGCGGAAAGGTGGGATGGAGCACCACGTCGGCCAGCAGGTCCATGCCGACGTTGAAATCTTTTCGCGTGATGGTGAGCTGGACGGTCGTGTCGTCGCGGCCGGCCGAAGCCGACAGCGAGCCTCCGACGAAATCAATGGCCTCGGCGATCTCGCGTGCCGAGCGCTTTTCGGTGCCCTGCGTGAGCAGCCCGGCCACCATGCTCGCCAGTCCGGCGCGTGCCGGAGGATCCTGGCTGGTGCCGGCTGCAGCGAGCACCAGGGCTACGCTGATGGCCGGCTGGCGATGGTCGGCAACGACGAACACGCGCAGGCCGTTGGGCAGGGTGCGGGAAGCCACCGCGGGGAAATGGAACGGGCGGGGCGGCCCCGGGGGCGGCTCCTGCGCGACCAGCCGAACGGGGGGCTGCGCCGGAGCCTGCGACCGACAGGTCCCGCCGAAGGCTACCAGCACCGCGGCCAGCACGACGGCCCGCCGGCAGCCCCGGCCGCCTCGATCTGCGCGCGCCTGAAGTCCTCTGCTCAACGAAGTCGTCCTTTCGTGCGGCTCACCGCCCCGATGGCTTCTCTGCCGGCGGGGTGACCAGCAGGATCGTCGCGTTGTCCGGGCGCAGGTATTTCTGCGCAGCCGCCTGCAACGCGGCGGCATCGAGCGCCAGATAGTGTGGCAGCTCCTGATTCACCAGATCGGGGTTGTGGCCAATGACGGCCGCCTCACCCAGCGCATCGGCGCGCTGCTGAACGGTGAGCCGGCTCAGAATGAAACGCGCCAGCATCTGGTTCTTCGCTTTTTCCATTTCTCGCGCGCTTACCGGTGTGCGGCGCACACCATCGAGCACGCTTTCGAGCGCCTGCTCACCGCGTTCGAGCGAGATGCCGGCGTTGAGGATGGCGCCGACGAAGAACAGGTTCGGATCCTCGGTGAAGTTGCCCTCGCCGAAGGTCTGCACGGCGATGCGTTGCCGGTAGACCAGCTCCTGATAGAGACGGCTGCTCTCGCCGGCCGACAGGATGTTCGCCAGCAACTCGAGCGGATAGGAGTCCGGGGCAAAGCGCGGCGGAACGTGGTAGCCCTCGACGATGGCCGGCAGCGGGGTATTCGAGTACGAGCGGGTCAGACGCCGCTCGGCCGTCTGCGGCGGCTCCTTCACGGTCACGCGCGGGATGGGCGTGGGGGAGGCGGGAATACCGCCAAAATATTTCCGCGCCCACGCGACGGCCTGCGCGGTATCGAAATCGCCCACGATGACCAGCGTGGCGTTGTTCGGCCGGTAGTAAGTGCGGTAGAACTCGCGCACGTCGTCCAGCGTGGCGCGGTTCAGATCCTCCATGCTGCCGATCGTGATGTGATGGTAGGGGTGGACCGTGAAGGCGGCCGCGTAGAGGTCTTCGATGACGCGCCCGTAGGGCGGATTGTCAATGCGCAGCCGCCGCTCCTCCTTCACCACTTCCCGCTCGGTGACGAAATTTTCCTGCGTCACGCGCAGGCTCCCCATGCGATCGGCTTCCATCCAGAGCACGCGCTCGAGGTAGCGGCTGGGGAAGGTCTCCCAGAAGACGGTGACATCGTCGTTGGTGTAGGCGTTGTCGACGCCGCCCATCTGCTCGATCATGCGGGAGTGTTCCTCGGGGCCGATGTGGGCGGAGCCCTTGAACATCAGGTGCTCGAACAGATGGGCAAAACCGGTACGGCCGGGCCGTTCGTCCTTCGAGCCCACGTGGTACCACACCTGGAGGTTGATGATGGGCAGGCTGTGATCCTCCAGCGTGACCACGTTCAGCCCGTTGGGGAGCACCGCCTGGTGCACTGCCAGCGGCGGCACCGCCACCGCAGGCTTCTGCTGTGCCAATAGCCGGAGCGGCTGCGGCACCAGCAGGGCCAACAGCACCAGCAGCGTCTTCGATCCCCCGCGCCAGCGTGTTCTGGGCGTTGCCATCATGAGCTGCCTGGGGGCAGAGCCGGGCATCATGGTAGATGGCGTCAGAGGCGCCGTCAACCCGCGCGGCCGCCGGAGGCCGACAGCAGCGGTGTGTTAGAATCGTCGCACATGAATGCGCAGCTGCGGGCTCTGGTCCATCTGCAGGAACTCGAGCTGAAGGCGGCCGCGCTGCGGCGCGAACTCCAGGGCTTTCCGGCGCGACGCACCGCGGCCGAGCGCACCGTCGAGCAGGCCCGGAGCGCCCTCGAGCAGGCCCAGGCCGAGGTGGTCGAAAGCCACAAGAAGCGGCGGCTGCTGGAGCTGGACATCGAAGAGCTGCGCGAGAAGATCCGCCGCTACCGTTCCCAGCTCTACGAGGTCAAGACCAACGAGGCCTACCGCGCGCTGCTGCAGGAGATCGAAGCGGCCGAGCAGGAAGTGAGCCGGCGCGAGGACCGGTTGCTCGAGCAGATGGTGGCCGCCGAAGAACTCGAGCAGCGGGTGGCGGAGGCGCGGCAGCGGCTGGCGATCGCCGAGAAGGAAGCGGCCGAGCAGCGCGCCCAGCTCGACCGAGAGCAGGCGGCGCTCGAGCAGGAGCTGGCCCGGGTCGAGGCGGAAGCCTCCCGCGTGCGCGCGGGCCTGCCCGAAGATCTGCTCGATCACTACCGCCGCATCGCCAGCCGGCACGGCGGGATGGCCGTGGCCGCCGTCGTGGACGAGGCCTGTTCGCTGTGCCGGGTACGCGTGCGGCCGCACGTGATGCAGCTGCTGCGGCAGCCCGACCAGGCCGAGCTGTTTCACTGCGAGAGCTGCACGCGGATCCTCTATCTGCCGGAACCCGAACCCGCCCGGGCTGCTGCTCCGGCCGAACACGAATCGGGCTAAGCGAAGATCTATTTCAGGATGTAGGCGCGATAGAGGGTATCGCGCTGGACGGGGATGTAGCCCGCATCCACGATGATGCGGCGCAGCTCGGCTTCGTTGGTCCGATTGCGCACGCCGGCCGCATAGACCACGTTTTCCTCGATCAGAATGCTGCCGACGTCGTCGGCGCCGAACTCCAGCCCGAGCTGGCAGATTTTGATCCCCGGCGTCAGCCAGCTCGACTGGATGTGATCGATGTTGTCGAGATAGAGGCGGCTGATGGCCAGCGTTTTCAGATAGTCGGCGGCGGTGGTGGCCGGTACCCTTCGGCCGAGCGCGGTGTTTTCCGGTGCAAACATCCAGGGGATAAACGCGGTAAAGCCACCGGTATCGTTCTGGATCCGGCGGATGCGTTCGAGATGGTGGACCCGGTGGCGGTACTCTTCGCCGCAGCCGAACATCATCGTGGCCGTCGTCCGCAGGCCCAGCGCATGCGCCGTGCGGTGCACCATCTCCCACTCGTCGGCCGTGCACTTCAACCGCGAGATGCGCTGGCGCACCTCGTCGTCGAGGATTTCGGCACCGCCTCCGGGCAGCGAGTCCAGGCCGGCATCCCGCAGCCTGGCCAGCGTGTCGCGCACGCTCAACCCGGATACCTCGGCGATGTTCAGAATCTCCGGCGCAGAAAAACAGTGCAGGTGCAGTGCGGGGAAGCGGTGCTTGATGGCCCGCAGCAGGGTTTCGTAGTACTCGATGCGCAGATCCGGGTGCAGGCCTCCCTGCATCAGAATGCCGGTGCCGCCCAGGGCGATGGTCTCTTCGATTTTCTCGAGGATGGTCTCGAGCGGCAGCAGATAGCCTTCCGGATGCCCGAGCGGCCGGTAGAAGGCGCAGAACGAGCAGTACTCGGTGCAGAAGTTGGTGTAGTTGATGTTGCGGTCGATCTGGTAGGTGACGATGCGGGGATCGTTCTTCTGCCGGCGCACCTCGGTGGCGGCAGCGCCGAGCGCCAGCAGATCGTCGGACTGAAACAGATCCAGGGCCTGCTCGGGCGTGAGGCTCACCGGCTTCCTCCCGCTACCCGGTCGGCGGCCTGCGGAGCCACGGCGGCCAGTTCAAGCCGGCGATGGGCGGCAATCAGGCCTGCGCGGGCGCATTCTTCGAAGAAGCGTTCAAGTCCGGCCAGGTTTTCCGCATCGAGGTTGTAGTCAATATTTTCGCGCAGGTAGCTCTCGAGAGCAGGGGCCGGCAGACCGAGACTCGAGGCGGCCCGGCGGGCAATTTCGGGAATGCGGGCAAGCCCATAGGCCCTGGACGCCAGGAAATCCTCGACCACATCGGCCGTGAGGAGTTCGCGCCTGCCGACCCACAGGGCCAGCACTGCCGGCAGTCCCGTCCAGCTCTTCCACTCGGCCACCAGATCGTAGAGGAACAACAGGGACACGCCCGGAATGGGCAGCGGCTTTCGACTGCCACGGCAGCAGAGAGCTGAACCGACCTGTTCGCGGTCCTCGAGGCTCTCGAGGCAGACCGAAATGGCCAGAGCCGGATCGCCGATGAGCAGCGCAGCATCGGCCTGGGCCAGCATGGCAGCCGGATCAGGAGGCGCTGCCAAATACTCCGGTGCAATCCGCCAGTACTGGCGCGCCAGAATGCGCACCAGGGCCGCCGAGGAGCGAGAGCTGGTGTCGAGGGCGATGCTGCGCACCTGCTCGACGGGCCGGCGTGCCAGCAGGAGAATGCTGCGCACCCGTCCTTTGGAGGCAATGGCCATGTTCGGCAGCGCGGCCATGCCGTCCATGTGCTGGTATTCGATGGCCGGGATAATGCCGATGTCGGCCTGACCGGCACGCAGCGCATCTGCGCACGCCGAGGGCACCGTGAAGTCCAGCTCGTAGCGTCCCGCCAGCGGTCCTTCGGTCAGTCCCCAGACCAGCGGCGCAGTGTTCAGATAATGGACGACGGAAACGCGGAGACGACTCATCGGACCTGGTGCCCCGACAGAAAACACCAGAAGCAGCCACTATAACACAGCGCTCGGCGGCTAGGGTCCGGGGAACCGCTTGGTGCCCCGCAGCTCGGCCGCCGTCTGTAGAATGTTTCTCTCTGCAAACGCGGCGAAAAAGCCCCAGGAACCGTAGCGCGCTCGCAGTGTGGGCAGAATCGCCGCGACCAGTGCGGTGTCACCGGGGGCGCCGGCGAGGTGGCCGGCAACCTGGTTCCGGAGGAAGGAAAGGTAGCCTTCGAAGGCGCTGAGATCGCTGGCCGAGCCTACCTCTCCGTGCCCGGGCACAAACGTCCAACCGGCAAACTGCCGCCGCATCTGTTCGAGCGTCGCCACCCAGGGTCCTGTACGCGCGTCCACCAGATTGGGCAGATGGTGGTTCCAGAACAGGTCGCCGGTAAAGACAACGTGTGCATCGGGCACGACGACGATCGCATCGCTTCCGGTATGCCCTTCGCGGAACATCACGTCGAGCCGGCGCTCGCCGAGGAACACCTCCACCCGGTCCGTGGAGACCAGGTCGGGCAGGGCCAGCGCGTCGAGAGCGGCACGGACCGCAGGAGGGGTCGAAGGTCCCAGAAACTTCCGGTTTTCCGTGCGTGCCCAGGCGCGGACGTTTTCATGGGCCACGATGGTGGCACCGGCCGTGGCGAAGACACCGTTTCCCGCGACGTGGTCGAGGTGATAGTGGGTGTTGACCAGAAAGCGGACCGGCAGGGGCGTGCGGCGGTGAATTTCTGCCAGCAATGCTTCCGCGGCAGCGGGGTCCTCGAAGCTGTCCACCACGGCAACGGCGCGCTCGCCGATCACGAAGCCGGCGTTGGCGCCCGCCCCGCTACCCGGCACGGCAACCGCGGCCCAGACTCCGGGCGCCAGCTCGTGCAGGCTAAACCAGGGAGCCGGTGCCGCCATCGTGCCGCTCGTCACCATCGCAGCCAGCAGGCACAGCCAGACTGACCGGGGCAACATGCGAGCAGGCTAGCACGACGCTGGCGCAGCCGCCAGCCTCAGTCGCGCTGCCCGATCAGGGAGAACAGGCCAGTGAAGAGCAAAGCCGTTCCGGCGATCACCAGCGCCGACATGAGTCCGAGGCTGCCCCAGGCGGGCTGGCTTCGGAAGGAGAGCACCAGCAGACCTGTCACGCCGGCGGCCACCAGAAGCACGCCTGCCGCCACGACGGCCATGGCCTGCCGGAGCGAGAGTTTACGCTTCATGAGCCGGCCTCCTCGCGCTGCGTCCTGGCCTGAAGCGCCTCGAGCAGGCGGCGGTCGGCTTCGGTCAGAGCAGCCGTCTGCAGCAGGTCGGGGCGATTGCGCAGGGTTTTCTCCAGAGCCCGCTGGCGGCGCCAGCGGCGGATCTGTTCGTGATTCCCGCTCAGCAAAACGTCCGGCACCGACCAGCCGCGGAAGATGCGCGGGCGGGTATAGTGCGGGCAGTCCAGCAGGCCCCCGGGCGCGCTGTCGTCGGTGCTGAAGGATTCCTCGAGCGGGGAAGCCTCGTTGCCCAGCGCGCCCGGCAGCAAACGGGTGACGGCATCGAGAACCACTGCGGCGGCCAGTTCGCCTCCGGAGAGAACATAATCGCCGATCGAGATTTCTTCGGTGGCAAGGTGCTCGGCCACCCGTTCGTCGACACCTTCATAGCGGCCGCACAGCAGCACCAGATGCGCCAGCCGGGACCAGCGCACGGCGACCGGCTGGCGGAAGAGCCGGCCAGAGGCGGAAAGCAGCACGATGGCGGTGTCGGGACGCTGACGGACCTGCTCGGCGCCGGTGCCCAGCAGCGCTTCGACCGCCTCGAAAAACGGCTCCGGCTTCATGACCATCCCCGGACCGCCGCCAAAGGGGCGATCGTCCACGGTCCGATGGGCGTCGTGCGTCCACTGCCGGAGGTCGTGGACGCGCACATCGAGCAGACCTGCGCGGCGGGCACGCTGCACGATGCCGTAGTCGAGAGGGCCGTTGAAGAATCCGGGGAAGATGGTCAGGATATCAACGCGCATGCGCCTCCATTGTCACCCCGGTGCCTGCGGAAGCCAAAGGCGGATTATCTCTGCTCGCGCAGCCCCTCCGGCAGCCGCACCGCAATGCGCCGTCCTGGCGGATCGACCTCAGGGCAAATCTCCTCGGCAAAGGGAACCAGCAGCTCTCCCTGCGGAGTATCCACGACGAGCAGCGGCGCGCCCCCGGTGGGCAAGACATCGCGCACCGTGCCCAGGACTTCTCCCGAGGGCTGCTCGTACAGAGTGCACCCGATCAGGTCGGTGACGTAGTAGACCCCGGCCGGCAACCTGCGGCGCTGCTCGAGCGGAATCTGGACGTCCATGCCGACCAGCCGACGCGCCTCGGCGATGGAGGTGCATCCGGCAAAGCCGACGATGGCGCGCTGGCGCTGCAGATCCAGCCGGCAGGAGATCATCTCGGCGGGCTGCGGCTCACCCTGGCCGTCCCAGAGCCACACCCGGCGCACCTCCTGCAGATGATCGGGGAAATCGGTGAGCAGGGCTGCCACCAGCTCTCCGCGGTTTCCCCAGGGCCGCAGCAGGCGAGCCAGCGTGACCCGTTCGGTGGGAACCGGGGTCTTTGCCGCAGTCACGGCCGGGATCGGTGGCGGGTTACTCGAGGATTTCCAGCGTGAAGCGCTTTTTGAGTTTCATGCCGGCGGCGCCGAGGATCGTCCGGATGGACTTTGCCGTGCGCCCCTGCCGCCCGATGACCTTTCCGAGGTCGCTTGGATGCACCCGGAGTTCGAGAACGGTTACCTGCTCGCCTTCGACCGCACGAACCTGGACGTGGTCGGGGTTGTCCACCAGGGCGCGAGCGATTGCTTCCACCAGCTCCTTGACCCCCTGTGACATGAACAACCTCGCTTCCGGAGCCGTGACGGTACGCTCCGGCACGGCCGGCTCTTAGAGAATCTTCTCCCGCTTCAGAAAGCTCCGGACCGTTTCGGTGGGCTGTGCGCCAACGCTCAGCCAGTACCGAATGCGGTCGGCCCGGAGCTGGATGGCAGCCGGTTCGCGCAGCGGGTCATAGGTACCGACGATTTCGACGAAACGACCGTCGCGCGGGCGGCTCTTTTCGGTCACGACAATACGGTAAAAGGGCTTCTTTTTCTTGCCCATGCGCGCCAGGCGGATGGCCAGCAATGTGTGCTTCCTCCTTCCAGTTCAGCAGAAATTATTGTACCGCACGGCCCACCGACGCCGTCAGGAAGGCCCGGCCAGACGGCCCAGTCCCCGCAGCCGACCACGCAGCGATCCGTACTGTTTGACCAGTCGCCGCATTTCCTGAAACTGGCGCAGCAACTGGTTGACCTCCTGGACGGTGGTGCCGCTGCCGCGGGCGATGCGCCGGCGCCGGCTGCCGTCAATCACGCGCGGATCGAGCCGTTCCTCGGGCGTCATCGAGTTGATGATGGCCTCCAGGCGCCGGAGCCGCTGCTCGTCGATATCCGCCTGCCGGGGCAGGTTGGCGAGCGGGCCCATCCGCGGCAACAGCTCCAGAACCTGCTCGAGCGGCCCCATCCGGCGAAGCTGACGGAGCTGCTCGCGGAAATCTTCCAGCGTGAACTCGCTCCGCCGCAGCCGTTCGGCCATCTGCGCGGCCCGGCGCTGGTCGAGCGTCTTTTCGACCTTCTCGATCAGCGAGAGCACGTCGCCCATGCCGAGGATCCGGGAGACGATGCGGTCGGGATAGAACGGCTCGAGCGCATCGTATTTTTCCCCCACACCGGTGAACTTCACCGGCGCCCCGCTCACGCGGCGGATCGAGAGGGCGGCGCCACCGCGAGCATCTCCATCGAGCTTGGTGAGCACGATGCCCGTCAGCCCCAGCCGGCGGTGGAATTCGCTGGCCGAGCGGACGGCGTCCTGACCCGTCATGGCGTCCGCCACGAGAAGAATCTCGCTCGGGTTCAGCGCCTGTTTGAGTTCGGCCAGCTCCTGCATGAGGGGTTCGTCAATGTGCAGGCGGCCGGCGGTATCCACCACGATGACGTCGTAGGCTCCCAGACGTGCCTCGCGCAGAGCGCCGCGGGCGATCTCGAGGGGGCGATCGGATTCCGCACTCGCAAAGCAGGCCACACCGACCGCACGGGCCACCTGGGCAAGCTGTTCGCGGGCCGCCGGCCGATAGACGTCGGTCGAGACCAGCAGCGGCCGGTGGCCGTGCTCGACCAGCCACCGCCCGAGTTTGCCCGCCGTGGTGGTCTTGCCCGAACCCTGCAGGCCCACCAGCAGCCACACCGACGGGGGCCGAGAGGCAAACTGCGGCCGCACCGGTGAGCCCAGCAGTGCCAGCATCTCGTCGCGCACGACTTTCACCACCTGCTGGTCGGGCGACAGCGGCAACAGGACCTCCGTACCCAGAGCCTTCTGCCGGACCTGCGTGACGAGCTCGTCCACCACGGGCAGGCTGACGTCGGCTTCGAGCAGCGCCTCGCGGATGCCGCCGAGCGCGGCATCCAGGTGCTCCTCGGTCAGCTTGGCCTGCCCGCGCAGCGTTTTGAAAATCTTCTGAAAGCGTTCGGTAAGCGCTTCAAACATGCTGTGAGCCCGCTGAAAAGACGGTGGCGGGAAACCGCTGTCATTCTACGGCGCGGTTTGAGAAGCGGTCAACGCAGGCGCCGGCGGGCTTGACAACCGCCAGCGCGGCGGCCATCTTTATACGTTTTTCGCGAGCGGGTGAAGCATCGCACAGGTTGCGTTCCGGTGAAGGTTCGCCTCTGCTACCACGACCGTTGCTTTGACGGAGCCGCATCGGCTGCCGTGTTCCTCCGCTTCTATCGCGAATGCATGCGGGCCGACGCCAGCTTTGCCTTCACCGGCCTGGTGCACCAGCCGCGGCAGCCGTTCACCGATGCCCTGTTCGACGGCGACGAAAACGTGATCGTGGACTTCAAATATTCCAGCTCGCCGCGGCTGACCTGGTGGTTCGACCATCACCAGAGTGCGTTTTTAAGCCCCGAGGACGCCGAGCATTTCCGCCGCGACCGTTCCGGGCGGAAGTTCTACGACCCCTCCTATCGCTCGTGCACGAAACTGGTGGCGACGGTGACGGCCGAACGGTTCGGCTTCGATCCGCAGCCGCTGGCCGAGCTGATCTACTGGGGCGACGTGATCGATGGAGCGCAGTACGCTTCCCCGGAAGAAGCCGTGGCGCTGCGGGCACCGGCGACCAGGCTGGCACTGGTCATGGAAGCCGCGCCGGTGGCGGGGCTGGCCGCCCAGTTGATCCCTCTGCTGGCGGAAAGGCCGCTCGAGGAAATCGTGCGCCTGCCGCTGGTGGCCACACATTTAGAGCCGCTGCTCGAACGCCATCAGCGTTCGCTCGAGGTGTTGCAGAAACGGGCGCAGGCCGAGGACGGCGTGGTGTTCTTCGATATTGCCGACCTGGACCTGGAGGGTTACAACAAGTTCATTCCCTACTACCTGTTCCCCGATTCCCTCTATTCGGTTGGCGTCAGCGCCTCCAGTGAACGGGTCAAGGTGTCGGTGGGGTCCAATCCCTGGCGCGAAACCGCCCGCCGGCACAACCTGGCAGAGATTTGCGAGCGCTACGGTGGCGGCGGACATGCCCGGGTAGCGGCCATTTCCTTCAGCCCTCAGGAGCTGGCGCGGGCCAGGCAGGTCGCCCGCGAAATCGTGGAAATCCTGCGACAGAACTAGCCCGACGCTCTTGATCCTGTGGAGTGACCGCGACAGCGGCGGGCCGGGTTCCGGAAATTGATGACCTGGATTTGGAAGCCGCCGAGTCGAACGGGACCGGCGCGGTGTCAGGGTCAACGACTTCTTGCAGGGCGTCTCCAATCCTGCAGTCTATGCAGCGGGCGATGCGGCCGCGACGGCCGGACCGCCGTTGACCCCCGTGGCCGGGTATGAGGGAGCAATCGTCGCAGCGAACCTGCTGGAGGGCCCTCATCAAAAACCCGATTATCGCGGCATTCCAGCAGCCGTTTTCACGATTCCGCCGCTGGCATCGGTTGGCCTGAGTGAACAGGCGGCGCGCGAGCAAGGGCTGCGTTTCCGGGTGAAGATGGAGCGGACGTCGGACTGGTATTCCTCGCGCCGGACGAACCAAACCTGCTCGGCCTACAAAACCATCCTTGAAGATACGGACCGTCTTCTGGGCGCCCACCTGCTCGGTGAACAGGCGCCGGAGACCGTCAATCTTTTGCTGCTGCGATCCGACTGAACCTGTCTGCCACCGAGTTGAAGCACCTTCTCTACGCCTACCCGACTCACGCCTCGGACATTCCCTATATGCTACGGAGTTTTTGGTGTCAGGGTGGACGTGGCCGGCCTCATCGAGCCGTCCGGGCAGGCAGCTTGGCTTTCGAAGGGAATCTGTTTTACACTTTAATTGCGCAGCTTCTGCAGGCAGCCCGGCGATGCTCCTGCGTGGGCGGTCTGGGCTGAACACAGCGGTGGAAGGGTGGTAGCAGTATGCGCACTCCACCCCGGCGGTCGCTGGTCCCGACGGCTGAGTCGCTCAGAAGGAAACGAGGCCGGCCGGGGGCCAGCGGAGAAGCGGGCGAACACCGCCGAGGCGCTCTTTCCGTAAATTCCTATCGATGGGCCGCTAGCTCAACTGGTAGAGCAGCTGACTCTTAATCAGCGGGTTCCAGGTTCGAGTCCTGGGCGGCTCACCAGCATCAGGCTCCAACGGTTCCACAGGTTCGCTTCGGGTGCCCGGCCGGGTTGTAGAGTCGCTTGCCCGGGCACTGCATCGAGATTTGGGCAAGGATTCTTCTAGGTTTATATCGGCAGGGGTCCGGGCTGCAGCAGCGGGGCCCGTATCATGTCAGCCGGGCTAACGTCCGGCGATCGCGCGTGGTGGTGAATCCGGGCGGTCCCGCTGCGCATCGGTTGGAAGAGGAGGCAGGACAGATGAGCGAGGTGATGCAGAACGTTGCTGTTGAGGAAGCCCGCCGCGCAAAACCGGCGTTTTCTGTCAAAGCGTATGCAGCGACCAGTCCTACCTCGGGGCTGGCTCCGGTGACCATTTCGCGGCGAGAGCCGGGGCCGGAGGATGTGCAGATTGAGATCCTTTACTGTGGCATCTGCCATTCCGATCTGCACCAGGTTCGCAACGAATGGAGCCAGGCGCTGCCCACAGTGTATCCCTGCGTGCCGGGCCATGAGATTGTCGGGCGTGTCAGCCGGGTCGGCGCAGCCGTGACGCGCTTCAAGCCGGGCGATCTGGTGGCGGTTGGCTGCCTGGTGGATTCCGACCGTGTCTGTCCCGAATGTCAGGCCGGACTGGAGCAGTTCTGTCCCAGTGCCACATTTACCTACAACTCTCCCGATCCGCATCTGGGCGGCGTGACCTACGGAGGGTATTCGGAAAGCATCGTCGTGGACCAGCACTTCGTCCTGCGCGTCCCCGAACACCTGGACCCGGCGGGTGCGGCTCCGCTTCTCTGTGCCGGGATCACGACCTATTCGCCGCTCAAGCGTGCAGGCATTTCCCCGGGCAAGAAGGTGGGCATTGTGGGCCTGGGTGGCCTGGGGCACATGGCGGTGAAGTTTGCCCGGGCCATGGGTGCGCATGTCGTCGTCCTGACGAGTTCGCCCCGGAAGAAAGAGGATGCGCTCCGGCTGGGAGCGCAGGAGGTGGTTCTGCTGGGAGATGCCGCCGAGATGCAGAAGCGTGCCGGCACGCTGGATTTCATCCTCGATACGGTTTCGGCCGATCACGACATCAATGCACTGCTTTCGCTGCTGCGTCGGGACGGCAACCTGACGCTGGTGGGAGCTCCGGGCAAGCCTCTGGCCGTTTCTGCCTTCGCTCTGCTGATGGGGCGGCGGAGCCTGTCCGGATCGCTGATTGGCGGGATCCGCGAAACCCAGGAAATGCTGGACTTCTGCGGCCAGCACAACATTACCGCCGAGGTCGAAGTCATCCCTATTCAGAAAGTCAACGAGGCCTACGAACGAATGCTGCGTTCGGACGTGCGGTATCGCTTCTCGATTGATATGGCCTCGCTGAAGCAGGAGAAGGTGTAAGCGCCATGCAGAAACGTCGGCTGGGGCGGAGCGGTCTGGAGGTCTCTGCCATTGGGCTCGGCTGCATGGGGCTGAGCCATGCCTACGGGCGTCCGCTCGAGAAGAGCGAGGCCATTGCGCTGATTCGCGCTGCGTTCGATCGCGGCGTGACGTTCTTCGATACGGCGGAAGTCTACGGCCCGTTCACGAACGAAGAAATCGTGGGCGAAGCCCTGGCGCCGTTTCGTCGCCAGGTCGTGATTGCGACCAAATTCGGTTTCCGGATCGTAGACGGCAAACAGGCAGGGCTCGACAGCCGCCCCGAGCACATTCGCGAAGTTGCTGAAGCTTCGCTGAAGCGCCTGAAGACGGACGTCATCGACCTGTTCTACCAACACCGGGTGGATCCGAACGTACCGATCGAAGACGTGGCCGGCGCCGTGCAGGAGCTGATCCGGGAAGGCAAGGTCCGGCATTTTGGCCTCTCCGAAGCAGGGGTGCAGACGATTCGCCGGGCGCACCGGGTACAGCCCGTGGCCGCCGTACAGAACGAGTATTCGCTCTGGTGGCGCGAGCCGGAAAAGGAGCTCCTGCCTGTGCTCGAAGAGCTGGGCATCGGGCTGGTGGCCTTCAGCCCTCTGGGCCGGGGATTCCTCACGGGGGCCATCACGCGGGACACGCAGTTCGACGCCAATGATTTCCGCAATCAGCTTCCGCGCTTTGCACCGGAGAATCGAGCCGCGAATCAGGCGCTGGTGGAAGCAATCGCGCAGTTTGCTCGCCGGAAAGGGGCGACGCCCGCCCAGCTAGCCCTAGCGTGGCTGCTGGCGAAAAAGCCGTGGATCGTTCCGATTCCCGGCACCACGAAACTCGCGCGGCTGGAAGAGAACCTGGGAGCCGTCCATCTCGAGCTGTCCGCCGAGGAAGTCGGCGAACTGGAGGCCGCACTCTCACGCATCCCGGTGTACGGCGAGCGCTATCCGGAAGAGTTGCAGAAGATGGTGAATTTGTGAGCCGGTGGGCTGGCCTGTCCGGGGAGGCAGCGCGGCTCAGCGTTTTGCTGTGCAGAACTCCTCGCGGATCCGTCGGGCCAGTTCGTCCCGGGTGCGGCGGAAAGCGGCCAGCCGTTCGGCAGGCGTGCCTTCAACGGCGGCAGGGTCGTCTACGTCCCAGTGCAGCGTGCGCACCCTCGCCGGGAACACCGGACAGCTCTCGCGGGCGCTCGAGCACAGCGTGACGACAATATCCACCGGCTGGTCGAGGAACTCGGCGACGTCTTTGGACCTCTGGGCGGAGATATCCACGCCCAGCTCGCGCATGACCTCCACCGCCAGAGGATGCAACCCCCGGGGCGTCACACCCGCGCTCAGAGCTTCATAGCGATCCCCGGAAAGGTGCCGGAGCAGAGCCTCCGCCATCTGGCTGCGTGCAGAATTGCCGGTACAGAGAAACAGAACGCGCGTCCGGGTGTGCTCGCCCATGCCACCGAATGTACCATCTGCCTGCGTTGCGCGACCACTCGGGCCGCGGGCGTAGAATAGCAGCGCACGCCGTACATGCGGCCGACAGGGGGCAGACATGCTGCTGGAACTGAGTGTCATTCCGCTGGGCCGGGGTCGTTCGCTGAGCGCCGATCTGGCCGAGCTGCTGCAGATCATTGACGCCAGCGGACTCGACTACCGACTGACGGCAACCGGAACCATTCTCGAAGGCGACTGGGACCGACTCATGGATGTGGTGCGGCGCTGTCATGAGCAGATGCGGACGCGGACCGAGCGGGTGATCACGCTGATCAAAATTGACGATTACGACGGGTGCACGGGCCGCCTGGCGGGGGCCGTAGCGTCGGTCGAAGAAAAGCTGGGGCGGCCTCTGCGCAAATGAATAACAGCGGTATGTGCGGACGGGCCGGTAACCGACGGACAGGGGCGGCGGGCCTGGCGACCTACCGCGCCGTGCTGCTGGCTCTGTTGCTGGCCGTGCAGGCGGCCGGACAAACGCCGGCGCCGGCGGAGCCAGCGCCCACGGATACGCTCATCGCGGGTTCAGTGGTCGATGCGGTGACAGGCCAGCCGCTCAAAAAGGCCTGGGTCACGCTGTTGCCGGTTGGAGGGCCGCGCCTGCGGGCAGAAGCCACCACTGTTTCCACCGATGCCGATGGCCGGTTTGCCTTCCAGGGAGTGCGTCCCGGCCAGTATCTCCTCGAAGCCGGCCGAACCGGCTATGTGCGGCAGCGCTACGGGGAGCAGCCGGAAAAGGCCTTGCCGGAAAGGCTCACGGTCACGGCCGATACGCACCTGACAGGCGTCGTCTTTCGTCTGGTTCCGGCCGGAGTCATCAGCGGCCGCGTGCTGGATGAGGACGGCGAACCCATGCCGTGGGTGCTGGTGCAGGCCGTGCGCGTCGCTTACAGTTCTGCGGGCGGTCGGCGAGAGGAGATCGCCGGGCAGGCGACCACCAACGATCTCGGTGAATACCGAATTTTTGGTCTTCCCCCGGGGCGTTATCTGGTGCGGGCTTCGTACCGTCCCGGCGTCGAGACGGTGGGGCCGCGGATGCTGGTGCAGCGCAGCCAGCCGCAGAGCAGCCGCATGGCGTACCCGGCCGCGCTGTTCTACCCGGGCGCCGCTTCGCCGGCGCAGGCCACTGCGGTGAAGGTGCACGGCGGTCAGGAAACGCCCGGGATCGATTTCACGATGCTGCCTGCGCGGGCCTATCGCATCACCGGGGACGTGAGCCTTGGGGCGACTGCCGGGCCGGAAGGCGCGCGGCAGCCGGTGAGTGTTTCGCTGCAACAGGAGGGCGCGGATTTCAGCGACCCGTTTTCCCACTTCCAGACGTTCGTCCTGCCGGGAGAAAGTTTTGAAATCAGCGGGGTACTGCCCGGGAGCTACGTGCTCTGGGCGCTACAGCTGCGGAGCGGCGGCCCGTGGGTGGCGCGGCTGCCGGTTGCGGTCGGCGACGGCGATCTCACTGGCCTTCATCTGGTGTTGCAGCCCGGGCAGCCGGTGGCTGGCCGCGTCGTCAGCGAGGAAGGAAGTGTTGGCCTGCTGGCGGGTTTGCACGTGACGCTCGAGCCCGATGATGGACGTCCGTTTGGCAGGAGCACGGCGACTGTGGGGCCCGATGGCAGTTTCGTGCTTCCGAATGTCGGTCCGGGACGCTTCCGGGTCGTGCTGACGGGGCTGCCCGAGGATGCCTATCTGAAAGCGGCGCGGCTGGGCATGCGCGATGTGCTGCTGAAGCCCGTCGAATTCGACAGCGGAAGTGGCAGTGAAACCCTGACGCTCGTGGTCAGCCTGCGCGGCGCCCGCGTCAGCGGACTCGTGCGCGACGATCGCGGCCAGCCGGTGGCAGGTGCTACCGTCGTGCTGGTGCCGGAGGAAGGGCTCAGAGCGGAAGCGCAACTTTACCGGGTCGCACAGAGCGATACGGCCGGCGCCTTTATGCTTCGCGGGATTCGGCCCGGTCGGTACACGGCTCTGGCCTGGCAGGAGGTCGAAAACGGGGCCTGGCTCGATCCGGACTTTTTGCGACCATATCTCGATCGAGGCATTTCAATCGAGCTGGGCGAGGGTGAGCAGAAGGCCATCGAGCTGACCGTGCAGCCGAAGTCTTCCGACTGAGTTCGCCTGGACTGCCGGTGCATTCAGGAGGGCGGCGCCGCGTTGTTCCGGGGCGCCGGCGGGAACAACTCCGGCTGCAGGCCCAGTTGCTCGGGTGGTGGAAGCTCGCCGGTGCGCTCGTACTGTTCGAGTGCCTGCTCGATGGTCTGAATGTTCCCCTGCAGCTCCAGTGCCAGCCGGTCGTAGCGCACCAGGACGTCGCCCAGCCAGTGCGGACGATACTGCGCGCGCCAGCGGTCTGCATAGGCGGTCCGCAGCGCTTCTACCGCCTCGCGCAGGTCCTGAAGCCGCCCGTTGGTGGACGAGATGGCATGCAGGGCGCGGCGAACGCGGCTGCGATCGGCCAGGTGCTGATAGGCGTCGGCGTAGAGCTGATTGATCTCGGCCGTAAACTGCACCTTCATCCCCAGCGCATCCAGGCGCCGTGCAGCAAAGACGAGATCAGCCAGCGCCTCGGTGTGCCACGACAATCGAGGAACGGTGCGGAGAAAAGTTTCAAGCGCTTGCTCTACTTCCATGCGGAAATCGTGGGCGACTGGAAGCGCCGCGGCCGCATAGCGTGCGCCCTGAGGGCTGAGTGGCGGGAGCCAGAAGTCCCGGTTCATGGCGCCGCCGCGCCCGGCCTCGCGCAGCAGCGTCACGGCCCGGGCCAGATGCTGGACCGCTCCGGCCAGGTCGTGGCCCTGCAGGCGGAAGAACGCCCAGTCATAAGACTCCCAGAAGGATTCCGGCGAACAGGGTGCCGGTTGCCAGGAACAGGCGGCACCCAGCAGGGCCGCCGGCCAGGTTGGATGCAGCAGCGATTCGCCGTCATCGTTCCAGGAGGTATTCAGCGCGCCGAGCGCGTGTACTCGCTGGCCGTCGCGCAAAAAGTTGCAGATATTCTCCGTGGCGGCGTTCACATCGGGAAAGATGCGATTCCAGTTGCTGGCTCCGGGAGAGACGAAGACGTCCAGACCGGCAGCGCGGAACGGTTCGAGCTCGGCCAGATAGTCCGGGCGCGGCTCGTAAGCCCAGGCGTCGGCGATCATGTCTCTGGGCAGCTGGGTGAGCAGCTCAGGGTAGTGGCGCGCGATGTCTCCCCAGAAGATCGGCCGCCGCCCGGCTGCGCGCACCGGTTCGGCCACGCGCGTCAGAAAATCCAGGTAGAGTTTGCCGAGGCCCTGCTTTTCGGCCAGTTCACGGCTCTGGCCGCGCCCGAGCTCGAAGGTTTCATCGGCGCCGATGTGGAAAAACGGGCCGGGGAACAGCGGCAGCAGCTCGTGCAGCATCCGGGAGATGAACGCGAACGAACCCGGCTGCACCGGGCTGAGCACGGCGCCATGCGGAAGCTCCGCCAGCGAACTGTAGAGCTCCAGGCGCAGGACTTTGTGCAGGTGGCCGAAGGTTTCCTGCTCGGGCAGGATCGTGACGTAATAGCGGCGCGCGTACTCGACCAGCTCCTGCACTTCCTGCGGCGTCAGGGCGGCGCCTGGAGTGCCCACCAGGGGATCGCTGCTCAGGGCAACGGTATCTTCGAGGTAGAGTCCCAGGAGGTTGATTTTGTAGGCGGCCAGTGTGCGCACCTGGTCTTTGAGAAACTGCAGCGTGGGAACAGGACCGCGGCTGATATCATCCTGCCAGCCCCGCCACTGCATCGCCGGCCAGTCGCGGATGCGAACGGACGGGCAGGCTGCGCCGCCAGAGGTCGGCTGGAAAAGCTGGCGCAGCGTCTGCACTCCGTAGAAGACGCCCTGGCCGCTGCGCGCCAGCACCACGATCTGCCGGGGGGTTGCCAGCAGCACGTAGCCCTGATCGCCCGGCCCGGGCTCCAGTGCCAGGCCGGCCCGAGACAGCGCGCGATCCATCCACGGCGCCTCGCCGGGTCGGGCGAGGAAAATCGCGTCGGGACTTTCCACAAGCCGGCCGGTGACAACGATCCGCACCGCGCCGGCTCCGTCGCGTGCGAGTTCTTCGGCCAGCGACTCCGCAGCGGTCCGGTCCTCACCGGCATGGCTGCGGCTGATGAAGATCCGTGTGCGGTGCGTGACGAGGAAACGGCCGGGCTGGATGCTGACCTCGCGGGGCTGGGGCAGAAGTGGGGGCAGCGGGCTGGCTGAAAGCAGTGCTGGCATGAACAGAGCCAGCGTACAGCAAGAAAGCTGCAGTGCGCGCATCGCGTGCTCCCGCGTCCCGGGTGACGGACTGGCCGGCCGGGCTTCGCTTGACCCCGGCACGGTCAAGGGCGAATGATAGCGGGTGGGCGGAAACGCGCAAGAGGAACGCAGCCTTCTGGGGGCCAGCATGCACGAACACCACGGGCACCCGACACAGGCGGCCACCGGAGTGCTCGATCCCGTCTGCGGCATGACGGTGGATCCGGCACGGGCGCGCTACCGCGCTGAATATCAGGGCCGCGAATACTTCTTCTGCTGTGCCGGCTGTCGGGAACGTTTCCTGGCCGCACCGGAACGTTACCTCGGAGGTGGAGACAGGCCCTCTGTGGCGTCCGGCGGCCTGGTGACGCTGGCCGCGCCAGCCGGGCAGCCATCCGCCGCGCGAACCCCGCAGACAGGTGAAGTTCTATATGTCTGCCCGATGCATCCCGAGGAAGTGTCCCCCAGGCCCGGAAGCTGCTCCATTTGCGGGATGGCGCTCGAGGCCACTCCGGGCGCTCCGGCCGAAGAAGAGGAAGGCGAGCTGCGCAGCATGCAGCGGCGTTTCTGGGTGAGCGTCGTGCTCACGGTGCCGCTGGTCGTGCTGGCGATGGGCGGACATGCACTGACGCTGCTGAGGTCGCTGCCCGGGCAGGGATGGCTGCAGTTTGCGCTGGCCACCCCGGTGGTCGTCTGGGGCGGCTGGCCGTTTTTTGTGCGCGGCTGGCAATCGCTGGTGGTGCGGCGGCTGAACATGTTCACGCTGATCGCCCTCGGTGTCGCCGCCTCCTACCTCTACAGCCTGGCCGGCCTGCTGTGGCCGCAGCGATTCCCGGCGGCGCTGCGCGGAGCGGGCGGGGCGGTCGCGCTGTACTTCGACGCAGCGGCAGAAATTACAGCGCTGGTGTTGCTCGGGCAGGTGCTGGAGTTGCGCGGGCGGCGCCGGACGGGTGCGGCCCTGCGTGCGCTGCTGCATCTGGCGCCGAAGACGGCTCGCCTGGTGGCCGAGAACGGCAGCGAGCAGGACGTCCCCGTCGAACGCATTCGCGTCGGTGACCGCGTCCGCGTGCGTCCCGGAGAACGCATTCCCGTGGACGGGGTCGTGATCGAAGGTCACAGCAGCGTGGACGAATCCATGGTGAGTGGCGAGCCGGTGCCCGTCGAGAAACATCCCGGTGATGCCGTCGTCGGCGGGACCCTCAACGGCCGCGGTACGCTGGTCATTCGAGCCGAGCGCGTGGGCAACCAGACCCTGCTGGCGCAAATCGTGCATCTGGTCGCCCAGGCGCAGCGCAGTCGCGCGCCCGTGCAGCGACTGGCCGATCGTGTTGCGGCGTGGTTCGTGCCCGCCGTGGTGCTGGTGGCGGTGGTCACCTTTTTCGCCTGGAGTCTGTGGGGCCCGCCACCCCGTCTGACACACGGGTTGATCAACGCGGTGGCGGTTTTGATGATCGCCTGCCCGTGTGCGCTCGGGCTGGCCACGCCGATGTCGGTGATGGTGGCCATGGGGCGGGCTGCAACGGTGGGCGTTCTGTTCAAGAACGCCGAGGCGCTGGAGACGCTGGCCCGCGTAGACACGCTGGTGCTGGACAAAACCGGCACGGTCACCGAAGGCAAACCGAAGGTGGTGGCCGTGCACCCGGCGCCGGGACACACCGAAGCCGAAGTTTTGCGTCTGGCGGCGGCGCTCGAGCGTGCGAGCGAGCATCCGCTGGCGAGCGCGGTCCTGGAGGCGGCGCGCGAGCGCGGCATCACGCCACCCGTTGTCGAGCAATTCGAGGCGCTTGCCGGTCGCGGTGTCCGCGCAGCGGTCGAGGGCGAACAGGTCTACGTCGGCAGCGGACGGCTGCTCGAAGAGTTGCGTGTCGAGCCCGGGCCGCTCGCGGAGGTGGTCGCGGAGATGCACCGGCAGGCACAAACGGTGATCTACGTGATCGCGGGCGGTGCTCCAGCTGGCGTGCTGGGCGTGGCCGATCCCATCAAGCCCGAGGCGGCGGAAGTCGTCGGGACTCTAAAGCGCATGGGGCTCCGGGTGATCCTGCTCACCGGCGATCACCGGCAAACGGCGGAAGCCGTGGGGCGGGCCGTGGGAGCCGACCAGGTGGAGGCGGAGGTGCTTCCGCCGGAGAAGGTGGGCTTCGTGCAGCGGCTGCGGCAGCAGGGCCACGTCGTTGCGATGGCCGGCGACGGAATCAATGATGCGCCTGCGCTGGCAGCGGCCGATGTAGGCATTGCCATGGGCACGGGGACGGACGTTGCGATCGAGAGCGCCGGCGTGACGCTGGTGCACGGCAACCTGCACGGTCTGGTGCGGGCGCTGCGGCTGAGCCGGGCCACGCTGCGGAACATCCGGCAGAATCTGTTTTTTGCGTTTGTCTACAACGCGCTGGGTGTGCCGGTGGCCGCCGGCGCGCTCTATCCGTTCACCGGCCTGTTGCTGAGTCCGGTGTTTGCAGCCGCCGCAATGAGTTTCAGCTCGGTTTCGGTGATCAGCAACGCACTGCGGCTGCGGCGGCTGTCACTCTAGAACGGTCAGCTCCGCGAAGGCCCCGCCGCGGCGGGCCAGATATCGCCCAGCGTGAACCCTTCCGGGAAGGGATCATCCGCCTCGAGGACATACTGCGCCAGGGCGGTGATCCAGGCGCGTCCGGAAAGCACCGGGACCACGGCCGTATAGGGTCCAACGCGCGTTTCTTCCACCAGCCGGCCCGTGAACACCGTGCCGAGAATTCCTTCGTGGACGAAGTCCTGATGGAGCCGCAACTGGCCCCGGGCGTACAGCGTGGCCATGCGCGCGCAGGTGCCCGTGCCACACGGAGACCGGTCGAGCGCGCCCGTCCAGGTCTCTGGCCGGTCCCAGTCAAACGGGCCGGTGGAGACGACCACGGCATTGCGGCCGGAAACACCCGGACGATCGGAGGGGCCGGCGAGTTCGACGATGCTCACGCCGGAGATGGCGGGATTTTCGGGATGCTGCACGGGCAACTGTTCGCGGGCCGCCGCCCCGATCTGCACGCCCAGCCGGACAATTTCGCGCGCCTCATCGGGCGTCAGGCGCAGGCCGAACTGCTCGGCGGCCGCGATGGCGTAGAACATCCCGCCCCAGGCCACATCCACGCGCACGGTGCCCAGGCCGCGCACTTCGATCGGCGCATCCAGGTAGGCCACGAAGGCGGGAACGTTGCGGAACGAGACGCGCGTGACGCGCCCGCCCGCGACCTCGGCTTCGACTTCAATCAGTCCGGCAGGGGTTTCAAGAACTAGGTGCGTGACGGGTTCGCGGGCGGCGACCATGCCGGTTTCAAGCAGCACGGTGGCGACGCAGATCGTGTTCGTGCCCGACATCGGCGGATATTCGGTTTGTTCCATGATCACGAAGCCTGCATCGGCACCGGGGACGGTGGGTGGCAGCACCAGGTTGCAGTTGGCCGCCGGATAGCCGCGGGGCTCGCGCAGCATCAGCCGCCGCAGCCCGTCGGCGTGCTGCTGCAGATAGCGCATCTTCTCGAACATGCTGGAGCCGGGAACGTCGCCCACGCCGCCGATGATCACGCGGCCCGGTTCGCCGCAGGCATGCGCATCCACGGCAGTGATCAGGCGGACAAACTGCATGGTCGGGCCTCAGGCAGCCGGCATGCGTCGCTGCAGGAAGAGATAGATCGGAAGACCCAGCAGGGTGATGACCAGACCCGGCCAGGTGGTCGCCGGCCGATAGACGAACAGCATCACCAGCACCAGCGTGCCGCCCACCATGTAGAGCGCAGGAACCAGCGGATAGCCGGGTGTGCGAAACGGCCGTGGCCGGTCGGGCCACTTCACCCGCAGGCGAAAGACGCCCGCGATGGTCAGCACGTAGAAAATCAATGCGGAAGAAATAATGTAATCGAGCAGGTTGCTGTAGAGGTTGCCGTAGGTGCCGGTGGAAGGATCGAAGGTGCGGGGCAGAACCAGCAGGCAGGACCACAGCCCCTGTACGGCCAGAGCCCAGCCGGGCACCCGCGCGCGGTTGAGCCGGCCGGCGGCCGGGAAGAACAGGCGGTCGCGCGCCATGGCGTAATAGACACGCGCTCCGGCCAGCACCAGCCCGTTGATGCAGCCGAAGGTGGAGATCATGATCAGCACGGCCATCAACGAAGTTGCCACGCCCGGAAAGACCGCCTGCAGCATCGCAGTGGCCACGCGGTCCTCGGGAGCGTTCTGGAGCGCGGTGAACGGAAGCACCGCCAGATAGGCCACATTGGCCAGCAGGTAGAGCACAATCACCAGAGCGCAACCCAGCGCCAGCGCCCGGGGAAGCGTGCGCTCGGGCTGGCGTACTTCATCGGCGGCAAACGTGACGTCGTGCCAGGAATCGGCAGCAAACAGAGAACCCGACTGGGCGATCGAGAGGGCCACCAGCAAGCCGAAGGCGCTGGCGGCATCGAGGCCACCGGCCAGCGGCACCTGGCCGCGCACCTGCCAGAGATGGCCGAAGTTGTCGCTCAGCGCCTGGCTGTTGCGACCCACCGTCAGCCCGGCGATGATCAGGCCCCCCAGGGCCAGCGTTTTGGCGGAAGTGAACAGGTTCTGCACCAGGCGGCCGTAGGCCAGGCCGCGCGTATTCGTCCAGCTCAGCAGGGCGATCACGACGATGGCCAGCAGCTGTGCGGTCGAGAGCGAGACCGCATAGTGCTGCCCGAGGTGAATGGGTCCGACCAGGTAGTGGCTCTCCCCGATGGCCGGCCAGAGCACGCCGGTGAAACGAGCAAAGGCGACGGCCACAGCAGCGATCGTGCCCGTCTGGATGACCCCGAACAGCGTCCAGCCGTAGAGAAATCCCCAGAGCGGCGAGAAGGCTTCGGTGAGGTAGACGTACATGCCGCCGGCTCGGGGAATCATCGAGGCCAGCTCGCCGTAACTCAATGCCGCGGCCAGCGTCAGCACGCCCGTGATCACCCAGGCCAGCAGCAGGCCGCCCGGACTGCCGATCTTGCGGGCCATGTCGGCCGAGACGATGAAGATCCCCGAGCCGATCATGATCCCCACCACCAGCATCACCGCGTCGAACAGGCCCAGGCCGCGGACGAAACTGGCAGTCTCGGCAACGGCGGCGGCCGAAGCATCACGAGCCATGCGAGTCTCCTCGGCAGGCATTATGCGGCCAACAGGTTCCGCAGCACGAACAGAACATTGGCCGGCCGCTCGGCCAGGCGCCGCATGAACCACGGGAACCAGTCGTGGCCGTAGGAAATCAACACGCCGCAGATCCAGCCGCCGGCCACCAGGCGGAGCTGTTCGGCACGCTGGATGCCGTAGAGCATGTGGAACTCCAGGCTGTCGCGTCCGAGCCCCTGCTCCTGGACCAGGTGCTGGATGCGGGCGATGAGATTCCGGTCATGAGTGCCGATGACGGTGCGGGTGCCGCTGGCCCGTGCTGCCGGGCTGAGCAGGCGGCTTGCCAGTTGAAAGAAGTTGGCGTCCACGTCCCGCCGCCGTGGATAGGCTACCGAAGGCGGTTCCCGGTAGGCTCCCTTGACCAGCCGGATGGCGGGGCCGAGTGGCAGCAGGCGCTCTAGATCGTTCGCCGTCCGGTACAGATAGGCCTGCAGGCAGACGCCCACGCCGCGATACTGCCGCCGCGCCCGCTCGTAGAGAGCCAGCGTGCGGTCCACATAGGCGCTCGATTCCATGTCGATCCAGACGATGCGGTCGGGACCGGAGCGTTCGATGATGCGGACCAGGTTCTCGAAGCAGAATTCCGGATCGAGGTCCAGTCCGAGCTGCGTCAGCTTGACCGACACGACAGCCGGCAGATTGAGTGCAGCGACCCGATCGAGCACGCCAAGGTAGTGCTCGGTGACGGCGGTGGCTTCTTCGCGCCGGGTGAGATTCTCACCGAGATGGGTGAGGATGGTGCGGAAACCCTGCCGGGCCAGGGTCTGGGCGGCCCCGAGGGCATCGTCGAGTTCTTCGCCGGGCAAAAAGCGGCGCACGGCGCGCTGAACGAAACGATACTGCCGCGCCCGCTGTTTGAGCCAGGGGCTGGAGGCGCCGGCCAGAAGCAGAGAACGCATTGGATGCATCGCCATGATGTCTCCTGATGAATGAAGGATGCGGGCACGGAGCCGTGCAGCACCGTGCAAATTTTCTGGGCGGAGCGGTCGGGTTCACGGTCCCCGATTGTAAGCGATCGAGGGGTCGGGGGGAGCCGGCGGAAGGGGCCGGGGCAAACTGCACACAAATTGGTATACTTTTTCGGCCACCGGCCGGCGGTTTATGCAGGTCTTTGAAGCGGCTCCGCTGTGTCCCTGCCGGGCCTACCGCTTTGGCCCGTTCGATCTCGATGTCGTCCGCCGGCTGCTCTGGCGGCGGGGCCGCCGCGTGCGGCTCACCCCGAAGGCGTTCGCCATCCTGCAGCTTCTGGTGGCACGCTGGCCGGACGTCGTCGAACGCAACGAGCTGCTGCGCACGGTGTGGCCCGACACCAGTGTTTCCGAGTCGTGCCTGATGGTACAGATCGCCTACCTGCGCCGGGTGCTCGGCGCCGGGGTGATTCTGACCTGGCCCGGCCAGGGATACCAGCTCGGGTTGCCGGTGTGTGCAGAGGCGACGGGACCCGGCGGCCACGGCCATCTGCTGATCGTGCTGGGTCCAATCCATGCTCATGCAGAGGCCGGGGCTGCGCTGGCCCTTGCGCTGCGCGATGCGCTGACGGCGCAGTTGCTGACATTGCCCGGGATCGTGCTGCAGCATGCGCGACGCGGGGAAGGAAGTGGGCGGAGGCGCGGGCAGCGGTATCGGCTGCAGGGCAGTGTGTTCCGCAGCAGAAGCGGGTGGCGCATCTGGCTGTCGCTGCTGGGGCGCGGCGGTCGCGTGGCCTGGAGTGGATCGTTCGACGGGCAGGAGGACAGCGTCGTCCTCCTGGCCGATCGTGTGGCTGCTGTTGTGCGGGAACGCCTGGCGCACGGGCTGGCCGGACTTCGCCCGGAGCGACTGGCTGCGGCGGCATCCATCACCAGCTCCCCCGCTCTCCCAGGCTGTCAATAACGTGGCACAGACGTTCGGCGCCGTTGCTCCAGTTCACGCGCACCGCCAGTTCGGCAGCATCGGCGTCGCCCTGCTCCAGTGCCTCGAGAATGCGTTCGTGCTCCTGCACCGACTGCCCCAGCTCTTCGATGATGGCGCTGGCATAGAGCCGCCAGTAGCGTTCCGTCTGAGGCTTGATGGCATCGTGCAGCGCCAGCAGGCGAGGGCCGGCAGAGGCTTCCACCATCCGGCGATGAAAGCTCATGTCCACATCGAAGATCGCAGCCGGCTGGTTGCGCCCCGCCTGCGCCAGCCGGGCCAGCCGGCTGTTGAGCGCGCGGAGGCTGGCGACCAGCCGGGCACGCATTTCGGGCGGCTGCGTCGCGGCGAGCCGGGCCGCCAGTCCTTCGATGTGCCCGACGATCCAGTACAGTTCGCGGGCATCTTCTTTGGTCAGCGGTGCTACCGTCAGGCGGGACTGCCGGAGGTGGTTGGAGGCGATGACGTAACCTTCCTGCTGCAGCCGGTGCAGGGCGCTGCGCACCGGCGTGCGGCTGACGCCCAGGCGGCGGGCCAGATCGGCTTCCACCAGCCGCGTTCCCGGAGCCAGCCGGCCGTGCACGATGAGCTCCCGCAGATGCCGGTAGGCAGTGTCCACGCTCCGCGCGCGGCGTCCGCGGCGAGCTCGATCTGCTGACAGGGCCATGCCGGCTGCTCCCGCCGGCCCCTGGCGGAGGCCGGCTTGCGTTCGGCTGCTGATTGTATACAATCGCGATTCTAACTGGCGAGTCAGGCCGATGCAATCGGGAACGACAAAGAAGGCGTGGAGCGGAGTCTTCTCGGTCCTGCCCACGCCGTTTGACGGCTCCGGCGCACTGGACCTCGATTCCCTGGCGCGCGTCATCGAGCTGTACCTGCGCGCCGGCGTGGATGGTCTGGTGGTGCTGGGCGTGACGTCGGAGGCGGCGCGGCTGAACGATGCTGAACGCGCTCAGGTCATCGAGCGCGCAGTGGCGGCCGTTGGCAGGCGGGTACCGCTGGTGGTCGGTGCCTCCGCCGACGGGGTGCGGCGAGCCATTGAATACTGCCGCACGGCCCGGGACGCAGGGGCAGCGGCAGTTCTGGTCAGCCCGCCCCGGCTGGCCCGCCCCAGTGCCGATGCGGTCGTGGGGTTTTACGCGGCTCTGGCCGATGCGGTGGACCTGCCGCTGGTGGTGCAGGACTATCCTCCTGTGTGCGGATTCACCATGGAGCCGGCCCTGCTGGTACGCGTGGCCCAGCAGGTGGGCAACGTGGCCGCGATCAAGCTCGAAGATCCGCCCACGCCCTGGAAAATTGCCAGGATTCGCGAGCTGGGCGGTCCGCAGACGCCGGCGATTCTGGGTGGTCTGGGAGGCGTCTACCTGCTCGAGGAGCTCGAGGCCGGCGCCAGCGGGACCATGACCGGTTTCGCTTATCCGGAAATTCTCGTCCGCGTCGTGCGGCTCTGGCGCGACGGGCAGCGCGAGGAAGCTGCCGCGTGGTTTTACCGCACTGTGCCCCTGATGCGGTTTGAGTTTCAGGAAGGCATCGGCATTGCGCTGCGGAAGGAAATCCTGCGGCGTCGGGGCGCACTGCGGGAGGCGACCATCCGGCCACCCGGGTTACGTCCGGACGCGAGCACACTGGCTTCGCTCGAGCGGCTGCTCGGCTGGCTGCGGCAGCAGGGAGGGGTGGAATGGAGCTGGGATTGAAAGGACGTGTGGCCATGGTGTCGGGAGCCAGCCGCGGCCTGGGCTTCGCGGTGGCGCGCGCCCTGGCGGCCGAAGGCTGTGCGGTTTCGATTTCCTCGCGCGATCCCGCTGCCGTTGCGGCGGCCGGTCAGCAGATTGCTGCCGAAACCGGGGCTCGCGTTCTGGCCGTTCCCGCCGATGTCCGTTCTGCCGAGCAGCTGGCGGCCTGGCAGCGGCGAACGGTGGAGGAATTCGGCGGCGTGGATCTACTGTTTCCCAATGCCGGTGGCCCGCCGCCGGGGACGGCGCTGGAGTTCGACGACGCCGCCTGGCAGAACGCTTTCGAGCTGCTTCTGCTCAGCGTCGTGCGCATGGTGCGCGCGGCGGTGCCGGTGATGGCGGCACGCGGCGGCGGCAGCATCGTGATCCCGACCTCTTCGACGGTGAAACAGCCGCTTGGGCGGCTGGCGCTGTCGAATGTGCTCCGGGCCGGCGTGGCTGCGCTGGCCAAAACACTGGCCGGCGAACTGGCGCCCAAAAACATCCGTGTCAACCATCTGATGCCGGGAAGAATTTCGACCGAGCGCGTGCGCCAGCTCGATGAAGAAACCAGCCGCCGCCTGGGTATCTCACTCGAGGAACAGCAGCGACGCACGATGGCAGAAATTCCGCTGGGACGCTACGGCCAGCCCGAGGAGTTCGCCCGGGCGGCGGTGTTCCTGTTCTCGGACGCGGCGTCCTACATCACCGGGGCCAGCCTGCAGGTGGACGGCGGACTCATCCACTTCGTGCTGTAGGACGGCCGCTCACATCCAGTCGGGCGATTCGATTCCCAGCAGGGCCAGAGCCGCAGTGAGCTGCCGCTCGACCAGGGTGGTGATCGCCAGCAGAAACGCCTTCCGGTCGGGATCGGTTTCCGACAGGATGTGGTGGCGATGGTAGAAGGCGTTGAAGGCCTGGGCCAGCTCGAAGCTGTAGCGGGCCAGGATGGCCGGTTCGTCGGCTGCCAGGGCGGACCGAACGGCGCTGCCCAGCGAACCGGCCTGCAGCACCAGCGCCCACAGAGCCTGGCCATCCGGCCCGGCCAGCCACGCTGCGGCGCGCTGCTGGTGCAACTGCTCGGCGATGCGGTCGAGCGGAAATCCCGGCTCCTGTTCACTCAGTTTGCGGAAGATGTTGCGCGCGCGCACGACGGCGTACTGCACATAGGGGCCGGTTTCGCCCTCGAAGCTCAGCGCATCGCGAAAATCGAACGCGATGACCGCGTTGCGCGTAAATTTCAGCAGAAAATAGCGCAGGGCGCCCACGGCCACGGCATGCGCTGTGCGCCGGCATTGCTCTTCGGGGCGGTCGGGGTGGCGCTGGCGGACTTCCTCCAGGGCAGCGGCTTCCATGCGATCCAGCAGATCATCGGCCTTGACGCCCAGGCCGCGGCGGCCGCTGACTTCGACATAGGGCCGGCGCGCTTCCTCGGGTGAAAGCTCGTAGCCGAGTTCGGCCGCGCAGCGCGGGCTGAGTGCCACCATCTCGTAGGAAAAGTGGATGGAGCGGCGCGCCTGCTCGGGGTAGCCCAGCGCCTCGAGTGCCTGTGCCACGACGCGCTGGAGATAGCTCTGGCGGGAATCAATCACGTTGTAGACGGCGCTGGCATGACCAAAGGCCGGAGCGTCGGGCTCGCCGTCGTCCGAGCAGGTGATCCACAGCGGCTGGCCGCCGGGAGGGTTCTCGAAGCGGCGGTAGCGGAAGTCGAGGCCCAGCAGGCCAAATTTCCAGAGCTGGTAGGCGATGTCTTTGCCGACGTAGGTTACCGTGCCATTGGACCGCACGATGACCTTGGCCTCGGTTTCATCGGCGGCTTCCGGGTTGCCCGGGCCGAGGGTCATGATCCAGCAGCCGGCGTAAGTTCCCGAGGCGGGCCGAGTGATCACGCCTCGCTCGACCAGCATGCGGAAGGCCGCTTCCCAGAAATGCAGGCGCAGGATATCGCTCTCGCGGGCCAGCAGGTCGTAGTGAATGCCCAGCCGGGCCATGGTCTCCAGGTGGCGCCGGAGTACGGCCATGGAAACCACTTCCGCCATCTCGGCCTCGGGCGAGTGGCCCTGCTCGATCGCCTGCAGGGTCTTCTGCCGCAGGGCGGCGGCTTCGGGATTTTGTTCGAGAAATTCCGTGACGCGCGCGTAGAGATCCCAGCAGTAGTAATCGAAGCGTGTCTGGTGCGTCAGCGCGCGCACCTCGGCCGGGCTGCGCCGCTCGAGATGCAGAAACCCCAGCACGACATCGGCCACCTGCACGCCGGTGTCGTCAATGTAGTTCTGCACCTGGACGACATGGCCGGCATGGCGAAGCAAACGGACCAGCGTATCGCCGAGGACGGCATTGCGGAGGTGGCCGATGTGAGCAGCCTTGTTGGGGTTGATGCTGGTGTGTTCGACGATGGTCTTTTCGCCACGGGCTGCCGGTCCCGGCTCGGCCTCGCCGGCTCCGGCCAGGGCCAGGGCCAGGAAGCGAGCGCGGTCGAAGCGGGCATTGAGGTAGGGGCCGGCAGTTTCGACGCGCTCGATGCCGTCTACCGGAGGCAGAGCGGCAGCCAGTTCGGCTGCGATCGCCTGGGGCGGGCGGCGCAGGCGGCGTGCCAGCTCGAAGGCCACCGGTGAGGCCAGTTCGCCGAGCTCGGGCTGGGGCGGGCGTTCGACCGCCGCGGACAGCTCCAGCCCGTAGCGGTCGCGAATCGCCGCAGTCAGTGCCTGGCGGAAGTGCTCCTCGAGCAGGTGGTACACCGGGTCCTCCGGCGAGTGGCCGCGCTGGCGCTTACTTCAGCCGCGCGCCGAGCGGGACGTCTTCGGTGAAGGTGCAGAGAACGGGGCTGCCATCAGGTCGGGTGGCGGCGACGATCATGCCGTTCGATTCCACACCCCGCAGACGCCGCGGCTCCAGATTGACCACCACCACGACGCGCCGCCCGATCAGTTCTTCCGGCCGGTAGGTACCGGCAATGCCGGCCACCACCTGGCGCACCTCACTGCCAATGTCCACCTGCAGACGCAGCAGGCGGTCGGTTCCGGGCACCGGCTCGGCGGCACGAATTTCACCCACGCGCATATCCACACGCGCGAAATCGTCGATGGTGATCCGCGATGAGCCCGCGGCAGGCGTGGTCGGTGCCGCTGGCGCACTGGTGTTTTGGCGAATCTGATCTTCCATGGCAGCGATCCTCTCCAGAATCTGAGATTTTTCGACCCGCGGAAAAAGCGGCTCGGCGGGGCCGGTGCGGGTTCCTGGCATCAGTCCGCCCCAGCGCAGGGTTTCCAGACGAACCTGCCCGGGCTCACCGCTCTGCCCCAGAAGCTGCCACAGACGGGCAGCGGCGCGAGGCAGGGCCGGTGCCAGCAGGACGGCGAGAATCCGCAGTGCTTCGGCGGCGGCATAGAGCACCGAAGCCAGCCGCGGCTGGCTGGCCGGATCGGCCGCCAGCGCCCAGGGCTGGGTTTCCACCAGATACTGATTGGCGCGCGTGACCAGTTGCCAGACGGCCTCGAGACCGCGCGAAAAGGCGAACTGGTCGAAGGCCTGCCGGTAGGCCTCGATGCTCGCTGCTGCCGTCGTGGCCAGTTCGGTTTCCGCCGGTCCGGCCGGTCCCGGCGTCGGAACCTGGCCGGCGCAGTAGCGCGCCAGCATGGCCAGGGTGCGGCTGGCCAGATTGCCCAGGTCGTTGGCCAGGTCGCTGTTGTAGCGCGTGACCAGCGCTTCGTGGCTGAAGTTCCCGTCCTGGCCGAAGACGACCTCGCGGAGCAGGTAATAGCGCAGGGCATCGCTGCCCAGCAGCTCGACGACCGGCTCGCAGTAGGCGACGTTGCCCTTGGATTTGCTCATCTTCTGCTGCTCGAACAGCAGCCAGCCATGGGCAAAGATGGTGCGCGGCAGCGGCAGCTCCGCCGCCATCAGGAAGGCCGGCCAGTAGACGGCGTGGAAACGCAGGATCTCCTTGCCGATCATGTGCACATCGGCCGGCCAGTAGCGCGCAAACTCCCCGCCCTGCCCGTTGGATTCGGCAAAGCCGATGCCCGTCAGGTAGCCGCTCAGGGCATCGTACCAGACGTAGAAGACATGCTCCGGGTCATCCGGCCAGGGAATCCCCCAGCGGATGCTCCGCCGGCTGATCGAGATGTCCTTCAGGCCGTCGCTGACAAAGCGGATGACCTCGTTGCGGCGAAACTCGGGCTGGATGAATTCCGGATGCCGCTCGTAATGCTCGAGCAGCGGCTGCTGGAAGGCGGAGAGGCGGAAGAAGTAATTTTCTTCGCTCATCAACTCGGCCGGGCGGCCGCAGGTGGGACAGTCGGCCGGCTCTTCGGAGTCGCTGACATAGAGGTTGTCGTGGATGCAGTACCGGCCCCGATAGACACCCTTGTAGACGTAGCCCCGGTCGCGGGCCCGGCGGAGCATGGTCTGTACGGTATGGACGTGGCGGGCTTCGGTGGTCCGCACGAAGTGCGTGTAGGCGATGCCCAGCTGCTGCCACAGCGTGCGGAACACCTGGCAGTTGCGATCGACCAGCTCGGCAGGCGAAATGCCCAGGCGCGCGGCCGCGCGTTCGATGTTCTCGCCGTGCTCGTCGGTGCCGGTGAGGAAGGCCACATCGTCGCCGCACATTCGCCGGTAGCGCGCCAGGGTATCGCACACCAGGGTCGTGTAGGCCGAGCCCACATGCGGCCGCGCATTGGCGTAGTAGAGCGGCGTGGTCAGGTAGAACTTGGGCATGCCTGGGCAGTCTCCGTGCTCTGCTGCCGGTAACGGGCCATGGCCTCGGCCAGAATTTCTTTGAGCGGCAGGCCCGTCTGCTCGGCGAGCCTGCGGCAGTCGTCGAACTCCGGAGCGGCATTCACCACGCGGCCGCCGAGCCGGGCAATCTTGATGCGCACCGGTCCATAGGCGGTGCTGACGGTGACCCACTGGCGGTCGAGAACGCGCCGGCGCACGAGCGTCTGCCGCACGCCCAGCGTGGTCGTTTCGCAGAACAGCAACTCCACCAGCCGCTCGGCCGCTTCCGGCGGGCACAGCACCGTGAGCAGTTCGCCGGGGCGGTTCTTCTTCATGTAGACGGGCACGGCCCATACATCGAGCGCTCCGGCTGCCAGCGCGCGCTCGACCAGGTGCGCGTAGAGCTGGGGATTCATGTCGTCCACGGTGGCTTCGAGCACCGTGATGGTTTCTTCGCGGCCGGCGGCCTCCGACGGCTGTTCGCCGAGGAAGAGCCGCAGGACGTTGGGCTGCTCGGCCAGCTCGGCACTGCCCGCTCCCCAGCCGACGGCGCTGACCCGCATGGCGGGCAGCGGCCCACAGCGGGATGCCAGCGTGGCGGCAATGGCAGCCCCCGTCGGCGTCACCAGTTCGTGGGCGATGCCCGTCGAATAACACTCCAGGCCCCGCACCAGCTCGGCCGTAGCCGGCGCCGGCACCGGCAGCCATCCGTGAGCGGCCTGCACGCGGCCGCCGCCCAGATTGAGCGGCGAGACGATCACCTGCTCGACTCCGGCCAGCTCGAAGCCGATGGCCGCACCGACGATGTCCACCAGCGCGTCTACGGCGCCGACTTCATGAAAGTGCACGCGCTCGACCGGGATGTCATGCACACGGGCTTCGGCCTCGCCCAGCCGGCGGAAGATGGCGGCAGCGCGCTGCTGCACAGCGGCAGGCAAATCGGAGGCCTCGATCAGCCGGAGAATTTCCTGCAGCGACCGGTGGGGATGATGTTCGTCGCTGCGCACCACCACCTGTGTGGCGGCAATCGGCCCCCGACGCACCCGTGCAACCTCGAGCGACCATCCCGAGACAGGCAGCCGGCGCAGGCCGGCTTCCAGTTCCTGGCGGGAAACGCCGGCGTCGAGCAGCGCGCCGAGAACCATATCCCCGCTAATGCCAGAAAAGCAGTCCAGATACGCGATCCGCATCGGTGATCGTCTGCCGGGGCGCACTCGGCGGCCCGCCTCTTGCAGCAGGGAAATTTCAGATAGTAGTCTGCGCGTGCAGACAGGTCAAATCTGGCCGGAGCTGTGCGAGCCTTGCCTGCCGGCGAGAATCACATCGGTGTGCGATTGCCGCGCGTGCCCGACGCGGCGGGGTTGTAGACCACCTCCACTGGCTCCTGAAGCTGGAAGTTCAGCACGGTTTCGGAGGGGATGCGAACCTGCTGGCCGCGGGTCGCTGCCTGGTAGACGGCGCCGGCTCCGGCACCCGATCCGGCACCGATGGCTGCTCCTTTGCCCCCGCCGGCAATGGCGCCGATGGCCGCGCCGATTGCACTGCCGCCAAGAATGGTGGCCGCCGTGCGCTTACCCCGCGACGTGCCTTTCACGTCGTAGTCGTTGCTCACCAGCGGGTACGTCTTGCCCTGATAGGACAGCCGGTACAGCTCCACCCGCAGCTCGCTCTGGCCGGACATATGGCCCGCCGAGCGTGCCTCGACCAGCCGGACGTAGACGTCAGCGCCGCGAGGCACCACGACGCGATTGTCCACCACCAGCGGGCTTTCAAGCGAGGCGTGGAAGATTTCTCCGGTGTGGTTGATCGAGGAGTCGATCGAATCAATCATGCGAATCGTCACCGGCGTTCCGGCCGGGATCTGGATCCGCTCGAGCTGCGGCTCGGGCGGGGCGCTCGGTGCAGGCGCGGCTCCCGCCGGGGCGGGGGCCGAAGCCGGCGTCGCAGGCACGGCCGGAGCGGGCGATGCTGCCGCTGTGGTTTCGGCGTGATGTGTCACGGTGCGCCGCGGACGAACCGGTGCTGGCTCGCTCCGTGCGGGCGCAGCGGGTGCCGGCGTGGCTTCGGCTGCCGGTGCCGGCGGCGTCATCGGCTGCAGGGTCATCTGGTCGTTGACATGCCGCACGCCGGGTGTCTCGGCCGCGACGCGGTAGGCCTCGTAGCGCGCCTCGACCGAGGGCACCTGGCCGCTCAGCGTCGCTTCACCGTTTTTCACGGTCACCGTGATGGCCGCTCCACGCAGCTGGCTATCGCTGAACATCCGGGCACGAATATCATTGGCAATGCGTTCGTCGCTGCGGAACCACGAGCAGCCCGCCAGCAAGAACACGCTGATGACGGCCACACCCAGCGCCTGCCTGCGCATTTCGCACCTCCCTCTGGCCAACGCCCTGTGCCACCCCGGTTTGATGCCGCGTGCAGCCAAAAAGCTGTCCGGGGCTGCGGGCCTGGGCGGCGCCGTACGCGGCCGGGTCATTAGGAAAGCAGCGGCTCGCGATCGGTCAGCGCCACCCCGCACAGCCGTTCCAGCACCCCCGCCGGACACCGCGCCGGTTCCAGCATGGCGTGATGATCCACGCGAAACGTCTGCTCCAGGGCAAACTGCCCGGAAAGTACGGCATGGCTCACCATGTCGGTGTAGACCATCCAGGCCGATCCCGGCGGGAACTCCCAGTGCTGGCGCGGCGTTTGCTGCTGGAACTCGTCGTTTTCTTTCAGAAAGTGATGGAAGCGCAGCATGAAACGATCGTAGGGTGAGGGAATCGTCAGCCCCAGCGTGCGCCCGGTGTGGCGGAGCATCCGCGCGGCCTGGCTCTGCGCCATCCGCGCCACGCGCTCCAACCCTGCCGCAGCCCCGTAACGCTCCACCAGCGGCTCGAATGTTTCCGCCGTCGCCCAGCGCCGGGAGCGTTCCGGGTTGATGTTAAGGAAGAACCGCAGGATGCGATCGCCGAAGGTCGGCCGGGTCGGAAAGGCATCGGTGTGCAGCAGGTCGTTGCGTGCGCGACGACGCAACTGGCGGCCCTGCTCTTCGATGGGCCGGAAACTGGCAAAGTCGAGCCGCAGGCCCTGCCCGTAGGGGCCGAGCCACTGCCGGACAAACTCCGTGGCCCGCTGCGAAAACGTCCGCAGAATGGCGCGCAATCGGGTTGCGTCCCCGCTGGAACTGGTTTCGGCGCCCGTGAGGCGATCCTCGAGCGGGCGATAGGCAATGTTTTTGTGGTAGGCGGCCGCGGTCTGCCGCTGCTGCAGCAGGAAATTCTGATCGGCTGGATCGAGCCCGAACCAGCCGGGTGGAAAGTAGACGATGTGGCCAGCTTCGAGCTGTTCGGCGACCCAGCGCCCAACCGGACGGGGTGCCTGCTCGATCGAAATCATCTGGCTGAAGCGCTCTGCGCCGCCGGCCTCCGCCATGGCGAGCCTCCGCGACCTCGCGCTACTGGCTCAGGCCGCCTTACCGCAGCATTTCTTGTACTTCTTGCCCGAGCCGCAGGGGCAGGGGTCGTTGCGGCCGATTTTAACGCCGGCGCGCACCGGGCGGGGAGCCTCCGCCTGAGCCGGCCCGGCCGTATACTGCAGCTCCTGCTGCTGCCGGCGCTGGCGCCGCTCGATCCGCTCGGCCTCCTGCTCGGGATGGGCGGGCTGCATCAGGAACAGGAACCGGACCGTTTCCGTGTCGATCCGGTTCATCATCTCCTCGAACAGCGTGAAGGCTTCTTTCTTGAACTCCACCAGCGGATCGCGCTGCCCGTAGCCACGCAGGCCGATGCCTTCCTTGAGATGGTCGAGCGTGAGCAGGTGGTCTTTCCACTGGCTGTCGACGATGTCGAGGATGATGTGGCGCTCGAGCCAGCGCATCGTCTCGGCGCCGAACTGCTGTTCCTTCTCCTGGTAGCGCGTGCGGATCAGCTCGAGCAGGCGCGCGAGCAGCTCGTCGTGGCCCAGTCGTTCTAAGTCCGGCTGCTGCCGCAGGTCAATGCCGTACTGCTGGTAGACCTCGTTGGCCAGTTGCGCCAGATTCCACTTGGCCGGATGTTCGTTGCGCGGGCAGTGCAGTTCGACGAGTTCCCGCGCGATTTCCTCGGCCACCGAGAGCACGTACTCTTTCTGATCCTTGCCTTCGAGGATGCTCCGGCGGATCGCGTAGATCGTCTCCCGCTGGCGGTTCATCACATCGTCGTATTCGAGCAGGTGCTTGCGGGCCTGGAAGTTTTGCGCCTCGACGGCCTTCTGAGCGTGTTCGATCCGCCGGCTGATCAGCCGTGACTCGATCGGGACGCCCTCCTTCATCCCCAGCCGGTACATGAGCGACTTGATGCGATCACCGCCGAAGATGCGGAGCAGGTCGTCCTCGAGGGAGAGGAAGAAGCGCGACGAGCCGGGATCGCCCTGACGGCCGGCACGCCCCCGCAACTGGTTGTCAATGCGGCGGGCCTCATGGCGCTCGGTCCCCAGCACATGCAGGCCGCCCAGCTGCACCACTTCGTCGTGCTCGGCCTGGCATTCGGCGGCAAACCGGTCGTAGACGGGCTTCCACTGTTCGTAGGGAACCTGATAGATGCGGCCTTCGTGCTGGAACAGCACCACGCCCGGGGCGTCGCCGTCGGCACCGACCAGCGGCCCGGCAGCGGCGTAGGGGGTGGCGAGCTTGTTCTTCAGGCAGTATTCGCGCGCGAGAAATTCGGGGTTGCCGCCGAGCAGGATGTCGGTCCCGCGGCCGGCCATGTTCGTCGCCACCGTGACGGCGTGCTTGCGCCCGGCCTGCGCAATGATCCGCGCCTCGCGTTCGTGGTACTTGGCGTTGAGCACCTGGTGCGGAATCCCCGCACGCTTCAGCATCTCGCTGAGCTTTTCCGACTTTTCAATCGAAATCGTCCCCACCAGTACCGGCTGGCCGCGCTCGTAGAACTGCCGGATCCCGCCCACGCGCGTCCCGTCTTCCTGCAGAATCCCGTTGACGACCGCGTCCCACTTCTCCTTTTCGGTGCGATAGACCACGTCCGGGTATTCGTAGCGGATCAGCGGACGGTTGGTGGGGATCACCACCACGTCGAGGCCGTAGATCTTGCGGAATTCGGCGGCCTCGGTTTCCGCCGTGCCGGTCATGCCCGCCAGCTTGCGGTACATGCGGAAGTAGTTCTGGAAGGTAATGGTGGCCAGCGTCTGATTCTCGCGCTCGATCTTGACGCCCTCTTTGGCCTCGATCGCCTGATGCAGACCATCCGACCAGCGCCGGCCCGGCATCTCGCGCCCGGTGAATTCATCAATGATGATTACCTGACCGTTTTTCACCACATAGTCCACATCCCGCTTGAACAGCGCATGGGCGCGGAGGGCCTGGTAGATGTGGTGCAGGGTTTCGATGTGGACCGGGTCGTAGAGGTTCTGGATGCCCAGCAGGCGTTCGCACTTGGAGACGCCTTCTTCGGTGAGCGTCACGGTGCGGAATTTTTCGTCCACCGTGTAGTCGATGTCACGGATCAGCCGCGGGATGATCTTGTCGATCCGGTAGTATTTTTCGGTGGATTCCTCGGCCGGGCCCGAGATGATCAGCGGCGTGCGGGCCTCGTCGATCAGGATGGAGTCCACCTCGTCCACGATGGCGTAGTGGTGGCCGCGCTGGACGCAGTCGGCCAGATCGTACTTCATGTTGTCCCGCAGGTAATCGAAGCCGAATTCGTTGTTGGTCCCGTAGGTGACGTCGGCGCCGTAGGCCAGACGCCGCTGGGCATCGTCCAGGTCGTGCGTGATGACGCCGACGCTCAGCCCCAGCGAACGATAGATCGGCGCCATCCACTCGGCGTCCCGCCGGGCCAGATAATCGTTGACGGTGACGATGTGCACGCCGTAGCCCGCCAGCGCGTTCAGATACGCCGGCAGCGTGGCGACCAGCGTCTTGCCCTCGCCGGTCTTCATCTCGGCAATCTTGCCCTGATGCAGAACGATGCCGCCGATGAGCTGCACGTCGAAGTGCCGCATGTTGAGCTTCCGCCGCGCCGCCTCGCGCACGGTCGCAAAGGCCGGCACCAGCACCTCGTCGAGCGCCTGCTGGAGCTGCCGCATCCAGTCCGGGCTGTCGGAGGGAACCTGTTCCATCCGGCTGCGGATCTGCTCGCGGAATCGGTCGGTGCGGGCGCGCAGTTCGGCATCGGTGAGCTGCTGCAGCTCGGGCTCGAGCGCATTGATGGCATCCACCAGCGGGCGAATCCGGCGGATGTCGCGCTCGTGCTTGTTGCCGATGAATAGCGAGACGAGTTTTTCGCCTAGGGCTTCCAGTTCCATGGCACTGTCGCTGGCCGGCTAACCGGCACCGCTTCCGGCAACGTGGGCCGGGAGCGGGCACCAGGGCGGGTCCGCGGGCAGAATCCTACATAAAAAATTCTACAGCCCGTCGCCCACGGCAGCCAAGCCCTGATGACACAGCCGTTCATGAAAATTCTTGCAGGCGGCCGGGGCTGTGACTAGAATGGCGGCAAAACTGGGACCTGCGCAACCTGCCTTGAACCAGCCAAGCCTATCGCGCAGGGCCCGCAAGGGCGGGCTGCCCCTTCGCCCATCTCCCCGGCCCGCCACTCACGCGTTTTTCGGGTTATTCCGGCATTCTCGGACTGCCGGTACCCTTTCTCCTGTTCTCCAGTCCGGCAGGCGTGAAGTGTGGGCAGAACCGGCGACAGTCTAGTGTTGGCCCGTTGCCAGCCCGCTGGGCAGGATGTGCCGGTCTGAAACAGGTCCGTTTGCTTAAGAGCTATTAAATTTTTCGCGCGATTAGTTTTTTGTTACTTGCCGCAGCCTGAGAGATTTTTTATCCTAGCCGTCCCCTTCCCGCCTGAGTGTTTCCGCTCAGGATGATCCAGGACATTTTTGGAGGCTTGATGCGTATGCGGCGCGGGCTTTTTCTTGCGCTGGCCAGTGTGCTGGCATTCGTCGTTCTAGAGGTAGGCTGTGCAGGTGGAGGCTCTGGAGGTATCACACAGACGAAGCCATCTGGAGGTGGAGGTGGCGGGCAGGCCGGCAAGGGGCCTGATCCCTTCACCGCTATCAATCCCCTGGTCCAGCCGCGCCAGTACGCAGCTTCGGCCAGGATTCTTTCCGGGTCGTTGCAGGGGCAGATCCTGATCACCGGTGGGCTGAGCAACGTTTCTGGACAGATTCAGGCTTCCGCGTTTGCCGAGCTGTTCAATCCGGCTAACCTGAGCTTCACGCCGGTCGTCAACATGAACACGCCGCGGATGAACCACGCGGCCGTTGCACTGAGCGACGGTTCGGTGCTGATTGTCGGGGGCGTGGACAACAACGGCAATGTGCTCAACACGGCGGAGATCTTCGATCCTGTGCGCGGCGTCTTTCGCCCGCTCAGCTCGACGCTGCCCGTGGGCGTGCAGTTGCCGGTCGTCGTGCCTTTCTGTTCCAGCCAGTCCGGACCGTTTAACACCAACAGTTCGGTTTTCGACCCCGCCCAGCCCGGAGGCTGCCCGACCGGGCAGTACATCCACGTACTAATTGCCGGCGGGTTTACCGATTCGGGTGCGACCACGCCCACGAACCGTGCCGTGATTTTCGATCCTCTTGCGGGCACGTTCAATGCCATCAACAATCTGCCTTTCGCGGTGGGCGCGGCCGCCGGAGTGGCAGTTCCGAGCGGCACGGGCACTTCGGCAGGTACGGCGCCGGATATCGTGATCTTCGGCGGGCTGCTGTCGAATGGGACCACGACCAATCGCGTGCAACTCTACAATCTCTCCACCCGCACTACTTCTCTCTATAACGGTTCCTGGTCTTCATCGGCCCTGCTCAACACGTCGCGCGCCTTTCTTACGGCCACGCGGCTGGTCGAGGGAGCCGGCAACACCGGTGGCATTTCGGCCTGCAACAACTATGTCGTGCTCGCCGGCGGAGAGACGGTCGCCTCGAGCGGCACGACGGCTGCCAACACGGCCGAAGTGTACGCCCCGTCCTCAACAGCAGGGCAGATTGGGACTCTCCTGACCGGGACTCCTTTCGCTCTCGCCAATACCAGCGGCCGTTTTGCGCACCGCGCCGAGCTGATCGAAGCCACCAGTCCGGGCGAGGCGGGGCAAATTTTGCTGACCGGAGGTTTGAACTTCTCGACCGGCGGACCAACCGTCTTGAACGACGCCGAGTTGCTGGCGCCCACCGTCAATTCGGGCAATACAGCGTGTACAGGGCTTACAGCCACGGCAACCGGTGGTCCCATGGTCGATCCGCACGCCTTCCACATCATTTCGAGATTGCTGGATGGTAGCGGCCGGATCGTGCTTGCCGGTGGCTCTGACGGCAGCGGAGTGCCCTCGCGACGCGCCGAGCTGTTCATTCCGTAGTGCCGTAGTGGGCAGCCCGCCCGCGGAGGGCAGGACAGCTCTGGCAACTTCCCTAGGGAAGCGCCGGCCGTATTTCCTTTGAGCGCGGCGGGTGCGTGGTCTCGGCGACGGCCAGAGGGGAACGGCAAGCGACAAAAAGCCTGGCGGGCTGGTGCGGAAGGGGGGAGTCGAACCCCCACGGCCTCGCGGCCCCAGGATCCTAAGTCCTGTGCGTCTGCCAGTTCCGCCACTTCCGCATCGTCGCTCAACCCATTGTACGGCAAAGCTTTAGTTTGGGCCAGCTTTTCTGTCGGCAACGCCGCAAAATACATCACGCCAGACGAGCAGCTGGCTGGGTGTCTCTTCCTCGTACCAGACGAAAACCTCTGTGTGCCGGTGTCCCTCAAGGGGCCGCCCGTCTGCATCCTTGCCAGCCATGAGAGCAACTTCCGCCCTGAGGTTCCTCGGCGCTCGACTCCACGAAATACGTTTTCCACCGTTCTTGATGCGTAAGAGTTCACCCAGGACACGACCGCGAAAGCGCGAGGTGAGGCGGACGAGCGCCCGTGCTTCGGGGGCGACGTTCCA
>Ga0209810_1000211_pt1 | contig 166762 bp, 151 predicted proteins | sample Coa_R1_7_FD_187159 | JGI IMG/M metagenome (GOLD analysis project Ga0209810, IMG submission 187159) | Surface soil microbial communities from Centralia Pennsylvania, which are recovering from an underground coalmine fire - Coalmine... | ecosystem: Environmental > Terrestrial > Soil >... | reverse complement strand
CGCCGCTCCGCGTTCACTGCGCCACCTCCTCCGCCCCTGCCCGCGGCGGGAACGTCTTGAACACCGCCTCGACCTCCTGAATGAAGCGCACCCCGGCCGCCTCGATCTGGTCCAGGTACATCCGCCCGCGCTCGGCGCTCGAGCCGCGCGGGTCGCCCCAGACACCGGAGCGGGTGGCGCGGTAGGTGGTCCCTTTGCCGGAGAAGAAGAACGCGGCGACGACCGCGGGGGTTGGTGGGCTGGGGAACGCCGGGTACTCCCGTACCGCGCGCTCGAGGTCGACCAGCGACGGGTCCACCGCCATCACCGCCGAGGTCTCCCCAATGTTGGCGTGCAGCCCCGCCTCCGCGCTCAGGTACTCCTTGAGCTGGTCGGGCGGCAGGGGGTCCCAGTAGTTGAACGGGAAGGCGATCGTGCCGGGCGGCAACCGGTCGCCGATCTCGGCGATGGCGGCGGACATCGCGATGATGTTGGTGTAGTGGCCGTTGACGAAGATGATCTCGCGGAAGCCGGCGTCGGCCAGCGACAGGCAGATGTCCTGGATCAGCCCGGTCAGCGTGGCGACCGATAGGTAGACCAGGCCCGAGAAGCCCTTGTGGTCGCCCGACAGCCCGTAGGGCACGGTCGGCGCCACCAGCGCCCCGATGCGCCGGGCGATGCGGACACTCACCTCCGTGGCGAGCAGCGCGTCGGTACACAGTGGGGCGTGCGGGCCGTGCTGCTCGGTCGAGCCGGTCGGCACGATCACCTTCGGGCTCCGCCGCACCTGCTCGGCGACCTCGGGGTTCGTACATTCAGCCAGCAGCAGTGACGACCGTTTCATTCCGCCTCCCGTTCGCCGGCTGGCCACCGGTTCCGCGCTCGCTTCGGGGCTGCCGGGGGCACTCCCTGCCCCCAAGGCGCCAGCGGCGCCGCGATTCTACCGCATCGTCCGAGCACGTCCACCCAAGCGGCCCGGTCGCCACGCGGCTACCCGTTGGGCAGCGGGGCGAAGTTGAAGCAGGCGACCCAGTGGTCGGGCTCAACCTGCTCCAGCCTCGGCTCCTCTGCCCGACAGCGGTCGATCGCCCGGAAGCAGCGGCTGGCGAAGCGGCAGGCACGGGGTGGATCGATCGGGCTGGGGATCTCTCCGCGCAGGCGGATCCGCTCGCGGCGGTGGCTGTCGAGGCTAGGGATGGCGGATAGCAGCGCCTGCGTGTAGGGGTGCAGCGGCCGGGTGTAGAGCCGCTCCTTCGGCGCGGCCTCCACCACCTTGCCCAGGTACATGACCGCCACGCGATCCGCCACGTGCTTGACCACGCTCAGGTCGTGGGAGATGAACAGGTAGGTGAGCCCCAGCTCCTTCTGCAGCTCGCGCAGCAGATTCAGGATCTGCGCCTGGATCGAGACGTCGAGCGAGGAGACGGGCTCGTCGGCGACCAGGAACTCCGGGCGGACGGCGAGGGCGCGGGCGATGCAGATGCGCTGCCGCTGCCCGCCGCTGAACTCGTGCGGGTAGCGCTCCGCGGCGGCGCGGGGCAGCCCGACCAGGTCGAGCAGCTCGCGCACCCGGGCTCTCCGGTGCGGGCGCTCGGCCGGGTCGCGGATGCCCTCCGCAATGATGCTTCCGACGCTCATCCGCGGGTCGAGGGAGGAGTAGGGATCCTGGAAGATGATCTGCATTCGCCGCCGCAGCCGGCGCAGCTCGGCGGCAGGCAGCGCGCCGAGCTCCTGGCCATCGAACCAGACGCGGCCGCGGCTGGGCGGGACCAGGTTCAGGATCAGCCGGCCGAGGGTGGATTTGCCGCTACCGCTCTCGCCCACCAGCCCCAGTGTCTCCCCGCGCTGGATCTCCAGGCTCACGTCGTCCACCGCGGACAGCCAGGCCGTGGTGCGGCGCAGCAGCCCGCGCCGGATCGGGAACGCCTTGCTCAGGTGCTCGGTCCGGACCAGCGGCGGAGCGCTACTGGAAGGGCTGGGGGTTCCAGCAGCGGAAGGCATGGTGGCCACCGTCGGACGACTCCAAATACGGCTTCTCTTGCCAGCAGCGGTCGAGGGCGAACGGGCAGCGCGGGGCGAACAGGCAGGCCGGCGGGAGCTGGCGCGGATCGGGCACCTGGCCGGGGATCACGTGGAGCTGCTCCTGCTGCGCGTCCAGCCGCGGCAGCGCCCGCAGCAATCCCTGGCTGTACGGGTGCCGCGGCGCGGCGAAGAACTGCGTGGTGGGGGCGGTCTCGACGATCTCCCCAGCATACATTACCGCCACCCGGTCCGCCGCCTCGGCGACCACCGCCAGGTTGTGGGTGATCAGCAGCACCGCCATCTGGCGCCGCCGCTGCTCCTCCTTGATCAGGTCCAGGATCTGCGCCTGCACCGTGACGTCCAGCGCGGTCGTCGGCTCGTCGGCAACCAGCAGCGTGGGGTTGAGCGCCAGCGCCAGCGCGATCATCACCCGCTGCCGCATCCCGCCGGAAAGCTGATGCGGATAGGCGTCGAAGCGCTGCTTCGGAGAGGGGATGCCAACCTCCTCCAGCATGGTCAGTGCCAGCTCCCGCGCCTGCGCAGCCGACACCCCGCGATGTACCCGGATCACGCTCGTTAGCTGCGAGCCAATGGTGAAGACCGGGTCGAGCGAGGTCAGTGGCTCCTGGAAGATCATCGAGATCCGGTCGCCGCGAATGCGCCGCATCTCCGGCAGCGGCAGCGCGAGCAGGTTCCTCCCCTCCAGCCAGACCTCGCCAGCGGTGATCCGGCCGGGCGGGTTGGGCACCAGCCGCAGCAGGGACAGGGCAGTCATGCTCTTGCCGCAGCCGCTCTCGCCCACCAGCCCCAGTGTCTCGCCCCGCTGGATGTCGAAGGAGACGTCGCGCACAACATCGACCGGCCCGCTCCGCAGCACCAGCGTGGTGCGCAGCCCGCGCACCGACAGGACCGGCCCGCCGCGCTGGTCAGGGGCGGCCGCGACAGCGGCCGGGGCAGCGCCTGGAGCGTGCTGATCGTCCGCCATGCTCACTCGTCTCGCAGTCGGGGGTCGAGAACGTCGCGCAGCCCGTCGCCAAGCAGGTTCAGCCCGAGCACGAGCAGCACAATCGCCAGCCCGGGGATCGTCGCCATCCAGTGGCTCTTCAGCAGGTAGTTGCGCCCCTCGGCGATCATCGTCCCCAGGCTCGGCAACGGCGGCTGTGCCCCGAGGCCGATGAACGACAGCCCGGCCTCGACGATGATCGCCAGGGCGACGTAGTAGGAGCCCATCACCAGGGCGGGAGCCAGGACATTCGGCAGCAGGTGCCGCAGCATGATCTCCAGGTCGCCCACACCCAGCGCCTGGGCCGCCTGGACGAACTCCCGCTCCCGCAGCGAGAGCACCTCGCCGCGGACGATGCGGGCGAACCCGGCCCAGTTGATGAGCCCGATCGCGAGCACCGCGCCGGTCAGCCCCGGGCCGAGCGCGCCGACCAGGACGACCGCGATCAGGATCAACGGGAAGCCCCAGGTGAACTCCACCAGCCCGCTGATGACAGCGTCCACCCAGCCACGATAGTAGCCGGCGAGCAGCCCGAAGGCGGTGCCGACCACCAGCGAGACGAGGGTGACCCCGAAGCCGACCAGTAGCGAGATCCGAATGCCATACACCAGCCGGCTCAGGGTGTCGCGGCCGACCGAGTCGGTGCCGAGCAGATGGCCAGCAGTGAGCGGTGGCTTGAGCGGCGCCAGCAGGTTCTGCTTCTCATAGTCATACGGGGCGAGCAGCGGGGCAAACAGCCCGATCAGGATGAACAGCAGCGCAATGGTGGAGCCGACCAGCACCAGCTTGTTGCGCGCGAGCTGCCGGCTGGCGCGCGCCAGCCGGCTGGGCCGAGCAGGCGCCACCTCCTGCGCCTCCCAGGCGATCTGGCCGGAGGGGATCGCGCTCATCGGTTCCCCCTCGCCGTCGTGTGCTCACGCGCTCCCGGGGTTGGGGGAGCGGGCCGCGGTACGTAAGCCAGATGCCGTCGCATGCCCGCGCCTCACGCCGCCCGGATGCGGGGATCGACCAGCCCGTACATCACGTCCGCCAGCCAGTTCGCCAGCACCACCACCGTGACCAGCAGCAGCGAGAAGAACTGCGCCACCGGGTAGTCGCGCCGCAGCACCGAATCGACCAACAGGTAGCCGACGCCGGGCCAGTTGAACACCGTCTCGACGATCAGCGTGTAACCGATCAGCCAGCCCAGCCGCAGCCCGGCGAGCGAGATCACCGGGATCAGTGCATTGCGAAAGACATGCACCCCCACCACCTGCCACTCGGGGAGCCCGGCCGCCCGCAGGGTGCGGACGAAGTCCTGGCGCAGATGCTCCAGCATGGAGGAGCGCATCATGCGCATCGTCACCGCTGTGCCCTCGGCTGCCAGGACGATCGTGGGCATGATGAGATGCTGCAGGCTGCAGCAGCCGGCGGAGGGAAGCAGCTTGAGCTGAAAGCTGAACAGGTACACCAGCAGCAGCGCCAGCCAGAAGTTGGGGATGCCCATCCCGAGAATCCCGACGCCCGTGGCGAGCTGATCGATCCAGGTGTTGCGCTTCGCCGCCGCGATCACCCCCAGCGGGATGCCGATGAGGTAGGAAACCAGGACCGCCGCCAGGCCGAGGATCAGGCTGTTGGTCCCGTACTTGGCCAGCAGCTCGAGCATCGGCGTCCCGTTGACGAGCGAGACGCCCAGGTTCCCACGCGCCATATTCGAGATGTAGACCACGTACTGGAGGTAGATCGGCTGATTGAGCCCCAGGCGCTCGCGGTAGGCGTCGCGCACCTCCTTGAGCGCCAGCGGGTTCAGCACCACCCCAACCGGGTCGCCCGGGGCGAAGCGCAGCGAGTAGAAGATGGCGATGGACGACAGCAGGAGGATCAGCAGCATCCGCCCGCCGCGTCGCGCCAGGTACGCCAGCATCGGGAACCCCTACTTTTCGATCCAGACGTCGTTGTAGTAGGGGTACAGGTTCCACTGGTGCGGCAGCCAGCCGTGGACGTTCTTGCGGTTCACCCAGATGTTGTTGCGGTTCACCAGCGGGATAATCGGCAGGTTGCGGGCGACTTCCACCTGGAAGGTCGCGCCGGCCAGCCGTAGCTCGTCCTCGTTGGACGCCTGCTGCCAGGCCTGGATCGCCGCGTCGACCGAGGGGATGCTCGCCTTCTGCCAGTTGGGCGAGTTGCCGGTGCCGACGAACAGGATCACCACGTCGATCGGGACCGGCCAGAGGTAGAAGAACATGAAGGCGTCCGGGGCCGGGGTGCCGAACAGCTTGCCGAAGTAGGTGCCGCGGTCGAACGCCTGGACGTTGACGTTCATCCCCAGTTCGTGGAGCTGGGCCTGAATCACTGAACCGAGTTGCTGGTTCTGCGACTCCGCCTGGATGACCAGGCTGAACTCCATCCGGACGCCGTTCTTGGTCAGAATCCCGTCCGAGCCGGGCATCCAGCCAAGCTCGGCGACGAGCTGCTTGGCCCGGTTCAGGTCGAACTGGTTGTAGTTCTCCACGTCCTTGGTGTAGTACTTGTCGCCCGAGGTCACTGGACCGTACAGCGGCGTGCCCTGGCCGAAGAAGAGCGCGTCGACCATCGCCTGGCGGTCGAACGCCATCGAGATCGCCTGGCGCATCTTCAGCTCGTGGAAGTCCAGGTCCTTGCGCTCGAAGCTGGTCCCCATGAAGTAGCCGGACCACTCCTTGAGCGTGATCACGTTCAGATCCGGGTTACCCTGGAGCCGCTCGACATCCTGGAAGGCGGGCGCGTGCAGCGTATCCAGCTCCCCGTTCTCGATCCGGATCGCCCGCTGCGAGGCCTCCAGGATCGCCTCCCAGCGGATGCCGTCCAGGTAGGCCTTGCCCTTGTTCTCGAAGTACGGGGTGATGGAGCCCGGATAGTCGTCCCAGCGATTGACGGTGACGTGGCTGCCCGGCACCCATTCACCGAAGGTGAACGGGCCGCTGCCGTCGATCACCTTCTTGCCGTACTCGGCGCCGAGCTGGTTGCGTGTCTGCATGTTGACGATGCGCCAGTAGCCCGTCTTGATGACGTTCAGGATGTCGTAGTAGGGATGCTTCAGATTCAGCACCACGGTCTTGGCATCGGGCGTGTCCACGCTATCGATCGGGCCCATCAGCCCGCCCAGCGGCGAGCCGCTGTTCGGGTCCTTGATCGCGTCATACACCTCTTTGATCGCCGTCGCGTCGACCGGGCGCCCGGTGTGGAACTTCGCCCCGTCGCGGAGGTGCAGGGTGAGCTTGGTGCCATCGGGCGAGAACTCCCAGCTCTGGGCGAGCTGCGGCACGTAGTTGCCCTGCGGGTCGTTGGTGATGGCCGCTTCGTAGAGGGCGAAGAAGCCGGGGTCGTACCAGGTGGTGTTGATCGGATCCATGCGCGAGAAGTCGAGGTCGTAGCCCTCCCGCAGGATCCCGCCGGTCTGCACCCGGCTCGGCCCCGTGGCCCTGGCTTCCTGAGCCGATGGGGCCGGGGCGGCCGCGGCTGTGCTGGCCAGCAGGCTGCTGATGGCCGGGAGCGAAAGCCCGAGGCCGATCGCGCGCTGCATGAACGCCCGCCGGGTGATACGGCGAGCCTGATACTCGCGGACGAGATCGCGTAGGCCGGTGCTGGTGTCTGCCATCGCGGCACCCCTCGTGTGCGTTGACTGTCGACGATAGTGGGAGCGACGGGCGCGAGGGTAGCAAAGGGCCGGGGGTCTGTCAACGACCGCGCCAATCTTCTGGCGTGGCGGCGCCAGGCGCGCTCGCTACGGGGTGCTGGGGTCCAGCCGGTAATCGGCCAGGAAGGCGAGCGTCTGCTCGCGGAGCCGCTCCCCCCAGGCGCTCTCCAGCAGCCGCGTCCCCTGCTCGAGCACCGGGAGACGGCTCAGGACGGTCCAGCCCACGGCAAGGCGGGCGGTCTGCTCAGCGTGCGCTAACGCCTGGCGATCCCGCGCCCCGACGAAGAGCAGCTTTGGCATCACAGCCGTTCGGATGTCCTCGTACTGGGCCGGGTCCAGCAAGGGGGAGAGACCCACCAGCGCGTCGAACGGCTCGTCCCGCGCGGCGAGCAGCGCGGCCGGGACGCTCGCGCCGGCGGCGATGAGGAAGCGGCGTCGAGCGCCCGCGGCCTGAGCCCAGGCGAGCGCCACCTGCACGCTGGCCACCAGATGCTCGCGGTCCGGGGCAGTATCGGAGAGGCCGTGCCCGGGTAGATCATAGGCGAGCACCGCGTAGGCGCGCTCGGCCAGCAGCGACGGCAGGTCCAGCCAGGCATCTAGGTCCTCGTCGGTCGGGGCATGGACCAGAACCGCCCAACTGGGCCCGTCGCCCCAGCGCACCCCGCGCAGCGCCAGCCCGCCCGGGGCTGCCAGCTCCACCGCCTCCGGCTGCATCGCCGCTCCATGCTTATGCCGCTGCCACTGATGATAGCCGGCCCGCGCCGGCTCAGCCGCCGGCCACGCCCTGCCGGGCGCGGCGGCGGGCGGCGCGCGCGGCGGGCCAGTGTCGCAGCACGGTGGGCGTGAGAGGCAGCAGCCGGCGAATCAGCGCCGCCGAGCGCTCCAGCGCCCGCTCATCACGGCGGGTCCAGGGCAGCCCGTAGGCTTGGCGGATCGCGGGCGGGAGCAGCCCGAGGGTGGGCAGCCGCATCAGCCAGAGCAGCGGGCGGGCGGGCAATGGGTGGGGCGGGTAGACGATCTCCCGTGCGAGCGCGCGCGCCAGGTTGGTGACGGAGATCTGACCACTGGCGTACATGCACTCCATGTAGGCGCGGTTCTCCGCCATGGTGGTCGGCAGGTAGCCGTCTGGGATACCGAGCAGCGGGGCCAGCCCGCTCGCCTCCAGGCAGTAGCGGTCCTTCTCTGCGGGGGTCAGCGGGCCAACGTACAGCTCGTAGGTGCGCGGGAGCATCTCCAGCAGCGTAGCGTGGACCCAGCGCAGCAGCTCCGGGTCGTGCGCGGAGTAGCGCGTCCCGGCCGGGAAGGCCGGGGTGTCCTCGCGCAGCTCGCCGTTGACGGAGTCGTGGATGCGGTTGATGCCATCCGCCGCCTGGGCGACCTGCGCGCTATCGCCGAAGGTGAGCGCCAGCATCGCGCGCAGCGTCTGCCGCAGCCGGCGCAGACGGCCGTGGCGGTCGGCCAGGAAGCGGCTGTGCTCGGCCACCCCGGCGGCCACCAGCGGGTGGGCGAGCTGGAGCAGGATGGCCGGCCCCCAGCCGAACAGGGTGATGACCTCGCCGTTGATCTTCCAGGCGACGCTGGGCGGGCCGGCCAGGCCCTCTGAGCTGGTATCAGGCAGGGAGGTGGGATGGGGTTGCATGCCCTTTCAGTGTGGCGCCCCTGGCCCGCCGCTGTCCAAGAATCCCGTCGAGGCGGAAGCAGCGGTCGCGGCCGCCCGCTTGTGCTACCCTGCCAGAGGTGCAGGGCGAAGCGGCGGAGTCACGAGCCGATGATCAGCAGAAGCGAGACCACGCTCCGGCTGGCGCGCCGGGAGGACGCGGCGGCGATCGCCCGGATCTACAATCAGGGCATCGAGGAGCGGCAGGCAACGTTCGAGACAGAGCCGCGCAGCGCCGCGCAGATCGAGCATCTGCTGGACGAGCGCGGCGAGCGGTACCCCACGGTCGTCGTCGAGCACGACGGCCAAGTGGTGGCCTGGGCCGGCGTCAGCGCCTACCGGACCCGTCCGTGCTACGCCGGGGTGGGCGAGTTCTCGGTCTACGTCGATCGCGCCGCCCGGGGGAGCGGGATGGGCCGGCTGGCGCTGGAGGGGCTGATCGCCGCCTGCGAGCAGCGCGGTTTCTGGAAGCTCGTCTCGCGGGTGTTCCCGGAAAACACGGCCAGCCGAGCGCTGTGCCAGCGTGCCGGCTTCCGCGAGGTCGGCGTGTACCGCCGGCACGGGAAGCTGGACGGCCAGTGGCGCGACTGTGTGATCGTGGAGCGGCTGATCGGCGAGGCGGCCGCGCCGTAGGCGCGCCGGGCGCTGGCACCGGCCCGCGCTGGGCAGCACCTGTTGGACTGTCCGAGCAAGCGCGCTTCGCCGCTGCTCGGGCTCGGCGCACTGAGGTCTGGCGACGCCTGGCTCAGCGCGGAGACCGAGCCTGATATGGCGGGGCGCCAGCCGTGCTCCCTGCGCCCGCGGCGAGGGCGGTTGTTTGACAGCGGCCCTGGCCGCTTCTACCCTGCCTTCAGCAGCAGTGCGTAAGGGACGATGAGCGAGCAGGAGCCTGAGAGCGGCAGCGGACGCCCGCGGGTGCTGATCCTTGGTGGCGGCTTCGGCGGGGTCGCGGTGGCCCAGGAGCTGGAGCGGCTCCAGGCGCGCTATGGCCGGCGGCTCGACGTGACGCTGGTCAGCCGCGACAACTCCCTCCTGTTCGTCCCGATGCTGCCCGAGGCGGCGACGGGCAGCATCGATCTGACCCACATCCTGAGCCCGCTGCGGGCGCTGCTCCCTCGCACCCGGGTGCGAGTGGAGACGGTACATGCGATCGACCTGGCCGAGCGCACGGTCACCACGATCAACCCCAGCACCCACCGCGAGCACATGCTCCAGTGGGACTTTCTGGTGATCGCGCTGGGCAACGTGGTGAACCTCAGCGGAATGCCCGGGGTGGCCGAGCACGGGCTGCCGATCAAGACGATCGGCGACGCGCTGCACATCCGCAACCACACCCTGGACATGCTGGAGGGGGCGGACCAGGAGAGCGACCCCGAGGCCCGGCAGCGGCTGCTGACCTTCGTCGTCGCTGGCGGCGGGTTTTCCGGGGTGGAGATCGCCGCCGAGCTGAACGACTTCGTCCGCGAGGCGATCTCCTGCTACCCCTCGCTGCGCCCAGACGACGCGCGGGTCATCCTGCTGCACAGCGGCGACCGCATCCTGCCAGAACTGTCGCCCGGGCTGGCCTGGTTCGCCCAGCGCAAGCTGCTGGAGCGCGGCGTCCAGATCCGGCTCGGAGTTCGGCTAGCCGCCGCCACCGCGCACGAGGTGCATCTGCAAGGCGGCGAGCGGATTGGAGCACACACGCTGGTCGTCGCGATTGGGGCCGGCCCCAACCCGATCCTCCAGGCGCTCGACCTGCCGATGGAGCGCGGCCGGCTGGCAGTGGACGAGACGCTGCTGGTGCGGGGCCAGCGCCGGGTCTGGGCGCTGGGCGATTGCGCCGCGGTGCCGAACCCGAAGACGGGCCAGCCCGCCCCGCCCACCGCGCAGTTCGCGCTGCGCGAGGGCAGGACGGTGGCGCGCAACGTCTACGCCACCGCGCTCGGGCGCCGCCCGGCCCCGTTCCGCTTCACCGGGCTGGGCCAGCTCGTCTCTCTCGGACACCGCTCCGCCGTCGCCGAGCTGCCGTTCGGGGTGAAGATCGCCGGCTTCCCCGCCTGGCTGCTCTGGCGCAGCTTCTACCTGTTCCGGCTCCCCAGCCTGGAGCGCAAGCTGCGCGTCTGGCTCGACTGGAACCTGGACCTGTTCTTCCCGCGTGACCTGGCGGAGCTGAACGTGGAGCGCACCGAGCGCATCTCGCTGGCCCACTACGAACCGGGCGAGGCGATCGTGACGCAGGGGGAGCGGGCCGATGCCTTCTACGTGATCATCAAGGGTGAGGTGCAGGTGCTGCGGCGGGCGGATGGCCAGGAGGTGGAGCTGGCCCGGCTGCGCCAGGGTGACTCGTTCGGCGAAGTGGGGCTGTTGCGCAACCAGCGGCGCAACGCCACCGTCAAGGCGGTGACCCCGGTAGATGTGATCTCCCTTGGCCGGCGGGACTTCGACCTGCTCACCGGCACCTGGAGCCACCTGGGGCGGATCATCGAGGACCTCGCCACCAGTCGCGACAGCGGCGCGCCACCGGCCACGGCGCAGCCCGAGTCCGCGGGCGGCGATGCCCGGGCAGGCAGCGCGCCAGGTTCCTGACCGCCAGGTGTCTCCAGGTGGCGGAACCTTGGGCCGGCGAGACCGCCGAGCAGTCGGGCCCGCCGCGGGCTGGGCAGGCAAGCACTCACGGCGCACGGAGCGGCTCCGGCGCGGCGTCGCGGGTGAGCCCCTGATGCGAGGATCGGGACCGCCGCCAGGTTTCTGGCCGCGTGACGCGGATTAGAGCCGGGACAGGACGGGGGTGTGGGATAATTCAGCGCGATGAAGCGTTCCTGTCTGTCGCTCTTCCTGCTGATCGCGCTGGTGGCTCTCCCATCGCTTGCCTGGGCGCAGTCCCGGTCGAGCGTCACCTGGGATAGCTACAACGTCGAGATAGCGATTCAGCCCAATGGCGACTTTATCGTCACCGAGACGCAGGCGATCAGCTTCAACGGTACCTTCAGCAAGGCGTATCGGGAGATCCCGCTGGATCGGACAACGGGCATTACCGACGTCCAGGTGGGTGAGCCCAACCGCCCCTATCGCCAGGCCTACGGGGTGGCCAACAGCTACAGCGTCAGCACGACGGACGCGGGCACGCTGCGGATCGATTGGTGGTTCCCGCAGACGACGAACGCGCAGCGGACGTTCATCATCCGCTACCGGGTCCACGGCGGGCTGCGCTACTACCCGGGCGGCGACCAGCTCTACTGGAAAGCGATCTACGACAACCGGGCCGGGCCGATCCGCTCCGCCAGGCTCAGCGTCACCTTCCCGCAGGACGTCCCGCGCGACCAGCTCCTGGCCACGGTGTACCCCGGCGGCCTAGCCAGCGGGCCGGACGTCCCCGATCCCCGCACCGTGCAGTTCAGCGCTCAGAATGTGACGGCCCAGACCGGGCTGGAGGTGCGGGTGCAGTTCCCGCATGGGCTAGTGCAGGGGAGCCCGCCGCCCTGGCAGGCCACCGCCGACGCGGCGGACCACTGGAATCAGGATATCCGCCCGATCCTCGACTTCCTGGCACTGCTGGTCGGGCTCGCGATCCCGGTCGTCGGCCTGGTGATCGTCTTCCTCACCTGGTACACCAAGGGCCGCGACCCACGGGTGAGCGGGGTGCCGGAGGTGCTGGAGCAGCCGCCAAGCGACCTGCCACCCGGCGTGGCCGGGACGCTGGTGGACGAGCAGGCCGACGTGCAGGACGTGCTGGCCACGCTGCTGGACCTGGCGCGGCGCGGGATCATCCAGATCCAGGAGGAGCAGAACCCGGAGCTGCTCGGCTCGTCGCGGGACTTCGTGATTACCCAGGTGCAGCCCAACCCCATCGGGCTGCGCGCCTTCGAGCGCACGGTGCTGGCCGCGGTGCTGCCCGGCGGGCAGCCGACGCGCGTGTCGGAGATGAAGGGGCGCTTCCAGGCGCACATCCCCCTCTTCCGGCAGCAACTGTTCGACGAAGCGGTGCGGGCGGGGCTCTTCAATGAGAGCCCGGAGAGGTCGCGGCAGCATTACCGTGCCATCGCCCTGGCACTCCTGGTGCTGTCGCTCGTGGGCGGGATCGTTTCCGTGATCCTGTTCGGCAGCCGGGTCGACCTGATCTTCGTCCCGTTCGTTGGCCTCGGGATCGTCGGGCTGGTCCTCGCCTGGACCAGCCGGGCGATGGCGCGCCGCACCCGGGCCGGGGCGCTGGAGGCGGCGCGCTGGCGCGCGTTCGGTCGCTACCTGGCACAGAGCGAGCTGCGCGACGGCCACCAGGACGTGCTGGAGCGCTACCTGCCCTACGCAGTCGCGCTCGGGGCGGACCGCGAGTGGCTGCGGAAGTTCGCCTCGGTCGGAACCCCACCACCGCGCTGGTATGGCCCGATGGGGGGCGGCTACGGCTCTGGCGGCATCCCGCCGATCATCATCCTTCCCGGTGGTGGCGGCTGGGGCGGCCCTGGACCGCGCCATCGCTCTGGGGGCGAGCCGAACGCGCCAGCCGATGGGGGGATCGGGTTCCCCACGCCGCAGGACGTCAGCGACCGCGCCGCCGGCGGGCTCCAGAGCTGGAGCGACGCGCTGGCTGACCTGCTCAACAGCACCTCCGATGCGCTCAGTCGCGGCGGGGGCAGCGGCGACTGGAGTGGCGGTGGCGGCGGCAGCGACGGCGGTGGCGGTGGCGGTGGCGGCGGCTTCGGCTAGCCGCGACGCCGGCCGTTCCAAGCCCTGAGGGGAACGCAGAGTCTGGAGGAGCGATGCCGCAGGGGCGAGCGCTCGCCTATGGATTGATCGCGCTTGGCGCGGGCCTGGCGGTGCTGGTGCTGCTCTGGCTGGTGGTTAACGCGGCCGGGGGGCAGCTTCGGGCGGGCGGCTTCGTGCTCGGGCTACTGCTGCTGTTCGTCCTGGGCGGCCCCCCGCTGGGCGCCGGGCTGTACCTGCTGAGCCGCGGCAAGCAGGAGGAGCAGGAGCAGCAGATGTTCGAGCGGCAGCGGCGCGTGCTGGATCAGGATCGTATGCTTCGTGCGGAGCTGGCGCGCTCCTTCCGCCAGCAGGCGGAGCGGCTTTCAGCGCTGGCCACCCCGGCCGCGGCGCGGACGGCCACCCGGCTGCGCGACCTCGCCGAGGACCTGGAGCGCCCGGGCTACGACCAGGCCAACTGGTACGGCGCCGTTACGCTGGATGCTGAGGACCAGGAGCAGCTCCAGCGCTACAACGACCTGCTGGTGGAGGAGCAGCGTCGGATCGAGCAGGCGACGGCGCGAGCGGAGGAGGACCCATCGGCGGCGACGCTGGCCCTGGTGCAGCAGGCGCTGGAGCGCTGGGAGGAGCAGTTCCGCCGCCGGCAGGACATCCTGCTCCGCGGCCGCAAAGCCCCCGGCGTCGCCCCCAGCGAGCTGCTGCGCGCGCGCCAGCCCAGCCGGGGCGCGGCGGCGCTGGCCGCGCTGAAACTCCGCGACGCAGTGACGCTGGATGGCGAGGACTACGTTGTCGAAGCGAGCGCCACCTACTTCGCCAGCGGCCGCACCTGGCACATCTTCACCCTGCGCTCGGAGCGCAGCGAGCGGTGGCTCTATGTCGGCCCGGGCGGGATCGATCTGGCGCTGCTGGAACCGGCGGCGCTACCAGCAGAGCTGGGCGCGCCCACCTTCGACGGAGGCTGCGCCCTGGCGGAGAGCGGCGCGGCGAGCGCAACCGTGGAGGGCACGGTGGGGCGCAGCGAGGGGGTGCTGGTGGACTACTGGCGCTACGCCTGCCCCAGCCAGGGGCTCGCCTGGGTGGAGCGCTGGCCCGACGACGCCCCCCGCGCCTACACCGGCGCCCCACTCAACCCGGCCGGCGTCGAGGTCTGGCCCGCCGCCTAACGCCCCGCATCCCGCGTCCGCCGGGCACTACGGTCCGATCACAATCCGCTCCCGGCGGCCGGTTTCGCGCCCGTGGCGCTTTACACTGAGCGCGACGATGCGCCCGCACCGCTCTTCGTATCCTGGTGGGCTCTCGACGCTGCAGCGGACGCTGCTGCTGGCCGGCATGGCGGGGCTGGTCCTGCTCGGCGTGGTGTACTGGCTGGCGATCCTGAGCGCGGCGCACTCCCTGCTGGGCACCATCAACGGGCTGTCGGAGGCGTTCGCACCGGTGCAGGCGACCGCCATTCCGCGCCAGGGTGCCGTCTTCAAGCAGTCGCCCCTGGAGAACGCTGCACCTACTCCGGTCCTGGTGGCTGCCACCCCGACGGTCGGCGCCGCGCTCGCCAGCATGCCAACGGCCGTGCCGCCTACCCCGGCGCCGAGCAGCACCCTAGCGCCCGCTCCATCGCCTCCACCGAGCCCCACGCCGGGCCAGGGCGGCCGCGCGCCACGGCTGGCTCAGCCCTCCCCATCGCCGGGCGCCATGGTGAGCGGCAGCGTCGCGCAGGTCAGCATTCAGGTGCGCGCGGATGCCGACCTGGTCGAGGCCCGCGCGGCGCTGGATGGCGCCCGGCAGGCGGTAACGCTGGAGCCGACCGCCAACGGCGTCTGGACGGCGCGCTTCAGTGCCCCGCTCAGCGCCGGACACCACCGCGTCTGGGTTCGCGCCCGCGATGCCGCGGGCCGCGAGGGCTCCTATGCCTGGGAATTCGACAGCCAGTAAGGCTCGCCGCCAGGCGCGGGGTGTCCGGTCAACCGCCGGTCGAGCCGATCTGGTGGGTGGCGGAGGTGGGTTCGCGTGGCGGTCCGGGCCTGGTGCGCTCGCCGCTGTCCTCCCGGGCAGTCTCGGTGCCGGTGGCCGGCGCGGGCTGCCCGGCGAGGATCTTCAACGCCTTGCTGAGCTCCTCGGCATAGCGCTGCTGGCCGACGAAGAAACCCACCCGCTGCGTTACCAGGCGCATCGCATCTCGACGCGGAAGGCCGAGCTGCTCGACCTCCAGGATGACGCGCTGCAGTTCAGTCAGGTGCGTGTCGGACATGACAAGAACAGTATACCGAGCCACCCCGGCCCGCGCAGTGCTTCAGGGAATGGGCTCCCCACGTTCGCGACGGGGGGCGAGCGGGAGCTCGAGGGTGAAGGTGCTGCCCTGATCGACCCGGCTCTGAACGATGATCCGACCGCCGTGCTGCATCGCAAGGCGATACGAGCTGAACAGGCCGAGGCCCAGGCCACGGATCTTCGCCGCGCCGGGAACCGAGCTCGTGGCATTGGCGCGGTAGAACGGCTGGAACAGCCGCGAGAGCGCCTCCGCCGGAATCCCCACCCCTTCGTCGCGCACCGCCAGGCGGGCCAGGTCGGCCTCACGGTCCACCACCACCTCGATGGCGCCGCCGCGCGGGCTGTACTTGATCGCGTTGCTCAAGAGGTTGCCGACGATCTGCTCCAGGCGGTCCGGATCCCAGCGTCCGACGACGGGCTCCGCGGTCCGCACCTGGATGCGGATCTCGTGCCGGTTGGTTGTGGCCCGGTACTGCTCCCCAAGCCGCCGGGCCAGCGCTGCCAGGTCCACCTCGCGCAGGCGCAGCTCCAGCTCCTGCCCCATCTCCAGCCGAGAGGCGTCCAGGAGCTGGCCCAGCAAGCGACGCATCGTATCCACCTGCCGGTCGATCGCGTCCAGGTCCGGCAGCTCGTCCTGGCGGGTCGAGTCGCGCCGCGCCCGCCGGCGCAGCAGGTCGGCCCGCCCCTTGATGATAGTGAGGGGGTTGTTGAGGTCATGGGAGACGGTGGCGAGGAACTCGTCACGGACACGCACCGCCTCATGGGCCTGGCGGTACAGCCGCGCCTCGCGGACGGCGGCACTGGCAAGCGCGGCGAGGGAGACCAGCAGCCGCTCATGGTCGTCGGTGAAGGCGTTCGGCTCAGGGCTCTCGACGACCAGCAGGCCAAAGGCGTGACCACCTTCGGCCAACGGCACCCCCAGCCAGGAGCGGAGGCCGAACTGCCGCGCGGTGTCTACGTCCCAGGTCCTGGGATCCGAGAGCTGGTCCTCCGAGCGCGCCGGGCGGTCGAGGGCGATGACCAGACCCGAGAGCCCGGCGTTGACCGGCTGGCGAGAGCCCAGCGATCGACCTTCCATGCCGCGCGTAGCGACGACCTCGATCTCCCGGCCGGAGGGGTCCACCAGCATGACGCGGGAATACTCCGCTCCGGTCAGCTCCTTGGCCGCTTCGAGCACGCGTTCCAGCCGGGCGCCCAGGTCGAGCTCGCCGCCGATGGCCAGCGCCGCCTGGTAGAGCGCACGCGCCTCCCGCTCGGACTTGCGGGTCTCCCGCACCAGGCGGGCGGTGTCGATCGCCTGCGCGGCGCGATGGGCGAGCTCCTCTGCCAGAACCAGCTCCGCCTCGCCGTAGCGCCGGCCCGAGTCGCCGACGACCAGCGTCAGCACCCCGAACACCTGGTCGCGAGCGCTGAGCGGGACACCAATGACGGAGCGGCTGCCGAGCGCCCGGATGAGCGCGGCGTGCTCCGCCGCCTGGGTTACGGTGCTCAAGATCTCGTCCGTGAGGTCGGAGATGAGCCTGGACCTGCCGACACGTAGCACCGCGCTGGGAAGGTTCGGGCTGTCCAGCTCGGGAGAGAAACGCTGCTGCAGCTCGGCAAGCAGCGGTTCTTTAGCGGGATCGGCGTGAGCGGCGGCCACACGCCGGATCCGGCCGGCCTCGGCCAGGTCGAGGACACAGAAGTCGGCCAGGAAGGGCACGGCGAGGCGGACCACGCGCTGCAGCGTCGCCTCCAGGTCGAGCGAGCTGGCCAGCAGGGCGCCGGCCTCGGCCAGAAAGGCGAAGCGGCGCTGAGCCACCTCGGCCTCGGTGCGAAGCTCTTGCTCCGCCTGGTACAGCCGGGCGTTGTCCACCGCCAGGGCGGCCCGCCCAGCCAGCTCCTCGGCGAACGCCAGGTCGTCTGGGCCATACTCGCGGCCTGACTCGGCAGTACAAAGCGTGATGGCGCCAAGAATCCTGCCATGGGCGATCAGCGGTACCATCATCCCCGAGGTGTAGCCGATGGCCCGTAGGATCTGCAGATGCTCGTCGTTGCACGCCGAGCGCTGCAGGAACGCATCCGTGAGTCGGGGATGAAGCTCGGCCTGGCCGCTGCGTAGCACCCGGGGAATGCCTTCGGGCGCGTCTGGGCGGGGAAGGTACCCCTCGCGCAGCCGCTGGGCGAGCGGTGCCTTGGCCGGATCGGCGTGGGCAACGGCGAGACGCCGGATCGACTGGTTCGCGTCTAGCGTGTCGACGAAGCACCAATCGGCCAGCACCGGGACCGCGAGCCGGGCCAGGCGGCGCAGCGTCTCCTCGTAGTCCAGGGAGACGTCCAGCAAGGCGCTCGCCTCGGCCAGGAACCGCTGGCGCTCCGCGTTGCGCTTCTGGTCGTCGATGTCCGTGCTGGTGCCGATCCAGGCGGTGATCTGCCCGGTCGCGTCGCGCAGCGGGATGGCACGAACCAGGTGCCAGCGGTACACCCCGTCGGCGCGGCGATAGCGGCACTCCACCTCATAGTCGCGCCCCGTGTGCACCGCCAGCAGCCAGCGGTCGGTGCAGCGGGGGAGATCGTCGGGGTGGATCGCTCGCTGCCAGCCGATCCCGAGGCTCTGCTCCGGGGTCAGGCCGGTATAGTCGTACCAGCGCGGGTTGCAATAATCGACGGCGCCGCCGGGTCCAGCGGTCCAGACGATCTGCGGCAGCGCAGCCGCGAGCGAGCGATAGCCCGGCGCGGGGGGCTCCTGCCCACCCCGAGCGTGCTGACGCTCGGTGACGTCGATCAGGCTGCAATGCGTCTGCAGCGTGTCGCCGGGGCCGCGGACGGGAACGGCGTCGAGCTGCAGCCAGCGCTGCTCACCGTCCGGACGTTGAATCGGGAGCACTACCCCGCGGACGGGGAGCTGGGTGCGCAGCGCGGTGCGCGGCGGAGCCTCGATGCCGGTCTGTCCCGCCAGCGCTGGCGAGACCATCTCCCACAGGGTGCCGCAGGGCAGAGCGCGGAGCTGCTCCATGGAGAGACCAAGCAGCGTCTCCGCGGTCTGGTTCACATACACCACGCATCCACCCACGTCCTCCACCACGATGCCACAGCCCAACGCCTCGTAGACCGCGCGGAGTGTCTCGTCAAGGCGGGCGGGAGGACTGGCCCGGGTGGCTGCCTCGCGTGCCAGGCGCTCGATCTCGCGGGGGGACGACACCGGACACAGCTCCAGCAGGAGAGTGCGCTTGGAGGCCCGGCAGGATGCGAGTCGGCACAGCGGCAGGCACCAAGAGCGCGAAAGTGTAACACATCCGACACGCCCAGCAAAGGCTTTACGCTGCCGCGCTGGCTACATTCCGCCTGGTTGGGCCAGCGACGGGAGACTGGCCCGGCGGAGCCGCCGTTGCCGCCTGGTACCATCGTCTCATGCGTCTGCTGGACGGGCGGAGAGACGATGGAGCGGTTGTGGACTCCGTGGAGAATGGACTACGTGGCTGGGGCGGCCGGCCCGGGGCCGGCTGGGTGCCTGTTCTGCGACAAGCCGGCGCAGCAGGATGATGAGGCGAACCTGCTGCTGTTCCGCGGAGCGCGGGCGTTCGTGCTGCTGAACCTGTTCCCTTACAACACCGGACATCTGATGGTCGTCCCCTATCTGCACACCGGCGACCTGGCCGGCCTGGACCCGGCGATCGGGACCGAGCTGTTCCAGCTCACCCAGCGCGCGGTTGGCGCGCTGGAGCAGGAGTACCGGCCAGACGGGTTCAACCTGGGGATGAACCTGGGCCGCGTCGCCGGCGCTGGGGTGCCGGATCATCTCCACATCCACGTGGTTCCGCGTTGGAACGGTGACACGAACTTCATGCCCATCACCGCCGACACCAAGGTGTTGCCCGAAACGCTCCAGCGGACCTACCAGCGTCTCAAACCGCTATTCGCCTCCTGACACGGCGCCCGCCGGCTGTGCCGCTGGCATGTAATGTGCAAGCAGCTCGCAAGTGGGTCCGCCTCTTCCTCCTCCACGGGCGCTGCCCCTCTTCAACAGCGGGCAGCGCCCGTGTCCGTTCTCCGGGCGATCCCTCCCAGGACCGCGGCGCGGTCCTGGCGAGAAGACGCAAGCGGCCGAGCACACACCACATAGGCTCGGCCGCTTGCGTCTGTCGGGAGATAGGGAGCTAGGCGTAGGTTCGATCGCTCAGGAGCTGGATCAGCCGCGTCACCGCGTAGGCGATCAGCAGGTACACCAGCATCGCGATGAGGGTGGTGACCTCCAGCACCGCGCCGTCGAACCGCGGCTCGCGCACCAGCGTTCGGAACGGGGCGACGAACAGCCCGCTGAGCTGGTAGATGAACGCGGCAAACGGGTTGTCCGGATTAGCGGCGATCGCCCGCAGGATGAAGCGGAGCGCCAGTAGCCCCTCCAGCAGCCCGAACAGGTACCAGATGAAGCGGTTCACCTGGTAGCCCCAGGGCACGTAAGTGCGCGGCTGGACGTAGGCCGGCGGACCAGCGACCGGGGGGGTCTCTGGCGTGGTATTGCGAACGGAGGTCGATCGGTCGACGACAGTCGTGTCGTCGGTTAGATCGGGCTCCTCGACGACACGCTCGGTACGGCGCTCGTACGCCATGGTGTCCATTCCTCCTCAGAACCCGGGCGTAGACAAGCAGCGCCCGGCGGACAGATGGTCCGGTGTCCGCCAGGCAGTTACGCACAAGGCGTGCCGCGCATGGGCTCAGAGCTAGCTGCTGCCGCCGCTCGCGCGCGTAATCAAACGGCCCAGCTCCTCGCGGAGCCGCATGGCGTGCCGCTCGTCGTCCCGCTGGATCTCTTCAAAGAGCTGGCGAAGACCCTGCTCGCCCGCTTCGTCGCAATCCTCGATGTACGCTTCGTAAGCGTCGAGCGCTTCGAGCTTGCTCTGAAGCGTGGTGAGCAGGTCATACTCGACGTCGCTGATCTCCATGCGCGGTTCTCCCGACCTGTGCTAGTGGCGCCGATCTCTGGAGCGAGCATGGAGCGTGCCAGGGTGCCGGCTACGGTACACTTGCAGAGCCTGCCGAAGGCACCGCCGGAGTGTCGATGAAGGTCCTGGATACCCTCACGCGTGAGCCACGTGCCGTCATTGGCGAGGGCAACCTCGTCCGAATGTACGTGTGTGGTGTGACCCCGTATGACACCACGCACCTCGGGCACGCTCGGACGTTCCTGGTCTACGACGTGCTCGTGCGCCACCTCCGCGCTCGCGGCGTGGCGGTCCGCTATGTCCGCAACGTGACCGACGTGGACGACTCCATCCTCGAACGGGCGCGACAGATGGGGGAGCATTACCTGGACCTGGCCGAGCGCTACATGCGCATCTTCGACCAGGACATGCGGGCGCTCAACGCCATCCCGCCGGACGTCGCCCCGCGTGCCACCCAGGAGATCCCGGAGATGCAGCGGCTGATCCGGGCGATCCTAGACAAGGGACAGGCATACGTTCGCCAGGGCACCGTCTACTTTCGGGTGGCGAGCGTCCCGCAGTACGGGTCGCTCAGCCGGTTCGACCGGGCGCGGATGCTCGCGGTCAACCGCGAGTTCTCGGAAAACCCGGACGACCCGTTGAAGGAGGATCCGCTGGACTTTCCAATCTGGAAGGCGGCGGTGCCAGGCGAGCCGACCTGGGACAGCCCCTGGGGGCCGGGGCGCCCGGGCTGGCACATCGAGTGCTCGGCGATGTCCGAGCGCTACCTGGGTGTCGAGTTCGATCTGCACGGCGGCGGCGAGGATCTCATCTTCCCCCATCATGAGAATGAGCTGGCCCAGTCAGCCGGCTTCTCCGGGCGCTACCCCTTTGCCCACGTCTGGATGCACGTGGGAATGGTGCGTCTGGGCGGGATCAAGATGTCCAAGTCGCTCGGGAACATGGTGTTCGCCCGCGACCTGCTGCGCCGCTACACCTCGGATGCGATTCGGCTCTACCTGCTCCGGCAGCCCTACCGCGAGCCGCTCGACTACGACGAGGCAGAGCTGGCCGCCTGTGAAGCACGGGTGCAGCAGCTACGAGCCGCCACGGAGGGCGCCAACAGCCGCGCCGCGCGGCCCGACTCTCGCGCCGAGACTGGCCGTGAGGCGGCTCTGGCGGCGCTAGACGACAACCTGGACACGCCGCGGGCGCTGGCAGTATTGGAGCAGCTCGCGGCTCAGGCGCGCGAGGACCGGGAGCGCGCTGACCCGAGCCCGGTGCTCGCCGCGACGATCCGCGAGCTCGGCGAGCGCCTCGGCCTGATGCTCAGGTAGCGGCGGGCACTCGGGGCGAGGCTGGCACCCCACCTGAACGGTCCGTGGCGACGCTACGTGAGCTCGTCCCGCAAGAGCTGGAGCAGCTCCAGCGCGCTCAGGGCGCTGGAGCGCCGCCGCGCCTCGGCGAAGAGCCGGCCGGCTTCCTTCCCGCGCCGCGCCGCCAGCTCCGCCACCTCGTCCGCCTGGAGCTGGATCCCCTGCCACTCCAGCGGCACGTCGCCCTCGACGAAGACCCGGTCCAGGTACTGCCGGGCCCGCTCATCCCCTTCGGTGTCGAGATAGCGATACAGCTCCATCAGCTCCGCTGGCGGCAGGCCATGCTCCAGCCGCTCTTCGATAATGTAGAGGCGGATCCGCTCCTGGCTGGGCGGAGCCAGGTCGTACAATGAGGGGACGTGGCCCGGGGCGAACGGCGCGTAGGCGCATGACTCGTTGTCCTCCTCGTCGTCGTAGCTGTCCAGGTCCTCCGGATCGTCGAAGATCGAGCGGACCGGGCGGCGGTTGATCTCCGCCCCTGCCAGACGGGCAAGTGCATCCATGGGGTCTTCATCCGGCTGGTCCTTGGCGATCTCCTGGACCCGGCGCCAGGTAGCGGCGAGGTCCAGCCCGCGCTGGTGCGCCGCTTCGGTGAGGTCGAGCACCTCGTCCTCGAACTGGCGCCATTCTGGGGGCACCCGGCGCAGCAGAAAGCGGCTGTCGAGGTAGCGGGTAGCGCGTGGGTCATCGGCCAGGTCGGCATAGAGCCCGGCCACCGCCTCGCCGGTTGCGCCGCCCGAGAGCACGGAGTAGATGATGAAGCGCCGAACCCGGTTCCGGCTGCGCGGCGACAGATCGCCGAGCCTGAGCTCCGGTTCGGCAACCGGCCCCTCTGCCCCCGCGGGCTCCTCTGCCTCCGCGAGCTCTCCCTCGAGCGCGGTGTCCTGTTCCGTGTCGTTGTCTACCATCTCCTTCTATATAGCACCCCCGCGTGGCGAAAACTCGGAAAACCGGGTTGAGACTTGGTACAGATCCGTTAGGCCCGGGCAAACCGAGGGGCGCGGGCACCCCTCTATCATGGTCGCGCACACCTGGTTCGGGAGGCGGCCATGAGCGCGACGGGCACCCTGGTGCACCTCGATCCCCGAGACCTGCTGCTGGATCCGGAGAACGTCCGACGCGATGGGCCGGGGGACCTGGAGGCGCTGGCACAGAGCATCCGCGAGCACGGTCTGCTCCAGCCGATCGGGGTGCAGCGGGAGAACGGGCACTACCGCGTGGTCTACGGCAACCGCCGCCGCGAGGCCGCGGTGCTGGCCGGCCTGGAGCGCGTGCCCTGCTTGCTGCTCGATCCACCGGAGGAGCAGCGGCTCGTCTGGCAGCTCCTGGAGAACCTGCAGCGGCGCGATCTGAACGACCTGGACAAGGCCGAGGGGCTGGCGCGGCTGCGCCGCCGGCTGGCGCGCCAGGCGGGCGCGTCGCCGGAGCGGGACCTGGACGAGCGGGTCGCGCGGGCGGTGGGGCTGTCGGCCGCGACCGTTCGGCGCTACCTGGGGTTGCTGGAACTGGCGCCGGCGGTGCGCGGCCTGATCGCCGACGGCGACCTGGGCGTGACCCAGGCGCAGCACCTCCGCCTGGTGAAAGACCCCGCCCAGCAAGAGACGCTCGCCCGTGCCGCGGTGGAGCGAGGGCTGTCCGCCGCGGCGCTCAGCCGGGCCGCCCGCCTCCTGGCCAACCAACCGGGGATGTCCATCGAGGAGGCGCTGGGCCAGGGAGAGCGCGGGGTGGAGCCGGTGGCGCGGCGCGATCCACCCGCCGCACTGGAGCGCCTGCCGCGGCCGCCCAAGGTGGAGACGGCGGCGGAGGACGACGACGGGGGGCTGTGGGAGGACGACGCGGCCGAGGACGACCCTGAGGCACGCGGCCCAGCCGGCCCCTCGACCGCCGACGGCCACCGCGTCTTCCGCATTCGCAGCGTCGGCGCCTTCGTGGACGAGGTGGACCGGCTGGCGCGGGCGCTGCAGGATGGCGACCTGGCCCGAGCGGCCGCCGATGAGCCGGACGCCCCGATTCAGCTCCGGCTGGCGCTCCGCCAGTTGAGCTTCGTCGCCAGGGAGCTAGAGCGCCTGCTCCGCCGCAACGGCTGGGGGGTGTAGCGCCTACTCAGTGGCGCCCTCGTCGTCCTCGCGCAGCTCGCGCAGGAACGTGTCAAGCTCCTCAATGATGCTCTCCGCGCTTTGCAGCGGCCCGGGCGTGCCCTCCCAGGGGACGATCGCCTGCCACTCGTCGGCCGCGTGTGCTTCGATCTGGCGGACGTACGCCTGAACGTCCTCGCGCCCCTGCAAGGCCTGCTCGATCTGCTCGTCCAGTTCGCGCGCCGCCACGTCCAGCGGGCCCAGGTCCACCTGCAGGCCCAGCAGGGCGGACAGATGCTGGAGCAGCGCCTGCACCACCTTTGGGTTCGGGGTGCCGCTGACGTAGTGCGGCACGTGTCCCCACAGGCTCGCCGCCGCGATCCTGCGCTCAACGCAACAGTCGATGAGCGCGGATTGGATGCTGGAGGGCCCCTCGTAGTTGCTGAAGCGCACCCCGAGGCTTGTCAGCGTGTGCCGCAGCTCCGGGGTGGGCGCCCAGGCGCTGATGGTGGCAGCCATGCGGTGGGAGACACGGTCGTAGGTCCCACCCAGGGTGAACAACGGCCCGCCGCCCACGCGCTCGGTGAGCTCGAGCACGGTTGCGACGTACTCGCGCCAGCGCACGTTCGGCTCGCGGCCGAGCAGCAGCACCAGGTCGCGCCCTGAAGGATCACGCGCCGCGAAGAACTCGCTCGTCGGCCAGCTCAGCACCCGCTGCTCGTCACCCAGCAACAGCGTGGAAGGACGCGCCTCCCCGAAGACGTAGAACAGCTCCGGGTCGATCGAGGCGAAGCGCCTCGCCCCCAGGGTGCGGATCAGGTAGGCGAGCGCGCCCGATCCCGCTTCACCCGCGTCGGGCCAGCCGGTAAAGGCGGCGACGACCGCCGGGTAGCGCAGTCGAGGAAGCTCGTCAAGGAGCAGGGTCGCCATATGTGCTCCGGGCGCGGCACTGCCGCGGTAGACTCTCCTCGATCGCAGTGTACCACCCGCGCCGCTCAGGCGCGCCCGCCATCTGCCCACGGCTTGTGTCGGGCCTGTGGCGGGTTTGTGACCCAGGTGATTTTGGGGCAGCACTATACTGGGTTCGCCGGCGCGAGCCGGCCCGGTGTTCATCCTTCTCCCCCTCTTCTCTCCCTGGAGACTCCCATGTCCTCCGTGCGTGCCCGCGTTCCGTGGGCGGCGTTGGCCGCTGCATTGGCAATGCTCTTCTTCGCCGGTCGGCTGGTGCAGGACCTGCGCGACCGCCTCGTCGTGGCCGAGCGCCGCGCCGCCGTCGCGGAGCAGGCGCTGGCCACCGCCACAGTCCAGCTCGCCACCGCCAGCGCCGCGCTAGCGACCGCTACCGCCGCCCCGATCGCCCGGCTGGCGGAGGCGCGGGCCGCCCTCGAGCAGATCTTGCAGGCCACGCTCGCCGCCTTCCGCGACCCAAGCCCGGAGCAGGTCGCCGCGCTGTCCACCCTGTACGACAGCCAGCCGCTGGCCGAGGTGATGCCGGAGATCGACCACCTGCGCAGCCAGGGCCTGCGCCTGGGCGGCCGCAGCGGCTTCGTGCTGGACGTCCGCGAGGCGGACGTGCTGGGCAGCGACCGGGCGCGCATCCGCACCCAGGAGCGCTGGACTTACGATGAGCTGAACGCTCAGGGGCAGTCCGTCCGCTGCGTCCAGGACCTCTACAGCGTCGCCTACATCCTCCAGCGGCAGGACTCCGGCTGGCGCATCGCCGAGCTGATGCAGGAGGCGCCGCGCCAGCGCCAGGCGTGCTGACCCCGTGGCAAAGCGCGTCTCCACGGCCAGCGATGCGGCATACTACGCCCAGGCGGACGCGAGGCCGCCGCGGGAATCCGGGATGCCGAAACGCTCGCGCGAGATGCCCAAACGCCCGATGAGCCGAGAGCAGGCGGAGCGACTGCTCCGGGAGGGGACCTTTGTTGGAATCGAGCTGATTCCCTGGGCCTCCAACTATACCTTCGCTGCCTCGCTCATGCTCCCCAACGGCGATTGCTACATGGGGATCTACAAGCCGCGGCGTGGGGAGATCCCTCTCTATGATTTCCCCACCGGCACCCTCTACCGGCGCGAAGTGGCCGCGTACCGCGCTGCCCGCGCCCTCGGCTGGGACCTCGTTCCGCTCACGCTCATCCGCGACGGCCCCCATGGCGTGGGGAGCCTGCAGCTCTTCATCGAGGCGGACGAGCAGTTCGACGTCCTGCACGATCCGAACCTGGATCACGCCGCCGTGCAGCGGCTAACCGTGTTCGACTTCCTGACCAACAATGCCGACCGCAAGGCGGGCCACGTCCTGCGCGACTGTGACGGCCACCTCTGGGGTATCGACCACGGGCTGACCTTCAACGAGGAGCCCAAGCTGCGCACCGTCCTCTGGCACTATCAAGGCCAGCCGATCCCAGAGGACATCCTGAGCGAGCTGGAGGAGTTCGCCACCGCTCCAGGTCGGGCGGAGGCGCTGCGGGTGGAGCTGGGCGAGCTGCTCAAGCGGCCTGAGATCGAGGGCTTTTTCGAGCGGCTGGAGCGCGTGCTCGCGCTGCGCCGCTTCCCCTCGCCCGGGCCGCGCCGCCACGTCCCCTGGCCGCTGTATTAGCGGCCAGGGGACGTGGCGGCGGGAGAAAACGAGCCGAGCCCCCGACGAGTGCCGGGGGCTCGGCTGTCTGCGCTGGATGGCCTCATGCCATCCGTGGGCGCTGGTGCTAGCCCCGTGTTCCCGCGGCACGTGGCGCAGCCACCGGGGCCGTTGGTGCCGCCAGCCGCTTCTGGCCCCACGGGGTGCCGAGCAGCGGGAGCAGGTAGCGGTCGAGCCCGATGTAGCCGGCGTTCTTCCAGGCGAGCATCAGCAGCACTGCCAGCAGGAACAGCACCGGGTTGGTCGAGGCGCTGCCCGCGAGCATGAAGTTCAGGTTCATCAAGGCACCGAAGAAGGCGGCGATCCCAACCAGGCCGCCGACGATCAGGCCGAGGCCCACCAGCAGCTCGCCGAAGACGATCAGCTTGGCGAACCATACCTGTGACTGGCTGTCGATCAGGAGCTGCAGGAAGCCGCGGTACCAGTCATAGGTGACCGGTGCCCTGGCCGGCGGCTCCGGCATCTGCACTGCGCTCTTCCAGTAGGCGAGCAGCGCGCTGCCGTCGCCCATCCACTTCGGATCGGTGAACTTGTGCCAGCCCGCCTCGAGCCACTGGGAGCCCAGGTAGAGCCGAACCACCAGCCAGATCCAGGCGGCGCGACTGCTCTGGAACAGGAACTGGGCAATGGGCGGGTCCTGAATGAGCACGTTGCCTTTCTCGTCCGTAATGTGCGTGACGCGGAACATCGTGTCCTCCCCACGTCTTTGCTCTCATCGAGCGAACGGTTCCCTCTGTTCTTGTTCGCTGCTGCCTGAACAGTACGGGGTGGGGGCCTTCACCAGCCCCTGGCAGGTGTCCCGCGCTACCCAGGACATTCGCCTTGCGCTCACCGAGCGCGGCGGAGCGCGGAGCCCGGTCCGGACGAACGTCCCCTCGCGCCCGGGGCACGTGTCCCAGGTCCAGCGCTGGCCGTGGCGATACCCTGTGACTGTTCCGCTCGCCGCGTCTTCCGACACGCGCCGGCGGTCCAACACCGAAGACACGGGAGAGCCAGATGGCGACGCTAGTTGCCCCACCCCGCCCGGCCACGCGACTGAACCACGAGACGCGTGTGGTCGAGGAACCGACCATCCAGACCGTCGTTGTCACGCCGGCCGTGGAAGCACCGGATTCCCTCGCTGAAGATGGGTACGCGGCCGACGTGCGCGTTGGCCGTATCGCCGTTCAGCTCCTGGCACTGCTATTCATCTTCATGGTGCTGATCGTCCCGCTCTCGCTCGCGCTGGTGAACCTGTATCAGCTCTGGTAGGCGGCCCCGGCCGAGGAGCAGCCGCGGGCGGTGACCGAGACGATTGGAGGCAGCGCTGCCATGACTGACGTAATAGACCTCTATCTGGCGCGGGCGCGCCAGGACCCCCAGTTCCGCCTACTGCTTCGCTCGCAGCCGCGCCGGGTGCTGCGAGGCAAAGGGCTCACGCGAGAGGAGGTGCAGCGGCTGCTGGAGGCGGCGGGAGTCGAGCCGACACATCGCCCACGGATCAGCGCGCTCACCGAGGCGCGTGTGCTGGTGGGAGCGGCCGGCTGAGCCAGCGCGCAGCCGCGGCTGACAGCCGGCCACGGAAAGAAAGGACCCGATGCGAAACGCTCTCGCTACTCCCGGCAAACCGATCAGCACGCGACTTGCCGCTCCTTGCGCCAGTCGGGCGGCCAGCTCGGCGGACCGCCCGACGGCTAGCCTGGCCGCCGTCGGCACGGCGCGCTACCTTCGCCTGCGGCTGGCGACCGTGGTGGCGCCGGTCGCCTTCCTGGCCGTCATCGACTACCTGCGCCACACCCTCTTCACCGACTGGCTGCACACACTTCCCGGGACACTGGCCATCGGCGTGCTGCTGGCAGGAGCGGCCGCGCTGTTCTCGAACGCCGTCTTTGGGATGCTCGCGCGCCTCCAGGGCACGGTACTGCTCCAGAGCCAGCGGATGGCCGCGTTGGAAGAGCACGACCGACTGGCCCGCGAAATCAACGACGGCTTCCTGCAGCGGATCTACGGCGTCGGGCTGAGCCTGCAAACCTGCCTCCTGTCAGACGAGCTGCCCCCCGCTACCGCGCGGGCGCTGGAGCGGGCGATCGGCGAGCTGGATAGCACCATCGGCGCAATGCGCGAGTACCTGATGCAGCCGCCCGACCCCGCTGAGCGGGGCTCGGGCCGCTAAGCTGCCCGGCTCCCCTCTCGGCCGCCACGGCACAGGCGAAGCTCACTCCGGCCGGGACCGGCCGCTGCCGGTACAATGGCGGCGTGATTGCCGTTCCTGATAATCCGCCAGATCGGTCACGTGCCGCGTGGTCTGAGGACGCGCGGCTGGCGGCGCTGTCACAGGCTGCGATCGCCATCACCTCCGAGCTGTCGCTCGACCGCGTCCTGCAGCGGATCGCAGACATCGCCCGCGAGCTGATAGGCGCGCGCTACGCCGCCCTGGGGGTCGCGGATGAGCAGGGCCGCATCCGCCAGTTCCTCACCTCGGGCCTCACCCCCGAGCAGCGGCTGGCGATCGGGCCGCTGCCACGCGGCCTGGGCCTGCTCGGGGTGCTGATCCACGAGGGGAAGCCCTTGCGGGTCGCCGACATCGCCCGCGACCCGCGCTCGGTCGGCTTTCCCGCGCACCACCCGCCGATGACCTCGCTGCTGGGAGTGCCGATCAAGGCGCGCGGCGAGGTGCTCGGGGACCTCTACCTGACGGATCGGCTGGATGGCCAGCCGTTCACCGAGCAGGATGAGCAGCTCGCGATTCTGCTGGCCGGCCACGCCGCGGTGGCGATTCAGAACGCCCGGCTGCACGCCCGGCTGCAGGAGCTGGCGCTGCACCAGGAGCGCAGCCGGATCATGCGCGACCTGCACGACGGCATCATCCAGTCGCTATTCGCCATTGGGCTCAGCGTCCAGGAGACGCTCCACTTGCTCGACACCGCGCCGGGCGAGGTACGCCCGCGTCTGGAGCGAGTGGTGGGCGACCTGGACCAGGTGATGGCCGATATCCGGCGCTACATCCTGGACCTGGACCGCTCCAGCCAGCCGACGGAGGGCGACCTGGAAACTCGCCTTGGCCACCTGGTCTCCGAGTTCCAGGCGGCCACGCCGATGCAGATCCAGCTCTCCGTCGCGCCCGAGCTCAACGAAGCGAAGCTGCCCGGGGAGATGATCGAGCACCTGATCCAGATCGCCCACGAGGCGCTTGCCAACGTGGTGAAGCACGCCCACGCCTCGGCGGCTGCGGTCCGCCTGGAGCGCAGCCGCCGCGGGCTGGTGCTCACCGTCTGGGATGACGGCGTCGGCTTCGACCCGCGCGCCCGCCGGACGGCCCAGCAGCGCGGCTTGCGCAACATCCACGCCCGCGCCGCCGCGCTGGGCGGCTCGCTGCAGATCAGCAGCGAGCCCAGCCATGGGACCCGGGTCCTGGTGGCGATCCCGCTCTCGCCGCACGCTCGGCGGCCAGCCGCCAGCCGCCAGCCTGCGGCGGACAGTAGCCCGTAGGACGCATCCTGCCCGGGTACCTGGGTACACTCCCTGGTGTGGAGGGCGGAGCGCTGATCGCCCTGAAGGATGGCCATGCCTAACCTGCGTATTCTGCTCGTCGATGACCATGAGGTGGTGCGGCTGGGGCTCAAAGCCCTCCTCAGCCGCCACCCGAGCTTCGAGGTGGTGGGAGAAGCGGCAAACGCCGACGAGGCGCTCCGCAAGACGCTGGCGCTCAAGCCGGACGTCGTGGTGATGGACATCCGCCTCCCGGGAGAAAGCGGCATCCAGGCCACCCGGGCGATCGTCCAGGAGCGGCCGCAGACCAAGGTCATCATCCTGACCTCATACGCCGAAGACGAGCTGCTACTAGAGGCGATCGAGGCTGGCGCCTCTGGCTACGTGCTCAAGCAGATCGGGTCGAATGATCTGGTGCGCGCCCTGGAGGCGGTGGCGCGGGGCGAGTCGCTGCTGGACCCGGCGCTCACCGGGCGGGTGTTCCAGCGGCTGCGCCAGGCGGCGCGGCAGGAGCGGGGCAGCGCCTTCCGCGATCTGACCGACCAGGAGATGAAGATCCTGCGGCTGGTGGCGGAGGGGCTGACCAACAAGGAGATCGGCAGCCGGCTCTACCTATCCGAAAAGACCGTCCGCAACTACGTCTCAATGATCCTCGGCAAACTGGGCCTGGCGTCGCGCGCCCAGGCCGCCGCCTACGCCGTCCAGCACGGCATCTACCAGCTCGAAGAGCCACGACCCTGAGGGACAGATGTCCCGCCTCTGAGCGCGGGAGTCCCAGCGGCGTCGGGACGCGCTGCCTCAATTGCGGGACGGTTGCCCGCGGTACCGCGGGCACAGCCCGCCGTACCGTTTCTCCAGGCTGAGCCGCGCAGACACGCGGCTCAGCACACTGTGAAGGGAGAGACAGCACCGTGAGAGCCTTCTCCGTGCTCATCGCCGTGTTCCTGGGCATCGCGCTCGTCCTCGCGGCCGTCGTCGGTGCCACGATGTACTTTGTGCGACCCGTCGCCTATGTGGGCGGGCAAGGGGTGATGGCCCCTGGCTCGATGCCCGGGATGTCCATGCCCGGCCAGGCGCCGGCGCCGGCGGTGCAGCCGGCGGCCAGCGCCAGAGCCAGTGAGCTTCAGGTGACTGCTACGGAGTGGGGCTTCACGCCGAATCGGCTAGAAGTCGCCGCCGGCAGTCCGTTCACGCTGACATTCACCAACAAGGGCTCCATCCAGCACGACCTCGCGGTCACCGGCACCAGCGTCAAGCTCGTCGCTGACCCCGGGAAGACGGCTGAGGGCACGTTTACCATCGACAAGCCCGGCGAGTACGCAGTCATCTGCTCGATCCCGGGCCACGCCGAGGCGGGCATGAAGGGCATCCTCGTCGCCACCGGCGCGGGCCAGACGGCCGCGGTGCAGCCGGCGACGCCGCCCACGGCCGAGCAAGCGGCCACGACCGAGGCGAAGCCGATTCCGGCCGGCACCCAGCGCCTGCCGCTGCCGGCCGTCGCCCCGCCGATCACCCGCACCACCCCGGCGCTGGTGAAGGTGGAGCTCGAGACCAGGGAAGTGACCGCGCTCATGGCGGACGGCGTCGCCTACACCTACTGGACGTTCAATGGCACCGTGCCCGGGCCGATGATCCGCGTTCGCCAGGGCGACACAGTGGAAGTGACGCTCAAGAATTCGCCGGACAGCAAGGTCACGCACAGCATCGACTTCCACGCGGTGACCGGGCCGGGCGGTGGAGCCAAGGTGATGCAGGTCGCCCCGGGCGGCCAGGGCGTGTTCCGCTTCAAGGCGCTGAACCCGGGCGCGTACGTGTACCACTGCGCCACCCCGATGGTCGCTCACCACATCGCCAGCGGGATGTACGGCCTGATCGTCGTTGAGCCCGAGCAGGGCCTGCCTGCGGTGGACCGCGAGTACTACGTGATGCAGGGCGACTTCTACCTAACCGGCGACCGCGGCCAGCAGGGCCTACGCGACTTCGACATGAACAAGATGCTCGCCGAGAACCCGGACTACGTGGTGTTCAACGGCAGCGTCGGCGCCCTGACCGGGGAGCACGCGCTGAAGGCCAGGGTGGGCGACACCGTGCGCATCTTCTTCGGCGTCGGCGGCCCGAACAAGACCAGCAGCTTCCACGTGATCGGCGAGATCTTCGACCGGGTCCACCCGGAGGGCGCCTCGGAGACGCTGACCAACGTCCAGACCACCATGGTCCCCGCCGGCGGCGCGACCATGGTGGAGTTCCAGACCCAGGTGCCCGGCACCTACATGCTGGTGGACCACAGCCTTGGCCGACTGGAGAAGGGCGCCGCGGCCCAGCTCGTGGTGGAAGGCCCGGCCAATCCCGACGTCTTCCAGACTATCCAGGAAGGTAATGGCGGGAGTGGCGGCCACTAACCGCTGAGATCACCCGGTAGTCAGGTGAGGGCGGCGCCCCGAGCGCCGCTCTCATCCTATCGTCTGCGCCCGCCTCACACTGGCTTGGCCCCACCAGCGCCCGCTGCCACCTCGACAGCGGGCGCGCTACAATCCGCCCGCCCAGATGGGCGCCAGGGCCACTGAACGCGACAGGAAGGGATCGAAGCCGGTGAACAGGTTGCCAGCCGTGCGCTTCGGGGTGATCGGGGTGGGGCTGTTTGGCGAGCGCCACCTGGCGGCGCTGCACGGCATCCCCTTCGTCGAGGTGCTGGCGGTGGCGGACGTCGATCCGGCGCGGCTGGAGGCGATGGCCAGCCAATACGGCGTGCCTCGGCGCTACCCAGACGGGCTGGCGCTGGCGGCCGACCCGGACCTGGACGCGGTGATCGTGGCCACCCCCGAAGCGCTGCACCGAGACTCCACGCTGGCAGCGCTGGAGCACGGTAAGCACGTGCTGGTGGAGAAGCCGATCGCGACCGAGCTGGCCGAGGCGGAGGAGATGGTCCGCGCGGCCGAGCGGGTCGGCCGCCACCTGGTCCCCGGCCACCTGCTCCGCTTCGAGACGCGCTTCGCCCTGGTGAAGGAGCGGCTGGACAGCGGCGCCCTCGGGCGGGTGATCTCGCTCTCCCTCCGGCGGGACCGCTCGCGGGCGCTGGTGCCCAAGTACCTGCGCACCCATCCGTTCCTGGAAGTGTCGATCCACGATGTCGACCTGGCGCTCTGGTACGCGGGCGACCGGGTCCGCCGGGTACGCGCCTGGCAGCGGCAGGCGCACCCCGCCCCGTACCCGGACGCGGTCTGGGGCTTCCTCGAGTTCGAGCAGGGCGCGGTCGCCTGCCTGGCCAACCACTGGCTGCTGCCCGAGCAGAGCGGCCTCGGGCTGGGCGACACGCTGCACCTGGTCGGCAGCGCCGGGACGGCGGTGGTCGACCTGACCCACCCCGGGCTGGTGTTCTACCAGGAGCGCGGGCACGAGGTGCCGGACATCTCCTACGACCCCTCTACTCGCGGCGCGGCTCAGGGAGCGCTCCGCGAGCAGGACGCCCACTTCGCTCTCTGCCTGCTGCGGGGCGAGACCCCCCGCGTCGCCACCGCCCGCGAGGCCCTGGAGGGGCTGCGGATAGTACAGGCGCTGATCCGCTCGGCCACGGAAGGGCGCGACGTCGCGCTGAACGAGCCCGGATTGTAACGCTCACGCAACACCTTCGACACCGGCCGTTTCCTTCCACGAAACGGATTTGGCATACTGGGCCGTCCCGCGGCCCGCCTCGGCGCCCGGTGTCGATCCTTTCCCGCGAGAATGGCATGTCGCATCCAACCCGTGTCGCGTCGCTCGTCCTCCTGCTCGCCACGCTCGTCCTCCTGATCCCGTCGCCCACCTGGGCAGCCCCCAAGGCTCCGCCCGACCCGTCCAGCTATTCCTTCTATCGTGCGGAAAGTCCCGAATACGGGGTGAGCACGTTCCTGGAGGACCAGGCGGCGCCGCTGCCAGTCCTCCAGCAGGCGTACACCGCCGGCTTCCAGTGGCAGAAGTCGCTGTTCCGCTGGCGGGACATCGAAGGAGCAGGCAAGGGGCAGTTCAACTGGGACGCGGCGGACGCGGTGGTGCGAGCGACCGAGGACGCCCGGATGAACCTGCTGGCCCGGGTAGACTTCGAGCCGGCCTGGGCGCGGCTGGATGGCGCGAACAATGGCCCGCCGGACAACGTGCAGGACTATGCCGACTTCATCACCCAGCTCGTCAGCCGCTACCGGAAGGGGAGCCAGCGCGGCCGGCTGCGGGCGATCGAGGTCTGGAACGAGCCGAACCTGTCGCGCGAGTGGGGCGGCCAGCCGATCAGCCAGGAGAGCGCGGCGCAGTATGTGAAGCTGCTCTGTGCCGCCTACACCGCCGCCAAGCAAGCCGACCCGGCGATCACCGTGGTCAGCGCCGGGCTCAGCCCCACCGCCACCGCCGACGGCACCGCGCAGCCAGATGACGTCTACCTGCAGTGGCTGTACGACGCCGGGATGAAGGGCTGCTACGACGTGCTCGGCGCCCACGCCCCCGGCTTCAAGGCCCCGCCAGAAGTCTCCCCGGACGAGGCGGCCTCAAACCCGGTGTGGGGCGGCCAGCGCTTCTTCACCTTCCGCCGGGTCGAGGACCTGCGCGCCGTCATGGAGCGCAACGGCGACGCCGACAAGCAGATCTGGATCACCGAGTTCGGCTGGACCAGCGATCCGGTGAACCCGAGCTACTCCTGGTTCGCGGTGTCTGAGGAGCTGAAAGGCCAGTACCTGGTGGACGCGTTCCGCTGGGCGCACACGCACTGGCAGCCGTGGATCGGGGTGATGGTCGCCTGGAACATGGCGGACCCGAGCTGGACCGCCGCCAATGAGGAGTACTGGTGGAGCATCACCAACCCGGACGGTTCCCCACGCTCCGCCTTCACCCTGTTCGCCCAGCAGCGTACCCAGGGCGGCCTGCCCTAAGGCGGCGGATTCCCTTTTGGCAGCCTGCCACGACCGCTCAGCGCACCGCGCTGAGGGCGGCCGCGCGCTGATCGCTATACTCTGGCAGGAGGCCGAGCGTGGATTTCACCCTTTCCGACGAACAGCGCATGATCCGCGATCTGGCCCGCCAGGTCGCCCGCGAGAAGGTCGCTCCCCGCGCCGCCGAGCTAGATCGCACCGGTGAGTACCCGGAAGACATCTTCCAGGCGTTCAAGGAGACGGGGCTGCTCGGGCTGGCATTCCCGGAGCAGTACGGCGGGGCCGGCGCTGGCATCACCGGGCTGTGCCTGGCGGTGGAAGAGACAGCCAAGTACTGCAACGCCTCCGCGCTGATCCTCCTGCTCACCCGCCTGCCCACCAGCGCCATTCTGTTCTACGGCACCGAGGAGCAGAAGCAGCGCTACTGCCGTGGGGTGGCGGAGGGGAAGCTGCGCGGCGCCTTCGGGCTGACCGAGCCCGGCGCTGGCTCGGACGCGGCCAATATTCAGACCACCGCCCGCCGCGACGGCGACGCGTATGTGCTGAACGGGACCAAGACCTACATCAGCGGCGCCACGGTGGCGGACTTCTTCCTGGTCGCCGCCAAGACCGACCCTTCGGCTGGCTCGCGCGGCTTCAGCGTCTTCATCGTCGAGCGCAACACCCCGGGCTTCAGCATCTCCAAGCCGCTGCCCAAGATGGGCGTGCACGGCGTCCCGATCACTGAGCTGCACTTCGACAACGCCCGGGTGCCCGCCTCCTGCATGGTGGGGCCGGAGAACCAGGGCTTCAAAATCATTATGGCCAACCTGAACGCGCTGCGGCCGGTCGTCGCGGCGCGTGGGCTGGGCACCGCCGAGGGCGCCATCGCCTACGCCACCGACTACGCCAAGCAGCGCGAGACGTTCGGCAAGCCGATCATCCAGCACCAGTGGGTACAGTTCACCCTGGCGGAGCTGGCGATGCAGGCAGAGGCGGCGCGGCTGCTCACCTACAAGGCGGCCTGGCTGGTGGACCAGGGCCGGTATCTAGACCGAGAGGCGGTGCCGCACCTGTCGATGGCGAAGGCGTTCGCCACGGAGCTGGCGGTGAAGGCGAGCGGCGACGCGGTGCAGATCATGGGTGGAGCCGGCTACATGGCCGAGTTCCCGATGGAGCGGGTCTACCGCGACGCCAAGCAGCTTACGATCGTCGAAGGCACCAGCCAGGTACAGCGGCTGATCATCGGGCGTGCCCTGCTCGAGGGCACGCTCAGCTACTGGTAGCCCCGATGCCCGGGCCGCTGGCCGGCCTGCGCGTGCTGGACCTTACCCGCGTGCTGGCCGGGCCGTACTGCACTATGCTCCTGGGAGACCTGGGCGCCGATGTGATTAAGATCGAGGCGCCAGGGACGGGAGACGACACCCGCCGCTGGGGCCCGCCCTATCTCGCGGGTGAAGCGATCTACTACCTGTCTGTCAACCGCAACAAGCGCAGCGTCACCGTCAATCTGAAGGACCCACGCGGCCAGGAGATTATTCGTGAGCTAGCGCGCCACTGCGCGATCCTGGTCGAGAACTTCAAGGTCGGCGGGCTGGAGCGGCTAGGGCTGGGGTACGAGGCGCTCCACGCAGTCAACCCGGCGCTGGTGTACACCAGCATCACCGGGTTCGGGGATACCGGGCCGTACCGCGATCGGCCCGGCTACGATTTCATCGCCCAGGCGATGGGCGGGATCATGAGCATCACCGGCGAACCGGACGGCGAGCCGCAGAAGCACGGGATCGCGATCACCGACATTACCACCGGGATGCTCGCGGCGCTGGCCAGCCTGGCAGCGCTGCACTATGCCCGGGAGACGGGCCGCGGCCAGCACGTCAACCTCTCGCTGCTGGAGACCGTCGTCGGCTGGCTGACCAATCCGGCCGCGAGCTACCTGAACACCGGTGTGGTCCCCACCCGGCTGGGCAACGCCCACCCGAACATCGTCCCCTACCAGGTGTTCCAGGCACGGGACAAACCGTTTGTCGTCGGCGCCGGCAACGACGGCCAGTTCCGGGCACTGTGCCAGGTGCTCGGGCGGCCCGAGTGGGCCGACGACCCCCGCTTCGCCACCAACCCGCAGCGGGTGCTGCACCGGGAGATCCTGGTTCCGCTGCTGGCGGAGGTGTTCGCCCAGCGCGACGCGGCCGCCTGGGTGGAGGCACTGCTCGCGGCCGGCGTCCCCAGCGGCCCGATCAACACCATCGCCGATGTCTTTGCCGATCCTCAGGTGCTGGCCCGCGACATGCTAGTCGAGCTGGCGCACCCCACCATTGGCATCCTCCGCCTGCCCGGCATCCCCATCAAGCTGTCTGAGACCCATCCCAGCGTGGAGCGCCACCCCCCGCTGCTGGGCGAGCACACCGACCAGGTGCTGGTGGAGCTGCTGGGCCACACGCCGGCCGAGATCGCCGCCCTGCGCGCCGCCGGCGTGGTGTAGCGGCAACCTGCCCGCTTCGCACCTGTTGGCGCCGCGGCCCCCGCCGCCTCGCCTGACTGTTATCCAAATGTTATCTTTCTGTTCCATTTCCGGACCTGCATTGCATTTCGCGTAGCAGTTCTGTGACAATCCTGCCCTGCAGCGCTCGAGGCCGCTGAAACACGAGCGGGGAGGTGCATCGGCCCCGCTCGGAGAGCGGGTTCGGTCTCTGGCGGGCGCTCCGCGCGCCCGCCTGCACCTCAATGAACGACCTGGCGCGGGGCAGCACGGCCTGCGCCGGCGGAGTAGCGACGTCCAGTCGTAGCGGGTTGGCCCAGGCGCCCAACTACTCCTGGCGATCATGGAGCAGAGACCGAAGGACGGTGCAGATGCCCACCCGGCGACACCTCGCCCGCCCGGCCAGCGTTCTGCTGCTGGTGGTGCTGCTCGCCGCGCTCTCCGCCACGACCGGTCGGGCCAGCTCTGCCACGGCTGGCCCGCGCGCCCCGGCCGGGCCCGGAGGGGCGTGGGGCTGGGGCGCCAATAGCTACGGCCAGCTCGGCGATGGCAGCATCAGCTTCGAGCCGACGTCGTCGCCGATGCAGATGGTCGGCCTCAACGCGGGGGTGATCGCCGTTGCCGCGGGCGATGCCCACAGCCTGATGCTCAAGAGCGATGGCACCGTGTGGGCAGCCGGGCTGAACCTGGACGGCCAGCTCGGCACCGGCAATACTGCCAACAGCGACGTGCCGGTGCAGGTGAGTGGCCTGAGCGGGGTGATCGGCATCGCCGCGGGGACCGGCTTCAGCCTGGCGCTGAAGGCCGATGGCACCGTCTGGGCCTGGGGGAACAACAGCTTCGGGCAGCTCGGCAACGGCACCACCGCCGAGACCCACGTGCCGGTGCAGGTGAGCGGCCTGAACGGGGTGAAGGCCATCTCCGCCGGCAGCAACCACAGCCTGGCCCTCAAGATGGATGGCACCGTCTGGGCCTGGGGCTGGAACATGTACGGCCAGCTTGGCACCGGGACGAACACGGATAGCCATGTTCCGGTGCAGGTGAGTGGCCTGAGCGGCGTGACCGCGATCTCCGGCACCCGCGATTCCTTCAGCCTGGCGCTGAAGGCCGACGGCACCGTCTGGGCCTGGGGATCCAACAGCTTCGGGCAGCTCGGCGACGGGACGACCACCGACAGCAACGTCCCACTACAGGTAAGCGGGCTAAGCGGCGTGGTGGCGATCGGAGCCGGGAGTGGCCACAGTCTGGCGGCGAAGTCCGATGGCACCGTCTGGGCCTGGGGCTGGAACATGTACGGCCAGCTTGGCACCGGGACAACGAGCGACAGCAGCGTGCCGGTGCAGGTGAGCAGCCTCAGCGGCGTCTGGGCGGTGGCCGGCGGCAACCATCACAGCGTGGCGATCACCCAGGGCGGGCTCATCTGGGCCTGGGGTGACAACAGCTCCGGCCAGTTGGGCGACGGCACCACCACGGAACGCGACGTTCCGGTCCAGGTGGCCGGCCTGGGCCTGGCCAGCATCGTCACCGCGGGCGACTCGCACACCCTGGCGCTCACTCCGCCGCCGCCCGCGGCCCCAACCCATCTCACCCTCGTCTCCGAAACCCCGTCCAGCGTGGCGATCTCCTGGACGGACAACGCGACGAATGAGACCGGCTACGTGGTGGAGCGGAACACGAGCGGCGGCGAGTACGCGCAGCTTGGCTCGACCCTACCGGCCAACACGACCACGTATACCGACGCCACCGCCAGCCCCGACACCCAGTACTGCTACCGGGTCAAGGCGGTCAACGCCGCCGGCAGCTCCCTGTACTCGAACGAGCTCTGCGTCACCATGCCGCCGAGCGCACCCACCAATCTTGCCATCGTAAGTGTGACCACGACGAGCATCTACCTCACCTGGGCCGACAACGCGACCACGGAGACCGGCTACGTCGTCCAGCGCCAGACTGACGGCGGCGCCTTCACCCAGGTGGGCAGCACCCTGCCGAACAACACCAAGAGCTTTACTGACCGGACCATTGCCATCGATACCTCCTACTGCTACCGAGTGGTGGCGGTGAACGCGGGGGGCACCTCGGACTACTCGAACGTGGCCTGCACCGCGACCGTGCCAGCTCAGCCGACGAGCCTGGTGATTACCGCGGTCACCTATAACAGCTACAGCCTCGCCTGGCAGGACAACTCCAGCGTCGAGACCGGCTACGTGGTCGAGCGACGGATCGGGAGCGGCCCCTTCGCCCAGGTGGGCAACACCCTGCCAGCCAACACCACCACGTATGTCGACCCGACGACCACGCCAGAAGCGGTCTACTGCTACCGGGTCAAGGCGATCAACGCCAGCGGCAGCTCCGCCTATTCGAGCCAGGCCTGCGCCGCGACCCCGCCGGCCGCCCCGACCAACCTCGCGGTCACCGTTAACAGCGCTCCGCTCAGCGCCACCCTTACCTGGACGGACAACGCGCAGACGGAGACCGGCTACGTGGTCGAGCGGCAGACCAACGGCGGTCCCTTCTCCCAGCTTGGCGGGACGCTGCGCGCCAATACTACCTCCACCACCGACACATCCATCGTCGCCAACACCACCTACTGCTACCGAGTGAAGGCGACCAATACCAGTGGCAGCTCCGCCTACTCGAACACGGCCTGCACCAGCGGTGCACCGAGCGCGCCGACCGGCCTGGCTGTGACCAGCGTTAGCGCCAGCGGCGTCACGCTCGGCTGGACCGATACTGCCAGCAACGAGACCGGCTACGTGGTCGAGCGCGAGGTGAGCGGCGGCAGCTACGCCCAGCTCGGGGGGACGCTCTCGGCCAATACCACCACGTATACCGACGCCAGTGCGGCGACCGACACCACCTATTGCTACCGGGTCAAGGCGGTCAACAGCGCGGGCAGCTCCGGCTACTCGAACGAGGCCTGCACCCTCACCGTGCCTGCCGCGCCCAGCGGGCTTGCCACCAGCAGTGTGAGCACGACGAGCGTCACCCTGTCCTGGACGGACAACTCCACCACCGCCACCGGGTACGTCGTGGAGCGCCAGACGGGCACGGGCTCTTTCGCACAGGTCGGCCCGACCCTGCCTGGCAACAGCACCAGCTTTACCGACACCACGGTCGCGGCGAACACGACCTACGGCTACCGGGTCAAAGCGGTCAACGCCAGCGGTAGCTCCGCCTACTCCGCGACGGTCCAGGTGACCACACCCAAGCCCCCCTACAATCGCACGGAGAACACCGCCCCCGGCATTCAGTACACCGGCACCTGGTTCGTCGTACCGTCCAGCCTGGCCAGCGGCGGCTCGCTCTCCGTCTCGGCCGTCCCGCAGTCGCAGGCGAGCTTCACCTGGACCGGCACGGACGTGAAGCTGGTGCTGGCCCGGGGCACGGCGCTCGGCGCCGTGAAGGTGCAGATCGACGGGGCCACCGTGGCGACGATCGACCTGTACAGCTCGGCCAACCTGTTCCAGCAGCAGGTGTACATCAAGGAGAACCTGGCGCCTGGCACACACACCGTGACCATCACCGTCACGGGGCTGAAGAACCCAGCCTCGACGGCGATCGCCGTGCCCCTGGACGCCATCCTGAGCCGCTGATCCGCGCGCCGCGCACCCACAGAGAGGGTGGCTTGGCGGCGCGGCGCCTAGCTCGAGCCCAGACGCTCTGGTTGAGTGCTGCTCTCCCGTCGGCTGCCCCCCGGGCGGTCTCCCGTAAGACGCGACGGCTTCGTATCCAGCACCTTCTCGCACCAGCGTCCTCTCTGGTCGAACGAGAAATAGCGTGCTAATCCAGGGTTTTCAGCACTACTGACCAGTGAGACGAGTGGCAAAACAGGCCTCGGTTTCTAATGCTCTCTTAACATCGGACTCGCATGCTCGCAGCAGCCAAAGTTCCTTAATGCTCTCTTAACGTTGACCTCGTACCCTCCAACGGCGCAGGAGATGGCGAGCGAAAGCCGTGCAACCGGGCAATACGTTGATCCAGAAGGCAGGACACAGCATCAGTACCCACCGACCTACGACTGCGGCAAGAAATGATCCGCGCGTTCTTCTCCAGGGATTACACACGTCTGTCGTGGTTTACACGCGCCACTGGCGTGCTATATCCGTGCAGTCCTGGTCCGATATCGCGCTTTCGTGCAGCATTGCCTTGGTCGCGCTCTGCATTCGAATACCACATCTTACCACGACTCCGACGCTGAGCAGTGACGCCGAAGAAATCCGCTGGGCAGTGCTGATCGCGCGGAGCGCCACTCACCCTCTTACCAATATCGCTCCCTACATCGGCGCCTGGCATAGCTATGTGATGGCCGCCGCCTTCCGCCTGCTCGGCTTTGACCTTGCGGTGGCACGCGGGCTCACGCTGAGCTTCGCGGTGCTGACGACGGTTCTGGTCTACTGGCTGGCGCGGGAGCTCGGGCTGACACCAGCGGGAGCGGCAGCGGCTGCCGGGCTGCTGGCGGCGAGCGGGTCGCACACCGTCGTCGCCAGCCATCTGGGCTGGTCGAACTGCACCACCCCGTTCTACACCACCCTGGTGCTGCTGCTGTGCGTCCGGGCGGTACGGCGCCGGCAGCCGGTGCTGCTGCTCGGGGCCGGGCTCGTGGGCGGCCTCGCTCTTCAGACACACCCCACGGCGCTCCCGCTACTGGTCGCGGCAGCGATTTACGTAGGGTGGCGGCAACGAGCGCAGCGGCTCCGCTGGCTGGCCCCGGCATTCGTTCTGCTCGTTGTGGCCTATAGTCCGGTCCTGCTGGCCAACGCGCTCGGCGCAGGCGCCGGCCTGTCGGCGGGCGAGGCCAAGGTGGGCGCCTACCAGAAGCAGCGCCCGCTGAGCGCCACGACGTACGCGGAGGACCTCACCGCGCTGGCGCAGGGGCTGGATCAGGTGCTGGCCGGCCGCCTGGTGCCCGGGGATGCCCCGCTGCGGGATCCGGCGCTGCTGCTGGCCGGGGTGTTTGGGCTGGGAGCGCTCCTCTGGGCCACCCCCAGCGGGCGGTGGCTCCTCCCGCTGGGGGTGCTGCTCACGGTGCTCAGCCTACCGGCCCTCACCCCGCGCTATGAGCTGCTGAATGGCCGCTACCTGATGCCGCTCCTGCCCGTGATCCTTGCCGCCGAGGCGGGCCTGCTGGAGGCCCTCGGCCGCTGGGCAGTGCCGCGGGCGCTGAGCAGAGGGCTGTCCTGGCCGAGACGGCTCGTCGGCGGGGCCACGCTGCTCGGCCTCACCGTGCTCCTCGGCTGGTCGCTCGTCTCCCCGCTGTGGCAGCTCAACCGGCTTTACGCCCAGGAGCCCCAGCCGGCCTTCAACGACGTGCTGCGCGGCCTTGCGGAACAGGTGGAAGCGGCCAGACGACCCGGCGAGATGGTCTTCCTCGACCGGCAGGTGCACGTCATCTATCCGTTCGACCGCGCGGGCAAGCCGGTACGCGCTGCGATGATCCTGCGCATGCTCCTTGACCTGCGCAGTCAGCCCAATCGCTACGTCTCGGTCGCGCCCGAGACGCTGCGCCGCGAGCTGTCCGTGGCGCCGGGGCACACGAGCCTGTTGCTGACCCAGCCCGCGCCACAGGTCGAAGCGCTCAGCCCGACCGCCGTCGCCAAGGTACGTGACATTCGCCTGCCGTCCGGCCAGCGTATCGTGCTCTATCGAGTCTCGGCTCACCTGCCTGCCGATCAGTAGCAGCGGCTCGGCCGAGCGGGGCGGCCACGCTCTCCCTTCGCTCCTGCCCTGCCCCACCGCGATCTGCTGCCCGGTGTGAGCGAGTTCACAGAGGCTTACATCTCCCCTGCCGAATCACCCCACTGCAAGGCCGTGCTTACGCCCACACCACCTGCGAGCGCGGCATCAACGGCAGGCTCTGTTGGGAGCCGCCGGAAGTGAGGGACTACCGTGCAGCGCTCCTTTCGTGAACTGTCTGGCCAGGACGTAACCACTCGCCGCCGCTCCCACCCACCGCGCCTGGCGCATCTGGCCGTGCTCGGCGCGCTGGCCGCGGGCCTGCTCCTGGCGCCGCTCCCGCTGCGCGCGGCGCCCGCGCCGGCCACCCCCAGCAGCGGCTTCCAGTATGGTGCCCACGCCCCCATGCCCGCCCCGTACACCGATCAGCAGGAGACCCAGACGCTGGACGACGCCCAGGCCAGCGGCGCCGGCTGGGTGCGCTTCGAGCTGAGCTGGGAAGGGATCAACACGGCGCCGGGCGTCTACGACTACACCCGCAGCGACAGCCTGGTGCGCCAGGCTAACCAGCGCGGGCTCAAGGTGCTGGGGACGGTGCTGGATACCCCGGACTGGGCCTCCAGCGCCCCCGGCTGCCCCAACACCTGCAGCGCCTACGCCAATCGCTACCCGCCGGCCAACTTCACCGACTGGCGGACGTTCGTCACCCACCTCGCCACACACTACGCGCAGGCCTGCCAGACCGATTCCACCCTGTGCGTCCACACCTACGAGATCTGGAACGAGCCGACCCAGTCCACCTTCTGGCAGGGGACGCCGGAGCAGTACGCCCAACTGCTGTCGCTCGCGTACGACGCCATCCACGCGGCCGATCCGCAGGCGGTGGTCATGAATGGCGGGGTGGTGAGCAACACCAGCACCATGACGCCCGACGCCTGGCTGCAGCGGGTGATGACCAACAGCAGCTACCCGGCGGCCGACAAGCTGGACGTGGTGGCGATTCACGAGCGCGGCCCGGTGGGTATCGTGCAGAACGACACCGCCTGGTGGCGCGCCCAGTTCAACCAGTACGGCGCGCTGGCGAGCAAGCCGCTGTGGGTGACCGAGCACGGCTATCCGAGCACGCCCCAGGATCAGAGCGACCCGCGCTTCACGGGCACGGATCCGGCGAGCGGGCAGGCGCTGCAGGCCCAGTACTACAGCGCTGCGCTGCCGGCCCTGGCCGCGGCGGGCGCGAGCGCGGTCTTCGTGACGACTACCGACAGCCTGTCGCCCACCCAGGGCAGCAGCTTCGCCAACGAGGGGCTGTTCCTCAAGGACCTCACCAGCCGCAAGCCCGCGTTCACCGCCTATCGGGCGCTCGCCACCGGCACCCAGACTGCTCCGCTGGCGCCGTCCAATCTCGTCGCCAAGTCCGGCACCATGACGATCACGCTGAGCTGGACGGACAACGCCACCAACGAGAGCGGCTACGTCGTGGAGCGCCAGGCAGGCAGCTCCGCCTTTGCTCAGCTCGGCTCGACCCTGCCGGCGCAGAGCACCAGCTTCACCGATACCACCATCCAGCCCAACGTCTCCTACACCTACCGCGTGAAGGCGATCAACCCCGCGGGCAGCTCCGCCTACGCCAGCGGGGCGAGCGCGACGGTCCTGCTGCTGGCGCCAACCAACCTGCACACCGTCAGCGTCGGCCGGGCCCAGGTGGCGCTGGCCTGGACGGACAACGCCACCAACGAGAGCGGCTACGTCGTGGAGCGCCAGACGGGCAGCGGTGCCTACACCCAGCTCGCCGCGCTGGGGATCGGCGCCAAGAGCTATACCGATCGCACCGTGCAGGTCGACACCGTCTACTCCTACCGGGTGAAGGCGATCAACGGCAACAGCAGCTCCGCCTACTCCAATGCCGTGAGTGTGACCATGGCGCCGGCCGCGCCGACCAACCTGGCAGTCACTGGAACCACCCCGACCAGCGTCTCCCTGAGCTGGACCGACACCGCGAGCACCGAGACGAGCTACGTGGTCGAGCGGAAGAAGCCGAACACCGCCTTCAGCCAGCTCGCCGCGCTGCCGGCCGGGGCGCGGAGCTACACGGATCCGACGGTGGTGCCGGGAGTGACCTACAGCTACCGGGTGAAGGCGGTCAACGCCACGGGCAGCTCGAGCTACGCCGGGCCAGTGAGCGCCGTGCCGCGCTAGGCGCAGCCCGCACGCTCCACAGGGCGCGGCGGGGTCATCCCCGCCGAGCCCTGGTGGCTGTCCAGGCCTCCGGGTTGAGCGGGGTGCGCGGAAGCTCGCCGCGCAGCGCGGTTGCCACCTGGGTCGCCAGGTCGACCTTCAGCCGGGCGAACGCCGTATCCGAGTAGTACGCGGCGTGCGGGCTGAGCAAGACCTGCTCCATCCCTCGCAGCGGGTGGTCGGCCGGCAGCGGCTCCTGCTCGAAGACGTCCAGCGCGGCGCCGGCGATCCGCCTCTCCTGGAGCGCCGCCACCAGGGCCGCCTGGTCCACGAGCCCGCCCCGCGCGGTGTTGATGAGGTAGGCGGTCGGCTTCATTGCGGCGAGCTGGTCCCGGCCAATCAGGTGCCGCGTGGTGGACGACAGCGGGGCGTGCAGCGTGACGTAGTCGCTCTCCTGCAGCAGCGCCTGGAGCGGGCGGGGCTGAGCCCCCAGCACCCGCATCGCCAGATCGTCCACCGCCGGATCGGTGGCCAGGATGCGCAGCCCGAAGCCCGCCGCCCGCCGAGCCACCGCCCGCCCGATCCGCCCTAGGCCAACGATTCCGAGCGTCTGGCTGGCCAGCCGTTGCACCCCGGCCATCACCTCTGGGGCGTTCCAGCCACCTCGCTCCACGTGACGGTGGGCGGGCAGCAGGTGGCGTGCGCAGGCCAGGATCATCGCCAGCGCGTGGTCGGCCACCTCGTCGGTGCAGTAGTCGGGCACGGTGATCACCAGCACCCCGCGCTTGGTGGCGGCCGGGACGTCGATCATGTCGTAGCCTACGCCATAGCGGCCGATGGCCCGCACCCGGGGCAGCGCGTCCAGCACCCGGCCGTCGATCCGGGCGTACTGCACCAGCAATCCGTCCGCCTCCCGCCCGATGCGAATGACGTCGTCCGGGGTGCGCGCGGTACCGACCGCGGCCAGCTCGATCCCATACTCTGCGAAGACCTGCCGCTCGGGCTCGGCTGTCCCCTGGTCGAGGTCGGTAATCACCACCCGCAGGGTATCCGCCATGAACGCCTCCCTGCTGTCTCCTCGGCAGTATGCCAAGCCGGATCAGAAGCGGAGAGGGTTACCTGGCCGCGCGGTATCGCCAGAGCCCTCCTGCCGCGCCAACCAGCACCCCGGCCAGCGCGACGAGATACACCAACATGCCCGGGGTGGCGGGGCGGCTCAGCACGAACAGGAGCACGCCGAGGCCGGCCACCAGGGCGTAGGCGGCGAGGATCAGCAGGTACACCTCGGCCACGTCTGTTCGATTCGCCCGTAGCATCGCCCAACCACCCGCTGCCAGTCCGATGAACATCGCCGCGACCAGCCGCATGGTCAGCACGTCGAGCGCGCTGTCGTTCACCTGCCAGGTCCAGGGCCAGATGGCGAGCGCGGCGGCCGGGGCGAGCAGCAGCACCAGCCCAAGGAGGGCAGCCAGGATGCTAACGACCAGCGCCAGGGCGCGAACGCCGGGCTCGGGCGGAGCACTCGCCGGTGGGATCGCCGGGTGTGCGGAACCCTGGCCGAACTGCCAGAGAGCGATGGCAAACATCCCGACCGCGGCCAGGAAAAAGCCCCAGGTGATCGGACGCGCGAGATCGAACCGGGCCAGGTCGAACAGGACCGCGAGGAGCAGCGGGACGAAGTAGGCGGCGGTGATCGTCAGCAGCAGCCGCGCCTCTGGCCAGCGGCCGCGCCAGAGCGCCAGCGTGCTGCCCGCAGCGAACGCGGCGGAGGCGGCGCTCAGAAAGCGGCTGGCGAGCGGCGGCAGCCGCCAGGGGAACGTGTCGGGCAGCAGCACGAACCAGACCGCCGCCCCCAGCCCGCCACCGACCGCCACCACCAGCAACAGTCCTCGCAGCGCGGGGGGGAGCGCCGTCTCCCCGCGCCGGGCGCGCTCTGCCTCGCGCCACCAGCCAGTCGCCAGCAGCGCCACGAGCAGCAGTAACAGCGCCACGTCCTGCGCACTGAGGAGCATCGCCCGCTAGACCGTGGCCGGCACAAGGCTGTCGATGGTGTACAGCTCGACCGGCTGCGCCCGGCCGCGCAGCTCGAAGCGACCGACCGGGCGCAATCGATTCGCTGCGGCGAGCCGGGCCCGGGTCGCGTCGGACAGGAGCAGCCGCGTCCCCAGCTCCTTGTTCAGTGGCTCGATCCGGGCGGTGGTGTTTACCGCGTCGCCGAGCACGGTGTACTCCATACGCCGGCGCGAGCCCATGTTGCCGGCGACCACCTCCCCGCTGTGCAGCGCCACCCCGATCCGCAGTCCCGGCGCCCGGCCATTCGGTGCGCCCAGCTCCTCCGCCTTCGCCAGCATCTCCAGCGCCGCTTGCAGCGCCCGATCGGCGTCGTCCGGGCGCACTTCGGGGACGCCGAACGCGGCGAGCATGCCGTCGCCCTGGAACCCGATGATCGTCCCGTCATACTTGAACAGGATCTCCAGCATCGCCTCGAAGTACACGTTCAGCAGCGCCAGCACCTGCTCCGGGGGCATACGCTCGGACAACGTGGTAAACCCGCGCACGTCGGACTGGATGAGCGTGGCCCGAACACGCTGCCCGCCCAGGGTACCGCCCGCCCCGGCCAGCAGCCGGCGGGCGACGGCTGGGCTGAAGTAGCGCCCGAAGGTCGCCGCGGCCGCCTCGGCCGCCGCGGCGCGGCGAATCGTGGCCCGCGCCCGGGCGGCCGCCAGCGCCAGCAGCGCCGCCAGCAGCACCAGCGTGATGATGCGGCTGGCGATGCCCAGGATGCTGAGGTCCGGGCCTGAGAAATCCGCGACCACGCTGCCAAAGCGCGCTCCGTCCAGGTAGGCGAAGAGCGCCAGCCCAAGCGTCATCAGCACCGTCAGCGTCCCGGCGGCGGCGATGCGCCCCGTTCGCAAGGACAGCGCGTTGCCGGCGATGATCGGGACGACGAACAGCCAGGCGGGGAAGTGCAACGCGCTGGCGGCGCCGCCGGGCCAGATGTACCAGCGCGACAGCACTGCCAGGCAGGTGCCGAGGCTGAGTACGTCACAGGCCAGGCCGACGTACCCGACCCAGGGGCGGAAGCGCCGCCACTGGAGCGCCAGCAGCACGAGGGCGTACAGCGAGATGACGACAAGGGTAGCGGCGATCAGCTCGATCCCGGGCGGCGCCCCACCCGCCAGCGCCCAGAACAGCGCCAGCGCCAGCCCGCCGGCGGCCGCGACGAGCCGGCTCAACGCGGAGAGGCGCTCTGCCTGTGCCTCTTCCTCGCGCAGCACCTGTCGGGCCGTCTCCTCGCCGGCCCGCACGTCGGCCACGCCCACTCCCGTGGCCTGACGCTGCTCCCCAGCCACAGAGGCCCGGAGCGCTCCCATGCTGCTCCCCGCCCGCCAGTTCGGCAGCGCTGGCACTGCCCAGGCCAGGATACGCTACTCGCTCGGCTGGCTCAATGCCCCTTTGCCCGGGAGGCAGGCTGCGGGGACGGCACGCGACAGGGTCGGCTGCCTCCGCTTCCAGTGAATGCCTCGACTACTCGTCGCTGGAGCCGTTCTGCAGGGCAATCCGCTTGAGCGCCGCTGCCAGCGGGCTGTCGCCCTCCGGGCGGATGAGCGCCTGGTCGCGGAAGGCTGGGTCGTCGCCCCCGCCCTCTTCGTTGGCGATCAGCCAGTAGGTGTAGGCAAACAGGTATGGCTGCTGGCCCTCGGCCACGAGCTCGAACGCGCCCAGCAACCGGTCGGTCGAGGCGTCCACCCAGCCGGCCGGGCGGTCGGCCGGAATGCCACCCTCCGTCCCGATGATCGGCAGGCTGCGCCCGAGCTCCTCGCGCACCACCTGGTCGTACAGGCGCGGCCGCTGGAATCCGGGATCCTCCGCCACGGGCCGCTCGGGGCTCCCCAGCAGGTAGTTGTGCACTCCCACCCAGGCCCGGTCGAGCACCTGGCGTTCCCCGCGCGCCTTGATCCCTTGCAGCGTCTGCCGCAAGAACTCCACGTCGTCCACCTCAGCCCCGGGCGCCAGCGAGCCGAGGCCGGGCAGCCCGCCGCCGGCCAGCACCTGCTTGGCTGCCGGGAGCCACAGGTCCAGGTAGCGGTCCACGCTCGGGTCCTGGTCCTGGTTCTCGCTGGGCAGGTTCGGCTCGTTGTAGAGCTGGAAGTAGCGCACGCCGAGCTGCCGGTAGTGCTGCACCATCGCGGTGATGTCCTGGCGGAGCGGTGCCCCGCGGTGGGTCAGCACCCGCATCACCGGCATCATCCCGCGCCCGGCGAGCTGCTGGACCAGGTAATCGTTGTCGCCGATGCTCGCGCCCTGGTTGAGAAACACCACCCAGCGCATCCCCATCTCGTCCGCCTCCCCCACGAAGCGGTCGACCACGCTCTTGCGCTGGCTGGGGGTGGGGATCCAGTGCACCCCGCGGCCGTTGTCCCCGGCCGGGCGCGGGTAGTCGGCCAGGCGCATCGGGCCGGGCGGCGCCGGGGCAGTCGGCGGGCGTGGCCAGAGCAGCAGGAGCGCCAGCAGCCCGAGCGCGAGCCCGATCGCCAGCGCGGCGCCGAGGCCACGCCGCCCGATCGCCCTGCCCACACCGTCCAGGATCGCCATGGCTGTGCCCGCCAGAATTCCGCGCCAGCCCACTCGGCACTGCTGCGCGGGCTATCGTTGTACGAGGCGCGGGTGTGCCAGCGGTGATTTTTTGGCGGGATGGCCGAAACGCCGTGGGCCGGGGTTGGCGCCCCAGCCCACGGCGGGCTGAGGAATGAGGCTGCTCAGGGCTCCGGGTAGACCAGCTCGCCCCCAGCAGTCTGCCGCGAGGGCTGGCGGCGCACCTTGGCACCCTTGGTTGCCCAGAAGATGTCGGCGATCTGCTGGACGTGGTCGAGCAACTGCTGCGAGGCTTCCATGTTGATCTGCTGCTTGACCGTCGAGGTCAGCTTGCAAGTCTTCCACACCAGGTCGTGCAGCTCCGGGTACTGCTGCACGTGCTCCGGCTTGAAGTAATCGGTCCAGAGGATGATCACCTCGTGCTCGACGATCTTGGCGTGTTCCTCCTTGACCGCGATGTAGCGCGCCATCGAGTTGAGGTAGTTGTCGATCTCCTCCTTGCTCGCGCTGCCGGGCTGCGGCGGCATGGCGGCCTGGATGAGCTGAACCATGCGGACCACGGTCAGCGCCGCGAGCTGCGCCTGGTGCGGGTCGTAGATGCCGCACGGAATGTCGCAATGCGCCGACGCCTCCTCAGCCGGGCGCACGCGCTGTAGCGCGGCAAGGACACGCTCAGTAAGATGCATTCGCTCCTCCTGGCATGAGCATCGGCTTCTAGTGTAGTACGCCGCGAGCGAGTATGGCGGAACGATTCCTCACCGGAGCAGGAAAGGGGCCAGGGAGCGCCTGGCCGTGGCGCTGGCTGCGCCGCCTCGGGCTGTACCCGCTGCTGGCCGCCCTGAGCGCGCGCAAGGTGCGGATCGCCAACAGCAGCATGTACCCGCTGCTGGCGCCGGGCGACGAGCTGCTGTTCGATCGGCTGGCCTACCAGGGAGAAGCGCCGCGCCGCGGAGATATCGTCCTGGTGGAGTGGATGGGCCTGCCCGAGCCGCGGCTGGTCAAGCTGCTGGCCGGGCTGCCGGGCGAGCGGATCGAGGTGCGGCAGGATCGTCTCTGGGTGGATGGTCGCCGGCTGGCGTTCCCCCAGCCGATCGTCGGCTCGCTGCCGGGGCGCTGGCAGCTTGGCCCCGACGAGTACTTTCTGTTCAGCCACAACGTGGCGGTGGGCAGCGACAGCCGCCATTTCGGACCCGTCCCGCGCCAGGCGCTGCGGGCCCGCGCCTGGCTCCTGCTCTCCCCAGCGTCCCGCCGCCGGGCGCTGCGGGGCATCCCGCTGGAGGTGGAGCCGGCCCCGGCCGGGCCGTCCGGCGGGGCCGGCCCGCCCGCTTCTGGTCCTCCGGGACGAACGGCTACCGATCCCGGGACGAGCAGCACTAGAGTGTGACGGCCGCGGCGGCGCACCATAGGGGCGCGACGATCTCCCACGCCTCGCGTCTCAGCGCGGGTATCGGCAGCATCATTTCATGCACAGCGCATTGGAGACGCCAGCAGATGCGAATTAGCGGTAACAGCCAGCAGGCCATCGAGGCCTACAACCAGCTCGTTCAGGGCCAGGCCCAGCAGGCCGGGGGCGTGGCAGAGAGCGCCCGCAGCGACGCCGCGGCGAGCAGCCCGGCGGTGACCGTCAGCCTCTCGGGCAGCTATCCGAACACCAAGGCCATTGAGGACCTCGCGGCGCAGGACCCGGCCTTCGCCCACTGGGCCAAGCATCACCATGAGGCGATCAAGCACATCGCCGAGGGCGACGTCCAGGCCATTGTCGACTGGGCGTCCAAGCATCAGCAGCAGGCGATCAGCGCCCTGGAGAGCCATCCGGAGATCGTTCAGCAGATCGCCACGGATCACCCAGACTTCGTCAAGAGCGTGGTCGAGACCGCGGCCGCGCAACACCCCGCGGTCTTGCAGGAGATCGAAGCGAAGGCGCCGAGCCTGGTCAGCCTGCTCTCCCCCCAGACAGCTCCCATCACTGGCTCCAGCGACGCGAGTGGGAATTCGCCCGCCAGCGATTCCTCCTCGTCGGGCGTCCAGTCCACGCCGAACGCCTAACCTCCAGGCTCCCTCTCTCCCTCTCCCCACCGTACCGGGCAGGCCGGCGCCCCTCCTCGCCGGCCTGCCCCGTCTCTGCCGCTGGGGCTCGGCGTGGAGTTTCTTGCTCGCGGCGGCCGCTCCGTCTATCGTGCTCACCACACACCGGTCCCGAACGTGCTGGCCGTCTGGAGAGAGAGCGAATGGTCCCGAGCGTGTTCCCTTGTGCCCGCCGCGTGGCGCTGCTGGTCACGGTGCTGCTGGCCGGGCTGGCGATCCTGATCCTGCCCAGCGCCGCCGTGGGCGCTCCCGCGCCCGGGCCGGTCTGGGCCTGGGGCGCCAATGGCTCCGGCCAGCTCGGCGCTGGCGTGATCTCGGCGAATCTACCGGTGCTTGGCGCCGCCCGGCCGGTCGCGGTGATCGGGCTGCCCGCCGCCACCCAGATCGCGGGCGGCGGGTTTCACACGCTCGCGCTCGCTGGCGACGGGAGCGTCTGGGCCTGGGGCGACAACGCCTTCGGCCAGCTTGGCCTCAGCGCGGTTGGAAATAGCAGCGTCCCGGCCCAGGTGCCGGGCCTGGCTGGTGTCACTGCGCTCGCCGCGGGCCAGAACCATAGCCTGGCGCTGAAGAAGGATGGCACCGTCTGGGCCTGGGGCTGGAACAGCTTCGGGCAGCTCGGCCTCGGCTCCACCATCAGCCAGTCCACCCCGGGCCAGGTCGGTGGCCTGCCGCCGATTGTCGCCATTGCCGCGGGCGGCCAGCACAGTGTCGCGCTGGCCGCCGACGGCACCGTCTGGACCTGGGGCGACAACAGCCAGGGCCAGCTCGGCACCGGCACCGCGGGACCCAGCAGCGTGCCGGTGCACGTGAGCGGTATCGACCACGTCACTGCCATCGCGGCAGGCACAGGCCACACGCTGGTGCTGCGGAACGACGGTACGGTGTGGGCCTGGGGTGGGAACTTCCTCGGCCAGCTCGGCAACCACAGCAACGCCCCGAGCCCCAAGCCGGTCCAGGTAGCCGATCTGGGCGGGATCACTGCCATCGCCGCCGGCGGCTACCACAACCTGGCACTGCGGAGCGATGGCACCGTCTGGGCCTGGGGCGCGGACCAGTACGGCCAGCTCGGCAACGGCGTGCGCACCGACAGCGCCACGCCCAACGCGACCGCACAGCAGGTGGGCGGACTGGCGGGCATGAGCGCGGTCGCCGCCGGGACGTACCACAGCCTGGCGCTGCGAGCCGATGGCGCGGTGCTCGCCTGGGGTGCCAACGGCGCCGGCCAGCTCGGCAACGGCACTGCGCTGGATAGCGCGACCCCGGTGCTCGCCAGCGGTCTGGGCGCCACCAGCGCCATCGCCGCGGGTGGCTACCACAGCCTGGCCTTGCTCCACCCATAGCGCACACCACCGGCCGGGGGCGGCTGCGCTATCATGGCCGGCAGCCACACTGGCACGGGAGGGCGGCATGTTGACGGAAGGCATTCGCGGGCGCGTGAGTGGGGGTGGCGCCAACCGCTTCCTGGCCCCGGATTCGGAGACGGCGCGGCTTTATGAGGAGGCCCGCCGCCTGATGCCCGGCGGCACCTCGCGGCTGCACTACTACTCCGCCCCCTATCCAATCTACGCGCGCTCCGGGAAAGGGCAGGTCCTGACCGATGTCGACGGTGTGGAGCGGATCGACTTCCTGAACAACATGACCGCGCTGATCCACGGCCACGCTAATCCGCGGATCAACCAGGCGATCGTCGAGCAGCTCGAGCGCGGCACCGCCTTTTCCGAGCCGACGCCCGAGGAGGTGGCGCTGGCACGGCTGATGGTTGAGCGGGTGCCCTCGGTAGAGCAGATCCGCTTCGCCAACTCCGGAACCGAAGCAGTCATGCTGGCGATCAAGCTCGCCCGCGCCTTCACCGGTCGCAGCCGCATTGCCAAGTTCGAGGGCTTCTACCACGGCTACTACGACTACGTACAGGTCAGCTTCTCCTCCACACCCGACAACTGGGGGCCGGTCGATGCCCCGGCCGCGGTACCCAGTTCCGGCGGGCTGGCCGACTCCGTCGTCCGCGAGGACGTGCTCGTCCTGCCGTTCAACGACCGCGAGGCGGTGGAGGGGCTGATGGACCGCCATGGCCGCTCGCTCGCCGCGGTCATCTGCGACCCGCTGTCGAATCGCGCCGGCTTCCCCCGCCCTGCTGAGGGCTTCCTGGACTACCTGCGCCAGGTCACGCGCCACTATGGGATTGTGCTGATCTTCGACGAAGTGATCAGCTTCCGCCTGGGCTACCACGGGGCACAGGGAAAGTACGGCGGTGACCCGGACCTCACCACCTTCGGCAAGATCATGGGCGGCGGCCTGCCGATCGGCGCCGTCGGCGGCCGGGCCGACATCATGGCGCTGCTCGATCCCACCCAGGGGCCGCCCAGGGTGCTCTCCGGCGGAACGTTCAGCGGCAACCCGCTCAGCATGGTCGCCGGCTACGCGGCGATGGAGCAGCTCACGCCCGAGGTCTACGCGCGGCTGGATGCGCTGGGCGAACGGTTGCGGTCCGGCGGCAACGCGGTGTTCCGGGCCACCGGCGAGCCGGCGCAGTTCAGCGGCGATGGCTCGCTGTTCCGGATCGTTCTGACCGACGAGCCGCTCACCGACTACCGTGCTGGAGTGCGCCGCGCCAAGCCGGCCACCCGCCTCAGCCAGCTCCATCGCCTCCTGCTGGACGAAGGGGTCATCATCGCCAGGGATGGGCTAGGTTGCCTGTCGACACCCATGGATGAGACCGACGTCGACTTCTTCCTGGCCGCACTGGAGCGGGCAGTCGAGCGGCTCACTGCTGGCACCGCCTCGCCCTGACGGTTCGTTACCCTGTGTCGGTCGCGCACCCCCTATCTGGTGGGTGCGGCAAGACACGGCCCGTTGCACCGGCGCTCGCAGGCGGAGACTCCAGGAGCGACCCCTGGACGCCTGGGCTTACTCCGCCTATGATGCAGCCCGTGACGCAGTCTTCTATCCAGAAGCGTAGTCAGCCTGGGGCACGGAGGCCCGCCGGGCAGGAGCCAGATGCCGCCGGCGGCTGATTCGGACCGCCGCATGGCGACGTCCGATGAGGCCGAGGCCCAGCGCTACCTGGCCCAGCTCCGCGACGGCAGCCCGGAGCAGCAGATCGCCGCCCGAGCGGCACTCGCGGCCATCTTCGAGCGCCGCGGGATGCTGGCCGAGGCCACCGAGCTCTACGAGCGCAACATCCGGGCGGGGGTACGCAGCGGGGAGCTGTATACCCGCCTCGCCTCGCTTTACCGGCGGCAGGGCCTGTTCGAGCTTGCGGACGAGGCGCTGGCCGCGGCAGCCCGGCTGTCCCGTCCAGCCGCGCCGCCGCTGGTCGAGCGCGCTCAGCCACCGGCCGCTGCTGCGCGGCGGCGCGGGGTTGCTCCCGCCCCACTGCTGTTCGTCACAGCGCTGGCGCTGCTTGCCATCGGCGTCAGTCTGACCGGCTGGTCGCCGGCCGACCCGCTCTTTGCCGCCCGGCGCCAGGAGCAGCAGCGCCAGGCGACCGCCACCGCGATGGCGCTGCTGCCCACCGCGACCGCGACGCCGCTCCCGCCGACCACTACTCCGGTCCCCACGCCCACCCTCAGCCCAACTCCCTTGCTCATCGTCTGCAGCGCCGAGCTCGGGTTCGCCCAGCTCCGCCTCGCCATCGGCCCAGACGCCGTGGGCGACTGCCTGGAGCAGCCGCGCCCGGATAGTGGCGGCACGATCCATCAGCGAACCGCCAAGGGCGAGTTCGTCTACCGCAAGAGCGACAACCGTGCTGCCTTCACCAACGGCTTCGAGACCTGGCTTGTCGGCCCGAGCGGGCTCCAGCGGCGTCCCAACACCGAGCGCTTTCCCTGGGAGGCGACGCCCGGGCCAATCCCGCGGCCTACCTCGACCCCCTTCCCGCTGCCCACGCCGCTTCCCGGGGCGATCCTGCCAGCGCACCGAATCGTCGCCTACTACGGCAATCCGCTCGCCCCGGACATGGGGGTGCTTGGCGAGGCGCCGGCCGAAGCCATGCTCGCCCGGCTCAAGCAGCAGGCCGAGGCCTACACCGCGGCGGACCCGGCCCGGCCAGCGCTGCCCGCGCTCCACCTGGTCGCCTCCGTGGCCCAGGACGATCCCGGCCCGGAGGGGCTGTACCGCGCCCGCATGCCCCCGGAGCTGATCGAGAAGGTGGCCCTCTGGGCGGAGAGCAACGAATGGCTGCTCATCCTCGACGTACAGGTGGGCCGCAGCTCGGTCGCCGCCGAGCTGGAGCCACTGCTGCCTTTCCTGAAGCGTCGCTACGTCCACCTGGCGCTGGATCCCGAGTTCGCCATGGGGCCGGACAAGGTGCCTGGCCAGGTGTTCGGGACGATGGACGCGACGACGATCAACGGCGCGATCCGCACCGTGGCCGACCTGGTGGCTGCCGAGAACCTGCCCCCGAAGGTGCTCATCGTCCACCGCTTTACCGAGGAGATGATCACCAACGCCACGCAGATCCAACTCGATCCGCGCGTGCAGGTAGTGATCGACATGGACGGCTTCGGCGACCCTGAGGCGAAGATCAGCCACTACAACACCTACGTGCGGGACCAGCGTGTCGCCTACACCGGAATCAAGCTTTTCTATAAGCACGACGTCCCCCTGCTGAGCCCCACGGATGTGCTGAGCCTGGACCCTCCTCCTGACGTGGTGATCTACCAGTAGCCAGTGGGCCTCCTGCCCCTTCGCCCACGCGCCCGGCACCCGGCCCACCGAGCCGCCCGGGACCCCCGCACCTGGCCGCTGGTACAATGAGGGGCCCAGATCACGGCCCGGGAGGGGGAGTGAAGCAGGAGCGCCCGGCCCAGGACTGGCGGGTCACGATGGCGGTGTTCACCGGGGCCCTGTTCCTGGACCTGCTCGCCTGGGGCCACATGGCCGCGTTCACGCCGCTGTACCTGCGCCGAGAGCTCGACGTCGCCCCGGATCTCGTCCCAGTCTGGGCCGGCGTGCTCGCCGCCGCGCCGCTTGCCGTCGCCGTCCCGCTCTCGCCGTTCTGGGGTGTGCTCTCCGAGCGCTACAACCGCAAGGCGGTGATCGTCCGCGCTGAATACGCCTCGATGATCGGCTATGCACTCGCGGCGATCGCCACCAACCCCTGGCAGTTGCTGCTCTCCCGCATCGCCTTCGGGTTCTCCTTCGGCAACGTCGCGGTGATGCTAGCGACGCAGTCGATTATCACCCCTGGCCGCCGGCTCGGCTCCGCGCTCGGGATTATCCAGGCAGCGATGCCGGCCGCCACCGCCGCGAGCCCGCTCTGGGGCGCGCTGCTGGTCCAGACGCTGGGGCTGCGGGCGATGTGGGCGATCGACGCGGCAACGGTGCTGCTCAGCGGCTCGTCGATCCTGCTGCTGGTGCGCGAGCCGAACGTGCCCCGCTCGACCGCGCCAGTGCTGGGGCGGGTGCGCGAGATGGCCGCGACCACCATCCGCCAGCCGACCGTGCGCTGGAGCTTCGTCGCCTGGTTCCTGCTGTTCTCCGGCGCCGGCGCCATCGACCCGTTCGTCCCGGTGCTCATCCAGCGGCTGTACAGCGGCCCCGACCCGGCGGTCGCCATCGGACTCGTGCTCGGCGCCTACGGGCTGATGACCAGCGTCGGCACCGTCGCCCTCGGCCGCGTCGCCGACCACGTCAGCCCCACCCGGCTGCTGATGGCCGCGTCCGCTGGACTCGCCGTGATCGTCGCGCTGATCGGTCTCTCGCCGACGCTGCTGGCGCTGGCAGCGCTGATGCTGCTGCGGGCGATCCCGATGGCAGGCACCGGGCCGGCGCTGTACCTTCACCTGGCGCGGGTGCTGCCGGCCTCGCACCGCGCCTCGATCATGAGCTTCTCCCCGTTCCCGCGCAATCTGGCCTACCTGGTGGCGCCACTGCTGGCCGCCGTCGCCAGCAGCCTCGGGCTCACGGCAGTGTTCCTGCTCGGCGCGTTCTGCTACCTGCTCGCCTTCATCGTCTCCCGGCTGCTCGACCTCGCCCCCGCCTTCGCCGTCCGCGCCGGGGCACCAAGCGAGTCCGGCTGAGCCGCGGTGCGTCAGTCCAGGCCCTCCTGCTTGCCGCACCAGGCGTAGAGCGCATCGTACACGGGCAGTTCGGCCGCCAACAGCGCCTGATCGTCCTGGTAGACGGCGGTGAAGCCCTCGGCGATCGCGAGCAGCCCGGGCGACTGGGGAGTGAGGTCGTGGCGCGGGGTGTCGGCGCCACGGACGATCCGCGCCAACCGGTCCAGCGCCGGGTCGCGTCCCCACAGGTCATACCTGCGCAGGATTGCGTCGAACGAGCACTCCTCGCCGTGGTGGCCCAGCTCGGCGCCCGGCACGTCGAACGGGATCGCCTCTTCCCGCTCCGCCACGGCCGCGACCTGCTCTGGTGGCACGTAGAGGAACTCGGCCTCGTGGTCCACAAAGCGGGAGATGAGCCAGGGACAGGCAACTCGATCAACCCTGGGGCGGGCCCGCGTGACCCACTTCATCTCACTCCTCCCCAGCGGCAACGCCGCGCGACCGGGACTGTAGCCCGCAACAGTGTTCGCTTCAAGCCGCGGCGCCTTGCCCGCCCCGCGCGGCGGCGCCCACAATGAAGCACTTCCGTGGTGAAGAGGAGTCGACATGGCCGACGCCGGCTCGCGCCTTGGCGCGCAGCGCTACGATACCCCCGAGATCCTGGCCTATCTGCAGCGCTTGTACGCGCCGGAGGACGAAGCGCTGCGCTACGCGCTGGAGCGCATCCAGGCCGAAGGGCTGCCGGCGATCCAGATCGGCCCAACCGAGGGCAAGATCCTGTACCTGCTCCTGCGGCTGGCCGGGGCGCGCAAGGTGGTGGAGATCGGCACCTTGGCCGGCTACTCCGCGATTTGGATCGCCCGGGCGCTGCCGCCCGAGGGCCATCTCTGGACCTGCGAGCGAGACCCGAAGCACGCCGCCGTTGCGCGCGACGTGCTCCAACACGCTGGACTAGCGGACCGCGTCACCGTCGTCGAAGGCCCGGCGAGCGAGACGTTGCCGAACCTGGAGCCCCAGGCGCCGTTCGATGCAGTGTTCGTGGACGCCGACAAGGGAGGCTACCAGCGCTATGGCGAGTGGGCCACGCAGACGCTGCGCCCCGGCGGGCTACTGATCGGCGACAACACCTATCTGTTCGGGCGCCTGGTGGGCGGCGAGCGCCCCGGGGCGCGGCCGGTCCAGCCGGAGGAGCAGGCCAGCATGCGGGGCTTTCACGAGCTGCTCGCGGCACGCTACGAGGCCGTCTGCCTGCCCACCCCCGACGGCCTGGCCGTCGGCATGCTGCGCGCCCCCGGGCGTAGAGGCGGCCGTGCCGCAGGAGCAGCATATACGGCGGTGTGCCCCGGCGTGAAGACAGCGCGCGGCGGCTGCCTGGCCGGGCGGAGCGTCCGCGCTCCACATCCCCTCGGCCTCGTGTGCCGTGAGGCGTCTGCCGAATCCTCCGGGCGCGGAGAAGGGCGCCTCTACGTGGCCGGCGCGGCTACCGCGCCCGGCTCCACCTCGCCCGCCTGCTCGGCGGCCGGCTGCTGCTCCAGCACCGGCTGGTCCACCCAGAAATCCACGTGGCGGCAGACCGAGCAGACCCAGGCACGCAGCAGCGGCTCGCCGCCCAGCGTCGACACCAGCCGGGTCAGCAGCCCCTGATCCAGCGGCTCCGTCGCTTCCGAGCGACAGTTGGTACACGGACGCATCTCAGCCTTTCCCTCGGCCGTGCTCTGCCCGGACACGCAGACGCAAGAGCCATACCGAGCGCGACAGGACGCTGGGCAGCACGGCCGCGCCAGGCCCGACGGCGTATTATGCGTCCGTATCGTTCCGGAACGTAGGAGTACGCGTGGCCGAGCTACTGATCGGGTTCATCGACGTTGTTTCACCAATGGTGGCAGAGGTGCTCAGCGAGGAGACGCCGCCAGGGATGCGGCTAGAGCTGCTGGTGCAGAACACCGCCCAGGCGCGGCTGGACCTAGCGCGCCGGGCGGACGTGCTGCTGGCCTGGGCCGGGCCGATCCATGGCGGGGAGATCGAGGCGAGCCCACGCCTGTTGCTGGTGCAGAAGACCGGCCAGGGGGTGGACAACGTCGACCTGGAGGCGGCCACCCGGCGCGGGGTGCCGGTGTGCAATGGCGGCGGGGCGAACGCGGCAACCGTGGCGGAGTTCACCATCCTGCTGATGCTCGCCCTGGCGCGCCGGCTACGCACCCTGGAGAGCGAGGTGCGAAACGGCGGCTGGCCCAACTTCGCCTACCGTGACATCTCGTTCGACCTCATGGGCAAGACGGTGGGCATCGTCGGGCTCGGCAATATCGGCAAGAACGTCGCCCGGCGGCTGCGGGGCTGGGAGTGCGAAGTGCTGTATTACGACATCGTCCGCCCGAGCCCGGAGCAGGAGGCGGCGCTGGGTGTAACCTTCGTCCCACTGGACACGCTGCTCCGCCAGGTCGACGTCCTGACGCTGCACGTGAGCCTGAACCCCTCCACCTATCACCTGATCGGCGCCCGCGAGCTGGCGCTGCTGCGGCCCGGCGCGGTGCTGGTCAACGCCAGCCGCGGCCCGGTGGTGGACGAGCCGGCGCTGATCGCCGCCCTGGAGCGGGGAAAGCTGGCCGGAGCGGCGCTGGACGTCGTGGAGCAGGAGCCGATCGACCTGGACAACCCGCTGCTGCGGATGCCGAACGTCGTCCTCACCCCGCACGCCGCGGCCGGTACGCGCGACTGCGTCCGCCGGATGGTGCGCAGCGCAATGGCCAACATTGCGCGGGTGGCGGCGGGCGAGCCGCCGCGCAACGTTCAGAACGGGGTGGAGGGACCGGTCCCCCGCGCTACCCCACGGCCAGGCTAGGCCGCCCGGGCGCCACCTGAGCGGCTGGCGGCGGGACCGAGGCGAACGGCGTGTAGAATCACCCGTTGCCTATCTCGTGCCAGGAGGACAGCGATGACGATCACCGAGCGCTCGGTGCCCGGCCCCGGAGCGACGAAGACCCTCACCGGCGGCCAGGCGGTGGTAGAGACCCTGGCCCGGCTGGGCGTCCGTGCCGCCTTCGGCATCCCCGGCGTCCACAACCTGGCAATCTACGACGCGCTGGTGGACCATCCAGAGATCCAGCACCTCGTCGCCCGCCACGAGCAGGGCGCCGCGTTCATGGCCGACGGCTATGCCCGGGTGACGGGCAAGACCGCGGCGGTGCTGGTCACGACCGGCCCCGGGGTGCTGAACAGCCTCACCCCGCTGGCCGAGGCCTACGCCGACTCCCAGCCGGTGCTGCTGATCGGCACGGTCGGGTCGTCGCACTACCTGGGGCAATACAAGGGCACCCTGCACGAAATGCGCGATCAGGCCGCGCTGCTCGACCTCACCACTGCCGGCTGCTGGCGGGTGCGGGAGATGCGCGACATTCCCGCCGCCGTCGCCGCCGCGTACCAGGCGACGCGGGCCGCGCGCCGCCGCCCGGCCGCGGTCGAGATCCCGATCGACTTCCTGGACGGTACGGCGGAGTTCACCCTTCCCGCGCCGGTCCCGGAGACGCCCGCGCTCCCGCCGGACCCGGGCCTGATCGACCAGGCGGCTGAGTGGCTGCTCGGAGCGACCCGGCCGCTGCTCTACGCCGGCGGCGGGGTGATCTCTGCGGATGGCAGCGCCGCACTTACCGCGCTGGCGGAGGCGCTCAACGCCCCGGTGCTCACCAGCACCATGGGCAAGGGGGCGATCGACGAGCTGCACCCGCTGGCGCTCGGCGGCACCTGGGGACCCTCCTCGGTGCCGCGCCGGGGCGGGCTGCACTTCGAAGTGCTCCAGCGCGCGGACGCGGCGCTGGCGGTCGGCACGCGCTTCACCGGCATGTCCACCGGGCACTGGGCGCTGCCGTTCCCCTCGCGGCTGATCCACGTTGACGTCGACCCGGAGGAGTTCGGCCGCAACTATCGGCCAGAGCTGGCGATCCAGGCGGATGCGCGGGCCGCGCTAGAGGCGCTGCTGCAGGCCGTTCGCGGACGGCGTCCGGCCAGCCAATGGAGCGCGGAGGAGCTGGCGGAGTACAAGCGCCGCTGGCGGGACGAGGCGCGCGCCCACTCCCCGCTCGGGCTGGCGTTCGTCGAGGCGCTGCGCGCCGCCATCCCGCCGGACGGGGTGCTCGCCAACGATCAGTGCATGCTGAACTACTGGGCCTCGCGCTTCTACCCGGTCCGCGCCTCGCGCACCTTCTTGTACCCCATCGGCTCCGCCACCCTCGGCTTCGGCGCCCCGGCCGGCTACGGGGCCAAAGCGGGCCGGCCCGACCTGCCGGTCGTCGTCGTTGCTGGCGATGGCGGCTTCCTATTCACTGTCCAGGAGCTCGCCTCGGCGGTGCAGGCGCGGCTGGCGGTCCCCGTGGTGGTGCTGAACGACGGCGCCTACGGGATGATCAAGGCGGCGCAGCGCCGCCGCTTCGGAGAGCGCTTCCTGGCGGTGGATCTGGAGAACCCCGACTTCGTCCGGCTGGGCGAGGCGTTCGGAGCCCACGCCACCCGGGCCGACAGCCCGGAGGCGCTCCAGCGCGCGGTCGCGACCGCGCTCGCGGCGGACCGGCCGACGCTGATCGAGGTCCAGGCGCAGCTCCCGCCGCCGATCTGGTAGCACCGCGGCCTGGCGGTTTCAAGCACGCAGGCCGCGCCCCGCGAGGAGCAGGGCAGGCGGCTCGGCGCGTGGCATGGCTTGTGCCTGTGCTGCCCGCGAGGGCGAGGCGCAGCATGCTCGGACGGATCAAGCAGCTTATCGCGTGGTTCCGGCAATCGGCGCTCGGCCGGTTCATCGCCAAGTGGAGCGAGGATAACGGCAGCACGCTGGCGATCGTGATCGCCTACTACGCGCTGGTCTCGCTCATCCCTCTGTTGCTTGCCATCACCGCGGTGATCGGCTTCGTCGTCCGCGACCCGGGCACCCTGCGCGCGGTAGAGAACCTGGTCATTACCGCCTTTCCGGGCGACCTCGCCAGCGACCTGCTCGCCACGGTGAATTCGGCCCGCGAGAACGCCGGCAGCTACGGGATCGTGGCGATCCTGGGCTTGCTCTGGAGCGGCTCCGGGCTGTTTGGCGGAATAGAGCAGGCGCTCAACAACGTCTACCGGGTGCCACCGCGGAGCGTGGTCAGCTCCAAGCTGATCGCTATCGGGATGACACTCCTCTTCATCGTGCTGATCCTGGTGGCAGTGCTGGCGTCGTCGGTCACGACGCTACTGCTCAACACGACCCAGCAGACGCTCCAGCAGGTACTGCCGTTCCAGATCCCCGGCTGGGCGTTCTTCCAGGCCTGGGTGGGCCGCGCCGTGTCGTTTCTCGCCCTGTTTCTGCTGTTCGTGGCGATCTACTACATCGTCCCGAACACCCGGGAGTCGCTCTGGGAGGTGGTGCCGGGCGCCGTGCTCGCCACCGTCCTGTTTGGCCTGGCCACCCAGCTTCTGCCGATCTATCTGCACTACTTTGGCAGCTCGTACCGCGCCTACGCCGCGTTCGGAGTACTGCTGCTGCTGGTGTTCTGGGTCTGGATCCTCGGCAACATCCTGGTGCTGAGCGGGGAGCTCAACGCCTTCCTCTGCCGGCCCGAGCTGCGCCAGACGCAGGCCTCCCCCCCGCCGCCGCACCCGCGGTCAGTAGCGGTCGCCGCCACGCAGGGGCGGCAGGAGCCGTGCAAGCCCCGGGAGCGGGCGACACGGCAGGGTGTGCCAAAGGGTGCCCTCTGGGTGGCGACGCTGCTGCTGTATCTGTGGGATCGGATCAGCGGTGGCCGGCGGCGGTCACGCCCCTCCTACGCTTCGTCGCGGAGCGGGTAGAGCACGAGCCCGCTGGGCGGCTTCGGGACGAAGAAGGTCGATTTCTGCGGCATGCGGTCGCGCGCGTCCGCGACGGCCAGCACCTGCTCCACCCGGGTGGGCGCCACCAGCAGCGCCAGCTCCGCCTCCCCCCGCCGGACCGCGTCGAGCGCCTCGGCCGCTGCGTGAGTGAAGCGGACGCTGTCCTCCAGGCGCACCCCGGCCCGGCGCAAGAGCGGTTCGACGATCAGCGCGTGGAGCACCGCCACGTCCAGCGCGCGCCAGGCGGCCGAGTGCCCCTCCGCCTTGCTCGCCAGCGCCCGGCTCGGGTCCACCACCCGGATCTGGATCGCCCGCTGGCCGCCCGCGACGAGCGCGCAGAAGCGCTGGCCGGGCCCCTGGCCAAGCTGGGCGGCGAGATCCTCCACCGCGGCTCGGGCGCGCTCGACGTCGCCTGGTAAGGCCACTGCTTCGAGCGTGGCCGCTCCGTCCAGCACAGCGCGCAGCGCTGCCTCGGGCTCCGGCCCCACCCCACGCAGCAGGCGGTGAATCGGCAGGACACGGAGCCCGGGATCCTCCGCGGAGGTGATGACGCTGAACACCGCGTCGTAGGGCCCGGACACGCCTTCCCCCTCCACCTCGTGCCGCTCTCGCTGGTAGGCCAGCGCGGTCTCGTAGCGGTGATGGCCGTCCGCAATGTAGAGCCGGCGGTCGGCAAACTCCTGCTGAATCCGGCGGTGCAGGCGCGGATCGGTCACGGACCAGAGACGGTGCTCCACCCCGTTGTCCGCCCTGAACTGCTGCTGGGGCGGCCGTGCCTGGACGATGTTCCAGGTTTCGGCCAGCGCCGCGCTCGTGCCGCGATACAGCGTCCAGACCGGGCTCACCTGCGTCGCGGTCGCGCGCAGCAGCCGCAGCCGGTCTTCCTTCGGCTGCGCCATGGTCCGTTCGTGCGGGAGCACCACGCCTCGCTCCCAGGGCTCCAGCATGACCGCGACGAGCAGGTCGCGCCGGGTGAACGACTGCCCGTGGAGCGAGAAGCTGGCCTGGTGCAGGTACAGCGCCGGGGCCGGCTCCAGCATGAGCGCACCTTCGGAACGCCAGGCGGCGAGGATCGCCGCGGCGCGGGTGTAGCGGTTGTCGCGCTCATCGTCGCCGGGCTGGTCAAGCCCCAGCTCCACCCGAACCAGGTTGTACGGGCTACGGTCGTACAGCGCCCGCTGCTCGCTGGGCGAGATGACGTCGTAGGGTGGGCAGATGACGTTCTCCAGGCCGCCGACGCGACGGGGATTGTAACGGAGGCCCTTAAAGGGGCGGAGCGCAACCATAGGCAGGCGATTATACCAGCGTGGCTCCGCCTTCCCCGGCCGCGGGCGGGATGGCCAGGCGATGCCTACGTATCACAGAATCGCGCGTGGCATTCCCAGCATCCGTATACTAGGGGAGCCCTCCATCCATCTCTGTTTGGAGCCCCACATGCGACCGCGTGTCTCCCGCCGGCCGGTCGTTCTTGTGCTTGCCCCCGCGCTCCTTACGCTGCTGCTCAGCGGCTGTGGCGGCGGCGCCGGCTCGGAAGCTGGCACGCCGACGGCGCTGCCGGTCCCCACCCTCGCGGCTGCCCCGCCCACTCCCCGCGCGCTCACCCCGACGTCCGCGCCCACCGGTACGGCCCGGGCTACCTCCTCCACGAGCGCCCCGGCGGCCGCCGCGGCGCCGACTAGCGCGCCAGCAGCCACGAGCTCAGGCGAGGAGAAGATCTACGTGGTAGAAGCCGGTGATACCCTGGCGGTCATTGCGCAGAAGCAGTACGGCGACTCGAGCCTGTGGCAGAAGATCTACGAGGCGAACAAGGACGTCATCGGCAACAACCCCGACTCGATTCAGGTTGGGATGAAGCTCAAGATCCCGCCCAAGAGTTGAGGCTTGCTCGCTGCTCGGCACACGCCAGCGGTGTCCTCGTAGGGACACTGGCCGGGCGGGGGTCTCCAGGGAGTGCCGCCGCTCTGGGCTGGATACCGAGCCGCGCTTCTGATCGACAGCCTGCCTCGCGGTCGGTGCGATACTGGCGCGAGTCTTTCAAGCCATCTCGATATCGCAGCCGCGCGTGGATCACTCCTCATGGCACCTGGCGGACTCACCAGCCCGCGATGAGCCCCGGTAGAGCGGGCCAGGCGGCGCGCCAGGTTCGTTGCCGGCTGCCTTCAAGCGGCCGGATAATCTGCAGAGGCAGCAGGCGGCCGGGAGGCAGAGATGGCAGATGATGTTGTCGTGGTGAGCGCGACTCGCACCCCCATCGGCCGCTTCGGCGGCGCGCTGGCTGAGGTCCCGGCGTCGGACCTCGCTGCGCTGGCGATCCGCGCTGCCGTCGAGCGGGCCGGCGCCCGGCCGGAAGACGTCGAGGAGGTCATCCTCGGCTGTGTCGGCCAGATCGGGGAGGACGCCTACATCGCCCGGCACGCCGCGATCAAAGCCGGGCTACCGATCCAGACGACCGCGTACACCGTCAACCGCCTGTGCGGCTCGGGGCTCCAGGCCGTCAACTCCGCGGCGCAGGCGATCCAGGCCGGGCTTGCCACCCTGGTAGTGGCGGGCGGGGTCGAGAACATGAGCCGCGCCCCGTACCTGGTTCGCAAGGCGCGCTTCGGTTACCGCCTCGGCGACGGTGTCCTCGAGGACACCCTGACCCGGATGCTGTCGGACCCGTTTACCGCCTGCCACATGGGCGTCACCGCGGAGAACCTGGTGGAGCGATACAGCGTTACCCGGGCGGAGCAAGATGCCTTCGCGCTGGAAAGTCAGCGTCGGGCGCTGGCGGCGATTGCGGCCGGCCGCTTCGACTCCCAGATCGTCCCGGTGCCCGTTCCCCAGGGCAAGGGGGGGACGGCGCTGTTCAGCCGCGACGAGCACCCGCGCGAGACGACCCTCGAGAAGCTGGCGCAGCTCCCGCCCGTCTTCAAAGAGGGCGGGACCGTCACCGCCGGCAACGCCTCCGGGATCAACGATGCCGCCGCGGCCGTAGTGGTCGCCTCCGAGCGCCGCGCCCGTGAGCTGGGGCTGACGCCGCGCCTGGCCATCCGCGCTCAGGCGGTCGCCGGGGTGCCCCCGGAGATCATGGGGATCGGGCCGGCCCCGGCAGTGCGCATCGCCCTCGACCGCGCCGGAGTGCGCCTGGGTGATGTGGACGTCATCGAGCTCAACGAGGCGTTCGCCGGGCAGGCGCTGGCGGTGATGCGCGAGCTGGACCTGGACCCGGAGCGGGTGAACCCCAATGGTGGCGCTGTGGCACTGGGCCATCCCGTCGGAGCAACCGGGGCGATCCTGGTCGCCAAGCTGCTGGCCGAGCTGGAGCGCACCCGGGGCCGCTACGGCCTGGTGACGCTCTGCATCGGCGGCGGCCAGGGGATCGCCACCCTGTTCGAGCGCGTCGCCTGACGGTAGCGGCGGGCGATGGACGAGGCCGAACGGCGCTACCTCCTGGCACAGCGGGTGCTCCGCCTCGCCACCGTCGATCCCACCGGCCAGCCGTTCCTGGTGCCGATCTGCTTCGCGCTGGACGGCACGACTCTCTACTCCGCGATCGACGAGAAGCCCAAGCAGACCAGTCCCTCGGGCCTGCGGCGGCTGCGGAACGTCGCCTCCAACCCGCGGGTCGCTCTGCTCGCCGACCACTACACGGAAGACTGGTCGCGGCTCGGCTATCTGCTGCTGCTCGGCCGGGCCCGCATCCTGGTCACCGGCGCGCAGCACACGCGCGCGCTCGCCCTCCTCCGCGAGCGCTACCCCCAGTATCGGACGATGGACCTCGAATCTCGCCCGGTGCTGGCGATCGAGATCGAGCGTTCCGCCAGTTGGGGGCAGCTCGAGCCGCTCTGACCCCCAGCGGGGTGGCTGCCCCGCTTCACGGCGTGTTCACCGCGCCCCTCTACAGTGCATCCGCCGGGCGCCACGAGCGAGGACCTTCGTCCTCCATATCGGTGCCCGGCAGTCCCGGGGGCTGGAGCTGCCACCGGGTGAAGACGAGCGCGCGGAAGCGAGCGCGGCCCGGGCCGCTGCTCCAGAGGCACTCCTAGTCCACTCGGAGGAACGATGCGCGGTTCCTGGAGCCTGTCACGACCCTGCGTACGGGGAGGGTGGTTGATCGGCGTCGGGCGGATCGGCGCCGCCGCGCTCCTGCTGGCCAGCGCGCTGCTGGTCCTTGGCTGGGGAGGTGGCAGCGTACCCCAGGCCCAGGCCGGCGGAACGGCGCTCGACCAGGCGCGGAGCAAGATCCAGCACGTGATCATCATCATGCAGGAGAACCGCTCCTTCGACCACTACTTCGGCACCTACCCCGGGGCCAACGGTATCCCGCGCGACGCCAACGGCAACTTCACCGTCTGCAACCCTAATCCCCGCACCGGCGGCTGTGACAAGCCGTATCACAACGCGAGCTTGATCAACGTGGGCGGACCCCACCTGCACGCCGATGCTCTGGGTGACATCAACGGCGGTCTGATGAACGGGTTCGTCCGCCGGGCCGTCGACGCCGGCATCACCCAGCCCGACGTGATGGGCTACCACGACCGCAATGAGCTGCCAAACTACTGGGCCTACGCGGACAACTTCGTATTGCAGGACATGCTGTTCGAGTCGGTCTCCTCCTGGAGCCTGCCCGCCCACCTGTACCTGGTGTCCGCCTGGTCAGCCAAGTGCAGCAACGCCACGGACCCGTCGACCTGCACGAACAACATCAATGGCCCGGGCCAGCCACGCTCGTCGAACGCGCCGATCTACGGCTGGACCGACATCACCTACCTGCTGCACAAAAACGGTGTGAGCTGGGCCTACTACGTGGGGAGCGGCACCCAGCCGGACTGCCAGTCTGGCGCCGTCTCCTGCCCCAAGGTCAAGCAGACGCCCGACCAGGGCAGCGTCTGGAACCCATTGCCCTGGTTTCAAACAGTGGTGGACAACGGCCAGACGAGCAACGTGCAGAGCGTCGCCAGCTTCTACACCGCCGCCGCCAACGGCACCCTGCCAGCGGTCTCCTGGGTGATCCCGAGCGACGAGGTGAGCGACCATCCACCCGCCTCCATCCGCGACGGCCAGGCGTACGTGACCGGGCTGATCAACGCGGTGATGCAGGGGCCGAACTGGAATAGCAGCGCCATCTTCCTGGCCTGGGACGACTGGGGCGGGTTTTACGACCACGTGCCGCCGCCAGTGGTGGATGGCAACGGCTACGGGCTGCGGGTGCCGGGCCTGGTAATCAGCCCCTATGCCAGGCAGGGCTACATCGACCACCAGGTGCTCAGCTTCGATGCCTACCTGAAGCTCATCGAAGACCTGTTCCTCGGTGGCCAGCGGCTGGACCCGGCTACCGATGGCCGGCCGGATCCGCGGCCCACGGTGCGGGAGACCGTACCGCAGCTCGGCGACCTGCTGGATGACTTCGACTTCTCGCAGGGCCCCCGTGCCCCGCTGGTGCTCACGACCAACCCGAGCATCTACACCCGCATAGAAAATACTGATTCGCGTCTCGCCTATCACGGGGTTTGGAAGTCATACGCCGACACCCGCGCCTCGGGCGGATCGGTCGCCTTCTCGACGGATGACAATGGTAACGCAACGCTGAGCTGGACCGGAACGGACGTCGAGGTGCTGATGACCATGGGGCCGCAGATGGGCAAGGCCTACGTGGTGCTGGATGGCGTCTTCACAGTGGTGGACCTGTACTCGCCCCAGCTCCGGTTCCAGCAGGTACCCTTCGAGCGGCACGGGCTGGCCAACGCGCTGCACACGCTGAAGGTTTCCGCCTCTGGCGCCAAGAACCCCGCCTCCGCCGGAGTGACGGTCTCTCTCGACGCGGTCGACATCAAGTAATCCGGCACGGCTCCTGCGCCAAGGTGTACGCTGCCTGACAACGGCGGGTAGCCACGCGTGGGCGCGGCCGCCCGCGCGGCGCCCGGCGGGAGGGAGAGGCGTGCGCAGCGCGCTGCTGGTGTGGCTCACTGTGGCCGCAGCCCTGCTCGTCTCAGGCAGCAGTGGGGTTGCCGCGGCACCCGCGCCCACGGTCCCGTGTGTCTTCCAGCTCGGGTTCAGCACGCTGCACGCGCTGATGCCGCGGATTGTTGGCGACTGCACCGGCGACGAGATCCATAACCCGGCGAATGGCGACGCGCTGCAGCCAACCACCCACGGACTGCTGGTCTGGCGCAAGGCGGACAACTGGACCGCCTTTACCGATGGTGAAACGACCTGGATCAACGGCCCCTGCGGGTTGCAGAGCCGCCCCAACGCGGCGCGCTTCCCCTGGGAGCTGGGCCAGACCGCCTGCACCAGTCCGCCGCCGTCCACTCCGCCGCCCCCTGACGCGACCCCGGCCCGGCTGTCCTCCACCCTGGCCCAGCTCCGCGCCGCCGGCCCGCTCGGCGCCTCGCTCGCCGACGTGCCAGCCGCCACCGGAGTACGGGTGACCCTGGCCGACCTGCCCGGCGCCTGGGGCGCGTATGACGGCCGGCACAACCTGATCGCCCTCTCCCCGGGCGTGGTAGCCGATTCCACCCAGGCTGCTGCTACCGTGCTCGCCCACGAGCTTACCCATGCTCGGCAGCAACGGCAGGGCGTGAGCGATTGTGTGGAGCGCGAGGTGGAGGCCACCCGCAACGAGGCGCAGATCTGGCAGACGCTTACCGGTGGTTGGTGGCCATCCAACACGCCACTCCGATTCCAGGAAAACCTGCTGCTGGCGCAGTATCTGGCGGGCGGCGACGCCGCGCTCAACGACTGGATCGTGAGCAACGCAGGCTACCAGCACGAGTGCAATCTGGCCGGCTGAGCGCCCGGGCGCCACGTCCGCCCTTGCCTGTCCCGGTGGCGCCACCAGGCGCGGCCCCAAAGTGAGGCGCGCCGCCCACGGCATGCCCCTGGTCGGGATCGGCATCTCGCGGAGGGAACGCCGATCTCGTGTCACCTGGCTGCGCGCGGTGTGCGCACCTCCACGTTGCCATCGCGCACCCGTGTCTCGAAACAGGGCTGCGCGAACTGCGCCGGGCCCTGGCGGACGCTGCCATCGCGCATGCTGAATTGCGAGCCGTGCCACGGGCATTGGACGCACTCGCCCACGAGCTGCCCCTCGGCCAGCGGCCCGCCCCAGTGGGAGCACACCCCGCTCAGCGCGTAGATTTGCCCGCCCTGCTTCAGCAGCACCAGCGGCAGCTTCTGGCCATCTACCGTGATCTCGCCCGCGGCGAGCTGCCCCTCCCGCAGGTCGGCCTCGCGCGCCGCCACCTGGAAATCTTGTACGGGCGGCTCCCAGGCGTTGCGGCTCACCCCCGTGCCCATGCGATCGACCAGTTCGCCGCCGAGCCAGGCGGAGACGACCCCGACGCTATACCCGGTGGTGGAGAGCAGCACGCCGAGCTGCCGGTTCCCCGAGCGTCGGGCGAGCCAGGACCAGACATACAGCCCCAGCCCGAGCGAGTTCAGTGTGGCGTGGACCAGCCCCACCCGGCGCGGCTTGCCTTCTGTATCTATCCAGTCCGCCAGACCGGCGAGCGCGGTGGGGACCGCGGCCAGCGTCCCGATCGCCACCGCGGCGTCTGCCCCCTTGCTCGGCCCGAATAGATCCATTAGCAGCGCGGCGCTCCAGGCGCCGATCGGGACATCGGTGAGCGCCGGGTGCAGTGGATGGCCAAGCCAGATGCCGTGAAGGAAGTTCTTGAGCTGGAGCCCCGTTGGCCCACCGCGGGCAACCGCGTTCCGCAGCCATCCCTGCACCTGCTCGGCCAGCGGGTCCAGGCGCTGCGCCTGGCCCTCGATCACCCCGTCGATGACCTGTCCAACCCCGGGCGGACTCGCAATCGCCATGTCGCCCCTCCTTGTATTTCCTATCGGCAGCGGAGCGTTGGATGCCGCGGCCTCAGCATTTCGCGTGCCAGATGGCAGACCAGCAGCGGCCGGGCTGTTGCACGCCGCGGAGCGGCCCGGTACGCTCATGGCCCAGCCCGCGATGACGAGTGGAGCACGACGCCGATGGCTGGCGACATCTTCTTTATCCCAGCCGCCGAGCTGGCGGCGCGGATTCGCCGCCTCCCCGCCGAGGTGTTCGACGCGGTGCAAGACGTCTTCGAGCGCTACGACTTGCTCGTAACGCCCACGCTGGCGACGCTGCCGGTGGACAACGCCGCGGACGGCAACGCGCTCAGGCCGAGCGAGGTCAACGGAGAGGCAGTAGACCCATTGATCGGCTGGTGCCTGACCTACCCGATCAACGACACCGGCCACCCCGCTGCGTCCATCCCGGCCGGGCTCACGGACGACGTGCTGCTCGCCGCGAGCGCCGCCTTCGAGCGGGCGCGCCCCTGGAGCCACATCTACCCGCCGCGCTGAGCCGCGCTGCGGCGGCCGCTCGGCACCGGAGAGCATCGTGGGACACGCTCGCCAGCTCACCGTCGGCGCGGCGCTCTCGCTGAGCGGCCCCTTCTCGCCGCAGGGATGGCAGGCGTATCGCGGGCTGGCCCTCTGGACCGAGGACGTCAACCGCGCCGGCGGCCTGCTGGCGCCACGCCTCGGGGCCCGGCTGCCGCTGGCGCTGCGGGTGGAGGACGACCAGGGCCGAGCCGAGCGGGTGGCAGCTCTCACGGAGCGGCTGATCCTCGCCAACCAGGTGGATCTCCTGATCGGGCCGTACTCCAGCGCCCTGGTCCTCGCGGCCGCGGCGGTGGCCGAGCGGCACCGGCGGGTGCTCTGGAACCACGGCGGCTCCTCCGACGCCATCAGCCAGCGCGGCTTCCGCTGGGTCGTCCCCCTCGCCACCCCGGCCAGCCGCTATTTCCATGGCCTGCTGGACCTGGTGGAGCGCCTGGTCCCAGCGCCGCGGCGGGTCGCCCTGGTGCACGGTGCGCGCGGGACGTTTCCCCGGGCGGCGATCGACGGAGCCGAAGCGCACGCCAGGCAGCGCAGATTTACGGTAGTGGCGCGGTTGGAGTACCCGGCGGCGGAGGCCGATCTACCGGCGCTGATCGACCGGCTGGCTGCTGCGCAGCCGGACATCGTCCTGGCCGCCGGGCGAACCGAGGTCGATCTCGCGTTCGCCCGGCGGCTCAGGGCCGCCGGCAACGTAGCGCCGGTGGTCGGGCTGGTCGCGGCGGCACTGCCACTCTTCGGCCAGACACTCGGCCGGGACGCTCACGGCTACTTCGGCCCCAGCCAGTGGGAGCCGGGGCTCGGGATTCAGCCCGACGTCGGCCCGACCGCAGCCGAGTTCGCGCGCCGCTTCGAGGCGCGCTTCCAGACTGGACCAGACTACGTCGCCGCGCAGGCGTATGCCGCCGGCCTGGTCGCGCAGCGCTGCGTCCAGCTCGCGGGAACCACGCAGGACGAGGCGCTGCGCGACGCAGCCCGCGCCCTGACGCTAACCACCCTCTATGGCGACTTCCGGCTCGACCCGGCCACGGGCGAGCAGATCGGCCACCGGCTCCTGACCATCCAGTGGCAGGGCGATAGTCGGGTCATCGTCTGGCCGCCCGAGCACGCCCAGGCCCAGCCGGTGCTGGGGCGACCGGCCCCAGGCTGAGCGCGGGCAGATGCCCTGGGCGCCAATCCGTCGCCGCTACCAGCGGCCGGGCTGCCTCGGGACGAGTCCGTGATGCGCCTCACGGCACGGTGCTTGGCCGCCGGGCCTGCGGAGCGAGCCCGACACCCTCCAGGACCGCCTGGCTCATCACGTCCGGGAGCCGAAGCGGGCGGCGCGTCCAGCACTGCGAGCCCGGCCAGGCGGAGGCGCACCTGAAGCCGATCCGCCTGGCCGCTGCGCCCTATTCCTGGGCGTCGAGCTGCGCCCGCAGCAGCTTCTCCGCCACAGCCGGGTTGGCCTGGCCGCGGGTCAGCTTCATCACCTGGCCCTTGAGGAAGTTGATCGCGGTGGCCTTGCCGGCCCGGTAGTCGGCCACCGCCTGGGGATTGGCCGCGATCGCCTGGGCGACCACCGGGGCCAGTGCCCCCTCTCCGCTCACCTGGGCCAGCCCGCGCTCCTTCACCAGCGCCGCCGGACTGGCGCCGCTGCCGAAGCACTCCTCGAAGAGCTGGCGGGCCATGCTGCCGGAGATGGTCCCCTGGTCCACCAGCTCCAGCGTCTCGGCAAGCATCTCCGGGGTCGCCTTCGACTCCTCGATGCTGATCCCACGGTCGTTCAGCAGCCGGAACACCTCTGACTGCATCCAGTTCGCCACCGCCTTGGGCGTGGGATAGCGCGCCACCACGCGCTCGAAGAAGTCGGCCACGGCGGAGTCGGCGCTGAGCTGCGCTGCGTCGTAGGCCGACAGCCCGTACTGGCGGATGAAGCGGTCGCGCCTGGCATCCGGCAGCTCGGGCAGCCGCGCCTGGAGCTCCGCCACCCACGCCCGGCTGATGAACAGCGGCGGCAGGTCCGGCTCCGGGAAGTAGCGATAGTCGTGGGCGTACTCCTTGGAACGCTGCGAGACGGTGATCCCCTTGTCCTCCACCCAGCCGCGGGTCTCCTGGACCACTCGGCCGCCCTCGTCCAGCAGCCTGGCCTGGCGGGCGAGCTCGTACTCCAGCGCCCGTTGCACCGAGCGGAAGGAGTTCATGTTCTTGACCTCCACCTTGGTGCCGAACTCCGTCGAGCCGCGTAGGCGCAGGGAGATATTGGCGTCGCAGCGGAAGGAGCCCTCCTCCATGTTGCCGCTGGAGACGCCCAGGGTGCGGAGGATGGAGCGCAGCTTCTGCAGATAGGCCCGCGCCTCGGCCGGAGAGCGTAGATCCGGCTCGGAGACGATCTCCATCAGCGGGACACCGGAGCGGTTGAAGTCCAGCAGGCTGCCATGTGGGGCGTGGGTGAGGCGAGCCGTGTCCTCCTCCAGGTGGACACGGTTCATCCCCACCCGGCGGCGCTCACCGTCTACCTCGATCTCGATGTAGCCACCGGAGCAGAGCGGCAGGTCGTACTGGGAGATCTGGTAGCCCTTGGGCAGGTCCGGGTAGGGGTAGTTCTTGCGGTCGAACTTGGAGGCCTCCGGGATCGTCGCGTGCAGCGCCAGCCCGGTCATGATGGTGTACTCCACCGCCCGCCGGTTGATGACGGGCAGCACGCCCGGCATGCCCAGACAGATCGGGCAGACGTGGGTGTTGGGCGGAGCCCCGGCGTACTCGGCGGAGCAGCCGCAGAACATCTTGGAGCGGGTCAGGAGCTGCGCATGCACCTCCAGCCCGATGACCGCCTCGTAGCGGGCGGTGGCGGGCGCACTCTCCGCGCGCGGGGTAGTGGTCGTCATCGTGTCCCTGCCTCCACAGCGAGCGCCGGGCGCCTGGTGTGCCAGGGCGTAGCCTGCTCGTAGGCGCGGGCGACACGCAGCACCGCCGCCTCGCCCAGCGCCGGCCCGATGATCTGCAGCCCCACGGGCAGGCCATCCGAGAAGCCGCAGGGGAGACTGATCCCGGGCAGCCCGGCCATGTTCACCGGCAGGGTGCAGACGTCGGAGAGGTACATCGCCAGCGGATCGTCGGTCTTCTCGCCCAGACGGAACGCCACCGTGGGCGAGGTAGGGGTGATCAGCGCGTCGAAGCGCTGGAACGCCTGGTCGAAGTCGGCCTTGATGAGTGTCCGCACCTTCTGCGCCCGCAGGTAGTAGGCGTCGTAGTAGCCGGCCGAGAGGGCGTAGGTGCCGAGCATGATCCGCCGCTTCACCTCTGGCCCGAAGCCACGGCCGCGCGTCGCCAGGTAGCGATCCCACATCCCCTGCTGGTCGAGCGCCGAGTAGCCATACTTCACCCCGTCGTAGCGGGCCAGGTTAGACGAGCACTCGGCCGGGGCGATCAGGTAATAGGTGGCCAGGCCGTACTCGGTGTGCGGGAGCGACACCTCATCCAGCTCGGCGCCCAGGTCTTCCAGCACCGCCAGCGCGTCCTTGATCGCCGCCTCCACCCCGGGCTCCATGCCCGGGACGAAGTACTCGCGCGGCACGCCCAGCCGCATCCCCTTGATCCCGGCGTCGAGCGACTCCAGGTAGCTGGGCACCGGGTCGGGCAGGCTGGTGGAGTCGTATGGATCGACCCCGGCGATCACCTCCAGCGCCAGGGCGCAGTCGCGCACATCGCGGGCGAACGGCCCAGCCTGGTCGAGCGAGGAGGCGAAGGCGATCATCCCGTAGCGGGAGACGCGGCCGTAAGTGGGCTTCAGCCCAACCACCCCGCACAGCGCCGCCGGCTGGCGAATGGAGCCGCCGGTGTCCGTGCCGAGCGCCAGCGGCGCCTCGCCGGCCGCCACCGCCGCGGCGCTTCCACCGCTGGAGCCACCGGGGACGCGGTCGAGCGCCCAGGGGTTGCGCACCGGCCCGAAGGCGGAGTTCTCGTTAGACGAGCCCATCGCAAACTCGTCCATGTTGGTCTTCCCCAGCAGCACCGCGCCGGCCTCGGCCAGCTTCCGGGCGTGCGTGCCGTCTTCGATGGGGACGAAGTTCTCCAGGATCTTCGAGGCGCAGGTGGTGCGGATTCCCTTGGTGATGAACAGGTCCTTGAGCGCGACGGGGATACCGAGCAGCGGCAGCCGCTCGCCGGCTGCGAGCCGGCGATCCGCCGCCCGCGCCTGCTCCAGCGCGAGATCGGCGGTGACGGTGAGGAAGGCGTGGAGCTGCCCATCCACCTGCTCGATCCGCTCCAGGCAGGCGCGAGTCAGCTCTTCCGAGGAGATTTCGCCAGCACGCAGGCGCTCGCGCGCCTCGTACACAGACAGCCAGATCAGGTCCATATGTCACATCCCTCGCTCATGGCTCACAGCCCAACGCCTGACGCCGAATAGGGCCGGGCGGCCCCTTGCGCATCTCGGACATCGAGCGGTGAAGGCAGAGCGTGCCTAGTCGAAGACGGCGGGAACGAGGAACGCATCCCCCTCGCGGGCGGGAGCGTTCTGCAGGATCTGCTCCACCGGCCACGACGGGCGGGCGACATCATCACGCATAACGTCGCGCAGCGGGATCACCTGCGCAGTGGGCGGGATGTGCTGGACGTCCACGCGATCCAGGATGCGCATGGTCTCCAGAATGTTGGAGAGCTGCTGCTGGAGGCGCGTCTTCTCTGCTTCGTCCAGGCCCAGGCGGGCCAGATAGGCGACGTGCTCCACATCCTGGCGAGTGATAGCCATAGCGTCCTCCCTGCGCGGGAGTATACCAGAGCGCCCGGGAAAGCCTTGGCCTACTCGGACTGTGAGAGACAGCCGCGTGGCAGCAGACAGTACCCGGGGCTCGGGGACGCAGCCAGCCTCGGCGCCGCTTTAGTCCGAGCCAGAGGAGAGCGCAGCCAGCGCCACCGAGTGGGCGCCCCCGCGGCGATGGCGATTACCCCGGAAAGCCCCGGGACTTGAACCGGAGTGGCACGGTTGGCGGTATGCCGGTGCCGGGCTCGCCGGTGAGATTCTCCCCCCAGGCCCACACCGTCCCGTCGGCCCGAAGCACTAGCGTGTGCCCTCCGCCAACGAAGCCACCGCCAGCGACTCTCGCGGCTACGATCGCCTTGCCCTCGTCAAGATTGTTCACCCGGATCGGGATGCTCCGGCGGATCGTCGTGCCATCCCCCAGTTGGCCCTCGCCGTTAGCACCCCATGCCCACAACACCCCAGGCGCCACGTCGCCCTGAGGCCTGGCTCCGCCCGCCACAGCAGTTGACGTTCCACCGGCCTACACCACCCTCCGAGGAGCAGCGCGGTGGCTACCAAACAGGCAGCCTCCGCCATCGCACGTGTCCTCATAGCTCGGCCATCTCTCCGCCCATGGCTGGCGATCGCCCCCAGAATAGGACCTTCTCGGCCAAGGAGCAACACCGGGCACGAGCGAGGGCATGGCCCCTGGTCAGCCGCCTGCACAACACCCGCCTCGGCAATGTCCCAGCAGCCTACCTGGCCACCCGAGGAAAAGAGGTACCAGCGTGCAGGAGCCCCCACCCGTCGTCAGCAGGGGCTCCGGGCATCGTTGTCCGGGAGTCTTGGGGTGCTACCGCTCCGCGCTTGTGCGCCGACCCAGCAGGCGGCGCAGGGCCAGGCCAAGGCCCAGCAGCGCCCCGCCGGCCGCACCGTACAGGGGGTAGGCGGGCGCGGGCGCCTCCCCGGTGTTCGGGAGGCGGGTCGGGCCGCTGACGGTCGGCAGCACTTCCAGCGAGGCGGCCATGCCCGCCTTGTAATGGCCTGGAATGTTGCACAGCAGCACGTAGCGGCCGGGCGCGAGATCGAACGTGCTGGTTTTGACCGAGCCCGGCGCGACCTCCTCTACTTCGCCTACCGCCTTTTGCTGCGGGGTATCTTCCGCCACGGTGTTGTCCTCCTCCAGGACCAGGCCGGTCGGCGGGAGGTCGGTCTTCACGACGACCAGCTCGTGCTCCACCTTGCCCTGGTTCATCACACTGAAGCTGACTGTGCCGGCTGGTACGGAGATGACGCTCGGCTTCAGCGCGAACTCCTGCTCGGCGACCTGGACAGTCGTGGTGTCGCCTTGTGACGTGGGCTGGGCGAGCGCGGCGGAGCCCGCGCCCAGCACGATGAGCGCCGCGGCGGGAAGCGCCAGCAGCGCCGGATGCCTGGGAATGCTCATGACTTACCCTGCTCCTCTGTCGTGGGAGAAATGGCCGCCGCGCCGGCCACGGCGGCCAGGTCCTGTCTGCAGACATCCAAATCTATGCATGGCCAGGCGCCGGCGGATGCGTCCCGGCGCCTGGCGACGTGGGCGCCGTGGAGGCCGGCCCGGCCTCCACGGCGCCGCTCGCCTAGCTGCAGCGGATGGTCTGGAAGGTGATGGAGCCGAAGGCGCGCTCGCGCTGCTGGTTCTGTGCCCCGACGTTCACCGTGTGGCGCTCCTCGTCCCCGAAGACCGTCGTCACCGTCGGATTGCTCGAGGGCGCCGTGTCCGCCTTGCGGTCGTTGTTGAAGTCCCAGACGTACTTCACCGGACTGCTGGACGTGGTTGTGGCTGTCAGCGTCACCTGCACCGTGTCCCGGTTGAGACAGGTCTGGCTGACCACGCTCGGGGTCACCGTGAACCCCGCCGCCGCGGCTGGAACCACCCCGGCCAGGCCGAGCGCCGCCACGCCGACCAATCCCGCTACCCATGCGCGCTTGCTCATTTGGAGGACTCCTTCCCCACTCTTGTTTCGGCAGGGCGCACACCACCCTGCCCGCGTACCAGTGTCGATGCACGGAGTGCGGATCGAAAATAGACCCCGGCCGCGGCGTTGGTCGGACCTTGGTCTGACCCGGTTCGGCCTCTGGCCCATGAACGGACGGGGGCGCTAGGCCGTATGATTGGGGGCGGGAGTGGCGGAGGCTGTGGGAGCGCTGCAAACGCCGTCGAGCGAGGTCTGGCTGAGCCGCCTGGGAGCCGCGTGGGGTAGCCGGCGCTGGGATCTGCTCCGGTTCGGTCGGCTGTCGCTGGCCGGGCAGTACCTGCTGGCGAGCCTGCTGGTGCTGGTGTTCAGCATGGTGGCACTCGGCGCCTGGGTGGCGCAGCAGATCGAGACGAGTGTGCTGAATCGCACCGGGGCGATCACTGCGCTGTACGTCGAAAGTATCATCGAGCCCTACCTGCAGCCGCTGGCGACGCAGTCACGCCTGGACTCGCAGAGCGTGGCCGCCCTCACCCAGCTCCTGGAGGGCACGTCCCTCGGGCGCGGGATCGTGGCGTTCAAGGTCTGGTCACCCGAGGGCGAGATCCTCTTTAGCCCGAATCCGCTGCTGATCGGGCGGCGGTTCGACATCGACGAAGACCTCGGCCAGGCGCTGAAGGGCGAGGTCGCAGCGAATCTGAGCGACCTGCAGGATGCGGAGAACGAGTACGAGCGGCAGCATTGGAACCGGCTCGTCCAGGTGTACGTGCCGGTGCGCGAGCGCGGCACCAGCCGTATCATCGCCGTCGCCGAGTTCTATCAGTTGCCCGACGAGCTAGAGCGGGAGGTCGCTGCGGCGCAGCGGCGCTCCTGGGCGGTGGTGATCGCGGGCGCGCTCCTGACCTACGCGCTCCTCGCCGGCATCGTCAAGCGCGGGAGCGACACCATCGCCACGCAGCAGAGCGCGCTTCGCCAGAAGGTGCGCGAGCTGTCGCTGCTGCTGGAGCAGAACGCCCGGCTGCACGATCGCATCCGCCAGGCCGCGGGGCGCACAACCGCGCTGAACGAGCAGGCGCTGCGGCGGATCAGCGCCGACCTGCACGACGGCCCGGGCCAGGCGCTGGCGCTGGCGCTGCTGCGGCTGGACGCGCTGGAGGAGCGCAGCCCGCCCGACACGCCCACCTGCCAGGACCTGGCGGTGGTGCGCCGGGCTGTCCGTGACGCCCTGGAGGAGGTCCGGGCGATCTCGGCCGGGCTGCGGCTCCCCGAGCTCGCCTCCCTGTCGGTTGCCGAAGTGGCCGAGCGCGCGGTGCGCGACGTGGAGAAGCGCGGCGGGGCGGCGGCCGAGCTGCGGCTGGAGGATCCTCCGCGGCAGGCGCCGCTGCCGGTCAAGATCGCGCTGTTCCGCTCGCTCCAGGAGGCGCTTTCGAACGCGACCCGCCACGGCGGCGGGGTGGAGGTGCAGGCCCGGATCTGGTGCGCGGAGGGCAAGCTCTACCTGGCGGTGTCGGACAAGGGGCCTGGCTTCGAGGGGCAGCGCGTGGGAGCGCAGGGCCGGCTCGGGCTGGCCGGGATGAAGGAGCGCGCCGAGGTGCTGGGCGGATGCTTCGAGGTAACGTCGCGCCCGGGGCAGGGCACGACCGTGCAGGTGTGCTGGCCCCTGGCGGAGTCGGAGGTACCGGGTGAGTGAGCCTATCCGCGTCGTCGTCGCCGACGACCATCCACTGTTTCTGGATGGTGTGCTGCACTCGCTGCGCGCTGCGCCCGACATTGCCGTAGTTGGCACCGCCACCGACGCCGCCGGGGCGCTCCGGCTGGCGCGCGAGCACGTGCCGGACCTGGCGCTGCTCGACGTCTCGATGCCCGGCGACGGGCTCCAGGCGGCGCGCGATATTGCTATGGCCTGCCCGGCGACGAAGATCGTCATGCTTACGGTCTCGGAGGACGAGGACGACCTGATGGCCGCGCTCAAGGCCGGCGCCTCGGGCTACGTGCTGAAGGGGGTGTCGGCGCGCGAGCTGCTGTCCGTCATCCGCGCGGTCTGCAACGGCGAGGTTTATGTCGCCCCGTCGCTCGCCTCGCGGATGCTACGCGAGATGACCCGGCCGCGCGAGGCGAGCCCGCTGGACGAGCTGACCACCCGCGAGCGGGAGGTGCTGGAGCTCGTGGCCCAGGGCCTGGGCAACCAGGAGATCGGCCTGCGGCTCGGCCTGGCGGAGAAGACGATCAAGCATTACATGACGAACATCCTCGGCAAGCTCCAGGTGCGCAGCCGCCTGGAGGCGGCATTGCTCGCCTACAAGGCCGGGCTGGGCCAGGCGGGCGACACCGCACGCTAGGTCCCTCCCCGAGGGAGGACGGCCGGGCCTGGCCCCCGCTCGGGTCGACTGAGCGCAATGTCCTTTACCGCTCAAACGAGAAACGTTACGGCCACCGCGCGACTGGCCGACTGGACAGCTAGGGCCTGGTGCGCGCACACTGCTCGCACACCCGGCCCATCGAGCGATGGCAGAGGTCACACGACACGTTGAGGAGTGCGCGGGATGAAGCTGCGTGTCGGTACTGCCCCGGATTCATGGGGCGTCTGGTTCCCCGATGATCCTTTGCAGACGCCCTGGACCCGCTATCTGGACGAGGTGGTCGAGGCGGGCTACCGTATTGTCGAGCTAGGGCCCTTTGGCTATCTGCCGACCGACCCGCCCGTGCTGCGACGGGAGCTGGAGCAGCGCGGACTCCAGCTCACCGGCGGGACGCTGATCGGCCCGCTCCACGACCCCGCAGCCGTGCCGGCGCTGCGGGAGCAGGCGCTGCGCCTGGGCGATCTGCTGGCGACGATGGGCGCGATGTTCGTGGTACTCATCCCAGACAGCTATCGCGACCGGTCCGGCCAGCTCCTCCGCCCGCCGCGGCTCGACGCCGATGGCTGGAAGCGGCTCGTTGAGACGACCAACCTGCTCGGCCGCCTGGTGCGCGAGCGGTATCCCGGCCAGCTCCAGCTCACGTTCCACTCCCACGCCGATAGCCACGTGGAATACCCGGACCAGGTGGAGGCGCTGCTGGCCGAGACAGACCCGGACCTGGTGCAGATCTGCCTGGACATGGGGCACCTGGAGTACCGCGGCGGTGACTCCATCGCCTTCATGCGGCGGCACCACGCCCGCACCCCCTACCTGCACATCAAGACTGTCCACCCCGAGCTGCGCCGGATCGTCCAGGAGCGCGACCTCTCCTTCGTGGAGGCGGTCCGCATGGGAACCTTCTGCGAGCCACAGGAGGGCGTGATTGACTTCCCGGCCTTCGCCCAGCTCCTGCGGGAGATCGATTATGACGGCTGGGCGGTGGTGGAGCAGGACATGTATCCCTGCGACTTCGACAAGCCGCTCCCGATTGCCAAGCGTACCCGGCAGTACCTGCTGAGCCTCGGCCTGGGCTAGGTGGCAGGACGATCGCTGACAATTTCACTCTGGAGGGAGAGCGCGAGATGACCACAGCGCCGCGCGTTCGGGTCGCCCTGATCGGCGCCGGCATGGTGGGGCGGGCCCACGCCCACGCCTACCGCGCCCTGCACGAGATCCTGGAGACCGTGGAGGTCCAGCTCGCGGTCGTCGCCGACGCCGACGAGGCACTGGCCGCGGACGCGGAGCGGCGGTACGGCTTCGAGCGCCGCGCCAGCTCCTGGGAGACGGTGGCCGAGGCGCGCGACGTGGACGCGGTGAGCGTGGCGCTGCCGAACTTCCAGCACCGCGAGGTAGCGGAGGCGCTGCTTGCCAGCGGCAAGCATGTGCTGTGCGAAAAGCCGCTTGCACCGAACGCGCGCGATGCCTGGGCGCTGCTCCAAGCAGCGCGTCGGGCGGGAGTGGTCCACGCTGTCGGGTTCAACCTGCGCCGCGCCCCCTGTGTCGCCGCGATCCAACACGTGGTCGCGCGCGGCGAGCTTGGCCAGCCCCAGCAGTTCCTGGGCCGCTATCTGACTGATTACGCCGCCAGCCCGGAGACGCCGTTCACCTGGCGCTACGTGCGGGCGAAAGCCGGCAGCGGGGCACTGGGCGACGTTGGCAGCCACATCATCGACCTGGCCCACTTTCTGCTCGGCCCGATCGAGCGCATTCTGGGCGCGGACCTGGCGACCTACGTCCCCCGCCGGCCGATCCCGGCCGGGCACGTGATCGGGCACGCGCACGCCGCCACCACGGGGGAGTTCGGCAGCGTGGATACCGACGACGTGGCGAGCTTCACCGCGCGCTTCCAGAACGGCGCCGTGGGCCAGATCGCCTGCAGCCGCATCGCCACCGGCTATCGGAATGTCCCGGCGTTCGAGCTGATCGGGTCACGCGGCGCGGCTAGCTTCGACATGGAGCGGCCGGCGGAGTTCCAGATCTTCCGCTCCGACGAGGGCGACGCCAGCGGCTTCCGCCGCGTGGTGGCCAGCCCGGCACATCCGTACTTCGCGGAGAGCGTAGTGATGTCCGTGGCCGGCGTGGGCTACGGCTACCGGGAGACGTTCGTCGGCCAGGCGCTTGAGTTCATCCGGGCCATCGCCGGCCAGCGGCAGATCTATGCCCCCAGCTTCGAGGACGGCTACCGGGCGGCGCTGGTGTGCGAGGCGGTCCAGGAGGCGGCAGAGCAGGGCCGCGCGGTGTCGCTCGCGGAGGTGGCGGCGCGGGCCGAGTCCGCCTGAGCCGAGCCGCGGGTGCTACAGTACCGTCGGATGCTTGGGGGAGGAGATGGCGCTGCTGATCCACACCTGGGACATCCCGCCGGATCCGACCGGGCGGGAGGAGTACCGGCTGATCGGCCAGGAGGCGATCATCATCGTGCTCCGCCAGCCGGGCGTCCGCGAGCTGCGCGCCTACCGCAACCCGCTGCGCTCGACCCCGCAGGTGATGGTCCAGATCGAGTTCGACACTGACGAGGCGCTGCAGCGCTACCTGGACTCCCACACCTACGGCGAAATTCTGCGCGATTTCATCCGCGTCGGCTGCCGCAATATCCGCAGCGAAGTCTGGTCCGCCTCGCCGCTCGTCCCCCGCCCCCTCTACCCCGGGGACGGACCGTAGCGAGGTGCTCCGTCCCCGGACCTGCCCACTCTCGACGGCGGGACACTCGGAGTCCGGTGCGGCCGCTGAAGCGGAGAGGCTGGCACCGTCTTGGGGCAGGGAGGGGACCAATTGCTTCCGCGCCCCGCGGGACATCCGCTCTCTAGCCAGTCGGCCAGGGCAGTGGGAACGGAGCGCTAGCTGACCAGCTTGACGACCAGCACCCCGCTGGGCTTGCCGCCGCCGAAGGTCCAGCCGCTATAGCTCGCCCCACCGGTCAGCGTGTAACTGGCGCCGATAAACCAGGCGCAGGTGGCGTTGTTGCTCGGCCCGCCGCCGCCGTACCCGTAGCAGTGGTCGAGCCAGAAAGCGCCCCAAGCCACAGCCCAGAGATTGTCCCCACCATCCCCATCAACAGCGATGGGCAGGATCGCGATACACTGTTGCGCCACCCCGACGCCGCAGCCGTTCGGCCCCACGGTGTTCGCCGCCAGCCCGTTTTTGTTCCCGTTCGTCCCGTCCGCGAGCTGGGAGCAGGGGTGCCCGCCGGGCGGGGTGATGCAGGCGCCCGAGGAGTTGACGTTCGGCAGGTTCAGCAGGAGCCGGTTCGCGGCCGGGTTCGGCGGCACCGGGCAGCTCGTGTCGGCGACGCAGCTCAGCCCCTTCCAATTACTGCTGGTATTGCAGGTGCCCTTGACCGCCGTGCCGTGAATGTTGAACGAGGGCCCGACCGGCTTGGTCCCCGCTGGCGCCGCCAGCAGCGCGGAGGCGTCGAAGGACCCGCTTCCAGCCGGGTATTCCGACCGGGGGCCCGGCGGCACGGCGCGCCAGAGCGTGGTGTTGAGCACGTACGGCCCGGTCCCGGTGGCGAGGATCTTGACCGTCGCGTTCGTGATGTCGCTCCACTTGTTATTGTTCGCACCGCCCAGGGCAATGCTGTTCCGGTTGTTCGTGTCGTCCTCCGGGGTCATGTTCGCCCCGCAGGCGATGAACGGAGCGTCCGCCGCGTAGGTGGTCAGGAGCTGCACCGTGGCGGTGGCATCCGCGGTGACGGTGAAGGTCTGGATGCCGAGGATGCCGGCGAAGTACGGAGTGAAGGTCTGGGTGGTGCGGACGTGAACCCCGGCGGCCTGCAACGGAATGAGGTTCGTCTGGGCGGCAGTGATGCCGCAGCTCGACATCGGCGGCTTGGTACAGACGGTAGTGGATGGCGTGGGGCAGGAATTGCTGCCCGAGAAGACGTTCGCCTGGAGTGGGAGCGCGTGGCCGAGCCCGCCCGGCAGCCCGTCGGTGCCGACGTACTCCAGGGTGCTAACGCTCGTCCAGCCGCCCCAGCGGTTCGTTCGGCCATACATGCAACCGGCCGCGGCGACGTCCTGGCCGGTGCTGCTGGTCGTCTGGCTCAGCGCCCGGGCGGCGGCGAGCGCGGCGGTGTCCGCCGCCGTTTGCGCCACCCGGCGGTTCACGTAGACGTTGCCGCCGTCGATGGCAAGGGCGGCGAAAGAGACCAGGGCGACCGCGCCGAGCGCGAACAGGATCAGCACCTGGCCTCGCTGGCGGCCGCCGACCCGGCGGCGCACAATCCGCATGGGGCTACTCCACTCGTACCTGGGCCCAGCTCTGCAGCCGGATCGTCCCGAACGGGTAGACCAGCGGCACGGGCTGGAACGGATAGGTAATCACGACACGCAGCCAATCATCCGAAACTCGGGGGCAGCCGCTCGTGGCGTCGCCGTTCGTATCCTGGGTACAGCTCACCTGGATTGCGCCCCCGGTCGGGCTGGTGCAGGCCGCCGCGGTGATCGCGTTGCCGCTGCAATCCGCCAGGCCGGGGCCGAGGAGCGCCGTCTGGTTCCTGGCCACCTGGACGATCTGCGCCTGGGTAGCGGTGGCCACCGCGCCCACCCGCGCCGCCTCCTGCGCCCCCTGCTGCATCGCGATCCAGTAGGCCATCAGTCGGCCGAACTCGAAGACCGCCACGAACAGCATGAACAGCGCGGTGGCGACCAGCGCGAACTCCACCACCGCCTGCCCGGGCGCACCGCGGCGTCGTCGGGTCATCGCCTCACCACATCGTCGCTGTGGCCCAGCTCGTGATCGTGATCGAGCTGAAGCCGAGCCGAGCGGTGAGAAAGCCGGTGTACAGCGGCAGCGAGAAGCTCACCTGCACCTGGATCTGCCCGCCGGAGCAGTTCGTGGAGCAGACCGCGTTCGCCCCGCTGCCGCCCCGCACCCAGCCGAACTGCGTCCCATCGTTCTCGTAGCCGCCCACGTTGAGGGTTGGTGCGGCGGTGAGCCCGAGCCAGTTCGGGCAGCCGCCGCAGCCGTAGCCGAGAGCGTTCCGCACCTGGGTCTGGATCTCGCTGACGCCGATGCCGGTGCCGGGCGAGGCGCCCATCCCGAGCCGCGCCCCCTCGCGCGCCGCCTGCTCGGCAACCACACCCGCGTAGTAGGCGCGGCCGAAGTCGACGATGCCGAGGAACAGCACCAGCAGGATGGGGACGACAAAGGCGAACTCGACCAGCGCCTGGCCGGACGCCTTTCGCCTCCACCGTTCCACGTAGCCCGGGACCAGGACGGGGCTGAGAGACGGCGCTCTGGGGACGTAAGCTGGACCTCGCTTGCCGGCAGCCCGCACGTGCAGCCTCGTTCGGAATGGGGCTCTGTCTCCAACACTGGGCCCGGCGCGCCTCTCTGTGCCCAGCCAGGGGACGGCGCGACGCGGCCGGGATCGAGCCGTAGCTATGGTACGGCGCGATTGCCCCGCGCAGGAGCGTCCGCGAGGTGAAAAGAGCCACACGCGGGCCAGAAGCTCCCGTATGGCCCGCGCGGCTGGCCCGAAGGTCCCGGCCAGGAAGAGGTCTTAGCGCCGCCCGGCTGGCGCCACCTGCTGGGGGGAGGCATCGGGCGCCGCCGAGCGGTTCAGTGGTGGCACCACCGGCGGCGGCCCGGAGCGCGGGGCAACCTTCCAGAACAGTTCGCGGTAGTAGTCCCATACGTCCAGAATGTCCGCCGCCCGCGGGCTACCGGTCCGCTCGAAGTGCTCCCGGATCAGCCCGTACAATTGCTCCAGGTCCTCTCGCGCCATTGCCCGCTCCAGCCGCACCAGTTCGCCGTTGACCCGGCTGGGGAAGCTCCCCAGCTCGTCCAGCACGTAGGCCACCCCGCCGGACATGCCGGCGGCGAAGTTCTGGCCGGTCTCGCCGAGTACCACCACCAGCCCGCCGGTCATGTACTCGCAGCCGTGCGCCCCAACGCCCTCGACCACGGCGATGGCGCCGGAGTTGCGGACGGCGAAGCGCTCCCCGGCCCGGCCCGCGGCGAACAGCCGGCCGCCGGTGGCGCCGTAGAGCGCGGTGTTGCCCAGGATCACATTGCGGTGGGTTGGGAAGCGGGCAGTATCGGTGGGGGTCAGGATCAGCTCGCCCCCCGACATCCCCTTGCCCACGTAGTCGTTCGCCTCGCCGACCAGCGTCAGCCGCAGCCCCCGAACGCAGAACGCCCCGAACGACTGCCCGGCGGCACCGCGCAGCCGGACGTCGATGCTGCGCTCGGGCAGCCCCCTGGAGCCGTACAGGCGGGCGATCTCGCCGGCCACGCGGGCGCCGACGCTTCGGTGGCGGTTGCGGATGCGGTAGGAGGCACGGAAGGGCGGGCCGCCGGCGATCGCCTCGGCGGCGTCCTGCAAGATTGCGTCGTCCAGCGACTCGTCGCTCGGCCGGTTGTTGCGCGGCTCGACGTTGCGGCGCGGCAGCGTCCGGGTCGGGTCCGGGTCGGCCAGGATCAGCGACAGGTCGAGCGTGGCGGCGCGCGGGTCGCGCTGCTCGGGTGGGATCGCCCGCAGCAGATCCACCCGGCCGACGATCTCCTCCAGGGTGCGGAAGCCCAGCCGTGCCAGGTGGCCGCGGACGTCCTCCGCCAGGTGAGTGAAGTAGTGGATCACCTTCTCCGGCGTCCCCTCGAATTTCTTCCGCAGGTCCTCGCGCTGGGTGGCGATGCCGGTCGGGCAGGTGTTCAGATGGCACTGGCGCGCCATGTCGCAGCCGAGCGCGACGACCGCCGCGGTGCCGAAGCCGAACTCCTCCGCACCCAGACAGGCAGCGATCACCACGTCGCGCCCGGTGCGGAGTCCGCCGTCGGTGCGCAGCCGCACCCGGCCGCGCAGGCCGTTGAGTACCAGCACCTGCTGCGCCTCGGCCAGCCCCAGCTCCCAGGGGATGCCGGCGTGCTTGATGCTGGAGAGCGGCGAGGCGCCGGTGCCGCCGTCGTGGCCGGAGACGAGCACGTAGTCGGCGTAGGCCTTGGCGACGCCAGCGGCCACGGTGCCCACCCCGGCCTCGCTCACCAGCTTCACGCCCACCAGCGCCCGCGGGTTGGCGCACTTCAGGTCGTAGATGAGCTGCGCGAGGTCCTCGATGCTGTAGATGTCGTGGTGCGGCGGCGGGGAGATCAGCGAGATGCCCGGCTGGGCATGGCGCAGGCGGGCGATGAGCTCGCTGACCTTGGAGGCCGGGATCTGCCCGCCCTCGCCGGGCTTGGAGCCCTGCGCCATCTTGATCTCTAGCTCGTCGGCGTGCGCCAGGTATTCGGCCGTCACCCCGAAGCGGCCGGAGGCCACCTGCTTGATCTTGTTGTCGGCGCGGTCGCCGTTCGGCAGCGGCCTGTACGTCTCCGGGTCCTCGCCGCCCTCGCCGCTGTTCGAGCGCGCGCCCATCCGATTCATCGCGATCGCCAGCGTCCGGTGCGCCTCCGGGGAGAGCGCTCCGAGCGACATCGCGGTAGAGATGAAGCGCCTGACGATGCGCTCGGCCGGCTCGACCTCCTCCAGCGGGATCGGCTCGCGCGGGGCGAAGGTGAGTAGGTCGCGCAGCGCCAGCGGTGGCCCGGACAGCAGCATGTCCACGAACTGGCGGTAGGCGGCCGGATCGCCGTCGCCCTCCAGCGCCTTGTGCAGGGTGCGGACGATCGGTGGGCCCCAGGCGTGCGCCTCGCCGTCGCGCCGGTAGCGCACCAGGCCGGTATCGGGCAGCCGGCCGTCGCTTGCCGCGGCCCGGTCCGCTTCAGCGAAGGCGAGCGCGTGGCGGCTCAGCACGTCCTCGGCGATCTGCACGAACGAGACGCCGCCCAGGCGCGAGGGCGTGCCGGCGAAGCAGCGGTCGATAACCGTCTGGGAGATGCCGAGCGCTTCGAAGATCTGGCCGCCGTGGTAGCTGGCGAGCGCCGAGATGCCCATCTTGGACATGATCTTCTGCAGCCCCAGCTCGGCGGCGTGGACGTAGTTCTGCACCGCCTGCTCGACGTCCAGCTCCGCCGCGGCCTCGGCGCGCGCCCGCGGCTCGGGCTGCTCGGCCAATTGGCGCACCAGCGCCAGCGCTACGTAGGGGTGGACCGCGGAGGCGCCGTAGCCGATCAGCAGCGCCAGGTGGTGCACGTCCCAGGCGTCGCCGGCCTCGGCGACCAGGCTGGCGCGGCTGCGCTTGCCCACTCGGATCAGGTGGTGGTGCACCGCCCCGACGGCGAGCAGCATCGGGATCGGGGCGCGCTCCGGCGAGACGGCGCGATCGCTCACGACCAGGATCCCGTAGCCGGCATCCACCGCCCGCTCGGCGTCGCGGCAGAGCTGATCGAGCCCCGGCTCCAGCCCGGCCGGTCCCTGGCCGGCGTCGAAGGTGGCGTCCAGCGTCGCGCAGGCCAGGGGGCCGCTCAACCGCCGCAGCGCCGCCAGATCGGGTTCCAGCAGCACCGGGGTGGGAATCCGCACCATCCGGGCATACTCCGGCCCATCCTCCAGGTAGCCAGTGCTCGGCCCGAGCAGCATCTCCAGTGACATCACCGTCTGCTCGCGCAGCGGATCGATGGGCGGGTTGGTGACCTGGGCAAAGCGCTGCTTGAAATAGGTGTAGAAGGAGCGGTTCAGGCGCGACAGCACTGCCAGCGGGGTGTCGTCGCCCATCGACCAGACCGCCTCCTTGCCCTCGACGGCCATCGTCCTGACAACCAGCTTCAGGTCCTCGTTCGTCACTCCGAACGCGGTGAGCAGCCGCGGGTCTCGGGATTCGATCCCCGCGGAGAGCACCTCCCCGAGCCCCGAGCCGAGACTCGGCTCCTGGCAGTTGGGATGCAGGTCGATGATCGTCGCCGCCCACTCGCGGTACGGCCTGGCGGTGGTGACCTCGGCCTTCACCTCAGCGTCGTGCAGCACCACTTGGCGGGCGGTGTCGACCAGCAGGAGCTGGCCGGGGCCGAGGCGCCCCTTCTCCAGCACCAGCCGGTCGCCGATCTCCACCACGCCGGTTTCGGAGGCGGCGAGTACCAGGCCGTCTTCCGTGATCTTGTAGCGGCAGGGGCGCAGCCCGTTGCGGTCTAGCGTGGCACCCACCTGCACCCCGTCCGAGAACGTCAGCGCCGCCGGACCGTCCCACGGCTCGGTCAGGCAGGCGTGGTAGCGCTCGAACGCCTCCAGGTCCGGGTCGGCGTCGGCGCCCCACTTGCGCGGCATCAACATCATCAGGCCGTGCGCCAGATCGCGGCCGGAGCGCAGCAGCAGCTCCAGCGTGTTGTCCAGGCTGGCCGAGTCCGAGCCCGCTTCCCAGATAATCGGCTTCAGCCGCTCCAGGTCGTCGCCCCACACCGCCGAGCGCAGGTCCGCCTCGCGGGCACGCATCCAGTTGCGGTTGCCCTGCAAGGTGTTGATCTCGCCGTTGTGCGCCAGCAGCCGGAACGGCTGCGCCAGCGGCCAGGTAGGGAACGTGTTAGTGGAGTAGCGCTGGTGGAACAGACAGAGCGCGGTCTCGAAGCGCGGATCCGCCAGGTCGCGGTAGAAGCGCGGGAGCTGCGAGGCGGCCATCAGCCCTTTGTAGACGACGGTGCGGCAGGAGAACGAGGGGACGTAGAGGTCGTCCAGCCCCGCCTCGGCGGCGCGGCGCTCGATCACCTTGCGCGCCAGGTACAGCCGGCGCTCGAACGCCTCGTCGTCCAGCCCGGCCGGGCGGACGACGAACACCTGGCGCAGGTCTGGCAGCGTCGCCCGCGCCTTGTCCCCCAGCGCGTCCGGGTCGACCGGGACGCGCCGCCAGACGAGCACCGGGACCCCTTCCTCGCAGAGCACCTGGTTCACCAGCGCCACCGCGGCGTCGGCGCGCTCGCGCGGGAGCATGAGCATCCCCAGGCCCAGGTCGGCGGCGCGCGGCGGGCGCACCCCCAGCCGCTCGGCCTCGAGCAGCAGCAGCCGGCGCGGGAGCTGGGTGAGCACCCCGGCGCCGTCACCACTTTTGCCATCGGCATCCATCGCGCCGCGATGAGCGAGATTGGCGAGCGCTTGTAGCCCGTACTCGAGGATCTCCCGGCCGGGTTGCCCCGAGACGCGAGCAACAAAGCCTGTACCGCAGGCGTCGTGCTCAAAGCACGGGTCGTACAGCGTCTGTCCTGGCATCGGGAACACAGGCGCCTCCCGGAGAACACAAAAAGTCGGCTCGAAAGCCGACTTCACTGCCAGCTCAACCGCCGGGGCCACGCCACTGCCCTGTCGGGCCGGCCCCCTCACCGATCGCCACTGACCGTTGGAAAAGTGTACGCGGTTCGGGCGATTCCTTCAAGGACGAGCCTGCCTTTCTGGGCACTCTGCCCGCCCGAGCAGGCCGAGCTGGCTATCATGACCGGGCGAGATCCGTGTAATGAGGGGCAGGGGTGAACGACAGCAACACCGCGACCGGGGGCGAGGGCTGCACCGTTGACTGGTCCTGGCTGGAGGGGCAGGCGATTGTGCGCGCTACCTCGGGGCTCGATCGGCTCGTCCTGACGCTGTCCAGCGGCGAGACGCTCACGGTGCAGGCCGCCCTCTGGCAGGGCAAGCCGTTTCTCGCTTTCCGCTTCCCGCCTGGCCGCGGCCTGGGGGCGTAGCTGCCGTTCGCGCCGGGACAGGCGTAGCGAGCACAGCACGGGGCCGGGGCGAAGACCGCCCCGGCCCCGGCCGCGGTTCGCGCCGCTACTGCCGCTCGAAGGCGTTGGTCAGGTCTGTCCCTGGCAGGTCCTGCGGCCGGTTCAGCCCCCGGTCCAGGTTGTTGTTGTACTGCTTGTAGTACGGGCTGTTCTTCATCTCGGCGTCCAGATCCGGCGGCAGGTTCTGCCCGATGATAACGTCGCGCAGGTAGCTGGCCAGCAGGATGCCCTGGGTGCAGTTGCAGGTGGCGTCGTAGTGCATGATCCCGCGCTGGAACCGCAGGTAGATGAAGTTCGGGTTGTTCGGGTCCGCCTGCGGATTCGAGGTGGGGATGCCCCAGATCTCCAGGTTCAGGCCTGGCAGCAGGTTCTGCTGGCAGGGCTGGTTCGGGAAGGCATCCTGGCAGGTGACGCTGTTATTGAACGTGCTCCAGAAGTTGGTCGGCTTCCCGTTGACGGTCTGCGGCGCGTGCGCCTGGACGAAGGCGATGACCGCGGTGTCGTAGCCCGGCGAGCCGACAGCCGGGGCGCCGCTGACCACGTTCGGATCGTATGACGGGAACGTGGAGCCGTTGATGTGGTCGACCGGCATCAGCCCCGGGTCGAGCAGGTTCATCAGCCGCGGGTTGCCGTCTGGCCCGATCTGGACGAGCTGGCGCTGGAAGAACTGGGTGGTGAAGCCCAGGAAGGGGAAGGTGCGCGAGATCGGGTAGCCGAAGTTCCGAACCCCGCCGCGCTCGTTGAAGTACTTCCAGATGCGGTCATCGTCGATGCGGAAGCCGCTCTCGAAGAAGTAACGGGCATCGTGCGGCGCCGGCTGCGCTACCGGCGGGGTGCGCGTGGCCGGCGGTGGGGTGACGCCGCTGATCGTCAGGTTGCCACCGATTACATCCTGATGGTTGCTCTCGTCCGTCCAGACGATCGTCGTGCCGGATGAGGTCGAGGAGACGTCCGGGGCATACTGGTCGTCGCCGCCGGTCACCACCGGAAATTCCGTGTTGGTGCTCAGATCGTAGCCCCAGATGTCCTGCTTGCCCGTACCGGCGCGCTCGTCTTCCCAGACGACGATCGTGCCGGAGATGCGCGGCGTGGCGCGGGTGTGCGAGGTGGTCGAGGAGATTTGGCGGGTCGAGCCATCGGCCCGGTTGTACACGTAGATGCCCGAGTTGTCGCTCCCAACATAGACGATGTAGCTGCCCGCAACCGCGGGATCGTGGGCGTCGTGGCTGTCGGTGACGCGGAACTCGGTGTTAGTGCTGAGATCATAGCCAAAGATGTCGGTCTTGCCCGGGCCGTCGCGATCGTCGGTCCAGGCGACCAGGTTGCCGTCGATCGCCGGCTGGGTATGGTTGCTGCTGCCAGTGGCAATGTCGAAGTGGTGGTCCTTGGCGATGTCGTAGCCGCGAATCACCCAGTTCTTCCCGTTGCGGAAGTCCTGCCAGACGACGATATTGCCGGAGACGGCCGGAAAGTCCTGGTCCCCGTTGCCAGTTTCGACGTCGAAGTGATCCTTCTTCGCAATGTTGTAGCCGAGGATGTCCAACCCGTGGGTGCTGCTCTGCGCGGTCCAGACAATAATGTCTCCGGAGATGGCCGGCCGCTTGGCGGTGTTATGGTCCTCGTTCGCCCGAGTACTCCCGCTGTCCGTGTCGAGGTTCTTGAAGTAGATATCGGCGTTGGCGTTCTCGTCGATCGCCGCGCCCGGGTTGTTGCGGTAGTCCTGCCAGACCACCGTCCGGCCGCTGATACGCGGCCGGAGCTCCGCGGTGTCACGCGTGCTGATGTCGAACGTCGAGACGGAATACGTCACCGCCAAAGCCGTGGCCGGCTGGCGCGCGAGCAGGCCCGACAGCAGCAGGCTGACCGCCGCGAGAGTATATCCATAGCGGCCGAGGGGGCCGCGAGCCCGTGTAGTTCCCTTCATGCGCTCCTCGTTGAGATGAGTCTACATAAGCAACGAGTCCCGGCGCGGACGGTGGCGCATTTTTGCGCATGCCTGCCCGGCCGTCCCACGACGCGGGTGACTGAGCCCAGGAACGTCTCGGCGCGGGCGTCTGCCTCTGCGGGCTTCCGCAGGGCCAGGGCGACGCCGCAGGCGACGTCGAGGCGATCGGGGCCTACCCGCGTGAGGAAACGCTCCGCGAGGAAGGGCTGGGCCCAGAGTAGTGGGAGCTTCCATTGCCTCGGGATGCGATTCCCGTACCGCTCGCAGCGCACGCGCGACTCGCCGAAGAAGATGATGTCCACGGCGAAAGGCCGGGCGGCTCGATGAGTCGCTCCCGCGGAGCCGCCAGGCTAGAGCGCCGCTGGTAAAACGCCAGGCCGTCCCGCCCCTGCCGCTTGTAGATGCCCCCGTTCACGTACTCCTCGCGATAGCCGCTGGCGGCGAAGGGGACCGCCAGCGCCAGCATGCCGCCCGGGCATCGCACGCGTCTGATCTCACGCATCGTCCGCGAGTCGCCGTCCTCGGGAATGTGCTCGACCCCTAAGATGGAGAACACGTGGTCTTCGACCGCGTGGCGGGAGGAGAGGCGCCGGGTGCCCGGCACCTCGAGTGTGGATGTCCCGCCCTAGTCGGACACCGAGCCTCATGCGACACCGGAAGTGCGCGGTTGGACCGATGAAGTAGTTGCGGATGTCGGTCGCGTATAGCTCGCAGCAGGCGTGGCGAGCGAGGCGGAGCACGGGGAGCTATGGCTCAATTCTCGTTGATCTGGCCGGTGTGGGGACCGATATTGGGCAATACTTTCACCACGGCCCTTGGCGATGCCTTGGCGGAACGGGAGGCGAGCCGTTCCGCCTGGCGGGTGGGGGTACGGTGAAATCAGGACGCGCTCATGGACGGGGCCGGGTCAGGCGCTGGGAGCGGGAGCGCCTGAGCAGGCGGCGCGGATCGCCTCCAGCACGGCCTCGGGAGCCTCGAAGGGGACGAAGTGCCCGACGCCGGGCAGCACCCGCAGGGTATGGCGCGGGAAGTACTCGCCCAGGCGGTCGGCCCAGGAGGGCGGGAAGATCGGGTCGAGCTCGCCCCAGAGCACCGTCGTCGGGTGGGGGATGGGCGGCTCCGGTGGCTGCGGCGTGGGGGGCGCAAATGCCGCCCCGGCGCGGGCGCGGTACCAGGCGATGCTCGCCCGCACCGCTCCTGGACGGGCGTAGACGTCCACGATATGCTCGAGCTCGCGTGGCCGGACCGAGTCCTTGCGGCCGACCCAGTGGTCGTAGAAGTACTCCAGGTACAGCCGCACCGTCTCGCGGTCGTGCCCGATCAGGCGGTCCGCCTGGGGGATGTTGTGGAAGTGCTGGTACCAGAACTCCGCCTGCGCTGCTGGCTCGAAGCGCCGCGCCCCGAAACCCGGGTACGACGGCGCGAACAGCACCAGCGCCCGCACCCGCTCTGGCGCCCGGCGGGCGAGGACCTGGGCCACGCGCGAGCCGACGTCGTAGCCAACCACTACCGCCGACGGAAGCTGCAGATGGTCCAGCAGGGCGAGCAGGTCCGCGGCGTGGACGTCCGGAGTGTAGCCCTCGCGCGGCGCCAGGTCGGGCTTGTCCGAGACGCCGAAGCCGCGCAGGTCCGGGGCGATCGCGTCGGCCTCTCGGGCCAGGGCGGGAATGACTCGCCGCCAGTCGTACCAGAAGCCCGGCCAGCCGTGCAGGAGCAGGATGGGGATGCCTTGCCCCTGGCGGACGTAGTGCAGCCGCACCCCGCCAGTGGCCGGCGCCGTCCCATGCCCCCAGGCGGGATCGTCGGGCGAGCGGTCGACAAAGAAGTCCGCATCCATGTCGAGGCCTCCTGGGTGCGCGTGCGCTGGCTCCCTTGAGCATCGCGGCCGGCACGTCTCCTGTCAACCGCGGTCTTTTGACACCGCGCGCCGGCCGGGGTAGCCTGGCGTGCGGAGACGCCAGCTAGCTCCTGGCGGCACGGAGGTGGAACATGCCCGGCAGGGTCCACGAGGTACGGATTGACCGCTCCAAGCCTTTGGCGCAGCAGCCCACGCAGGGCCACAACCGCTGGCACCCGCGCATCCCCCCGGTGGTGCGCCTCGACCCTGGCGACGAGGTGATTCTGGAGACGCTCGATGCGCTGGACGGCCAGGTGACGCCAGACAGCACCAGCGCCTCGCTGGCGAGCGTGGACCTCAACCCGGTCCACCCGCTGACCGGCCCGGTCTGGGTGAACGGCGCCGAAGAGGGCGACCTGCTCGAGGTGCAGATCGTCGACGTCATCCCGCAGCCGTTCGGGTTCACCGCGCAGATCCCCGGCTTCGGGTTCCTGCGCGATGTGTTCACCGAGCCGTTCCTGGTGCGCTGGCAGATGGAGGGTGGCTTCGCCACCTCGCCCGATCTGCCCCGGGTGCGCATCCCCGAAGCCTCGTTCCCCGGGGTGATCGGGCTGGCGCCGTCCGAATCGCAGTTGCACCAGATCATCGCCCGCGAGCAGGACACGGCCGCCCGGGGTGGCGTCGCGCTGCCGCCTGACCCCCGGGGAGCGGTGCCGGCGGATGAACCGATCGCCTCGGAGGGGATCCGCACGATCCCGCCGCGCGAGACCGCGGGCAATATGGACGTCAAGCAGCTCACTAAGGGCACCACCATCTACTTCCCCGTCTGGACCCAGGGAGCGCTGCTGTCGATCGGCGACGCGCACTACGCTCAGGGTGACGGGGAGATCTGCGGGACCGCGATCGAGATGGGGGCGACGTTCCACCTGCGGATCGGGCTGCAGAAGGGCGCGGCGCGCGAGCGGGGCATTCGCGGCACCCAGTTCGCCGGCGAGACGGTGCTCAGCGCCCCCCGCCGCTACTATGCCACCACCGGCCTGTCGATGCGCGGCACCGAGGTGCAGGAGTCGGAAGACGCGACGCTGGCGGCGCGCAACGCGATGCTGGCGATGATCGACCACCTTCAGGAGCGCGGCTACAGCCGGCAGCAGGCGTACGCTATCTGTAGCGTCGCGGTGGACCTGAAAGTGAGCGAGGTGGTGGACGTTCCGAACTTCATCGTGAGCGCATTTTTGCCGCTGGACATCTTCGTGTAGATGGCGAGCCCCGAGTCCCGAGCCCCGGGGCCCGAGCACGACGGGGAGCCGCGCGCTGGCTTCCAGTCGCGGCTCGGACCCTGGACCTCGGGGCCGTTGCCTCACGATACGGTGGGCGAGGTGGCCTGGCTGTTCCTGAAGCTGGGCTGCACCGCGTTCGGCGGGCCGGCGGCGCACATCGCGCTGATGCGCCGGGAGGTGGTGCAGCGGCGCAAGTGGGTCACAGAGGCGCAATTCGTCGACCTGCTCGGGGCGACGAACCTGATCCCGGGGCCGAACTCGACCGAGATGGCGATCCACCTCGGCTACCTGCGCGCTGGCTGGCCCGGGCTGATCCTCGGCGGCGCGCTGTTCATCCTGCCAGCACTGCTCGTGGTCCTGGCGATCGCCTGGGCCTACGTCACCTATCGCACCCTGCCGGCCGTGGGCTGGCTGCTATACGGGATCAAGCCGGTGGTGATCGCCGTGGTGCTCCAGGCGCTATGGAGCCTGCGCGCCGCGGCGCTCCGCTCCCCGCTGCTCTGGGGCGTCGCCCTCGGCACGTTCGCGCTCGAGCTGCTCGGCGTCTCGGAGCTTCTGCTGCTCTTCGGCGGGGCGCTGCTCGTGCTCGCCCTCCGCGCGCTCAGCGGACGCGGGCTCCGCGCAGTCCTCGGCCTCTCGCTGCTGCTCCCGGCGACCGCGCCGCTGGCCGCGCCGCTGCTGGCCACCACCCCCTACAGCGCCTGGACGCTGTTTCTGACGTTCCTGAAGATCGGCGCGGTGCTCTATGGCGGCGGCTACGTCCTGCTCGCCTTCCTGCGCGGGGACTTCGTCGAGCGGCTCGGCTGGCTGAGCGAGCAGCAGCTCCTCGACGCCGTCGCCGTCGGCCAGTTCACTCCCGGACCGCTGTTCACCACCGCGACGTTCGTCGGCTACCTGGTCGGTGGAGTCTGGGGCGGCCTCGTCGCCACGCTGGGGATCTTCCTCCCCTCCTTCATCTTCGTCGCGCTCACCAATCCGTTCATCCCGCGCCTGCGCGCCTTCGGGCCAACGGCGGCGCTGCTGGATGGGGTCAACGCGGCGGCGCTGGGACTGATGGCGGCGGTGACGGTCGAGCTGGCGCGAGCGGCGCTGGTCGACGCCATCAGTGCGGTCGTGGCGCTGGCAGCACTGCTGGTGCTGCTGCGAACAAACGTCAACTCCGTCTGGCTGATCCTGGGCGGCGGGCTCGTGGGCGTCGCGACGCGCCTGGCCCTGGGATAGCCACGGACGTACCCCCCGCCTGGCAGAGCGGGCGGAGGGTGAACGAGCAGCAGCGCATCCCATCCTTGAGCGCGCTGCCTGGCCGCCGAGCCGCCCCGATCCCCGATGGCCCGCGCTCGGCGTTCGGTCCTGGACACAGCTACTCGGACGGTGTCGGTGTCTCCGTCGGAGTGTCTGCCGGGAGCGCGGTGTCCGTGGCGGTGGGTGTGTCGGTCGGCGTAGGTGTCTCCGTGTCGGTAGCCGTTGGCATGTCCGTTGGCGCTTGAGTGCTGGCAGGCGTCTCGGTCGCGGTGGGCATGTCCGTCGGGGTATCGGTCGCCGTAGGCGATGGGGTGTCCGTTGGGCTGGGAGCTGGCGTCGGGGAGTCAGTCGCCGGAGCGGTCGGCGTGGCCGTGTCCGTCGGCGCCTGAGTGGCGGTGGCTATCTCAGTGGCGGTATCGGTCGCCGTGGGTGTCTCGGTGGCAGTATCAGTCGCCGTCGGCACCGGCGTCTCGGTGGCCGTGGGCGTGGCCGTGTCTGTCGGGCTGGGGGATGGCGGCTCCGTAGGCGTCGCGGTAGCGGTCGATGTCTGAGTGGCGGTGGCCGTGGCCGTCGCGCTCGGGGAGGGCGTAGCCGTGGCCGTGGCCGTCGCCGTGGGCGTCGGGGTGCTGGTGGCTGTCCAGGTCGGGGTTGCCGTGGGAGTGGCCGTTGGAGTGGCGGTCGGCGTTTGCGTGGGCGTCGGAGTTGGGGTGGGCACCGCGCTCCCGCTGAAGCTCACTTTCAGGCTGCCGCTGTTGCCGTCGAAGCCGCCCACCTGGATGCGATACGTCGTCCCGGCCGAGGCGACGAATGATACCTTGGCCTGGGCGGTCCCGCCGCTGTCGTCGTTACAGGTGATGGGCGCCAGGCTCGTGAGCGCCGTGCCGGTGTACACGCCCACCAGGGTGTCGTAGCTGCTGCCCGCGGTGTCCACCGTGAGCTGGGTCGTGCTGGTCGGACTGTAGATGTACCAGACCGTCGCCCCGATCGCCCCGCAGGTGGGCGAGGGCTCGCCGCTCTCCGTCGTCGCCGCGCTGGTGGAGAGCGTGTAGCTGGCGGGGAGCGTGCGAACCGTCGTTCCTGTGCTGAAGTTGTCGTTGGTCGGCGCCGTGCCGGCCAGGGTGAAGGCGACGGTGAGATTGCCCGAGGCACCTCCGAACCCGCCCACCTGAATCCAGTAGGTGACGCCCTTCTTCAAGCTCGCCGTCGCCTGCGATTGCAGCGTGCTCCCGTAGTCGTCCCCGCAGGCGACCGGGGTCAGCGTCGTCAGCGTGGTGCCAGTGTAGATGCCGACCACAGTATCGAAGTTGCTGCCGGCGGTGGAGACCGTCAGGCGGGCGTTGCTCGGCGGCTTCGCCTGGTACCAGACGGTGGCCCCGATCGGGGCGCAGGGGGGCGAGGGCTCGCCCGCCTCGGTCGTCGCGGTGGTCGTCACCGCCGTCATCGTGCTCGGCACAGCGGTGAGCGAGGTCGCCGAGGCGAAGGCATCGTTGCTGAGCGCCGCGGCAACGGCGAAGCGGAGCGACAGGGTGCCGCTGTTGCCGGCGAAGCCACCCACCTGCACCCGATACGTGGTGCCGGCAGTAGCAGTGAACGTGACGCTCGCCTGGAGCGAGCCGCCGACATCGTCATCGCAGGCGACCGGCGCCAGGGCGTTGACAGCATTGCCAGTGTACACCCCCACCACGGTGTCGAAGCCGCTGCCGCTGGTGTCCACAGTGACGCGAGTCGTGGCAGAAGGGGTGTAGGCATACCAGAGCGTGGCGCCGATTGAGCCACACGCGGGCGAAGGCTCGCCACTCTCCATCGTGGCGCCCGCGGTACTGGCCGAGAATGTCGTCGGCAGCGCAGTGACCACGGTAGCGGCCGAGAAGCTGTCGTTGGACGGCGGAGCGGCTGGCGCTTGCCGACTGCTTGAGGACGAGCCGGATGCGGGGGTGTGGACCTGGACGAGATTGGTCAGGAGCGTCTGGCCATTCCGCAGCCGCGCCTGGACCCGGTAGACGTAGCTCGTGCCGGGGATGACCTGCTCGTCAGTCCAGCGACTCCCACCGCTGAGCCGGGCGACAACCGTGAACGCAGTCTCGTTAAAGCGGCGCTCCACCTGGAACCCGTCCACCTCGCCGGTCAGGTCCGTCCAGGCCAGTGCCACCTGGCTGTCAGTGACCCGCACCGCGCGGAGGGTGAACGTTGGCGGAGCGGCCAGCGGAGACGTGGCGAGATGCTGGGCAACCACCGGCGAAGCGAGCCCGATCAGTAGCGCCACAAGAGCTACGCTCGCGCCACCAATCCACCCGAATCTCGCGTTCACGCTTGCCATTTTCCTGTGCTGATACCAGTTCTGGCATGTAAACAGCGACCCAGGAGGTCGAGCGCACTAAGGCTAGCATGGGGAAGTATAGCTGTCAAGAAGTAAAATCAATTTTCGCAAGCATTTTCTATATTTTGTGCCATTTGGCTCTTGTATAGTCCCACACTGTCTGATATCCTTGCCGTTGCGCGGCAGCGTTTCCGATATAACGCTAGTGTCTTGCAGGTGCAGGCGAGGGCGAGCAGTGCGGGTTGCTCTGAGTGACCTCATATATCGTCCGGCGAGGGGTCATGCCGTGCGGCGGGTTCTGAGCGCGCTTGCCGTAACCGCCTGCGCGCTTGGGCTCCTGGGGCTGCCACTTGTTGGCCGCCAGCCCGCCCATGGTCACGCGGCTGGGGCGCCGCCCAATTTCGTCGTGGTGCTGACCGACGACCAGCGCTGGGACTCGATCGGCTACATGCCGACCGTGAGCGCGCTAGCGGCGCGGAACTTTCCCAACGGCTTCGTCACCACGCCGCTGTGCTGCCCGAGTCGCTCCAGCATCCTCACGGGCCGCTACGCGCACAACCATGGGGTACTGTCCAACAACGCGCCGCTTGGCTCGTTCACCAAGTTCCAGGACACGGACACGATCGCCACCCGGCTGCACAATGCCGGCTATCGGACGGGGCTGTTCGGCAAGTACCTCAACGGCTACGGCAACACTACCTTGTACATCCCGCCCGGCTGGGACACCTGGTTCGCGTTCAACTCGCCGCTTACCAACGCTCCCCAGGCCTATTACTACAACTACACCGTCAACGCAAACGGCGTGCAGCTCAGCTACGGCTCCTCGGAAGCCGACTATGGGACGGACGTGCTCGCCACCCAGGCAGAACAGTTCATCCGCACCTCAGATCCGCGCCCATTCTTCGTCTACATCGCCCCCTATGCACCGCACGAGCCGTCGATCCCGGCCTCCCGGCACGCCAACCTCTTCAACGACCTTTCCCCCTGGCGCCCCCCGAGCTACAACGAGGCAGACGTGTCCGATAAGCCGGCCTGGCTGGCCAGCTTCCCGCTGCTGACGCCAACCCAGCAGAGCACTGGCGACACGTCACACAAGAACATGCTGCGCTCCTTGCAGGCTGTCGACGATCTGCTGGCCGGGGTGATCCAGGCGCTCCAGGACACCGGCCAGCTCGATAACACGGCCATCTTCTTCCTGAGCGACAACGGGCTGGAGTGGGGCGAGCATCGCCTGCTCAACCACAAGAGTGTGCCCTATCAGGAGGCGGTGCGCGTGCCCTTCCTGATCGCCTACCCGCCGCTCACCCCGAGCCGGGTGGACGATCCGCACGTGGTGCTGAACATCGACCTGGCCCCCACGATGCTGGACCTCGCGGGGCAGCCGATCCCGATCACGATGGATGGGGTGAGCCTGGTGCCGCTGCTGAATGGCACCGCCACGACCTGGCGTACCGACTGGTTGGAGGAGCACTGGAGCGACGTGGACCAGCAGGCGATACTGCCGAGCTGGTCCGCGGTCCACTCGCTGCTCTGGAATTACGTCGAATACGACAGCGGCGACCGCGAGCTATACGACCTGACCAACGATCCGTACGAGCTGAACAACGTCGCCGGCCAGAGTGCCTACGCCAGTGTGCAGGCCGACCGGGCGGCGCGGCTGGCGGTACTCAAGGGGTCGGGCGTCGCCCCTCAGGGCCGCACGGAGGATGGCAACACGACGCGGATCCAGTACACCGGTGTCTGGAAGAAGTTGGTGAGCTCGGCCTATAGCCAGGGCACCGCCCGCAGCTCCGCCACTCCCAGCAGCACCGCGGTCTTCTCCTGGAGCGGCACCGGGGTGACGGTGGTCATGGCGCGCGATTCGAGCAGCGGCATCGCGCACATCCTGGTGGACGGCGTGGCGCACGACATTGACCTGTACAGTCCCACGCCGCAGTACCAGCAGCCGGTGCTGATGCTCGACGGGCTGCCGTCGGGAGCACACCAGCTCCAGGTATCGCCCAGCGGCAGCCGCAACCCGAGCTCCAAAGGGTTCAATGTCGCGCTCGACGCGATCGACACCCGCTGACGGCGCTGCTGCCGCGCGCCCTCAGCCCGGCTCGCTCGGGAGAGCGGCAGCAGACAGCGGACGTCGCCAGCCGCTGAGCAGTGCCGCCCCGACCAGGCCGACGACGAGGAACAGTGCTGCGACGATCCAGGCGGCGGCGTAGGCGGGAGCGCTGTAGGACGGGTCTGGCGCGGCCGGATGATCGACGACATCCAGCGCCAGCCCCATGAGCCAGGGGGCGACGAAGGCCGGCAGGAATGTCAGGCAGTTGCACAGCCCGGTGGCGGTCCCCACCCGCTCTGGGGGAACCTCCGCCGGCAGCAGCGACATGTACAGGAAGAATGCACCAAACAGCAGTCCGAGCACGAACGCCAGGGCGTAGATCGGGGCCGAGCCGTAGCGCTCTCCGAGCAGCGGCAGTGCCAGCGCCGCGCCCAGCGAGCCGACCTGGCTCAGATAAAATAGCGGCCGGGCCCAGCGCGGGGACCGGCTGGCCACCCAGCCGAACAGGTACGAACCGGGGATGAGCGCCAGCGTCGAGGCGGCGGCCAGCAGGCCGGTCGCCGCGGGGGCCACGCCCAGCACATCGCGGGCGTAGCGCGGCAGCCAGGTGAGCAGCCCGAACCAGGTGCCGTCCCACATCATCGCCGGGAAGGCTAGCCGCCAGACGCGCACGTCGCGTAGGGCCGCCCAGAGTCCACGCAAGTCCAGCCCGCGCCCCCCGTGCGCCGAGGACGGTGGGACGGGCAGTGCCAGCATCAGGGCGGCGAGCGGGAGCAGCGGCAGGGCGGCGAGCAGGGAGACCGTGCGCCAGGGGAGGAGCTGCAGCAGCCAGGGCAGCCCGGCCAGCGCCGCGACCCCGCCGACGCTGCCGGAAGCGACCATGATCCCGACCGAGCGGCTGTAGGCGCGCGGCGCGAGCTTCAGGCACAGGCTGAGGCTGGGCACCCAGAACATGCTCGCCCCGGCGGCCACCAGGGCCCGGGCGGCCACGGCCGATCCGAACGTGGGAGCCAGCGCGAACGCCGCGCCGGCCAGGGCGAGGAAGAGGCAGGAGCCCACGAGCAGCCGGCGCAGCCCGCCCCGGTCGGCGATCAGCCCGGACGGGATCTGCATCAGCCCGTAGATCGGGAAGTACACCGAGGCGAGCAGCCCCGCCCGGTCGGCGGTGATCCCGAAGTCCCGCAGGATCGGCGAGGCGCCGATCAGCGCTGGCAGGAGCTGGCGGTGGACCTGCACCGCCACCCAGAGCCCGCCCAGCACCCACAGCGCCCGCGCCAGCGCCGCCTCCGCTTGCTCCTCGCGCACCGTGGCCAGTTCGCTCGCTCCCGCCATGCCCCCTCGCAGCTCAATGGTACCGGGCGGAAGCGAAGCGGCGGGCTGAGGCGCGGCGGACGCTGCCTACTGCTGGGGGACGGCTGGCCCCGAGTGCTCGTCGTAGTCGTGCCGGGGGACGTCCCAGCGCGTCTGGCCAGCCTTGCGAATGGAGATGTGGCAGGCCGAGTTGCCGGGAGCCGCCCCGTGCCAGTGCCACTCGCCGGCCGGAATGAAGGCATACTCGCCGGGCTGCAGCGTCCGGCGCTGGTCCCGCTGCGCCACGAAACAGGTGCCGTCGACCACGGCAAGCACCTGGTCCGTATCGTGGACGTGCGGCAGCGTCCGAGCGCCATCCGCGAAAAACACCGCAGTCAGCGTGACCTCCTGGCTATCGCTGGCGCCGACCAGCTCCTGCATCCGAACGTTGCCCTGGAAATGCTGTGGAGATGTGGTTGGTCGCGCCTGCGATGGGTCGATCCGGCTGAACTTCATGCTCCGCTCCTCCCGTGTGCAGATTCCAGCGTAGGTGTATCGGCGCCGCCCCGCGCTCAGCCAGCCGGCGGTGGCTCCTAGCGCCGGTTCGCCTCACGCATCGCCTGGATGATCCGCTCGGCGCGCCGGTCCGCGTAATAGTTGTTGACCACCAGCAGCGCGTGGACCACGCCCGGTACCCAGCCGAGCAGTGTCAGGACGATGCTGATCAGCGCCTGGATCGGCCGGCCGGTGAGCAGGACGGCCAGTGGTGGGAGCAGGAAGGCGAGCAGGAACAGCATCGCGGACGCCTCCGCGGCCCGAAGGGCCAGCCTCTCCATACAGCGTACCGCAGCGGCGCGACGCGCTGCCGCGTCGGGCAGGGGTCCGCCCTCCCCGCGCTCTCCGCCTGCGCGCCGCCCCCCGGCTCCACCCAGGTGGGGTTAGTCGATCGGCCGCCACATCTCGTAGGCGATCTCGCGGCTGATCTTGCCGTTGCGCAGCTCGAAGACATGCGCCAGGCGCAGGTGGACGCGCTGCCCGACAGGCAGGGGCAGGTAGCCCTCGCGGACCAGGGTAAAGCGCAGTTCGCTGTCGTCGAAGACCCGGTCCTCGGTGGCAAAGCGCTGCAGGTTCCGTAGCTCCACCCCCTCGATGCTGGAGAACAGGCGCCGGTAGTTGTCGGCCACCTCCTGCTTGCCCCGGAAGACGAGCCCCCGGGCCGGAGCCTCCCAGACGATGTCGTCGGTATATAGCTCCAGGGCCGCTTCGACTTCGTTGGCCAGCTCACTGTGGAAATGGGCTTCCACCGCCGCCAGGTTTGCCGCGATGAGGTCCGCGTTCATCGTCTCCCTCCACGCCCATGCCTCGGACGGCGCGGCCCGGGGAGCGGGCTCGAGGGCAGGGCGCCGCGAGGGACAGGCTACTCGCTGCCGGCGAACCGGGCAAGAGGCGGTCGCGCGGGGGGCAGCTCACCCCCTGCTCGGCGCCTTGGCGGCGACCGCGGCGAGCGCCTCGCCGGTGAGTCGGTAGCTGAGCCACTCGCGCAGCCGCCGGGCGCCCTGGCGCTCGTAGAACTCAATCGATGGCGTGTTCCAGTCCAGCACCTGCCACTCCATCCGGCCGCACCCGCGCCGGACCGCTTCGGCGGCGCAGGCGCGAAAGAGTGCCGCGCCGGCCCCGCGCCCCCGGGATTCGGGCCGGACGAACAGGTCCTCCAGGTACAGGGTGGGGCGGGCGAGAAAGGTAGAGTAGGTTTCAAAGAACGCGGCGTAGCCGGCCGCCTCACCGTCGAGCTCGGCGAGCAACACCTCGAAGCGGGGCGGGTGCCGGGTCGCGTCCGCCACCAGCCGCTCCCGCGCCGCGGCGTCGGGTCGGGGCAGCCGCTCGTAGTCCGCCAGCGCGTCCACCAGGTCCAGGAAGATCGAGACCTCGCCCTCGCGCAGCGGCCGCACCACCACGCCACTCGACACCGCGTCCGGCGCCTGTTCCGTCTGGCTCACCCGGTTTGCCTCCTTCGGCTGTTTGGCCAACAGTTGTACACCAGGCGGGCCGGCGCCGCGTGGGCGCGGCTATCCTTACTCGTAGCGTGTCGATTCCGCGGCGCGCCGCGGTCCCTGCGAGGTGAGGCCCCATGGACACGTTCCGCGCCCTGGTTGTGGACAAGAGCGGCGACGGCACCGCTCTCTCGGTGCAGCGCTGGCGACCCGAGCAGCTCATGCCGGGCGAGGTGACGATCCGCGTCGAGTACTCCTCGGTGAACTACAAGGATGCCCTGGCGACGCGGCCCGATGGCCGAGTGGCCCGCGTCTACCCACTCATTCCCGGGATCGACCTGGCCGGCATCGTGGTGGCGAGCGACGATCCCCGCTACCCCGTTGGGTCGCGGGTGCTCGCGCACGGCTACGAGCTGGGCGTGTCGCACCACGGCGGCTTCGCCGAGCTGGCGCGCGTCCCGAGCCGCTGGGTCGTCCCGCTGCCCGAGGGCCTGACCACCCGCGAGGCAATGGCGATCGGCACCGCCGGCTTCACCGCCGCCCTCTCGATCGAGCGTCTGGAGCACAACGGCCTGCGCCCTGGCGCCGGCCCGGTGCTGGTCACCGGCGCCTCGGGCGGCGTCGGCTCGATCGCGGTCGACCTGCTCGCCGCGCGAGGCTACCAGGTGATCGCCAGCACCGGCTCGCCGGAGGCACACGAGTACCTGCGGGCGCTGGGGGCCAGCGAGATCATCGACCGCGCCGAGCTGAGTGCGCCCAGCGACCGCCCGCTGGAGAAGATGCGCTGGGCCGGCGCGGTCGACGCCGTCGGCGGGAGCACTCTGGCGACAATCATCCGGACGCTCTCCTTCGGCGGCTGCGTCGCCGTCTCCGGCAACGTCGGCGGCGCGACGGTTTCCACCACGGTGTTCCCGTTTATCCTACGCGGGGTGAGCGTCCTCGGGATCGACTCCGCCAACCTGCCGCTGGAGCCACGAGCGTCGCTCTGGCAGCGGCTGGCGACCGACCTGCGCCCACCGCACCTGGAAGAGGCCATCGCCCACGAGGTAACGCTGGAGCAGCTCCCCGAGACGCTGGCGCGGATCCATCAGGGCCAGGTGCGCGGCCGGGCGGTGGTGCGGCTGAGCGACTGACCCCGAGCGCTACACCTCTTCCAGCGCCTCCGGGGCGGCGACCCCCTCCAGATCGCCGCAGAACTGCCGCAGCGCCGGGATGTCGCGCCGCAGCACCTCGGGGCCGAGCGCGAAGTCGCCGCTGTGGGCGATGATGTTCGCCCCGGCCCGAATCAGCTCCTGCTGCCGATCCAGGCTGTACCAGATATGGCTCCCGGCGCCCAGGCCGTGGGCACGCGCCGTCTGAATGATCTGGACGCACGCCTCGATGAAGCGGGGGTGGTGGTACTGCTCCGGCAGATCGAGCTGGATCGACAGATCGTTCGGGCCGATCAGCACCCCGTCCAGCCCCTCCACGCTGCACAGCTCATCCAGCCGCGCCAGCGCCGGGGTGGACTCGACGTTGATGATGACGCTGACCTGGCTATTGCGCTGGCGCAGGTACTCGAGCGTCTCTGGAGCGCTGCTCGGCCGGCCGCGCAGCAGGTCTTGCAGCTTCTGCCCCTTCAGCGGGCGCCACTTGACCGCCCCGACCACCTGCCGCACGATCTCCGGGTCCTCTACATACGGGACGATCACCCCCAGCGCGCCAGCATCCGCCGCCATGGTGGCCAGGTATGGCTCATGGGCGGGGATGCGGACAATCGGGACGATGCCCGCTGCAGCGTAGGCCTGGCAGAGCCAGGCGGTCGACTCGCGGCCGAGCGGCGCGTGCTCGTTGTCGATGAACACCCAGTCCAGCCCCAGCCGCTTGACGCGTGAGAAGAAGGGCGCTGCCGCAGACGTGACCGCCGTGCCATACACTCGGCGCCCCGCGTGCAGCGCCTCCCGAAACTCCTGGCCGTTCATACCTTTCTCGCTCCTCGGCGTGACAGCAGAGGATAACGGAGCCGCGACCCCAGCGGCCTGCGGCAGCGCTAACGCGAGGCTAGAACTTCTTCCAGGCGACGTAGCCGCCGTCGGCGACGACCGCCGTGCCGTGGATGTACGAAGCCTGGTCCGAGGCGAGAAACAGCACCGTGGCGGCGATCTCCTCGGGCGTGCCGATGCGGTGCAGCGGATTGCCACCGCGGACGCTCTCCAGGAACTGCTCCCGCCCCTCCAGGTTCAGGTCCTTCATCGCCGCGGCCAGCATCGGGGTATCGATCGTCCCTGGACAGACGGCGTTCACCCGCACCCCGCGTGGCCCGGCCTCGATAGAGAGCGTGCGGGTGAACCCGATGATCCCGGCCTTGGTGGCGGCGTAGACGGCGCAGTGGGGCAGGCCGATCAGCCCCTGGACGGACGAGGTGAGCACGATCGCCCCACCCCGCCCCTCCATCGCCCGCAGCGCGTACTTGGCGCAGAAGATCATCCCCGCCAGGTTGACCCCAAGCACCCGCTGAATGTCGGCGTCGCTCATCTCCACCAGCGGCTGGTAGTGGTCGATCCCCACGTTCGAGTGCATCACGTCGAGCGCGCCCATCCACGCGACCGCCTGGGCAACCATCTCGCCCACCTGGGCGCCGCTGGCGACATCGACCGGCAGGAAGCGCGCCGTGCCGCCGGCTGCGGCGATCTGCGCCACCGTCTCCTCGCCCCCCACGGGATCGAGGTCCGCGACGGTGACCCGCGCGCCCTCGGCGGCAAACGCGCGCGCCGTAGCCCGGCCGATGCCCGAGGCGGCGCCGGTGACGATCACCCCCTTCCCCGCGAAGCGCATGGCATCCTCCTTCCTCTATGCGTGGCGCGGACGCGGCCCCGCCCCAGCGGCGTTGTCCTCCCCAGGATACACGCAGCGCGCCCGTTGGAAACCCGCTGCAACACCCTGACTTGCCGAGAGCGTAGCGCAAGGCGCTACGCTCCGCTTCTGAGGTGAGAGCCGAGGGCAGCCAGAGAACGACGAATGAAGCCGAAGGAGCCGATCCCGGAGTTCAAGAGCGGCGAGAAGAGGCGGCATTCTGGGATACGCACGACTTCGCCGACTACTGGGACGAGTGGAAGCCCGTTCGGGTGCGCTTTGCCAAGAACCTGTCCGAGGGGATCACCATCCGCCTGGACCCCGAGACGCTCGGGATGCTCCGCCAGGCGGCCAGGAAGAAGGGCCTGGGCCCGACCACCCTGGCCCGCATGTGGATCCTGGAGCGCCTGCACGACTCGGGCGCGTCGCTTCACCGGCGACGGAAGGGAGCGCTCGGGCTGCTGCTCTACTCACCTGGATCATCGAGCAGAAAGCGCCCGTCATCCAGCACGGGCTCGCCGTCCAGCTCCACCCGCGGGTGGCTGATGATCGCGTCCAAGTGGATCTTGGCGCGGACGGAGCCGCCGGCCAGGGTGGCGTTGGAGCCGGTGCTGACGTGGCCCCAGGCATAGATCCGCTCGCCCTCGAAGCTGGGATCGTCACCCAGCAGCGCCGCGCCCGGGTTGGTCCCCATGCCCCAGGCGGCGAAGTTGTAGGCGCCCGGATCCTCCAGCGCGGCGAGCATCTGGCGGAGCCGGCGGGCCTCGGGGCCGCCGCGGAACTCCACCGCCCGGCCCTGGCGGAAGACGATGGTGACCGGGGCAGAGAGCCGGCCGAGCAGGGTGATGCTGCCGTCCACCACCGCCTCCCCCTCCACGGTGCCGGCGTTCGGGACGTGCAGGATCAGCCCCGGGGGAAAGAAGTCCAACTCGCCGGGCTGGGTACAGAAGCCGTCCGCGGCCAGCACCGGATGGCCCAGCTCGAAGCGGACGTCCGTCCCGAGCGCGGTGGTGAGGCGCGCGGTCCGGGCACGCTGGACCCGTGCCGCCAGCCGGTGGGTCAGGTCTGCCAGGGCATCCATGTCCACGCTCAACGTGCGCAGGAACGTCGCCTCGCTCACGCCCGGCATGGAGATCACCCGCGCTCCGGCGCGCTGCGCTTCCACCCGGGCCTGAGAATGGGTGAGCGAGCGGGTGGTGTGGAGCAGCAGCACGTCCGCAGCGCGCATCGCCGCGGCGACCGTGTCCGGCGGCTCGGTGGCCGGCCCCTCGCGTCCGGCGAAGACGATGGCCGCCGCCTCCGCCCCGGCGGCGCGCGCTGCGCCCAGCAGCGCCTCGGTGACGCTCTGGTCGCGGAGCGTGTCGGTCACCACCAGCACCCGCTCCCCCGGCTTGACCGCCAGGCAGCGATCGATCGCGACGCGGGCGCAGCGCGCCAGCTCAACGCTCTTCATCTGCTCTATCTCCTCCGGGCCGCGCGTGGCGTCCCTACACCGCCAGGTAGCCTCCGTCGACCGGCAGCACCGCTCCGGTCACCATCGCCGCGCCCGGGGAGGCCAGGAACAGCGCCGCCGCGACGATGTCGATCGGCTTGCCCATTCGGCCGATCGGGATCTTGGAGACGATGGTCGCCTCGTAGGTGGGGTCGTAGTCCAGCACCCGGCGCACCAGCGGGGTGTCGAAGGTGCAGGGCGCCAGGGCGTTGACCCGCACCCCGTGCCTGGCCCACTCGGCCGCCAGCGTCCTGGTCACCTGGATCACCCCGCCCTTGCTCGCACAGTAGGCGACGCTGAGGGGCAGCGCCGCCAGCCCGCCAATGGAGGCGAAGTTGATGATCGCCCCGCGCTGCCGGGCGATCATCTGCCGCCCAACGACCTGGCAGCAGAGGAAGGTGCCGGTCAGGTTGACGCCTAGCACCCGCTCCCACTCCTCGTCGGTGAACGCCTCGGCCGGCTTGCGCAGGGTGATTCCGGCCGAATTGACCAGCACGTCCACCTGGCCGAAACGGAACAGCGTGGTGTTGAGCATCTGCTCGACGCTCTCCCGCTGCCGGACGTCGACCACAGTAGCGATGCAGTCTCGCCCGCTCGGGTCGATCGCCTGCTGTGCCTCGGCCGCCGCCTCGGCGTTCACGTCTGCGATGGCGACCCGCGCCCCGGCCCCGGCCAGCCCTTCGGCGACCGCGCGGCCCAGCCCGCTCGCTCCCCCGGTCACGATCGCCACCTGTCCCGACAGGTCGAACAACCCCTGAACCGTTGCGCGCAGGGCCGCCCGAGAGTCCGCGCTCCCTGTGTCCATACTCGTTCCCTCGCCAGAACCGCCTCTGCCAGCGGACGGCCCGCGGCCGCCCGCGCCGCATAGCATAGGACGATCCTTCCGCTTGCACAACCGCTTGACCAGTCTAGAAGCGGAGCGTATGATCGGCGTCGCCATGCGCAGCCAGATCATCCGCCTTGCCGACCACCTGTACGCGATCCAGACACCGTTTATCGCCGGCCAGCCAGAGCCGTACGTCACCTCGTACCTGGTGCTCGGCCGCGTCGCGGCGCTGTTCGACTCGGGCCTGGTCTCCACCTCCCCCGACGTCCTGGCGCTGCTGGAGCAGCTCGGGCGGCCGCCGGCCAACCTGCGGCTGATCGTCAACAGCCATGCCCACTACGACCACATCGGCGCCAACGGCCCGCTGAAGGAGGCGACCGGCTGTGTCGTGGTCGCGGAGGGAAGCGGGGTGCCCTGGATCGAGGACCACCACCGCCAGTGGCGGGAGTTCTTCGAAGCGTTCCCCGATGCCTACACCGCACCGGAGACGGAGCGGCAGCACTTCTGGGACTGCCTGGGGCCGGAGGCGAGCGTGGAGGTCCAGACCAGCGGTGGCTTCCGCCTCGGCTTGGGCGATGGCGTGGCGCTCGACGTCTTCCCCACCCCGGGCCACATCTCCTCCTGCGTGAGCGCGGTGGACGTGGGCAGCGGCGCGCTGCTGACCGGCGATTCGTTCCAGGGCCAGGGGTTCTTCGGCGGGTTGCCGCAGTACGACTGCGTCTCCGCCTACCGCGCCACCCTGGCCGCCTACGCCGAGCGCGCCCCGCGGCTGCTACTCACCGCGCACACTCCGCCGCTGGAGGGTGCGGACGTCGCCGCGGCGGTGCGGGCCTCGGACGAGCTGGTGGAGGCGATCGCCGAGACGGTGCGAGGGCTGCTCCGGCGCCGGGGCGGGCCGGTGCACCTGCGCGAGGTGGGCGAGGCAGTCACCGCGGCCTTCCGGCGTCCCTATACCGTGCAGGCGCTGTTCACCATGAACGCGCACCTCGAGGAGCTGGCCAGGCAGGAGCTGGCCCGGCGCCTCGAACCCGGCAGCAATCGCTGGCTTGGCTAGCGGGTGGAGGCGGAGGAACGTGGCGACGAACGCGCGCGCAGATGGCCGTGACTCCCAGGGCAGGCCGAACCGCGCTGCCCGCCCGCGGCCGCGCCGGCCGACGCTGCGCGACGTGGCGCGGCTGGCGGGAGTGGATCCCTCGGTCGTCTCGCGCGAGCTAAGCGGACAGGAGAGCCGCGTCCGCCCCGAGACGCGGGCCCGCGTGCTGGCCGCGGTCGCCCAGCTCGGCTATCAGCCGAACCAGGTGGCGCGGGGCCTGAGCCTGGGGCGGATGCTCACACTGGGAGTGCTGATCCCCAGCCTCACCAGTCCGGCCTACGCGGCGATGATCGCCGGCGCGGAGCGGGCGGCCTGCGCCGCCGACTACGTGCTGCTGTTCGCCGGCACCGGGGACGACGACGAGACGATGTGCCGCCAGCTCGGCCGCCTCGCCCATCGGGTAGATGGCATCGTCATGGCCAGCGCCCGCCGCGATGGCCGGGCGCTCCAGAGGCTCCAGCAGCTCGGCGTCCCGTTCATCCTGCTCAACCGTCGCGGCGGCGAGGCCGATCCCTGCGTGATCGGCGACGACGAGGAGGGGACGCGGCTGGCCGTGCAGCACCTGGCCGCGCTGGGCCACCGTCGCATCGCCTGTATCTGCGCCCCGAGCGTGATCGACACCGCGGTGCGACGCCGGGCGGCGTTCCTGGAGGCGATGGCGGCGCTGGGGCTGGCCGTCGAGCCGGCCTGGCTCGTGGTCGCCTCCCCTGGCGACTCTCAGGGGGGCGAAGCCGCGGTGCGGGCGCTGCTGGGCCTGCCGGAGGCGCAGCGGCCGACGGCGCTGTTCTGTGCCGCGGGCCTGACCACCTCGCTGCAGACCCTGGCCGCGCTGCAGCGGCTCGGGCAGCGTATCCCGGCCGACGTCTCGGTCGTCGGCTTCGACGACTCGCCGTTGCTCGACTACCTTTCCCCGCCGTTGACGACGGTGCGGATGCCGCACGCCGCGATGGGCGCGCGAGCGGTCGAGCTGCTCCTGGCGCACCTGCAAGGGCAGCAGATCCCGCGCGAGACATGCCTGGAGGAGCGGCCCAAGCTGGTGCTGCGCAACTCGACCGGGCCGGCTTCTTCCGACGTGTGCAGCCCGGCACCATCGTGACGGTGGACCAGCAGAAGGGGGTGACGGGGACAACAGACAGCCAGACAGCGGCTCAGGCTTCAGCACGAGACGATGGCCCGTCGAGGGCGAGGAGGCACATTCCCATGGCTCACGATCTTCCAGGCACCCCGCTCACCCGGCGCAAGTTCCTCCAGTCGACCGCGCTGGCGCTGGGGGGCATGGCGACGCTGCCGCTGCTCAACACCTACGCTGCCCCGCTGCCCACACGCCTGCCGTCCCCCGCTGGCGGGACGCTCCAGCAGTCTCCCACGGTGGACGCCGCGTTCGTCAGCGGCGAGCACGACGAGACGCTGCTGCGCGAGTGGATTCCGAACGTGCAGCAGGACCTTGGGATCACCCTGACCGTCAGCGACCTGGGCGCCGGGGCGCTGCACGACAAGATCGCCCAGGGCTTCCGGGCCGGCCAGTCTCCCTACGGGGTGACCGCGGTAGTGGGCTTCTGGCTGGCGGAGTTCGTTGGCGGCGGCAACTTCGAGCCGTTGGAGAAGTATCTCAACGACCCGAATCTGACCCCACCCGACTTCGACTTCGGCGACATGATCGACAAGCACCTCGATTACATCGCCTACTGGAACCTGGACGAGCAGCGCAACGGGCGCCCCGGCACCCTGTTCCTGATGCCCGGGCCGCACTCCGATGCGCACATGATCACCTACCGTACCGACCTGTTCGAGAAGTACGGCGTGGCCGGCCCGCCCAAGAGCTGGGACGAGTTCGTGGACATCGCCGCCAAGCTCCACCACCCGGCCGACGACCTCTACGGCACCGCGTTCGTCGGCAAGCTGGACCCGTCGATCTCCCTGACCGACTGGGCCAACCGCTTCATCTCCCTGGGTGGCCAGATGTTCACCGGCTCGCTCAAAGATAAGACGGTGGTCCCTCACCTGGACAGCGACGAGTCGGTAGCGGCGATCGAGAACATGGTCCGGCTGGTCGACTACTCCCCGCCCGGCGTCTCCAGCTATGCGCTGACCGAGGTGACCGAGGCGATGGCGACCGGCAAGATCGGGATGATGCTCATGTGGGCGGTGGTGTCCGGGAAGATCTGGGCACCTGATCTGTCGCAGGTCTCGGACAAGGTGGCCGCAGCGGTCCCGCCGGGCAATGGCGTCACCATCCGCGGCGGCTGGGGCATGGGCATCCCCAAGGACATCCAGGACAAGGAGTCCTGCTGGAAGGTGATTCGCTACTACTCTACCAAGCAGGCGGACAAGGAGCGAGTGATGCGCTACGGGATCGCCCCGGTGCGCACCTCCACGCTGCAGGATCCGGAGGTGGTGGCCAAGTACCCATTCATGCCGACACTGGCGCAACTGCTCCAGAACGCCACCCCGTACCCGAGCATCCCGTTCCCCGAGTCCTGGGAGCTGGTGATGGAGCCGGCCAAGTACTGGAACAAGGCGGTGGTGAAGGAGCTGACGCCGAAGGAGGCGGCGGCGCAGGCACAGGAGGCGGTGCAGCAGATCCTGAAGAAGGGCGGCTGGAACGCGAACGCCTAGCCCCGAGCGATTGCCAGGACGCTCGCGGGCCCAGCGGTGGGAGGGGCGGAACTAGCCCCGCCCCTCCCGCGTCCCACCGGCGCTCGCCAACACGGAAGAGGGGAGCATGGCGAAGTCTGCACAGGTCCAGGCCGCTCCGATGGCGGTGTCCCGCCGGACCCGGCCGCGGCTGGGGAACAGTCCCTGGCCGTTCATCCTCCCGGCGGTAGCCTACCTCCTGCTGTTCTCGCTGTACCCGCTGGTCTGGTCGCTGCTGATCTCCTTCCAGGAGTACGACTTCAAGACGCGCAGCTTCTCCTGGGTGGGCCTGGCCAACTACGCTCAGATCGCCAGCGATCCCGAGTTCCGCGCCGCGCTGCGCAACACCGCCATCTTCACCATCTCCACCGTGCTGCTGGAGCTGGTTCTGGGAATGGCGCTGGCGCTGTTCATGAATCGCCAGATCATCGGCAAGAGCCTGATCCGCTCGCTGCTGATCCTGCCGATGGTCACTACCCCGATGGTCGTGGGGCTGATGTGGCGCTTCCTGTTCAACACCGACATCGGCCCGATCAACTACCTGTTGAAGGTCCTGTTCCACCTGAAGCCGGTCAACTGGCTCGGCAGCTCTCCATACTCGCTTATCTCGCTCATCATCGTCGACGTCTGGCAGTGGACCCCCTTCGCCTTCCTGATCCTGTACGCCGGGCTGCAGACGATCCCCGAGGAGCTGCTCGAGGCGGCGCGCATCGACGGCGCCGGGGCGCTGGCGCTGTTCCGCTACCTGATCGTCCCGCTGCTCACCCCGATGATCACCGTGGTGGTGCTGTTCCGGGCGATCGATAGCTGGCGCGCCTTCGACACAGTGTTCACCCTCACCTTCGGTGGGCCGGGGCGCGACTCGGCGACACTCAGCTTCCTCGCCTATCTGCAGGGCTTCGCCTACTCCCACCTGGGCCTCGCCTCGGCGCTGGCCTACGTTATGGTGGCCGTCGTGATCGTCTTCGTCACCGCGTTCCGCGTCGCGGTGCTCAACCGGGTAGTCCGATGATGCTCCGCCGTGCGCTCGACCTGCTCTTCACCTACGTCGTCCTGGCAATCATCCTGGTCGTCGTCCTCGCCCCGTTCGCTTTCCTGGTGATCTCCTCCTTCAAGACCAACATCGAGATCCTGAAGTCGCCGCCCACGCTCAACATCTTCAACTGGGGCGTGATCCAGAAGAACTACGACCAGGTGCTCAACCAGCGCAGCTTCCTGTTCTACATCCGCAACTCCTGCGTGGTGGTGCTTGCCTCCACCCTGCTTGCGCTGGTGATCGGCACCCCGGCCGCCTACGGCTTCTCTCGCTGGCGCTTCCGGGCGAGCAACGACCTGGCGTACTGGATCCTGAGCAACCGCTTCATGCCCGTAGTGGCGATCGCGGTCCCGATCTACCTGATGATGCTCAATCTGCGCCTGCTGGACACCTATCAGGGGCTGATCCTGCCTTACGTTGCGATCAATATCCCCCTGGTAGTCTGGGTGATGCGCGGCTTCTTCGACGAGATCAGCCATGAGATCGACGAGGCGGCGCTGCTGGACGGCTGCAACCGCTGGTCGGCGCTGGTGCGGGTGCTGCTGCCGCTGTCCGGCCCGGGGCTGGTGACCACGGCGATCCTGTGCGCGATCTTCACCTGGAATGAGTTCCTGCTCGGGCTGTTCATCGTCAACACCAAGGCGGCGCAGACCGTGCCGGTAGGCGCCTCCGGACTGCTGTCGATGGAGCGCAGCATCGAGTGGAACGTCACGACCACGGTCGGGGTCGTCACCGTCATCCCAGTGCTGATCTTCTCGCTGCTGATCCAGCGCCACATCGTCCGCGGCCTGACCGCTGGAGCGGTGAAATAACCTGCCCGGCGGGCGCGAGCTGGCTCGGGCAGCGCCGCCGGGCTGAACAGGGGGTAGCTCGATGACGATGATCGCCGCATCGCGCCACGCCGCGCCGGTTGGCGGCTCGGAACCAGAACGGCTGCTCTGGATGTACCGGACACTGCTGCGCATCCGAGCCTTCGATGAGCGGATCGTCCGGCTGTTCAACCAGGGCAAGATCGCCGGGGCGCTGCACTCCTACGTCGGCGAGGAGGCAGTAGCCACCGGGGTGTGCGCCAACCTGCGGCCAGATGACTACATCGTCAGCACTCACCGTGGCCACGGGCACCTGCTCGCCAAGGGCGGCGAGATGCGTCGGATGATGGCCGAGCTGTACGGCCGGGTGGACGGCTACTGCCGCGGCAAAGGCGGGAGCATGCACATCACCGACGTTAGCCTGGGCATTCTCGGCGCCAACGGGATCGTCGGCGCCGGCCTGCCCATCGCCGCCGGCGCCGGGACCGCGATCCGACTGAAGGGCGGCGACCAGGTCGTCGCCTGCTTCTTTGGCGACGGCGCGGCCAACACCGGCGCCTTCCACGAGGGGCTCAACCTCGCCGCCACCTGGAATCTACCGGTGCTGTTCGTCTGCGAGAACAACGGCTACGCCCAGTTCACCCCGCAGCGAATGCACGCCCGCGTCCCCGACCTGTTCGTTCGGGCCGAGGGCTACGGCATCCCCGGGGCCTCCGTGGACGGCAACGACGTGCTGGCAGTGTCCGAGGCGGCCTCCGCCGCGGTCGAGCGGGCGCGGCGGGGCGGCGGCCCGAGCCTGATCGAGGCGAAGACGTTCCGCTGGTACGGCCACGCGATTAACAACCCGGCCTCCAATCTCGGGCGCGACCAGGCCGAGATCGACGCCTGGAAGGCGCGCGATCCGATCCCGCGCTTCGAGCGCCAGCTTCTCGACCGTGGCCTGGCGACCCAGGCGGATCTGGACGCCATGCGCGCCGAGGTGCTCCAGGAGCTAGAGGAGAGCATTGCCTTTGCCGAGGCCAGCCCGCTCGCGGCGCCGGAGAGCGCGCTTGAGGACGTCTACACCACCCTGCCGCCGGGAGCGGAGCTATGAGAGAGCTGCTGCTGCGCGAGGCGCTCAACGAGGCGCTGCGGGAAGAGCTGCGCCAGGACCCCCGGGTGTTCCTGCTCGGGGAAGACATCATCGACCCGTGGGGTGGGACGTTCCGGGTCACCGAGGGGCTGTACACCGAGTTCGGCCCGGAGCGCGTCCGTGAGACGCCGATCTCCGAGGCGGCGATCGTCGGCTGCGCGATCGGCGCCGCGCTGCTGGGGATGCGGCCGGTCGCGGAGATCATGTTCCTCGACTTCGCCGCGATCGCGATGGACCAGATCGTCAACCAGGCAGCGAAGCTGCGCTACATGACCGGCGGCCAGACCTCCGTCCCGATCGTCATCCGCGCCGCCGGCGGCGCCGGCCGCGCCTCGGCGGCGCAGCATTCGCAGAGCCTGGAGGCGTGGTTCACCCACGTCCCCGGCCTGAAGGTCGTCATGCCCTCCACCCCCTACGACGCCAAGGGGCTGCTGAAGGCCGCGATCCGCGACCCGGATCCCGTTATCTTCATCGAGCACAAGATGGCCTACAGCACGAAGGGGCCAGTCCCCGAGGAGGACTACGTTATCCCCCTGGGCAAGGCCGACGTGAAGCGCCCGGGCAAGGACCTGACGCTAGTCGCCACCTCCCGCCAGGTGCTGCGAGCGCTGGAGGCGGCAGAGCGCGTGGCGATCGAGGACGGCTATGACGTGGAGGTGGTGGACCCGCGCACCCTGTATCCGCTCGACCTGGAGACGATCCTGGCCTCGGTACGCAAGACGCACCGGGTGCTGATCGTCCATGAGGCGGCCAGGCGCGGCGGCTGGGGCGGTGAGCTGCTGGCCCAGATCGTCGAGCACGCCTTCGACGATCTGGACGCGCAGATCATCCGGGTCGCGGCAGAGAACACGCCCATTCCGTTCGCCCCGCCTATGGAGGAGTTCGTCATCCCGCAGGTGGACGACATCGTGGCCGGGATCCGGAGCGCGCTCGCGTAGTGGCGCCCGCGGCGCCGGGCCCGAGTGAGCACCGCGGACGCGCACTGGCCGATCACCCACCGCGCTGCCTTCATCCGCCTATCAGGCCTTTTCATCGTCGCTGCAGGGGACGTCGGCGCGCGGGCTACTCGGCTGGACCGAGCAGGGTGCGGGCCAGAGTGAACACCTGGTCCAGCATCGGCTCGGTCAGGCGGCCGGTGGCGGTGTTCTGCTGGCTGGGGTGGTAGGAGCAGATCAGCCGCAGGCCGTCTGGCAGGGTGTGGCAGACGGCGTGGCCGAAGGCGAGCCGGCCGACCGAGGTGCCGCGGGCACGCAGCGCGGCCAGGAAGCCGTCCAGCGCGATCCGCCCCAGGACGACCACCACCTGGACCCGTTGGAGCAGGTCCAGCTCGCACAGCAGCCACTGGCGGCAGGTGCGGAGCTCCTCCGGGCTCGGCCTGTTGTTCGGTGGGACGCAGCGCACGACGGCGGTGATGTAGGCGTCGCGGAGCGTCAGGCCGTCATCCTTGTGGCGCGAGGTGGGCTGTGAGGCGAATCCGGCCCGGTACAGCGCGCGAAACAGCCAGTCGCCCGAGGCGTCGCCGGTGAAGTAGCGCCCGGTGCGGTTGCCACCGTGGGCTGCCGGGGCGAGCCCCACCACCAGCAGCCGCGCTCGGGGATCGCCGAACGGGGGCAGCGGCCGGCCCCAGTACGTCTCATGGCGGTAGGCGCGCCGCTTCTCGCGGGCGACCCGCTCGCGAAACTCGACCAGCCGCGGGCAGGCGCGGCATTCGACAACCTCGGCGGCGAGCTGCAGGAAGCGGTCAGCCATCAGGGGGACGGCCACCCGCTGGCCGCTGGCGAGTGCCCCCCCAGCAGCTCTTCCATGATCGCAACGCTCGCGCTCAGCCCGAGCCGGTGAGCGCCCGCGGCGAGCATCTCGCGCGCCGCCGCCAGGGTGCGAATGCCGCCCGAGGCCTTCACCTGCGCCCGCTCCCCCACCACCTCGCGGAGCAGCGCCACGTCCGCCACGGTAGCGCCACCGGCCGGATGGAAGCCGGTGGACGTTTTGACGAAGTCCGCCCCGGCCACGACCGCCAGTTGCGCCGCCTCGCGCTTCAGCACCTCCGGCAGCGCTGCCGCCTCCACGATCACCTTCAGCACGATGCTGGACGGCAGCGCCCGCCGCACCGCGCGGATATCGTCCTCCACCGCGCGGAAGTCCCCGCCGCACAGATGGCCGAGGTTCAGCACCATGTCGATCTCGCTCGCCCCGTCGTGCACCGCTGCGTCCGCCTCCGCCGCCTTCAGGTCGGAGCGGTTGGCGCCCAGCGGAAAGCCGACGACCGAGCAGACGCGCGGCGCGTGGCCCCGCAGCGCCGCGGCGGCGGTGGTGACCCAGCAGGGATTTACGCAGACGGCGTAGAACCGGTACTGAACCGCCTCGACGCAGAGCTGCTCGATCTGCGCCGGCGTTGCCTCTGGCTTCAGCAAGGTGTGGTCGATGATTCGGGCCAGCTCCTCGGGGCTCATGCTCCTCCCGCGCGGTGCGCCTCCAGACAGGTGACGCCCTGGGGACCGACGACGGCGGAGTGCGGAGTGCGGGGCGGGAGGTCGAGCCGGTCGCCGGGGCGCAGGTCGTACGGCTCGCCGCGGACGATGAAGCGAATGGAGCCCGATAGGCAGTACAGCACCTTGTGGTACGGATGCTCGTGCTCGGGGTAGCGGTCGTACGGAGCGTTGCCCCAGGTATAGGGCTGCAGCCCCTCCCGGGCGTAGCGGTCGCGGAGCTGTGCCTCGGTGGGCGGCTCGGGTTCGGGCCAGCGGACGAGACGAAGGCTCATATGCCACGATAGTACCCGCTGGCGGCGCGGCCGTGCAGGCCGATGCGTCGGGCCTTGGCCAGGGAAGGGGAGCGGCGATGGCGGAGCTGGAGACGAAGCTGGGACTGATCCGGGCGGCGCTGGAGGCGCATGGACTGAGCGGGGTACGGCTGCGCGGGGTAGACTGGTTCGCCTGGGCGACCTGCGGTGGATCGAGCGTGGTGATCCTCACCACCGAGACCGGCGTCGCCGAGGTGCTGGTGACGCGCGAGGGCGCATGGGTGCTGACGGATTCCATCGAGGCGCCGCGGATGAGCGCGGAAGAGGTGCCGCCGGGGCTGGAGGTGTGGCAGGCGCCGTGGACCACCCCGAGCGCCCGCGAGCGGTTCGTGGCCGAGCGTGCCCGCGGCCCTCTGGCCAGCGACCGCCCTCAGCCGGGCGAACGACCGCTGCCGCCGGAGCTGGTGGCGGCGAAGCGGCGGCTGCTGCCGGAAGAGCTGGAGCGCTATCGGGCGCTGGGCCGGGACGCCGCCGCGGCGATGACCGAGGTGCTCCAGCGGGCGCAGCCGGACTGGACGGAGTATCAGCTTGCCGGGGCCGGGGCGGAGGCGCTCTGGCGGCGGGGGATTCACCCGACCCTGACGCTGGTGGGAGGGGAGCGGCGGCTGCCGCTCCACCGCCACGCCACCGCCGGCCCGGACCGGCTCGGGCAGCGGGCGATGCTGGTGTTCTGCGGCCGGCGCCACGGACTGTACGCCAACCTGACCCGCTTCGTCTCCTTCCGCCCGCCCACCGCCCAGGAGCGCCAGTTTGCCGCCGACGTCGCCCAGGTCGAGGCCGCCGCCTGGGCGGCCTCGACGCCGGGAGCCACGGTGGGCGCGGTGTATGATGCCATCGTCGCCGCCTACGCCCGCCAGGGCCATCCCGGGGCGGAGGCGTTCCACCACCAGGGCGGCACCACCGGCTATCTCTCCCGCGAGCTGGTGGCCCGACCAGGGATGGCCGAGGTGATCGAGGCGAATACGGCGCTGGCCTGGAACCCGAGCCTGCCAGGAGCGAAGATCGAGGACACGGTGGTGACGAGCGACCGGGGGATCGAGATCCTCACCGTCGATCCCGCCTGGCCCACGGTCACTGTCGCCGGGCGCCCCCGGCCCGATGTGCTGATGCGCGCATGAGTGACTTCACGCACCTCTTCGGGCGCCCCCCGGCGGTCGCCGCCCACGCCTCCGGCCGGGTGAACCTGATCGGTGAGCACACCGATTACAACGGCGGCTTCGTCCTGCCCACCGCCATCCCCCAGCGTACCGAAGTCTTCTTCGCCCCGCGCGACGACGATCGCGCCCGCGTCGCCAGCACCCTCAGCAGCGATGGCCAGGTGCAGGAGTACCGCGTCGGCCAGGAGCAGCGCCGACACGAGTGGCTCGACTATGTCCAGGGCCTCACCTGGCTGCTGGGCCGCGAGGGCCACGCCGTGCGCGGCTTCGAGGCGCTGATCCGCTCCGACGTGCCGCTCGGCGTCGGGCTCTCCTCCAGCGCCGCGCTGAGCGTCAGCCTGCTGCGGGCGCTGCGCCAGGGGTTCGGGCTGGAGCTGTCCGACGTGCAGATCGCCCTGCTGGCGCAGCGCAACGAGAACGAGTTCGTCGGGGCGCGCTGTGGGATCATGGACCCGATGGCGGCAAGCCTGGCGGACCAGGGCACGGCGCTGTTCCTCGATTGCCGCAGCCTGGCCTACGAGCGCGTCCCGCTGCCCCCCGGGGCCGATCTGGTCGTGCTGAACTCCGGTATCTCTCACAAGCTCGCCGGCCAGACGATCCCCGGCGGCGACTACAACACCCGCCGTGCCGAGTGCGAGCGCGCCGCGGAGCTGCTCGGCGTTCCCCAGCTCCGCGACCTCACCGCGGCCGACCTGCCCCGACTCGAGGCACTGCCCGAGCCGCTCAACCGCCGCGCCCGCCACGTGCTGACCGAGAACGAGCGAGTGCTGCAGGCGGTGGAGGCGATGCGCGCCGGGGATCGGGAGCGCCTGGGGGAGCTGTTCTACACCTCGCACGCCTCGATGCGCGACGACTACCAGGTGTCGATCCCCGAGATCGACCTGATCGTCGAGCTGGCCCGGGCTGACTCCGACGTGTACGGAGCGCGGCTGACCGGCGGCGGCTTCGGCGGCTCGGTGGTGATGCTCGTCCATGCCGGCACCGGCCGCCCGGTCGCCGAGCGCATCGCCGCTGCCTACGCCCGCCAGTCCGGGCGCAGCCCGGCGGTCCTGGTCCCCGCCTAACGCGGTGCACCGCGGGCGGCGCCACGGTGGACCACACAGAAGTGGAAGCTGGCTCTCCCGCTGTGTCCCACGCCGCGGTTGGCCGCTGGGAGGCTCGGGCCACGGCCGCGGCTCGAGCCTGTCATGCCGTGGCATCGGTGGGCGGCCGCGGCGCTCTGGCATTGCCGAGGGTGGAACCGGTACCCTGCGAATCCCCGGCCTGGGCTCGGGTCTTGCAGGCGGGGCGTGCTGTACTTCGTAGCCGGAGGCACGCGTGGCAGCCACTGACAGCCTCCCGATGAGGGTGCTCATCGCCCGCCCAGTGGTGCTGCGGCGGCCATGGCTGTTCGTCGGCGCCGTCTTCGTCCTGTCGCGGCTGTTCTACCTCCTCGTCGGGCAGTACCTGTCCGAGGCGCTGCCACCGCCCACCAGCCGGTTCCTGCCCCCGGCGCACCTGTCGCGCCACCTGGCGCTGGGGATCTGGGCTCATTGGGACGGCGCCTGGTATATCGCCATCGCCACCCGCGGCTACGCCAACCACGGCTTCCCCACCGACCCGCTGGCGGCGACGGCCTTCTTCCCGCTGTACCCCGTGCTGATCCGGCTCGGCTGGCTGCTAACCGACGAGCCGGCGGTGGTGGGCGTGGCGATCTCGCTCGCCTGCCTGCTGGCAGCGCTGGTCTTCGTCTACCGCGTCGCGGAGGCCGGCTGGGGGTCGCGCGTCGCCGAGGCGGCGGTGCTCTGTCTGGCGCTGTTCCCAACCAGCTTCTACTTCAACGCCGTCTACACCGAGAGCCTCTTCCTGGCACTGTCGGCCGGAGCGGTCTGGGCGGTGCGCTGCCACAAGCGCCTGCTGCTCGGCTGCGCGCTTGCCGGGCTGGCGTCGGCGACCCGTAATGTCGGCGTCCTGCTGCTCGTGCCGCTGGGCTACACCTGGCTGAGCGAGCGCCGGCGCTACCGCTGGCAGGGGCTGGCGTTGGCCCTCGTGCCGGCCGGACTCGCCTGCTACATGGCCTACCTGGCGCTCCAGTTCGGCGATCCGCTCATCTTCCAGCAGCAGCAGGCGCAGCACTGGGAGCGGCAGCTCACCAGTCCGGATCGCGTCGTCGTCGCTGCCTTGAAGCAGGCCCGCGCCGGCCTACCGGAGTTTCTCGCTCCGGGCCGGATGCTGACAGCACACAACCTGAGCAGCTCCTTCGAGGCGGGCAACCTGGCCAATCTGGGGGCCTTCGTCTTCGCCGTCGTTCTGCTCGGCCTGGGCCTGCGCCGGCTTCCGGCGGATCTCCTCGCCTACACGTTCGCGCTGACGATTCCGCCCGCCCTGTTCGCCACACCAGACCAGGCGCTGATGAGCCTACCGCGGCTGGTGCTCGCGGCGTTCCCGCTGTTCATCGTGCTCGGGACGCTGCTCCAGCGCCGCTGGGTGCTGGGCCTCTGGCTGGCAGGAAACGTTGTCCTGTCGGTGTACCTGTGCGCGCTGTTCGTCTCCTGGCGCTGGGTGGCGTGACGTCGCGTGGCGGTGCCGCCGACCGCTATCGGAGAGAGTGAGCATGGCGCTGACGCCGGGCGCCGCGGCGCCCGCTGGCCCCACCACCACGCGCCTGGGGGCAGCGTGGCCACGGCGCGGAGCCGCTGCCACTCTCTGGGCGTGGCTCGCCTCGCCGCGCGGCGAGCCGCTACTGCTGGCCGGGCTGGTCGCGCTGGCGCTGGCGGTCCGGTATCCCTTCCTCTGGGCAGCGCCAGGCCCCACGGACGAGTGGCGCGAGGCCGAGGTGGCGCTCGACATCGTTCGGGAGGGGCAGTGGCCGCTGACTGGCTACGACCCGTACATCGGCGCGCTCTGGCACTACCTGCTCGCCGCGGCCTACCTGGTGCTCGGTGCAGACTTGCGGGTGCCGCGCCTGTTCGCCCTGGCCCTCGGAGCGCTCACTGTCGTCCCCACCTACTTGCTCGGACGGGAGCTGGGTGGCCGGCTCGCGGGGCTGCTGGCCGGCTTGCTGCTGCTCACCTGTCCGCTGCACGTGGTGGTCAATAGCCACGTCGCCTGGGCGCACAGCGCCACCCCGCTCTTCACCACCACTGGCTGCTGGCTGCTCGCCGCCGCCGCCCGGCGTCACAGTGGCTGGCGGCTGGCTGGCGCAGGACTGGCGTTCGGGGCGGCGGTGCAGACCCACCCCACCGCGCTGGTGCTGGTCGTGGGCGGGCTAGCCTACCTGGCGCTGCGTGGCTGGTGGCCGTCGCGGCGCTGGCTCTGGCTCGCGGCAGCGCTGTTCGCCCTCGGCTGCCTGAACGAGCTCGTGTTCATCGCCCTCGACCCGCTGGCGTACCTCGCCGCGGTGCAGAGCTCGCAGCAGGACCATGGCCTGGCCTGCCTCTCCTCGCGGCTCGTCTGCTACCAGCAGAATCTCACGTTCCTCGCGCTGTCTCTGCTGCGGCTCCCGATCGCCGTCGGGTGGGATACGCTGGACGCCGGGGAGGTCCTGCGCGAGCCGCTGGTCTGGCTGTACGCCGCGGCGCTCGGCGCAGGGATAGCTATCACGGCGCGCCGCGGGCAGGTGCTGGCGCTCTGCCTGCTAGGCGCGGCGGCGCTGCTGCTCCCGCTGGCCCAGCCCGCCTCATACGCCTTCATCCCCGATGGCCGGTACGCCATGCCGGTGCTCCCGCCGCTATACACCGCCCTGGCCGCGGCCCTGTCCCGACCGCCCGGGCGCGTTCCCGCGGTCCTGGGTCCGCTCGCCGGGGCGCTGCTGGCGCTGGGCGCGCTGGGCAGCCTGTCAGCGTATTACGCCAGCCATGCCGACGAGCTGGTGGCGCTCCAGGAGCTCTGGCTCGCGCTCCGCCAGGTCCACGATCAGGCGCCGCCGGGCGCCACGGTGCTGCTCGACGAGCGCCTGGAGCGCAGGTTCCACGCCGATGGCGTGGCACGCAATACGCTTGAGCTGCTGGAGGCGATGGACCTGGACGCCCGCTACGCCAAGATCTCCCCGCAGTCGATACCCGGTCCGGACGCGCTGCTCGTGCTCACCTGCTCAACCTATGAGCGGGTGCGCGATCCGGCTGGACTGGTCTCGCTCGGGCCCGGGCCGGCGGATCGCTGCGGGAGCGTCCAGGCGGCACGGGAGAGCAGCGCCGCGGAGCGCTTGCCGACAGGAACCTCGCGAACGGGGCAATCCAAACCATCTCGGTCGGTGTAGTAGTCAGTGTCACGCCGGCGCACTGACGAGCTGCATCACCCGGGCGCCCCTGAGGCACCCGGACGGAGGATGGACCCGTGGCGACATATCCCTCCCACGCAGGCCGCCGGGCTTGCTGGCCCTCTGTCCTGGTAGCGAGCGTCGTGCCGATCTGCCTGGCGCTGGCCGCCTGCGCTCCTCCCATACCGCCTTCTCCCACGAGCCCGCCGGCCGCGCCCACCACGGCGCCCCAGCCGACCCCGGCGCCAAACCTCGCCACCCCGCCCGCGGCCACGAGCGCCCCGAAGGCCTACGTGGGGCTGTTCAAGGACAACGCGGTCGCGGTGCTGGACACCGCCACCAATCGCGTCGTGCGGACGATCCCGGTCCCGCCCGGGCCGCATGGCGTGGTCGTCACCCCGGATGGCCGCAAGGTGTACGTCAGCAGCGACGGCGCTTCCACAGTGAGCGTCATTGACACCGCGCGCGACACGGTGGTCGGCAGCCTCGAGGTCGGCCCCACCCCGCACGGGCTGGCGATCTCCCGGGACGGCCGCGAGATCGTGGCCTCCGTCTTCGGCGCCAACCAGGCGGTGATGATCGACACCGCCACGGACACGATCGTCGGCCGGGTGCCGGTGCCACAGCCGCACAACAGCGCGATCAGTCCGGATGGCCGCACCGCCTACGTTGGCTCGCAGCAGCAGGGCGCCACAGCGCTGGTCATCGTCGACCTACCGAGCAAGACGCAGATCGGCGAGGTGCCGCTGGACAAGACTCCCCGCGCGCTCGACATGAGCCCCGACGGGAAAACGCTCTACTTCACCCTTGCCGGCGTGGACACGGTGCAGGTGCTGGACGTGGCGAGCAAGCAGATCACGGCGCAGATCCCCGTAGGGGCCTCGCCGCACCACCCGCTCTTCACCGCCGCTGGCACGGTCGGGCTGGTGGTGAGCCAGGGCCCCGGGCAGCTCGAGATCCTGGACCCGGCGCACAACAGCGTCAGCGCCGAGGTCACGGTGGGCAAGATGCCGCACTGGATCGCCGCCAGCGCCGACGGTCGCACCGCCTACGTGACCAACGAGGGCTCCAACGACGTCTCGGTCGTCGATCTCCCCAGCCACACGGTCACGGCCACGATCCAGGTGGGCAACGCCCCGCGGAAGATCGCCCTTCAGCCGGGTGCCGTTGCCTCCAGCGCGGCGCCGCCCGCATCGGTCGCGACTCCGGCGGCGCAGGGCGCCGGAGTCGCGACCGGGGAAACGCTCCAGCTAGGTGGGCTCGCCTTCTCGAACCACGGAGCCGTCGATGCCCGCGGCCAGCGCACGCTCACCCTGTCGGTGAACGACTACGCGTTTACCCCCACGTTCGTGCGGGGCGATCCGGGCCAACGGCTGACGCTGGTGGTGCAGAGCCGCTCCGGGCTGCTCCACAACCTGAGTATCCCGGGGCAGCGCGTCGACACGAACCTGCCGCCCGGAGGCACAACGTCGGTGGATGTGACCATCCCGCAGTCCGGCGCGGTGCGCTTCTTCTGCTCGTTCCACGCCGCGCTGGGGATGAACGGCGAGCTACTGGCCGGCGATGCCGCGCCGCAGCCCGCCCCCTAGTGCGGCTGGCGGGGCAAGGAGGATACTGTGACGGCGGCTCTCCTGGCCGTGTCCGCGGCAGGGGCGGGGCGACTGGCCTGGCAGCGCGCCGCCCGGCGGGGCCGTGGGGAAGGATGAAGGGCGGAGATGCACGCTTACAGCTCGACGCCAGATGAGGAGGCCAGCGACGAGCAGCTCATGGCCCGGCTCGCCGCTGGAAGCCAGGAGGCGCTCGGGCCGCTCTACAGCCGCTACGCCCCGCTGATCTTCGATCTCGCCGCGCGGCGGCTGGATCGCTCGGCGGCAGAGGAGATCGTCCAGGACGTCTTTCTGGCAGTCTGGCGCGGGGCGGCCAGCTACGTGCCGGAGCGCGGGAGCGTCCGCCCCTGGCTGCTGCAGATCGCCCACTTCCGCATCCTCAACGAGCTGCGCCGCCGGAGCCGCCGCCCCCAGCTCATCGAGGACCCGGACCAGGAGCGCCTGGCGAGCGCGTTCGACACCGCTCCCGAGCCCTCCGAGGCCGTCTGGCACGAGTTCCGGCGCGCGGCGGTGCGGTCGGCCTTCGATGAGCTGCCGCTCCCACAACGGCTGGCGCTCGGCCTGGCCTTCTTCGAAGACCTGAGCCACGAGCAGGTGGCAGCGGTGCTGAACCTGCCGCTGGGAACGGCCAAGACGCGCATCCGCAGCGGGCTGCAGAAGCTGCGGGTGAAGCTCGTCCCACTGGTGGCGGCGCTGGCGCTGGTGGGCGGGGCAACCGTCCTGGGCGTGCGCTATCAGGCGGAGCAGGCCCGTCTGCAGCAGGACGAGCGAGCGCTGACACTGGTCACCGCCAGCGACGTCCACGTCGTGCGGCTGTCGCCCGCGCCCGGAGTGGCGGAGGCGACGCACGGGACCTATCGCGGCCGACCAGGCGAGACGATCGCGGTGCTGACGCTCTCCAACTTCCCGCCCGCGCCGTCCGGGCAGGCGTACCAGGCCTGGGTGCACCACGACGGCCGCTGGTTCTCGCTGGGAACGGTCGAGGTGGGGCCGGATGGCCACGCCCGCCTGATCGCGGAGGGCGCCGAGCTGGCGGCGCCGCCCGACGCCATCGAGGTGACGCTGGAGCCAGCCGGCGGGAGCCCGGCCCCGAGCGGGCCGGTGCTGGTGGCCTGGAACGGCGAGTAGGGGTCAGGAGGCAGCACGCGCCGCCCCCCGGTCCCGCACTGCCGTGCCGGCCCTTGCAGGCAGGCTCTGGCGCGCAGCCTGCAAGGGGCTCGTTGTCCGCACCACTGCTGCTCGCGGCGTGATCAGGGGGCACGGCGATGACACACCAACCAGACACCAGGGCACAGCAGGGCGCCCATCTGCTTGACGAGACGACGCAGCTCCTGGAGCGCGCGAAACAGGACCCGGCCTTCGCCCAGCCAGCCGCGGCCGCGGCGCTGCGCGCCCTCCTCCTCTTCCTGGAGCAGGAGCCGCGGGGGGACCGCGTGGTGAGCCTCCTTGAGCAGGCAGCCGAGGTGGACGAAGCGCTGGCCGAATTTCGCTCGGACGCGCTCACGCTCGACGGCGGCACGTTCGAAACGCCTGGCGACGCCTATGAGCGCGCCAAGCTCTTCGTGGACGCCGCCCGGGCGCGGGTGGTGAATATCTGAGCGTCCCGCGGCGCCAGACCCTGGAGGCAGGGGCGGGCTTCCCGCGCCGGGCTCAGACCGGCCGAGCTCGCTCCCAGGTCTGCACCGCCGCCGCGCCGGCCAGGGCCCGCTCGTCCTCGATGTCGAGCACCTCTCCGGAGAGCGCGGCGGCATCCAGGCTGGCCAGCCAGACGATCGCCCGGGCGGGTAGCTCCGGCGGCTGGACCTTGCCGACAGCATAGGCCCGCCGGAAGCGGGCGAGCTGGTCGGCGCCGAAGTCTGCCTCGGGCAGGCCGCGGATCAGCGCCTGCATCGCGGTGTCCACCATGCCAGGGTTGAACGCGATCGCCTGGACCTGGTAGGGACGCAGCTCCTCGGCCAGCACCCGGGTGAGCTGGTCCAGCCCCGCCTTGGCGGCGGAGTAGGCGGTCCAGCCACGGACGCGGACATCCGGCCGGGTGACGCCGCTGGAGACGTTGACGACCGCGCCTCGCTGGCGCTCGATCATCCCGGGGAGCACCGCACGCAGTGCCAGGAACGCGCCGCCGAGGTTGATCTCGATATTGCGCAGCCAGGCGGCGGGGTCAGCGCGCCACAGCGGCGCAACGGGCTGCAGCACCCCGGCGTTGTTGATCAGCACGTCCACGCCGCCGAAGCGCTGCTCGGCACGACGGACCAGCGCCTCCAGCGCCGGACGGTCAGTGATGTCCAGCGCCTCGCCCAGCGCCTCGGCGCCGAGCGCCCGCGCCGCGTCAGCCACCTCCGCCACCTGGTCAGCGCTCCGAGCACAGAGCGCCAGGTTGGCCCCGAGGCGGGCGAATACCAGTGCGACGGCGCGGCCCAGGCCACGCCCGGCCCCCGTAATCAGGACCGTCTGTCCAGCGAAGCAGTCAACCATCGGCGAGGAGAAGGATCAGCCCGGCAGGTCTTCGCATCCAGTGTACCCGGTTCCGCTGGCGACTGGATTGAGCAGGCGCGGCCGAAACAGGAGCGGCCCGCTCCCCGCGCAGCCGCTGGCTCCCCACCCGCAGGCCGAGCAGCGCCCGGGAAGGAAGATTCGCCCGCGTGAGACCCGCTCGCGTGGGCCGCTAGCGCTCGCCGGCCTGGTCGAGCCGCTCGGGGTTCGTCACCCCGATCAGCCGATTCCAGAGAACGTAGTCGACCATGCTCTTGGGAACCAGCCAGCTCCCCTCCTCTGCCTGCATATCGCCCCGAGCGGTGAAGGGGCACCGCCGCGGGTCTTGCAGGTCGACGTACACTGCCCCCTGCTCCAGGCGGGTGCCGGTGCGGAGGATCGGGATCTGCTTCAGCTCGGCATCGCTGAAGTCCCGCAGCCGATCGTGGACCGCCTTGACGTCGTAGGCGCTCAGCGCGCTGTCATACACTGCCTGCGAGGCGGGACCGGAGTTCTGGCCTGCGTACGGGGCAGGGTTCAGATCCTCGCGCCACGGCTCAGGGTGCTGGCTGCCAGGCCGGAACTGCTGCTCACCGCGGCGCGGGTTGTGCTCGGCCATGCTAGTGCCCTCGGGTGCGACGTGAGGTGTTCGAGTCGCTGCCGCTGCGGCCCGAAATCGACAGATCGCTCTCGCGCGCCCGGGGGCTCCCTGTGATGGTCGGCTTGTCCCGGGTGTCCTCGTTCCAGTCGTTCTTGGCCGCCTGCGCCTGGCGCCCGGGGTCCTTCCCCTCGCGCGCCTGCTGCTCGTACGTCTCCCGTTTCTTGGGCGAGCCAGTGGTGATGGTCATACTCTGGGAGGGGTTATTGTGCCCCTTGGACTTGGTCTGGTCGTGCGCGTCGTTTTTGTGCTGTCCCTGCTTCGCCATAGTGCCCTTACCTCTGAGAGCTGCTACCTTCGGACGGCGGCCGGGCCCGCGTCTGGCTCTGCGAGCCGCCCGTTCGCTTGATCTTCGGCGCCTTGGGATCGCGGTCCTGGCCCTGCCTGGGCGAGTCCATCTTGCTGACTTCCAACTGCCCCTTCTTGACCATGCTGGCTCCCTCGCTCCGTGGTGTTCGCGTGCTCCCTCGGCTCCGGGGGCACACCGGGGCAGGGAGCATGATCTGTACCCCGGGGCCAGGCGCTCGCCGCCCCGGCGGCTGGCACAGCACGTGCGCACTGTGCTGGCGCAACCGACCGGGCCAGCCAGGATGAGGACAGGGTGTTCTCCTCTTCGCACTTCAGCTCCAGCCAGCCACGCGCCCAGGAGCGCCACGACGCTCCAGCTCTGCTCGGGCGCTACGTGCTCCGCGGCGTGATCGGCCGCGGCGGAATGGCGACCGTCTATCACGCGCTGGACACGACGCTCAACCGCGCGTTCGCGGTGAAGCTCCTGCTGCCCCAGCTCGCCGCCGAACCGCGCTTCGTCGAGCAGTTCCTGGAGATGGAGCGCCGGGTGGCCCGCCTGTTCCACCCGAATCTGGTGACGATCTACGACGCCGGCATTGCCGACGACCACTGCTTCGTGGTGATGGAGTACCTGCCTGGCGGGAGCCTGCGCAGCCGGCTCGCGGCTGGGCAGGCGCTGCCGCCCCGCGCAGCGATCCGCCTGGTGGCCCAGGTGGCAGACGCGCTCCAGAGGCTGCACGAGGAGCGGATCGTCCACGGCGACATCAAGCCGGACAACGTGCTGCTGGACGAGTACGGCAACGCGAAGCTGGTGGACTTCGGAATCGCCCACCTGGCGACAACAACCGGGGTGATCAAGCCAGAGACGCTGAGCGGCTCGGTGCCGTACCTGGCGCCCGAGCAGGTCGAACAGGGGGTTGCCGACAGCCGCTCCGACATCTACGCGCTCGGACTGGTCGCCTACGAGCTGCTGGCCGGGCGGCCGCCGTTCGCGGGCGACAACTGGGTTGCCGTCGCGGCGCAGCGGCTGACGTGCGATCCGGCCCCGCTGGCGGAGGTCCGGCCCGAGCTGCCCGCGGAGCTCAGCCGGGTGGTGATGCGTGCGCTCGCCCGTGACCCGCAACGGCGCTACCCCTCGGCGGCAGAATTCCGAGCGGCGCTGCTGCAGGTCGAATGGCCGCGCCCTCGGTCCGCGGCCACGCCTGCTGCTCAAGCAGCCACTGCTGAGCAGGCGGCGCCGGCGCCGCCCAGGCTCGAGCCCCAGTTGGAGGAGATCAGGGAGCGGGCGCGGCATCTGGCGGTGGCCACGCTCGCGCGAGCCGCGGCACTGGTGCACGCGTCGCTGGCGGAGCTCCCCCGCCTGCGACGGCGCCCTCCCCCGCCGCGGATCGCGCTCGCCACGTCGCCCCTGCGGCTTCCGACAGCCCTACCACTCGATCTGGATGCAGCGCGGCGCCGCCTGGACCGGCTGCTGTTCGCCCGGGGCGCGCGAACCCGGCACCGTGAGCTGGGGCCGCTGTTCGGCCTGGTCGTCCTGCTGGCGCTGCTGGTGCTCCCGGTGGCGGCGCTGCGGCTGGCCAGCCCGGCGCGGCCGGCACAGGTTCCCGCGGTGCAAGGCCTGACGCTGGCTGACGCCCGCCGGCGCCTGGCGGCGAGCGGGCTCGCGGTGGGCAACGTGCAGGAGCAGCAGACCACCGCCCAGCCGGGAGACACCGTGATCACTCAGAGCGCGGCGCCTGGAAGCATGCTGGAGCGGGGCAGGGCGGTGGACCTGACGGTTGCCGCGCCGCCCTGGACCAGCGTGCCCAGCCTGGCAGGGCTGGCGGTGGGAGACGCGCAGGAGCGCCTGGAGCGCAGCGGGCTAAAGCTTGGCGCAGTGCAAACACGGCCGCGCGCCGAGATCCGCGCCGGCACCGTGCTGGAGCAGGATCCGGCCGCGGGGACGCGGGTCCGCCAGGGCGCCGCAGTCAGCGTAACGATCGCCGTCCCGCCACCGCCGACGTCAAACGGAGAGACGCCATGACCGTTCCTTCCTGGCACTCGCCGCCCGAGGACCAGACCGCCGCCGAGACGCCCTGGTTCCTGGACGAGGGGGCTCTGGACGATGCTCCGCTGGACAACCTGGAGCGCCGCCCGCCGCCCCGGCCTGCCCCGATTGACGAGGCGCCTGTCATCGCCGGCCGCTACCGACTTGAGCGGGCCCTGGGCGAGGGCAGCAGTGCCGCGGTCTACGCCGCGACAGACCTGCGGCTGAAGCGCTCGGTGACGATCAAGCTGTTCGATCCGAGCATCGCCGCCGATCCAGGGCTGCGGCTGCGCTTCCAACGCCAGGCGGCAAAGGCTGCCCCGCTGCAGCACCCCGCTATCGCCTCGCTCCTGGACGCCGGCTTCACCAACGAGCTGGCCGGGGGAGAGCGGCCGTTCGTCGTCCTGGAGCCCGCCGGGGTACTCAGCCTGCGCGACCTGCTGGACCAGCGGGGCAAGCTCGCGGCAGCGTGGGCAGTGCGGATCGCGCGCCAGCTCGCCTCGGCGCTCCGCTACGCCCACGAGCACCAGGTGGTTCACGGCGATGTCAAGCCCGAGAACGTCATTTTGGACGACCTTGGCCAGCGGGCCAAGCTGGTCGACTTCTCGCTCTCGTTCGTCTCCGCCCGGACGGGCCTGGTCACGCCGCAGACCATCGCCCGCCGCGCCGCCTATTTGGCCCCGGAGCAGGTGCGGGGCGAGCCGATCGGCCCCCAGGCCGACGTCTACGCGCTCGGGGCGCTGCTATACGAGATGCTCGTCGGCCGCCCGCCGTTCGTCGGCGCCACCCCCCGCGCCACCGCGGAGCTGCGGGTGAAGGCGCCCCTGCGGCCAACCAGCGTGTTCGATCCCTCGGTGCCGGCCAGCGTGGAGAGCATTGTGTCGCGGGCGCTGGAGCGCGACCCGGCCCGACGCTGGCGCTCGATGGCAGAGCTGGAGCAGGCGCTGGCTCGGCTGGACAGGGCGCAGCTCGCCCCCCGCGACCCGCACACCCTTGGCCAGATGGCGTTCGTCCCCTACCGCCCCGCCCGCCGCCCGCGCCGCCAGCCGCTGAGCCTGCTGGTGCCGCTCGTCGCCGCCGCCTTCGCCCTCGGCGTCGCTGGCACCTTCGGCGCGCCACTGCTGCGCAGCCTGCCCCATCTCGGTGGCCTGGTGAGCCAGCAGGCGCCCACTGCGCCAGACGTGGTCGGGATGACGGTGGACCAGGCGCACGCGACCGCCAGCGCCAGCGGCATTGAGCTGGTGGTCGTCGGCGAGCGCGTGACGGATAAGACGCCGCGCGGGCAGATCGTCCAGCAGGCGCCCGTGGCCGGCTTCCAACTCGATGCCAAGCAGCCACTCCGGGTTACCGTCAGCTCCGGAGTATCCGTCCCGGATATTCGGGGCAAGACGCTGCCGCAGGCGGAGGCGGAGCTGGCGGAGCTGGGCTGGAAGATCGCCCGTATCGACCGCGGCCCGCAGCCGGCCGCCGCCCCGGGCACCATCGCGCTCCAGTCGCCCGCGCCCGGCGAGACTGTACCCGGCCCCGGCGAACTCGCCGTCGTCGTCGCCGAGTAGCGCGCAGCCACATCCGCCGCGAACAACCTGCCACCCGGCGCGCGTGGACGGCGCTTCTGCCTCGTTGCTACCCTGGAGGCATGGAGCAGCCCGCGCTGGATCCCGCCCTCGTCGCGGCGCTACGCCGGCTCCAGGCGCGGCTGCGCGGCCAGGCCGTCACCTGGGTCATCACCGGCAGCGTTGGCTTCGCCCTTCAGGGCGAGCCGGTCCAGCCGGGTGACCTGGACGTGCAGACGGACGCGGCCGGCGCCGCTGCCATCGAGCGGCTCTTCGCCGAGCACGTCGTTGAACCGGTGCGCCTCCGGGAGTCGGAGCGGGTCCGCTCGCACTTCGGTGCGCTGCGGCTGGATGGCGTGCGGGTGGAGATCATGGGCGACCTCCAGCAGCGGGGCCCGGACGGTGCCTGGGAGCCGCCGCCGGACCTGGCGCGCTTGCGCCGCTGGGTCGAGCGCGATAGCCTGCTTCTGCCGGTGCTGGACCTGGAGTACGAGTACCGGGCCTACCTGCGCCTGGGCCGGGTCGAGCGGGCGCGGCTGCTGCGCGCCTGGCTGGATGCCCGGCGTGAGGACAGCACGCCTCGGAGCTCGCCCTCAGCCTGCTGCTCCAGGTAGCGATGGATGGCGGTGAAGTCGGCGCCCGGGCAGGACCGGTCGAACGCCTCCCAAAGCCGGGCCACCACCTCCGCCAGCTCGCGGGGCGATCCCGCCGCCCGGGTGCTCTCCAGGTACAGCGCCACGTCCTTGGCCATCAGCACGCCCGCGAAGCCGAAGTCGTAGGTGCGCGGGAGCACGCTGCGGGGGAACTTGTCCGAGCTGGCGGTGGTGCGCCCAGTGGAGACGTTCAGCACGTCCAGCATCTGGGCGAGGTCCAGCCCCACACGGGCGCCGAACACCACCGCCTCGCTCGTTGCCAGCATCGCGCAGGCGGAGACGAAGTTGTTGAGCAGCTTCATCGCCTGGCCCTGGCCCGGGCTGTCGCCAACGCGGAAGCGGTGGCTGGCCAGCACCTGGAGCACTGGCTGCAGCGATTCGAACAGGGCCGCCCCGGCGCCGACCATCATCGCCAGCGAACCGCTCCGTGCGCCGGCGACCCCGCCGCTCACCGGAGCGTCGACGTAGCGCGCGCCCGCCTCCTGGAGCAGCGCGGCGCAGGCGCGGGCGGCGGCGATCCCGACCGTGGAGAGGTCGACCACCACGTCCACCCGGCGCTCCGCGGCGCCTGCCAGAGCCGAGCAGACCGCGAGCGAGGCCCGGCCATCGGGGAGGCTCAGGAAGACCACCTGGGCTTCAGCAGCGACCGCCTCCAGGGTTGGGACGGGACTCACCCCGGCGGCCGCGCGGGCCTCACTCCCCGCGCTATCGTATCCGCGCACCCGATACCCGGCCGCGGCCAGGCGCCCGGCCATCGGCGCCCCCATCCGCCCCAGGCCGACGAAGCCGAGCGTCGGCGCGTTCATCCGTGGCCCTCCCGCTCTCCCGCGCCATGGTACGCCGGACACACCCCGCGACGCTGCCACAGTCGGTTCGATACGATGTGGCCAGGAGCTCCACACCCATCCAACCGCCTCCGCCCTGGGTCACGCCAGGACCGCGGGCAGAGGCACCGGGAGATGACGATGACTGAGGCCAGCCAGAAGGTGGATTACGAGGCGCGCCGGGAAGCGCTGCGGCGGACGTACCTGAAGCCCCGGGCGGAACGCCCGGCGCCGAGCGCCCGTGGGGCGCACCACGTGGCGCTGATCTGCTCCGACGTCGAACGTACCATCCGCTTCTACACCGAGGTGCTCGGCTTCCCGCTCGTCGAGCTGTTCGCCAACCGGGATCTGCCCAGCTCGACGCACTTCTTCTTCGATATCGGCCACGGGAACCTGCTGGCGTTCTTCGACTTTCCGGAGCACCCGATGCCGCCCACCCGGGAGTCGATCGGCGGGCTACACCACCTGGCGATCTCTGTTCCCCCCGAGCAGTACGAGGCGATCCGGCAACGCCTGGACCAGCTCGGGATCAGCTACGTGGGGCCAGACCGCTCCCAGAACTCGCTGTACTTCCACGATCCGGACGGCGCGCCGCTGGAGATCATCCGCGACCCGCTCGGGGTGATGGAGGGCGAGCCGCTCGGGGAGTAAGCGCGCTCCATGCCCGTCCAGTGGAGGGGAGACGCCGCCGCGCGAGGGGTGGGGTGCTGAAGCCGCCGCGCCTGCGGCGGGGCGACACCGTTGGGATCGTGAGCCCCTCCTGGGGTGGCCCGGCCGCGTTTCCCCATCGGCTGGAGCGCGGCGTCCGCCAACTCGAGGCGCTCGGGTTTCAGGTCCGCCTGGCGCCGCACGCCCGCGCCAGCCGCGGCCACGTCTCCGCCACCCCGGAGCAGCGCGCCGACGACCTCCACGCCCTGTTCCGCGCCCCCGAGGTGCGGGCCATCGTCGCCTCGATCGGCGGCGACCACTCCTGCCAGCTCCTTCCGCTGCTCGACTGGGAGCTCATCCGCGCCCGCCCGAAGATCGTCATGGGCTACTCGGATATCACGGTGCTCACCGTGGCGATCTGGGCAACGGCCGGGCTCATCACGTTCAATGGTCCGATGGCGATGACCGAGCTGGCGGAGTACCCGCAGATGCCAGAGTATTCCGAGCGCTGGATGTTGCGGGCGATCAGCCGCGCCGAGCCGATCGGGCTGGTCGAGCCGTCCGACTGGTGGACCGACGAGCTCCTGGACTGGACGACCCAGCAGGACCTCACCCGTCCGCGGGCGCGCCAGCCGACCTCCGGCTGGCGCTGGCTGAAGCCCGGATGTGCCGAGGGTATCCTGGTGGGCGGCTGCCTGGAGTCACTGCAGCACCTACGCGGGACGCCTTACTGGCCGCGCTGGGAGGACGCCATCCTGTTGCTGGAGACATCCGAGGAGCGGCCGAGCCCGGCGAAGGTGGATGGCATCCTGATGGACTACGAGAACATGGGCGTGCTGGAGCGCCTGCGCGGGCTACTCTTCGGCCGGCCAACGGGCTACTCGCCCGAGGAGCGGGCGCAGCTTCGTGAGGTCATTCTCGAACGGACAGGCCGCTACACGTTCCCAATCATTGCCGATATGGACTTCGGCCATACCTCGCCGATGCTCACGCTGCCGATCGGCTGCCGGGCGCGAATCGATTCCGAGGCACGGCGGTTCGAGATTCTGGAGGCAGCGGTGCGCTGAGCCGCCAGCCTCGGGCCGCGCAAGACGACGCCCGGACCTGGAGCAGGGGCGCGGGGGATTCAGCCGAGCTCCAGGTCCAGCATGCGGACCCCACCGGGCAATGGCAGGGGCTGGCCGGCGGCTGGGTCGAGCCAGCTCAGCCGAAGCCGCGCCACCGCCTGGAGTGCGCCGGCATCCAGCGGTACCGAGACATCCTCGACCACGGTCTGCCCGGCCCGCCAGCGCGAGGTGCCGAAGTAGGACGCGGTGCTCGGGCCGTCCTGGCTCGCCAGCACCGCACCATCGGCGCCGACAAGCTCCAGGTGGCGGATAGCATCGTGGGCGATGGGCCGGTCGAGGTGCCAGCTCAGCCGGACCTGGACCCCGCCGGCGCCTCGCTGCGCGTCGTAGCCATCCAGATGGAGCGCTCCGCCGAAGGTGGCGTTGGCCGCCCGGCCAGGCGAGGGCGGATCGTCGGTGGCGACGAGCACCGCGTCCTGAACTAGCCAGAGGATGTACGGCGGGTCGGCGAACAGCGGGCTGTTCTTCTCGTTGGCAACGCTCTCGCGCACCTCGGGGCGCGTCACGTCGAGCACCCACCAGTCGATCTGGCGCGGGCGGGGCTGCAGGGCGTGGGCATACTTGAACGGCCAGATCTTCACGTAGGCGCGGTCGGCCAGGTGCGCCGCGCCGTTCTGGCTCGCCACCACCGAGACGGACGGGTCGCGCGGCACGGCCGCGACTGCCTGCTGCATCACCGCGGAGACGGCATCCCAGCGGGTGAGCTCCGAGTGGTACTGGCCGCCGCCCGGGAGCCGGCTGTCGAGCAGATAGGTGATCAGGATGGCGCCCGCCAGCAGCGCCAGGCCGGCCCGACGACGCCCGCCCCGTCTCAGCGTCGCCAGCCCTTCGACGGCCCCGATCCAGAGCAGGGACAGCGCCGGAGCGACCCGGTTCGAGCGTAGGTATTTCGGATCGTCGGCAAGGATCAGTACCGCCGCGGTGGGCACGCTGGCGAGCAGGGTCGAGGGAGACAGCAGAGGCAAGCCAGCGGTGGGCAGCACGAGGTAGCGCAGTGCCTCCGGGCCGCGCTCGGCCAGCAGCGTGAGCGCGACCGCGGGATCGTCTCGAACCTGGCTGAACTTGTGGAGTGTCCGATTGCCCTCCTCCGGCAGGGTCGCCCGCAGGTGGAATGCCGGCATAAAGACCAGAGTCAAAAACGCGAGCCAGGCCGCGGCAAAGCCGGTGGTCCGAGCGCCGAGGGCAACGTGCCGGCGCGCGAGCAGTAGTAGGCCGAGGCCGAACAGCGGCAGCGCCGCCTCCTCGTCGAGCAGCGGGGTGGCGAGCGCCGCGAGCAGCGCCCCGCGCCCCGGCTGGCCGGTCAGGATCCAGTAAGCCCCCAGGCCCAGCGGAAGCGTTGTGAAGGGTCCCGGGTGCAGGTCGTCCCAGGCCACGTCGGTGACCGCTGGCATCAGGTAGTAGCCAGTCAGCACCAGCAGCGCCGGCCAGGCGCCCAGGCGGCGCCGCGCCAGCAGGTACACGGGCAGGCCGCCGAGAGCCAGCGCCGCCTGCTGGAGCGCGATCTGCAGCACCACACTCGGGATGAGCCCGTAGACCGCGCTCAGTGGAAGCAGAATCGGCCAGACGTGTTCGGCGAGCAGGTTGTCGTTCCGGGTGAGCAGCGTAGTCGCAAAGGGATGGCCATGAAGCGTGTGCCAGAGCACATTGACGTGAATCGCCAGGTCGCGGTTGAAATGGTGGAAGGTAGCGTGCTCCGCTCCGGCGAGCCAGGTCCACAGTCCCCAGAACCCGGTGCCGAGGGCGACCGCGACGATGCCGGCCACCCGCTCGTCCAGATGCGCGAGCGGCGTGGAGGCGGCCAAGGTACGGGGGAAGATCGCTCTTGCAGAGGACAGCACGGCCCGCCGCCGGCCCCACAGCACGATGCTCGCTGCCGGGGCACGGTCGCGCAGGATCATAGGAGCGGCGGATTAGGGGCTGATTAAGGCGCGCAAGGAGCGGCCAGGCAGCGGATCGGCTGTCCGAACGCGACAAGGGCCGCCCAGCTCGGCACGCGGCCCCGAGCGCCACTCCAGAAGACCCGCGGCCGGGCTCGGCCGGCGCCCCGCGCCGAGGGACGTGCAGCGCTTCACCGCAGGCGCTCGGATTTCCCCGGGGCTCTCGGGTTTCCCCCACCTCAACACGCCTTTTTGTATTACAATGTAATACTTATGGCTGAAGTCGTTGTTGAGCGGCTAGTCTGGGATGCCTGGAACATCGCGCACATTGCCCGCCACGACGTCACCCCCGACGAGGTTGAGGAGATGTGTCAGGGAGAGTTCTGGAGCAGCGAGACCCACAGCGGCCGGCTTCGCATCGTCGGACCGGCCGCCAGCGGCAATCTCCTCACCGTCATCCTCGCCCCTCAACAGGAGCAGGGGGCCTACTACGTGGTGACCGCCAGGCCGGCCAGCCGCAAGGAGCGACGACGCTATCGTGAACTGAAAGCAGGAGGTGGCAGCCAATGACTGCCAAAAGCAAGCGCGAGCCCGAGAAGAAGGTCCACATCCCTACGTTCTCCAGCCTTGAGGAGGAGGCCGAGTTCTGGGACACCCACGACACGACCGACTACGAGGAGGAGTTCAAACCGGTGAAGGTCCGCTTCGCCAAGAATCTCTCCCACGTTCTCGCTCTGCGCCTGGACCAGCAGACGCTAGAGGGGCTGCGCGAGCAGGCGAGGAAGAAGGGCATTGGTCCCACCACCTTGGCACGAATGTGGATCCTGGAGCGCCTACAGCGCCCTCGCGCTTAGACACGGTGTTCTTCAGCAAGCGCCTGGTCGAGGCGGGGGTAGACCTGGTGGCCATCCAGGACCCCCCACGCGACGGGTCGCGTGGGGACCCCGCAGCCCCCTCTCGGCCACGCCAGGTGGGCGACCACCGCCCGCTTCACCCAGCCTGAGGCGGGACGCCACGCCCATGGCACCACGCCCGCCACTCCGCAGGTTCACCCGTTGCAGCCCCCGAGCGGCGCTGGGCGCGGGGGACGTGCAGCGCTTGGGCGCGGGCGCTCGGATTTCCCCGGAGGCCCGGAGAACGTACCGTAGACTGTAGCGTGTTCACCTCGGCCGTTCGGCACGCCGCCCTCCTCTCACTTCCGCTCGCCGCGCTGCTGCTCCTGCTCTGGCTGGAGCTGCCGCCGCGGCTGGGCCAGCCACCCGCCGGGCACAGCACCACCAGGGTGGCGGGCGCCAGCGGCCGGCTGGCAGTCGGGCGGCCAGACGGGCTCTGGCTGGTACCGCTGAACGGCGGCGAACCGTCGCGGCTGGTGCCAGTCTCCGGCGGCGCCTTCATCACCGGCGTCGCCTGGGCGCCCTCGGGGACAGAGATCGCCTACACACTCTTCTCCTTCCAGCCGGGCGGGGTGGTTGGCGGCGCGGACCTGCACCTGGTGGGCCTGGCCGGCAGCGACCGGATGCTGGTACCACGGGACGACCCGGACACGTTGCTCAGCACCCCTGTCTGGACTCCAGACGGCGCGGCACTCCTATTCGACGTGACCCACGTGAACGCGGGAGGCGCTGGTGGGGCGACCCGTCGGATCGACCGCGTCGCCGCCGACGGCTCTGGCCGAACAACCGTGGTGCAGGATGGCTACGCACCCAGCCTCTCACGCGACGGTCGGCGGCTCAGCTACCTGCGCCAGAGCGGCAGCGAGGTGGCGATTCGCCTGCGCGAACTGGCGAGTGGAGACGAGCGAGTCGTGCTGCCGCCGGGGACCGTCAGCGGGATCATCGTCCCGGCGCTGTCACCCGACGGCAGCGCGCTCGTCTTCGGCGCCGCTGGCGGGCCCGGCCTCGCCCCAGCCCCCGGCCGCTGCCCCGGCCTCGCCCCCCAGGCGCGCGGGCTCGAGGCCGGAGTGGCGCTGGCGCATGGCCTCCCGGAGGAGCTGTGGCGGGTCAACACCGACGGCACCGGTCTCACCCGGCTGACGAACCTCTGCCTGGACGACCCGATCGTCGCCTGGTCGGCAGACGGCGTCTGGCTGGCGGCCTACGGCGCCACCGGCCTGCTGCTGCTCCCCGCCAGCGGCGGGGCGGCGGTGCCGCTGCCCAGCCCGGGCGGCTACGGCGGCGTCTCCTGGCTACCGTAATCAGCCGACCGCCCGGGCTCGTCGTGAAGGTGATCATCGTCGGAAGCCTGGAGCGGTGAGCGACGGGCCTCGGCGCGGCTCATCCGCTGGGGCAGATGCGTGGTACACCGCCAAACTCCTGCCTCGCCGCCCTCCAGTGGCGAGGAGGCCGCACCTCAGGGCTGGGCGAAGCTGAAGGTGACGATGTCATCCCGCGTCCAACCACCCCAGGACTCGGCTGAGATCGTGGCGCTGGCGCCTGTGTCAGCGCGCGTGGGACAGCCGTATCGAGCAGCAGCGCGCTGCGATCGGCGTGCTGGCGGCGCGGGCGCAGCAAGCGGCTCGGCGGGACCTGCTGGCGTCTGCTCTGGAGACGAAGAGCGCTGGCGAGGGCGCGCCCGTCCGTTCTTCTACTCGAGGCGCCCGCTCTGCCACCTCCCGCACCAGGCTAACCCCGCTCGGCGTCGAGCAGACCCGGGGTGAACCACTGCCAGATACGGGCGGGGAGCCTGGACGGGCCGCGGCTCGCTCTGCGGGTGAGGCCGCGAAGGGGCGGCAGGTCAGGAGATTCAGGGCCTGTCCGGACTGCTGCGGTCGAGGTCCAGGATGGAGCCGACGGTTTCTGTGTCCAAGGGGATTTCTTCGAGACGGACAATGCGTTGTAGCCGAGCCACCGTTTCCGCGGCGCGCTGCGCGCCATCTCGCACCTGGCGGGCGAAGTTCCGCTCCTCGTCGCTCAGGTCGGGCCGGTCCGCCAGGAGCTCGGCGAAGCCGACTGCCAGCGCGAGGTGGTTGTTGATCAGGTGCGCCACCGTGCGCGCTGCCAGGAGCGCCCCTTCCAGCCGGGCGGTCGCCGCGGCCGCCTCGAGCCGAGCCCGCTCCTCCGCCGCGCGCACTCGCTCGGTGATGTCGCTCACCACCGCCCCGATGCCGAAGACCCGCCCGTCCGGCAGCCGGCAGGGATAGTAGTTGACCACGACCCGCCGCCGCTGGCCGCGCTCGTCCGGCACCGAGGCCTCGAGCTCCTGGCCGGCGACCACCTCGCCGGCGAGCGCTCGGTTCAACAGCGGCACGACCTGGTGCGCCTCCTGCGGGATGATCTCGTAGATAGTGCAGTCCAGATGCTCCCTGATCGCGCGACCGTTCAGCTCCGCGAGCGCCCGGTTGACCAGCAGGTAGCGGAAGCGCGGATCAAGAAACGCCAGCCCAACGGGCGCACCGGCAACCAGCGTGGTGAGCACCGCCGTCAGCTCGCTGGAGTCTGAGATGAGCGACGCGAGCCCTTCGGGGGACGGATCGTCGCGCTGGTTCATGCGCGGCCTCTCCATCGGGCGCGCCGCCGGGCGCCAGCCGTTGCGCGGAGTATACGCTTCCGCGCGGTGAAGCGGAAGGGGAAGTGTGCTACAAGGCACGCCGCAGCGCGTTGCCGCTGATCGCGGCGCTGGCCTGCGCGCTGAGCCCGCATTCGGCTCGCTCGGCCGGGCTGCCCCAAACGAGCGCGTACAACGAGCTGCCAGCTCGTTTGGCGCTTCCTGCCGGGCTACAAGGGCAGCCGCCGGGATCGCTCCGGCAGGGTGTCACTGCCTGGCGCGGCGGAAGCCCGCCGCTTGCGCCTGAGCCTCGGTGTCGAAGCAGGCGACGTTCGCCCGGGTGCGAGCGTAGCTCGCCTGGCCGGGCAGGTGATAGATGCCGCTGCTGCGGTTGCCCTTGATCTGCCCCGGTTGACACGGCGCGCTCGCGGCCACGGCGGAGCGTTGCGGCGCCCCGGTGGGAGCAGGCGAGGGAGAGGACATGGCGGTGGGGCTCGGCGTCGGAGCCGGTGTGGGCGGCAGTGGTGTCGCCGTCGGCGTGGAAGTGGCTGTCGCAGGCCGCGGCGTTGGGGAAGCGGGTGCCCGGGGGACCGTGGCAGTGGGTGATGGTGTCTGCGTCGGGGACAGCGGCGTGGGCGTCGTGGTGGCGAGCAGAGTGGGCGCGGCCGGCGCCGCTGTCCCCACGGCCTCAGCCGTCGCCGGGCTCGCGGCCGGGGATGGCGGCGCGGCAGGAGCCGCGGGGCTACAGCCCGCGCTGCACGCGACCCCGAGCGCCAGCGCCAGCCGAGCGAGCAGTCGCTGCGCCGCTCGCCGCCACGAGGGTATCGCGTCCATCGTTCCTGCCTACTCTTCAGCCGCTCGGCGCATCCGCCCGCGACACGCCCGCCTCCTCGAACGTGGCCATCTCGTCCAGTATCGCCAGGGCGGCGTCGACCAGCGGCATCGCCAGCGCCGCCCCGGTCCCTTCTCCCAGCCGCAGGTCGAGCGCCAGCAGCGGCCGCAGCCCGAGGCGCTCGAGCACGCGCGGGTGGCCTACCTCGGCGGAGCAGTGGCTGGCGATCAGGTAGTGGCGCACCGCGGGGCAGAGGCCCACGGCGACGAGCGCGGCGGCGCCGGTGATGAAGCCGTCCAGCAATACTGGCAGTCGCCGGGCAGCGGCGGCCAGCAGCACTCCCACCAGACCGGCGATCTCCAGCCCGCCCAGCGCGGCCAGCGCCCCGAGCGGATCGGCCGGATCGACCGGGTTGGCCGCCAGCGCCCGCTCGATCGCCGCCAGCTTGCGCTGGAGCCCGGCGTCGTCCACTCCCGTGCCCCGGCCGGTGACCGCGGCGACCGGCAGGCCGGTGAGCGCGGCGGCGAGCGCGCTGGCAGCGGTGGTGTTGCCGATTCCCATCTCGCCGATGCCGACCAGGTCGAGCCCGCGCTCGACCTCCCATTCGAGCACCGCCATCCCTGCCTCGACCGCCGCCAGCGCCTGCGCCCGGGTCATCGCCGGGCCGCGCGTGAAGCTGGCGGTGCCGGGAGCGACGCGGCAACGAACCAGGTTCGGATGTGGCGGCAGGTCGGCGGCGACACCGACGTCGACCACGACCACGCGCGCCCCGACCCGGCCGGCCAGTACGTTGATCGCGGCGTGCCCAGCGAGAAAGGCGCGCACCATCTGGCCGGTGACCACTGCGGGGTAGGCGGAGACGCCTTCGCTCGCGACCCCGTGGTCGGCCGCGAACACCAGCACCGCCTTGCGCGCCAGGCGGGGGCGCGGCTGCCCGGTGATACCAGCCAGGGTGACAGCGAGCGTCTCCAACTGGCCGAGGCTACCGGGTGGCTTGGTGAGCGCGTCGAGCCGGAGCCGGGCCAGGCGCATCGCCTGGGCGTCCAGCAACGCGATCCGATTGGCCACCTGCTCCACCCGCGGCACCGCGCCCCCAAACGGCCAGCACTGGTCGGGGCGCACAGCCCCGGCCACGGACGGCCACTGCCGGCAGTGCCCCGAGGCGGCCAGGTCGGTGGTCCTGGCCGCGCTTAGACCGGGTCGAACTGCCCGCTGACGATCATCTCCTCACCGATGCGGCGCGCCTCACGGTACGTGTCCGCCACCACGGGCGGGGTGCCCGGCGGCAGTTCGCGCAGGATGCGCTCCAGCTCCTCGTCAAACACGCGGGTGATGAACTCGGGGGTGTGGCGCACCGGAGCCCCCTGCTCGTCCACGATCGGGACCACGTCGCTGTGGCGCATCCGCTGGGCAATCATCACCCGGTAGATGCGGTCGGTCGCCAGGTCCTCCATGTAGCCGTCGAGCAAGCTGGCGCCCTTCCCGTTCAGCACCCCGTTCCGATAGCGGATCACCGTCCGCACCGCGGCGCGGGTGCCGGCGACGCTCTTCTGGCCCACCCCGATGGGCACCGGGCGCAGATCGGGATAGCGCTCAGCGTTCGGACGCCGGGCGTGAATCTGATTCGGGTAGGGGAACTGGGCCACAGCGATCTCGTTCTGGTCCGGGTGCCCGGTCCAGGCGCCATCCATCAGGCAGTCGGCCTCGTTCTTCTTGTCCCGCGCCAGCACCTCCAGCGCCCGGGCGTTCAGCTCCGGGTTCTGCCGATCCGGGAACAGCGCGGTCATTCCGCCGATCGCCAGCATCCCGCGCTTGTGGCAGATCTCGGGCATCAGGTTGCGCAGATTCTGGAAGAACGGCACGTCGAAGGGGATCGTGTTGCGGTCGGGCAGCACCCAGTTAGGGTCGTGCAGGTTGTAGTGGGCCAGGCTCGCCATGTAGTCCCAGCGGCCCAGGTTCAGCCCGAGCAGGTGGTCGCGCAGGTTGTAGGCGAACTCCTCCATCTGGTATGCCAGCGGGTGTGACTCCACCAGCGCCATCGCCTTGATGTAGTCCTTCGGCCAGCCCTTGGCGGCGGCGATCGCCTGGAAGACATCGCGCCACCAGAGCGCCTCCTCGGCCGATTCGGACTTGGGGATGTAGATCGACAGCGGGTGCTTCAGCCTCGCCGCGTCTACCTGGTAGGCGACGAGCGCGACGTCGAACAGCGAGGCGGACATCAGGCCGTCGAAGATGCCTGCCTGGTTCAGGTGCAGCCCGCGCGCCCGCACCCAGATCACCGTCTTGCTGGGCTGAATGCTGACCTCACGCCCGCGCTTCTGGTCGTAGTAGGTAAGCGTTCCGTACAGCCCGGCCAGGATGTTCTGATGGGCGAGCCGCACGTGCGGCCAGGTGTTGACGATCGAGTCCTCGATGTCCAGCATCACCCCAGGCGCCCCGGAGTTCAGCAGCTTGACGACCATTTCCGCCTCGTCGCCCGGGCCGGTCATCTGGTTGCGCTGGTCCTGGCACCACTCCGGTAGCTCGATCCGCCAGTCGCTCTCGGTCGCCTCGGAGGGCGGCAGGTGATTCGGCAGCTGGCCGCGGTGCGCCGCGGCCAGCACCTCCCGCCGCCTGGCGGCGAGCGCCTGCTGGCGCGGGGTGAACTGCTCGTGCAACGGGCGCAGGAAGTCGAGGAACCCGTCCGGGAGCGAGCCGACCCCTTCGGGCCCAGGGGGAGCGGTGTTGATCCGCGGATCGATCGTCGTACTCATGCCTACCTCCTCCGAACGGGGAGCTCTATCGGTCTCTCCGTGCTGCTTCAGTGCCGGCTGGAGTATCAGCCTCAACTGTAGCGCAGCCGCCCGATCCCCGCCGCGGCCCTGCCGCTGCTAGACTCATCGAGTGGGCTCGTGCCGTGGGGAGGGACTGATGCGCTACCGCGCGGTGCTGTTCGACGCCGGGGGGACGCTGTTCACCGTGCGCTACGGGCGCGTCGAGCGGTTCCAGCGGGTGCTCCAGGCGGCGGGGATCGAGCCAGACGGAGCACTGCTGGCCGCAGCGGTGGAGGAGGCGGATCGCGCCACGCGCTGGCCAGGCGACGGCGACCAGGGGACGCGCGAAGAGGAAGATGCCCTCTGGCTAGCCTATTGCGAGCAGGTGTGGGAGCGGCTCGGGCAGGTGCGCGACCCGAGGCTGCGGGAGCACCTGGCGGCCGAGGTGCGCTGGTTGCGCTGGATCGAGGTCTACCCCGACACACTGGGGGCGCTGGCGCGGCTGCGCGGTCGGGCGCGGCTCGGGGTGCTCTCGAACAACGTCCCCTCGCTGCTGGAGGCGCTGGAGTGCCTCGGCCTGCGGGCGTACTTCGACGACGTGGTTGTGTCAGCGCTGGTGGGAGTCAGTAAGCCGGACCCGGCCATCTATCGGCTCGCCCTGCAGCGGCTCGGGGTCCAGCCGGCGCAGGCGCTCTTCGTGGACGACCTGGAGGAGAACGTGCGGGCAGCCCAGGCGCTCGGCATCGCCGCCGTCCTGCTCGACCGTGAGGGCCAGGCCACGGTACCCCTGCCCACGGTGCGCACGCTCGACGAGCTGGCCGGCCTGGCGCTCGGCGCTGCCCCCTCCCTGAAGGGGCTCCGATGACCACTCGGCCCCGCCGCCCGGTCCGCCGGGCCGAGTCCAGAGCGCCAGTGGGCCAGCCACCGGCGAGCCAGCCCTACATGCAGTGGCTGCGGCGCTTCGTCGGCTCCGCCCCACTGCTGATGGTCTGTAGCGCTGCCTGCATCCGCGACGAGCAGGGCCGGGTGCTGCTGATGCGCCGCGGCGGCGAGGCATCCGAGCTGTGGGGCTTCCCGGGCGGAGCGATGGAGCTGGGTGAGACGATCCGGGAGACGACGGCGCGCGAGGCGCGCGAAGAGGTGGGGCTGGAGGTGGTTCCGGAGCGGCTGATCGGGGTCTACACCGGCCCGGAGCTCGGCTTCCGCTACGCCAACGGCGACCAGGTGCAGCTCGTCAACTTCCTGTTCGAGTGCCGGGTGGTGGGCGGCGCCCTCCGCCCGGACGGCTCTGAGGCACTCGCGGCGCGCTACTTCGGGCCAGCCGACCCGCTCCCGCCGCTCCGCCCCTGCTGCCAGGCGAAGCTCGCCGACTGCTTCGCCTTCCGCGGCGAGGTATTCATCCGGTGACGCGGACGCGCCTCACCGAGCTGCTGGGCATCCGCTACCCGATCATCCAGGGCGGGCTGAACAACCTCGCCTTTGCCGATCTCGCCGCCGCGGTCTCCAACGCCGGGGCGCTCGGGCAGGTCACCGCGACGTCGGGGACGCTACGAACCACGGAGCAGGTGCTGGAGCAGGTCCGCCTGGCGAAGGCGCGCACGCCGTACCCGTTCGCGGTGAACTTCGCGCTCAGCGAGCGGCGCCCCGAGCTGCCGGCGCTGCTGGAAGCGGTGCTGGAAGAAGACGTCGCGGCGGTGTCGTTCACTGCCGGCAACCCGGAGCCGTTCATCGCCCAGGCGCGGCGACAGCGCGGGGCGCGGGTGAAGGTGCTAGTGCTGGTCGCCGGGGTGCGCCAGGCGCAGAAGGCGGAGGCGGCCGGTGCGGACGTGGTGGTCGTGGTGGGGGTGGAGGGCGGCGGGCACCTCGGCCGCGACGACGTGGGGACGCTGGTGCTAACGCCGCGCGTGGTCGAGGCAGTGCGCATCCCGGTCGTCGCCTCGGGCGGGATCGCCGATGGACGCGGCCTGGCGGCGGCGCTGGCGCTTGGCGCCGAAGGGGTGGAGATGGGAACCCGGTTCGTCGCCACCCGCGAGTGTCGGGCGCACCCGGCCTACAAGCAGGCGCTGGTCGCGGCGAGCGAGACGGATACTGCCGTCATCGAGCGCAGCCTGGGCCGGCCGGCGCGGGTGCTGAAGGGGCCGCAGGCCCAGCGCATCCTGGAGGCCGAGGCGCGCGGCGCCCCGTTGGATGAGCTGCTGCCGCTGCTGGCCGGCCCGGTGAGCGCGCTCGGGGCACTGGAGGGCGACCTGGAGCGGGGCTTCGTCTGGGCCGGGCAGGCGGCCGGGCTGATCCACGACGTGCCGAGCGTGGCCGAGCTGATCGAGCGGACAATGGCCGAGGCGCGCCAGGCAGCGGGACGCGCGGCCCGGAAGCTCGCGGAAGGGGATTAGCCGGCCGGGCGGTGGAAGAAGCGGTCCAGCGCCTCGTCGAGGTAGATCCAGCCCTTGGGGCTGGGGTGGCCGCTGCGGTCCTCCACGAAGTACCGGTCCTGGTCGTGGTCGGCGAAGCTGTCGATCTCCACCCCGTAGCGCTGCCCCAGGTCGGCCAGCCGCTGGTAGAACCGGGCGCGACTTTCGGGCGAGACGCCCAGGTAGGTGTAGTAGGCGCCGGGGAGCGGCGGCACGAGCAGGAGTGGCCGGGCCTGCCAGGCGTTCAGCGCCTGGAGCAGGAGCTCCAGATCGGAGAAGCCCGTCGCCTCCAGACGCGCCGCGAACGCATCGTCGCGGGGACGCTCCTTCTGCCGCCGGATCTCGGGAGCCACGCGGTGCCAGTAGTGTGCCTCGAAGCCGAAGGGGTTATCCCCGGCGCGCTCCCTGGCGCTCTGCTCGGCCTGCGCTCGTAGGGCCGCCCAGTCCAGCCGGGCCGGCACCCGCCGCGGCTCGCCCAGGATGGTGATCCGGCTTTCGAGCTCCCAGTACGTGGCCCAGTGGTCCTGCGCCCGCAGCACCGCGAGCTGCAACTGCCCGAGCGGAACGGCGGCAAGATAGAGCGCCTGGTCCACCAGGGAGCCACCGATGAGGCGCTGTAAGCTGAAGGCGAGCAGCGGGTCGCCCTTCAGGGTCACGGGATAGTCCAGCATGCGCCGCGCGATCTGTTGCTTCAGCCCGAAGCTCAGCCGCGGGTCGAAGACGGCCGCGTAGGCGTGCAGCCGGGAGAAGTTGCCGACGTAGTAGCTCTCCGGCACGTCGCGGATGAATTCGTCGGGGGTGAAGGTAATCGCCACCTTCTTGCCCTGGAGCTCAGGCCCCACCGCCGCCAGCGCCTGAAGGTAGATGATCGCGGTCTCACCCCCGTTGCCCACCACGAAGACGTTGAAGCCCGTAGGGTAGCTCTCGAAGATCAGCCGGGGGTTCGACTCCCCGCCGTAGCCGAGCTCGGAGGCGCCATACAGCGGCAGCAGGTCCGGCTGGCGGAACGCCTCCGCCTGCAACGCCACTCCCCGATCTTTCTGGTCGAAGCGGTGCGGTGCGAGCGCGTGAATCGTCTGTCGCTCGAGCGCTCGAGCGTACAGCGTGCCGCCTACGAGCGCCGCGGCCAGCACCAGCAGCACCAGGAGCGCGGAGGCGAGGCGGAGGCAAGGCGCCAGACCCGCGCGCGCCACCACCGCTTGTGGCGCGGCGAGCGGGGCGGGCTGGTCCGCCTCGCCCTGGGGGCGCTGGCGCCGAGCAGTGTCCACTGGGCGGAGGGCGAGCCGACGGAGACTCACGGCAGCGCTCCATGGACGAAGGCGTCGAGTGCCTGGTCGAAGAACATCCAGCCCTTGGGGCTGGGATGCGACACCCGATCCTCAACGAAGAAGCGGTCCAGATCGTGGTCCGCGAAGTCTAGCAGCGGGACGTTGTAGCGGCGGGCGATCGCCTCGATTTGGGCATAGTAGCCGGCGCGGCCCTGAGGCGTCACGCCAGTATAGTCAGAGAACGCCCCGGGCAGCGGGGCGACGAGCACCAGCGGCTGGGCGCCCAGCTCGCGCACCGTCCGCAGCAGTAGCTCCAGGTCGGTTCGCCCCGGGGAGCGATCCAGGAGCCGCTGCAGGTCCTGGTCGCTCTGCTCGTTGTGGAAGCGGCGCGCGTCCTGCTTGAACATGTCCCAGAACTCGTTCTTGAAGCCGAAGGGGTTGTTCGTCGCCTGCGCCCGGGCGGTCTGGTCAGCGGCGGCCAGCAGCGCCGGCCAGTCGAGCCGCGCTGGCGCGGCCGGCGCGGCGGACACAGGGCCGAGTGCCGCCAGGGCAGTGAGCGTGGCCCAGTGATCCTGCAGGCAGAACACCATGGTGGCGAGGCGGCCGAGCGGGACGGCGGCCAGGTAGAGCGCCCGGTTGAGCGGCGAGCCGGCGATGAGCTGCCGCAGCGCGAACGCGAGCAGCGGGTCCTTCGGGGCGGTGCGGGGATAGTCGAGCATCCGCGCCGCCACCTCCCGCTTCAGCTCGAAGCTCAGGTCCGGGCTAAAGGCGAGCGCGTAGGCGTGCAGCCGCGAATAGCTCCCGTCGTAGGCGTCCTGGCGCGCCGTATGGAAAAACTCGTCCGGGGTGAACGTGAAGGCCACCTTCTTGCCGCGCGCTGTGGACCCCACGGCCGCCAGCGCCTGGACGTAGTTCAGCGCGGTGCTCCCGGGGTGGCCAATGGGGAACACCAGGAAGCCAGTTGGCCCGTGCTGGAAGAGAAGGCTCGGGTTCGCGCTCCCGCCGTGCTGCAGCTCGGAGGCGCCATACAGCGGCAGCAGGTCCGACTGGCGAAATGCTTCCGCCTGAAGCGCCCGGCCTTGCATCTTCTGGCTCAAGGGCAGCGGCGCCACCGCGCGAATCGCCCGCCGCTCGACCAGGCGGGCGTAGGCGACGCCGCCGGCGAGCGCGAGGGCCAGCACGAGTAGCGCCAGGAGCGCGGCGGGCAGGTGCGGCGCGCGGGCGAGGCTGAGCGGCCGGAGGGCTGGCGCCAGCCACGCCATTCTTCTCCTGGGCGCCCCCACCATTACTGGCACAGCCAGACGCACGCTGTCACCCCGACACGCCACGCGGCGCCGCTCACCTGCACCGGGCCCCCACTACACCCGGCCGTGGTGGAGCGAGCGGCCCAGTATGCCAGCCAGGAGGGGACTCGGGCGCGGGATTATGCCAGCAGAGACTGTGCCGAAGGCCGAATTCCTCTTGCGCTGGCGGCAGGCACCGCGCGCTGGGAAGCGGCGCGCCCTATACTCAGAGGCATCATCTGCCGCGTAGCGCGGTTGGGGAGGGGCTATGCAGGCGCGGATGAGTCCGACCTATAGCATCGCCGCGGCCGCCATCATGACCGCGATTGTCGCCGTCTTTACCTATGTCATCCAGGTGCGCAATCCCGCCAGCGGCGGCTACTTCAACCTCTCGGACGTTGCGGTGATCTTCTCCGCCATTACCTTCGGCCCCTGGATCGGGCTGGTGTCGGGCGGTCTGGGGACGGCCATCGCCGACCTGATCAGCGGCTACGCGCCGTTCGCGCCGATCTCCTTCGTCGCCCATGGTGGGGAGGGGCTGCTGGCCGGCTTCATCGCCTTGCAACGGCCGAGCTGGCTGGTGCCGGCCTGGCTGGTTGGTGTGGTCTGGATGATGCTCGCCTACCTGGTGGGCGAAGGGGTGTTCTTCGCCTGGTCCGACGCGATCGCCGATCTGCTCGGCAGCAACTGGATCCAGGCGCTGGCCGGCCTGCTCGGGATCGCGCTCTACTTCGCGGTGCGGGCCGCCTACCCCCCGATCGGCGAGCTGCGCCTCGGCCGCACCTGGAAGGAGATCTAGCGCCTGCCGAGCGTCGTCGTCGAGAACCTGCGCTACGGCTACCCGCCGCTGCAGCCCGGAGCGCCGCAAACGCTCGTGCTGAAGGGCGTCGACCTGCGGATCGAGGCGGGCGAGGCACTGGCGCTGATGGGCGCCCCGGGCGCCGGGAAGAGCACCTTCTGCCGAGCACTGATGGGGCTGGTGCCGCACCTGACCGGCGGAGTGTTCGGTGGCCGGGTGGAGGTGCTCGGACACGACACGCGCCGGGTCCGGCCGCCTGAGCTGGCCGGGCTGGTGGCGATCGTCTTCGACGACCCGGAGACGCAGTTGTTCAACCTGACGGTGGAGGATGAGGTCGCCTTCGGCCCGGAGAGCCTGGGGCTGCCCTCCGCCGAGATCCGGTCGCGGGTGGACGAGGCGCTGGCACTGGTGGGCCTGGACGTGGATCCGCGCCGGGCACCCAGCGAGCTGTCCGGCGGCCAGCAGCAGCGGCTGGCACTGGCGACCGCGATCGCGATGCACCCGCGGCTGCTCGTGCTCGATGCCCCCACCGCCCAGCTTGACCCGCTTGGACAGACCGAGTTCTACCAGGCACTGGCCCGGCTGCGGCGGCAGCGCGACCTGACCGTGGTGCTGGCCGAGCCGGATCCGGAGCTGGTCGCGGAGCACGCGGACCGGGTGGCGATCCTCGCCGAGGGCAGGATCGTACGGGACGGGACACCGGAGGAAGTTTTCGCCGACCCCCGCGCGCTCGCCGCCCTGGGGGTGGCTGGCCCGGAGGCGAGCGAGGTGGCGTGGCGGGTCAGCCAGCTCGAGGGGGAGGCACTGCAATTCGCCACCGTGGAGCGCGCGGCGCGGGAGCTGGCGCGGCTGCTCGAGCGGCCGGCAGCCAGTGGCCAGCCCCTGGTTTCCGGCGAGCGCCCCGCCGGGTCTGATGATGCGTGACATGCTGGCGCCGGCCAGGAGCGGCTGCGGGCGGCATGCCTGAGCACCCACCACTCATCCAGGTGCAGGACGTCTGGTTCACCTACCCTGGCGGGGTGCAAGCGCTGCGGGGCGTGAACCTTCAGGTCTCCGCCGGGGAGCGGCTGGCGCTGCTCGGGCGCAACGGCTCGGGCAAGACCACCCTCGCCAAGCACCTAAATGGACTGCTCGTCCCGACCCGGGGCCGGGTGCTGGTGGCCGGTGTGGAGACGGTGGGGCAGGACGTCGGCCGGCTGGCGGCGCTGGTGGGCTACGTCTTCCAGAACCCGGACCACCAGCTCTTCAGTCGCAGTGTCCGCGAGGAGCTCGCCTTCGGGCCGCGCAACCTGGGGCTGCCGCCCGGCGAGGTCGCTCGGCGGGTAGAGGCAGCCCTGCGGCAGTTCGGTCTGGAGGAGGCCGCCGACACCCCGCCGGCGATTCTCGGCTTCGCCGAGCGACGCCTGGTGGCGGTCGCCTCAGTCGTGGCGATGCGCCCGGCGGCGCTGGTGCTCGACGAGCCGTTCGCCGGGCTGAGCTGGCCGAGCGTGGTCCGGCTGGGCATGCTGCTGGTCCAGTTGGCCGCGGCCGGCCACGCCATCATCCTTATCACCCACCAGATGCGCGCCGTCGCCGCGTTCGCCGAGCGCTGCGTAGTACTGGACGACGGCCGGGTGCTGGCGGACCGCCCGACACGCGAGACGCTGGTCGACCAGCCGCTCCTGAAGCGGGCGGCGCTGGCGCCCCCAGCGATGGTCCGCCTCGGCCAGCAGCTCCGCCCCTACGGCTTCAGTGGCCGGACGCTGCGTGTCGACGAGCTGGTCGAGGAGTACCAGCGGCTGCGTGGCGCGCGGCGGGAGCGACGATGAGCGCCTCACTCGCCTGGTATCAGCCTGGCACCTCCTGGCTGCACCGGCTGGACCCGCGGCCGAAGCTGGTGTTCACCGTCGCGGCCACCGTGGCGCTCGTTTCGCTGGAGAGCATCCTGGCCATGCTCATCTTCCTGGCGCTGGCGCACCTGGTGCTTCTCTCCAGCGGGATCAGCCCCCGCCGGCTGCTGGGACTGTGGCGGACGCTCGGCCCACTGCTGCTCATCATCCTGATCGTCCAGCCGCTGCTGTCCCCTGAAGGCGAGCAGACACTGCTCGCGCTCGGGCCACTGCGGATCACCGTGCTGGGGATCGCCCTCTCGGTGGCGCTGGCGCTGCGGCTGGTGGCGGTCGCCTTCGGCTGGTACGCGCTGCTGATGACCACCCCGCAGAGCGACCTGGTGCAGGCGCTGGTGCAGCTCGGGCTTCCAGTCGCCTGGGGGCTGGTGGTCGCGATGGCGCTGCGCTATCCCAGCACCTTGCAGGCGCTGTACGTGACGGTGCGGGAGGCACAGCAGTCGCGCGGGTTGCGGCTGGAGGGACGCGGGCTGCTGGGACGGGCCCGGGCGCAGCTCCCCGTCCTGGTCGCGATGCTCGTCGCCGCGCTGCGCTCGATCGAGCGGCTGGCGATGGCGCTGGAGGCGCGCGGCTTCGGCGGGCCGGCTCGGCGGAGCGCGCTGCGCGCCCCGCGGATGCGCCCGCTGGACTGGCTGGCGCTCGTGCTCACCCTCGGCGCCTTCGCCGCGGTGCTGGCGGCCCGAATCACCCTCGGCCTCGGCGCCGACCCGCTCAGCCCCTAGCGCGGCGCGCTGCATCAGAGTGGATCGACCAGGTTGAGCGAGCGGATGTGCCGCTGCGACAGCAGCGCCAGGACGAGCGCCGGCAGCAGTGAGATCACCGCCGCGGCCGGCCCACCGCTGCTCACGTTCAGCGGCGCGGTCTGCGCCCGCGAGCCGGCGGTGAGGATCAGCGCGAAGAAGAACTCGTTCCAGGTGGTCAGAAAGGCGATCACCGCGCAGACGGCGATGCCGGGGCGAGCGATAGGCAGGACCACCCGGGTCATCGCCTGGAAGCGCGTCAGCCCGTCGACCCGGGCCGCGCGCTCCAGGGTGGCCGGAAGGGCCGCCAGCAGGCCGCTCATCACCCAGGCGACTAGCGGGATCGTCAGCGTCAGGTGCGCGATCACCAGGCCCGGCAGCGTCCCGACCAGTTCGAGCTTGCTGAACAGGATAGAGAACGGGATCAGCACCGCGATCGGCGGGTAGGCGCGTGTCAGCAGCAGCCCCACTAGCAGCGCCACCCGGTAGCGGAACCGCAGCCGCGCCAGCGCGTAGGCCGCGGGCAGCGCCAGCAGGAGCGTGAGCGGAACGACGGCGAGCGCCACCAGCAGGCTGTTCCGCCAGCCCTCCAGCGGAAGCCGGTTGTCCCCGCCGGGGGCGATCAGCCCGCCATCCGGCGGCAGCAGGCGGAGCTGCAGCAGGGCGACGTATCGTCGGAGGTGCGGGGCATGCGGATACAGGTGCGCGGGGCGGCTAAGCAGCTCCTCTGGATTCACGACGCTGGTGACAACCAGCCAGTAGAGCGGGACGAGCGTCCAGATGAGCAGCCCCAGAGCAGGGAGGGCGATCAAGCCCCGGCGCACGCCGGCACGCCAGGGCAGGGAACGGGAGGGACGTGGGAGCCCGAGGGCCATACTCTGTTTTGTAGCCCGCCGCGGCCTGCACGGGCCAGGCTGCGCGCCGTCAGAGGGCGATGATCAGGAAGACGCCCAGCAACAGCACGGCGATGGAGAAGACGATCCCGATGCCCAGCAGGACGAGCAGCCCGATCAGCAGCCAGTCGAATGCTGACAGGCGCCGGCGGCGCGACGCGGTGGATGGAGCAGGCCAGCTCCACCCCTCGGTTCGGGCAAGCTCTTGAAACAGTGGGTGGAGCGCTGGCGCATCCTGCTGCATCGCAAGTCCTTTCTGAAGCGCCAGGCCGGGGTCGCGGCTGGTGCCAGGGATATCCTAGCATGGCCGCGTGGCGCCGGTGCGAGCCCCCGGACGGCCAGCGGCCGCGGGGAGAGCCACCGCTCGGGGCGCGCGTGGACGGCATGCCCGCTGCCCGGCGCGAGCGGTCATCCGGCCCTGACCGGCTCCAGCAGCCAGCCCACCATCTCCAGGCGGCGGGAGAAGTGCAGTAGCGGCGGGACGTCGGGCAGGCGGATGCCGTGCGCGGCCACGAGCCCATCCAGGCGCAGCTCCGCCTCCGCCGGCTGCAGCGGCCAGGGGACGTGGTCGATCTCCAGCCGGTACAGCCGCCCCCCGCGGCTGGCGGCATACAGGCAGTAGCGGTCTGTCAGGAACGACTCCAGCGATCCGAGCGACGCCTCGAAGACCGGCCCGGTCGGACGGTAGCGTCCCTCGAACCGGGCCGGGGGTGCGCCCGGATGCGTTCGCTGGCTGGTATAGTGCAGCCAGTCTCCCGCGCGCTCCAGGCGCATCCGGGCGCGGAAGTACGGCAGGCGGAACCAGCGTCGCGCCGCCCAGACCGCCAGTGGGCTGGCCGCGTCCAGGCTGTAGAACCAGACGCCCGGTTTTTCGCCATCCGGCCCGCGCACGTAGGTGCGGACGTTCAGCTCCGGGAACGTGGACAGCCCGGGTAGTGGCGGCAGCCAGCGGGGTCGCAGCCCGCTGAGCCGGAACGGCACCACTCCCACCCACGCCTGGCCGTTGTAGCCGTCCAGCCGCAGCCCTGGCGGCAGCGTTGGCAGCAACTGCGCCGGCTCCACCGGCCAGTGGGCGAACAGCAGCTCGTTCCATACCTGCCGCATCGCCCAGGGCGCGGACGGCACCGGCCAGGGGCGATGGGGCGGAAGCCGGCTCATTCCACCTCCCCGTGTCTACGCCGCGCAGGCGGGCTGGACGCCTGCCGCCGTCTCAGCGAGCCGTACCAGCCGCGTGAGGAGCGGCAGCCTGCGCGCCCTCGCGGGAGCGACGGGGCAGGCCGGGCGCCGCCCGCGCCCGGCCCGGACGTGCTGGCCGAGCCTGGCCAGCACCAGGGTTATGCCCGCTCCACCCCTCGCGCCTCGCGCTTGCCCACCAGCACCCGCGGGTCGATCGCGTCGCGGATGCCTTCGCCGATCAGGTTGATCGAGAGCACCGAGAGCAGAATCATCAGGCCGGGGAAGGCGGCGATCCAGGGAGCGTCGAAGATCGCCGCCTGGGCGTTGAATAGCATGTTGCCCCAGCTTGGCGTTGGCGGCTGGATCCCGAGCCCCAGGTAGCTCAGCCCGGTCTCGGTCAGGATCGCGTTGCCCACGGTGAGCGTCGCCGCGACCGTCAGCGGCGCCAGGGTGTTGGGCACCAGGTGGCGGGTGATGATCCGCCCCGGCGGGGCGCCCAGCGCGCGAGCCGCCAGGACGAAGTCGCTCTCGCGCAATACCAGGATGTTGGCTCGGACGATGCGGGCGATCTCCATCCAGGAGAGCGTGGTGATGGCGATAATGGTGGTCCACAGGCCCGGCCCGAGCACCGCGGCCAGAACGATCAGTGAGAAGAACCAGGGGATCGCCAGCAGGGCGTCGGCGAAACGCATGATCACCTCGTCCAGCCAGCCGCCGAAGAAGCCGGCTACCGTCCCGGCCAGCAGCCCGATCAGCACCCCCAGCACCGACACCAGCAGCCCGACAGCGAGCGACACCCGGCCCGCCACCAGCAGCCGGGCAAAGATGTCCCGCCCAACCTCGTCGGTTCCCAGCGGGTGGCGCAGCGAGGGCGCCTGCTTGAGCGCGCTGGTGTCGGTGAAGTAGGCGGCGTTGGCCGGGAGCGCCAGCGCGCCGAGCAGCACCGCGGTCACGATCACCCCGAGCAGCAGCAGCCCGAGCAGGGCGGCGCGGTGCTGGCGGAAGCGGAGCCAGCTCGCGTGCGCCCAGCCCCGCTGCGTTGGGGCCGGCGCCGCCAGGGCCGGGGCAGCCGTTCGCGTGCCGGTGGCTGTCACCGTCGCCCCCCGGGCCACGCGTGTGCCACCCGGCCCCCGCCCGGGCGGCGCGCCGGCCAGGCTGCCTCTGGTGCCCGCTCCCGCTCGGAGAGCAGCAGGGTGAGGGAGGGCGCAGTCCCGTTAGCCATAGCGGATCTTGGGGTTCAGGAAGGCGTAAGCGACGTCGGCCAGCAGGTTGAACACGACCACCAGCACCGCGGTGATCATCAGCAGCCCCATCAGCACCGGGTAGTCGGCGCGGAAGGCGTGCTGCACCAGGAGCTGGCCGGCACCCGGCCAGGAGAACACCTGCTCGGTGATCACCGCGAACGAGACGACCTGCGGGATGTCCAGCATGATCAGGGTCACCAGCGGGAGCGCCGCGTTCTTCAACGCGTGTCTCCACAGCACCTGCCGTTCGCTCAAGCCCTTGGCGCGGGCGGTGCGGATGTAGTCCTCGCGCAGCACCTCGGCCAGGTTGGCGCGGAGATAGCGCGCGTAGCGGGCGACTCCGGTCACCGCCAGCGGGATGGTCGGGAGCACCAGGTGCTGCAGCAGCGACAGGAGCGTCGGGGCGCCGCGACTGTCATACATCCCGCCGGGCGGCAGGTACGGCAGCCCCCAGGCTTTGAACTGGATCGCGAAGATGAGGATCAGCCCGATGCCCAGCCAGAACGTCGGGGTGGCGAAGGCGATGAAGGCGAAGGTGTCCAGCGCGTAGGCCAGGAACGAGCGTGGCCGAACCGCGGAGTAGATCCCGATCGGGATCGACAGCGCCAGGGTGACGGTGAGGATCGAGGCCAGCAGGATGGCGGTGTTGCCGAGACGTGGCAGGATCACCTTGAGCACTGGCTGGCCGGTGACGAATGAATTGCCCAGATTGCCTTGCAGCACCGCGCCGAGCCAGTATAGGTATTGCACGGCGAGCGGCTTGTCGAGCCCGAACCGCGCTTTCAGCGCCGCCAGGTTCTCCGGCGTCAGGTGGCCGCCCACGGTGTAGGCGGCCAGTGGATCGCCGGTCAGGCGCACCGCGAAGAACCCGACGAGGCTGATCAGCAGCAGGAGCGGGATGAAGCGTAGGGTGCGACCGAGAACATAGGTGCCCACGGGCGCTCCGTTGGGTGCAGGCTCCCGGCTCCAGGTGCCCGCGGGATTGGGGCCCTGCCAGCGGGAGCCTCATCCACGAGACTACTCCTCCAGGTGCCACTCCTCCACATTCCCCAGCCACATCGCGACCGGGTCGGCCTGGTGCTGAATGCCCTTGAGCTTGGCCGAGGCGATCAGGATGTCCGTCTTGTCGTAGAGGAAGATGTCGTACACGTTATCGTAGATGATCTGCTGGGCCTGGTCGAGGCACTGCTTGCGCACGCTGACGTCGAACGACTGCAGCTCGCAGGTCAGCGCCTTGTCCAGATCAGGATTCGAGACGCCGATCCAGTTCTGGCCGCCCTGATTGCTCGGTGAGGTGATCTGGCTGGTGAGGTAGAAGCGCGAGATGTCGGGGTCGGGGCCGATGATGCTGTCGGCATACTCGGCGATGTCGTAGTTGCCGGTGGTGACGATCCCGTTCTCGCTGAAGCTGGCGAAGAGCTGAGCCGGGCGGTAGTTCTTGATCTCCAGCTCGATCCCGGCCTGCTGGAGCTGTTGCTGAAGCACTACCTGGATCTGCTCGCGCACCTGGTTGCCGCTGGTAGTGCTGTAGGTCAGGTGCAAGCGCATCCCGTTCTTGGCACGGATACCATCCACCCCTTTCACCCAACCAGCCTGATCAAGGAGCTGATTGGCCTTGTCCAGGTCGTGCGGCCAGGGCTTGAGGTTCTGGTTGAAGAATGCCGTACCATCTAGCCAGTTCACCGCCACCGCCGGGATACCGGCTAGCACGCTCTGCACCAGCGCCTGGCGGTCCAGGGCGTAGTAGATCGCCTGGCGAACCTTCAGATCGGTCAGGATCGGATGCGGCTTCGTCAGGTCGCCCGGCATCCGCTCATTCAGGTGCCACATCTCGATGTTCGAGCCGGGCACGGGATAGACGGTGACGCCGGGCACCTCCTTCATGACCACGATGTCTGGCTCGTTGAGCTGAAGCCCGGCGTCCAGGTCGCCCGACTTGAGCTGCGCCAGCATTGCGCTGCGGTCGGTGACCAGCTTGAAGGTGATCTGGTCGAGCTGAGCCGGCTGCATGTAGTTGGGGTTCTTGACCACTGTTACGTGATCGCCCGATACCCACTCACTGAGCATGAACGGCCCGCTGGTCACCTTCGGCTCACGTGACCAGGCCTTGAAGTCCTGGCCCTGCAACGCGTGCTCAGGCATCCAGGTGCCGTAGTGTCCGGCCAGCACCAGGCTCAAGAACGGTGCGAAGGGCGCCTTGAGGTGGATGACCGCCTGCGTGTCGCTCGGGGTGTCAACCGAGTCGATCTGATCCCAGCCCTGGGTGAGGATCGCGCCGGTGTTCGGGTCCATGACCAGCTTCCAGGTGAAGACGAAGTCATGGACGGTCAGTGGCTGGCCATCGGACCACTTCAGGCCGGGCTTGAGGTTGATGGTGATCGTCTTGCCGTCCGCCGAGATCCCGCCGTTGCCGGTGCTGGGGACGTCGGTCAGCAGGATCGGGATCAGGCTCCCGTCAGGCGCCACTCGCAGCGGGGGCTCCCAGAGCGCCTGCATGATCGAGACGCAGTTGAAGCAGGAGTTACCAACGATCCAGGTTAGGAAATCGGGCTCCTGCCAGATGCCGACGTTGATCTCGCCACCGGCAGCCCGCGGGGCACTAGCCGGGGCTGCCCCCGCGCCGGCCGGGATACTCAGCGCCAGGGCCAGGACGAGCAACGCAAGCAGCGCACTGCGCCGAGAACGAACCAGGGTGGCCATGCGATGCTCCTCTCCTCCGTGGGCGTGCACGGGCTGCACACCAGGATCTCCCCTGGGCCGGCGGCGCTCAGACTCGGGCCGAGCTCAGCTCCAGGCACGCGGGCGCCGGGTCCAGGCGAGCGATCTCGGTTGGCGGCAGGGCGAAGGAAGATGCAGCGCTTCCTTCGGCCAAGCGGCGCTTCTCTGCTCTTGAGCTCCTCCCCGAACTGAGGGCGGCGCTGCACGCTTGGAGCACGCCCTGCGGCGGCAAGGGGCGAGGGCAGCGATCCCGGCGCAGCGTCGCGATCCTCCTGTGATCCGATTCCCGCGCCCAACAGCGTAGAGGCAGGCGGTTCGCCAGTCAAGCCTGTGAGACATCCATGCCCGCGCCTGGCCGCTAGCCCTTCACTGCGCCCGCGGTGAGGCCGGCCACGTAGTACTCGACAAAGAACGAGTAGATGACCGCCACGGGCACGGAGCCCAGCACCGCCGCCGCCATGAGCTGGCCCCAGAAGAAGACGTCGCCGCGGATCAGCTCGGCGATCGCTCCGACCGGCACCGTGCGAATCTCGCTCTTGGTCAGGAAGATCAGCGCGTACAGGAACTCGTTCTGGGACAGGGTGAACGCGAAGATGAACGCCGACAGCAGGCCGGGCACCGCCAGCGGCAGGACGACGCGCACCATCGCCTGGAACCGCGAGGCCCCGTCGATCCGCGCTGCCTCCTCCAGCTCGCGCGGGATCGACTTGAAGTAGCCCATCAGCAGCCAGGCGCAGAACGGGATTAGGAACGTGGGGTAGGTGACGACGAGGGACAGCAGGCTGTTGCTCAGGCCGAGCGCGTTGATGATATCGGCCATCGGGATGAACAGCAGCGTCTGCGGCACCAGGTAGGTAGCGGCGATGCCAACGGCGACCAGCGCCGCGCCCGGGAAGCGTGTCCGCGCCAACGGGTAGGCCGCCATCGCCCCGAGCACCAGCGACAGCACGCTCGTGACGACCGCCACCAGCAGCGTATTGACAGTCCAGCGCAGGAAGTTGGTCTGCAGCAGGACGCCGACGTAGTGGGCGAGCGTCGGGTGGTAGACGAGCAGCGGGTTGTTGCGGAGGTTGTACAGCTCCTCGTTCGGCTTCAGCGAGGTGACGAGCATCCAGTAGAACGGGAACAGCGTCAGCAGAAGAAAGAAGGCGAGCGGCAGATACAGGCGCAGGGTGCGGACGCGCCAGGTATGGGTGCCAACCATCTCAGTCGCTCCGGCGCAGGTAGAGGGTGAGCGCCAGGATGACGAGCAGCAGCGGCGGGAACATCGACAGCGCGATCGAGGCTCCCTGACCAAGCTGGCCCGCGCCCATGGCAAGGTTGAAGGCGTAGGTGGCGAACAGGTTGGTAGCATTGGCCGGCCCGCCGCCGGTCAGGACGTACACGAGCTGGAAGTCCGAGAACGTCCAGATCACCGAGAACATGGTGACAATCGCCAGGACCGGCTTCAGAAACGGGATGGTCACGTGGACGAAGCGCTGCGAAGGCGAGGCACCGTCGATCGCCGCCGCCTCGTAGAGATCGGCCGGGATCGTCTGGAGCGCGGCGAGCAGGGTGATCGCGTAGAACGGGATGCCCCGCCAGACATTGGCGATGATCACCGCGACCATGGCCAGATTGCCATCCCCCAGCCAGGCCGGGCCGCGCGCTACCAGCCCCAGATGTACCAGCACCCAGTTGATGACGCTGAAGGTCGGATCGAAGATCCACATCCAGGCGATGGCGCTGAGCACGGTCGGGACGATCCAGGGGAGCAGGAAGGCAGCGCGGACGGCGTTCTTCGCCCGGAACTGCTGGTTCATCACCAGCGCGAGCAGCAGCCCACCGAGCAGCTTCAGCACCGTGGCGCCGCCGGTGTAGATGAAGGTGTTGCGCGTTACCTGCCAGAAGGCCGGATCCTGGGTGTTCGCGATGAAGTTCCGCAGCCCGACGAAGTGCGCCGCCCGCCCGGTCGCCAGGTCGGTCATGCTGATGTAGAGGCCATAGCAGAAGGGATAGGCGACGAAAGCGAGCAGGAATAGCACCGCCGGGGCGAGCATCGCCCAGGAGAAGACCGCTTCGTGCTCGAACAGCCTCCCCACCCAGCCGGGCTGCCCCAGCCGCACCCCGGCGGCGACATACGGGCGACTGCGGACGGCCATGGCGGCACCTCCCCGGCCGGTATCAGGAAATGTTGTAAATCTGCTTGATCTGCGCGGCCGCGTCGGAGATGACGCTCTTCGTCGGCTGGCCCTGGGCCGCTTTCGCGAACATATCTACGATGACGTACTTGGCCAGGCTCTCCGACGCCGCCCGCCCGGGCGCGGCCGGCCAGCCGGGCAGATGGGCCGAGGCGACCTGCTCCTTGTACGGGCCGAGGCGCGGCTCTTGCTTCCAGATCGGGTCGTCGTCATACGCATGCAGGTACGCCACGTAGTAGCCCTGGCTGGCGTCGATCCACGGCTGGAAGTGCGGCTGCTCGTTCAGCCAGGCCAGGAACTTCTTTGCTTCCTCCACGTTCGGGGAGAAGTTGAAGATGCCGATCGACCAGGGGTTGGTCATGTGATAGCGCTGCCCCGTCGGGCCCTTGGGGTTGAGCGCAATCCCGATGTTGGGAGCGATATTCGGGAAGTCGCGCTTGGCAACCGTCAGGATGCTGGAGGCGTTGACCGTGTCGGAGATCTGCTCGCCGAAGAACGCCTTGTTGTTGCTCGGGTCGGTCCAGCCGAGCACGTCCGGAAGCTGCGCCTTCTGGAACAGCGTCTTGACGAACTCGACCGCCTTCTCGGTCTCGGGGGAGTCCAGCGTCACCTTGCGGGCCGTCTCATCCACCTCGTGGGCGCCGAACGACCAGAGCAGCGGGTACTCCCAGCTATGGTTGTCGCCGAAGCCGTGGCCCATGGTCAGGCCAAGCGGGTGGCCCTTCTCCTTCAGCTTGGCGCCCACCTCCAGCAGCTCATCCCAGGTTTCGGGGAAGGTTGTGGCGCCCACCTCGTCGAACCAGTCCTTGCGATAGACGTGGCACTCGCCGATGTTGCCGATCGGGATCGCTTTCCACTTGCCGTTGACGACACAGGCTTCCCTGGCGGCGTCGTACCAGCCACCATACTGCTTGCCCAGGTTTTCCCCGATGTCGCTCACGTCCACCAGCGCGTCGTCGTACAGGAACGCCCAGTTGAACTCGAGCACGCCCAGGTCCGGCCCGGACTTCGTTTCGATCGCCGCCGTTACCTTCGTCTGGAGGCTGCCGACGCTGACCGGGTCATAGTTGACCACGACCCCGGTCTCCTTCTGGTAGGCGGGCGCCAGGGTACTGGTGAAATAGTCGTCGAACTCCTTCACGAAGGCGCTTTCGATCAGCAGGGTGAGCTGCTTGCCGCCCGCGGCCGGCGTCTGCCCGGCCCCCGGCACGATGCGGGCGGTGGTTGGCACGGCCGTCGGCGCGGCGGCCGAGGCACTGGTCGGGGCGGCCGGGGGTGGTGTCGCCCCACCCGCGCTCGTCGCTCCTGGCCCGTATCCTGAGCAAGCCTGGAGGATCGGCACCATCGACAGGCCGCCGGCTGCGACGGCCAGGCGGCGCAGGAAATCGCGCCGCGATACCCGCTGACTGGGCTCCGGGCGGTTCGCCATCCCATCTCCTCCCGATAATCGGCGCTGAGCGGAGCCCGCGCTCCGCTGGGGCACGCTTAGGCGTCTCCCAGCCACCCGCGGAGCGGACCGAGCGGCCTCTGGCCGCGGGCCACACCGTGACGCCCGCCCGGGTCCAGCGCGACGTGAGGTGCGGCGCGCCCCCGCCCCAGCGATCCGTTACTCCCACCTTACCTACGCCCGTGGCCGCGGTCAAGCTCTTTTTCCTCACGCCACACAGCGCCCTCGCTGGCTGGGCGCAGCTGGCCCCTCCCTGCCAGGCGTGAATGGGCCGCCCGGGCCAGAGCGGCGCTAACGCGGTTCAGACACTGGTCTAACGGCGATCAGATGGCTCTGGTAGATACTGGGAAAAGGAGGAGAAGGATTTCCGACCGCAGGCTCGACGAGCCTGCGGGGGCAGCGTGGGGAGCCGCGATGGACACGATGGCACCGCTTGGGCGCGCGGGGCTGGCGCGCGAGGTTGCGCGGCGCCTGGCCCGGCGGGCAGGACGGCGGCTGGCGCGGCCGGCCACCTGGCTGCTGGCGGCGCTGGTGGCCGGGGGCTGGTGCTGTTTGCCGGCCAGCCCGGCGGCTGGCTGAGCCTGAGCCACCCGGCGCAGCCCGATTACGCCGAGCAATACATGCAGGCCTTGCAGCATGAGGACGCCGACGTCTTCCTGGCCGCGCTGTCGCCCCAGTCACGCGCCGGGTTCGTCGCCGCCGCGCAGCAGGTCGCTGGGGCACGGCCGGACAGCGTGCACCGGGCGGCCGAGTGGTTCGTCCACACCGCGCACGTCGATCGCTATACCCTGGTTGGGCGGCACGCCACGGAGACCGGCGCGTTCGTGGTCTATGCTGTCGAGCGGACCGGACCGGATGGCGAGCATACCTCCCCGCTGATCCTCTGGTTGGACCGTGATGGCCGCGTCGTCCGGTCGCTCCCCTGACCGTCGATCCCAGGCGCCGCGGAAAGGAGCTGTGTAGAGCGCTGTGATATCTCTATCTACCGTCCACGACCAGCCGCTCGCCGACTGGCTGGAGCATGATCTGAACGAGGCGCGGGCCTACGGGGCACGGGCGGCCCAGTTGCCGGAATATCGGGGCGTGCCCTGGGAGGCCGTCGCGCCGCTGCTACGGCAAGGCTGGGAAAGCCGCCACGCCGAGCTCTGCGGGCACCCGCATGGCTGGCAGCCGTCGTTCGCTGGCGTCCGCCAGGGCTGGCAGAGCGCAGGCGGCCTGGTGCGCGAGGCCTGGCTGGCGGCCTGAGCACCGCGCGTTCTTGCGCGTTTCTCACACATCGCCCACGCGTCTCTTACAGTGGGCGCCACATACTAGCAGCAGAAACAGTCAGCGAGACGCAACCGCCTCCGCGGAAGGGGCGGGCGAGGAAGGAGGTGGCGAGGCGATGTTGGCGACTCCGTTCACCTCGACGCTGCCGTTCGGCGTAGCGCCGTTGAGCCTGGATCACGCGTTGGCGCTGATCCGGGTAGTGGCTGGCCTGATGCTCGCCGGGCATGGTGCCCAGAAGGTGCTGGGCTGGTTCGGCGGGTACGGGCCGCGGGGCGTGGCCGGCTGGTTCGGCTCGATGGGGATCCCCACGCCGCTGGCGTTCGCCTGGCTGGTGGGGCTGTCTGAGCTCGTCGGCGGCATCTGCTTCGCGCTCGGGCTGCTCACGCCGCTGGCTGCCCTGGCGATCACGCTGGTGATGCTCGGGGCGATCTTCCTGGTGCACTGGCCGCATGGCCTGTGGAACAGCAAGAACGGCTTTGAGTACCCGTTCCTGCTGTTCGTCATCGCCGCGGCGATCGGCCTGGCCGGGCCGGGTGCCTACGCACTGGATCCTATTCTGGGCATCCATCTGGCTCAGCCAGCGATCTACATCGCCGGGCTGATCATCGAACTGGTTGGCCTGGCAGTGATCGCCGCACTGCGTGGCCAGCGCGTGGCCCAGCAGGGCGCCACGGCCACTAGCTGACTGGCGCGCCGGAGGACGGGCGCTCGTTCTTGCGCACGTCTTCCGGCGATCCTACGCCGTTCAGACAGGCGAGCGGTATGCTCCGGAGTGAAAATACCAGCAGGATGGAAAGGAGGGAGCACGATGGCGATGGATATCCGCCGTCCCACGTTTCCGTCTGTTCCGTCTGTATGGTCGTTGATGGATCAGCTCCTTGAGAATCCCTGGTCGCTGTTCTCGACGTTCCCGACCGCTGGCATCGGGGACACGGCGGGCTACCAGTCGGTGCCGCTGAATGTCTGGGAGACCAAGGACGGGTACCAGGTGGCGCTGATGGCGCCCGGCGTGGATCCCGGGGCGCTGAGCGTGACCGCGGTCGGTGGGACGCTGACGGTCGAGGGCGAGCGAAAGGTGGAGATGCCGGAAGGGGCCAGCGTGATCTGGCGGGAGTTCGGCCCGAGCAAGTTCCGCCGCACCATCCAGTTGCCGGATGCGATCAACCCGGACCAGGTGGAGGCGGTCTATAAGAACGGGCTGGTGTTCATCACCGTGC